>Ga0114996_10006309_pt1 | contig 13698 bp, 8 predicted proteins | sample ArcticOcean_MG_C_4_FD_87039 | JGI IMG/M metagenome (GOLD analysis project Ga0114996, IMG submission 87039) | Marine microbial communities from western Arctic Ocean - ArcticOcean_MG_CB4_134 | ecosystem: Environmental > Aquatic > Marine > Oceanic | place: Arctic Ocean: Canada Basin | collected... | reverse complement strand
TGGTTGAAGGGGAATACGGGCTGTGAATACCCTAAACTTATTTCCCTTTGTTGCCCAGGGGTAGGTCTTTTACGTTTTGTCGTGTATTATGATTATCTTTATTAACTTACGACGATAGATCGCAACTTAAGCTATATATAAGAAAATGACTACTTGGCTCCGACATATCACCGCCCTCTTGCTCTTAACCGCCACAACGGCGTCCACTGCCCCTCTTATAGAATTGGGTCCGTGTCCCAGCGAAATAGGCATCGCCGGAGCCGAATGTGGCACCCTAGAAGTCTTTGAAAATCGCGACACAAACACAGGACGCAAAATAGCCCTCAACATCGCCGTCTTGCCCGCCTTCAGCCACAACCCCGAACCTGATCCACTCTTCGCCTTTGCCGGCGGCCCCGGAGTGGGCTCAACCGAATTGGCGGATATGGCCAATTCCGCCATGCGCCGCATTCGCGAAAAACGCGATATCGTCCTGGTCGATCAGCGCGGCACCGGCAAATCGAACCCACTCAATTGCGAAATCATCGATCCCGACGCCGCCCTCTTTGTTGCCGATTCCGAGCAACTAGCACTAGATCGACTGCGCCAATGCCTAGACGATTTCGACGCCGACGTGCGCCTCTACACCACACCCATTGCGATGGACGATATCGACGACGTGCGCCAAGCTCTGGACTACGAGCGCATCAATCTCTGGGGCGGTTCTTACGGCACCCGCGCCGCCCTCATCTATATGCGTCGCCACCCCCAGCACGTACGAGCCGTCATTCTAGACGGACTGGCACCAACAGCCATCGCCCTGCCGCTCAATCTGGGCATCGATGCACAACGCGCCCTAGACTTATTGCAAGAAGCCTGTGCCGCCGATGCGGCATGCAAAGAAGCTTTCGGAGATATAGGCGCCAAATTCGACGCTGTCCTGACTCGTCTCGAAAGCGGGCCCGTCTGGACCCACATCGAGCATCCGCGCACCGGCGAGTCCATCGAGGTGCCCGTCAACCGCTTTGCAGTGGCAGCCGTGGTGCGGGGCAGCCTCTACAGCGCCGAGCAAAGTGCTGTCCTACCGCTGGTAATCGAGCGCGCCTACCAGGGCGATTTTGGCCCACTGGCCGCTCTGAGTGAACCGTTTGCCAAGATTGAGGAAAAGATGAGTGCCGGTCTACTCTACTCGGTACTCTGTAGCGAAGATGTCACCCGAACCGCTCCCGAGGATCGCCCAACCATGCCGGACAGCTTCTTCGGCCCTTTCGCCCTCGACCTCTTCGACAAAGTTTGCGCTTTCTGGCCCAGAGGCGAATTACCTGCTGCCTACTATGAACCCGTCGCCACTGACCACTCTACTCTGGTGCTTTCCGGCAACCTCGACCCCGTCACCCCACCGCGCTGGGGCGAAGAAACCAGCCGCCACCTGAAAAACGCGCGCCACATCGTCGTACCCGGTGTCGGCCATGGGGCTACCCACTACGGCTGCGTACCGCGACTCATGGCTGAGTTCATCGACACCGGCCACGCCGATAACCTCGACGTTTCCTGCGTTGAAGAGCTGCGCCGTCCACCCTTCTTCCATTCCTTTATCGGTCCGCAATCTGCGGCAACCAAAACGTCGATTAGCGAGGCCGCCCATGATTCAGATTGAAGGGTTGCGCAAACATTTTGGCGAGGTAAAAGCCGTCGATGACATCGACTTCACCGCCGCAGACGGGGCCGTCACCGGCCTGCTGGGTCCCAACGGCGCCGGCAAAACCACCACCCTGCGCATGCTCTACGGCCTGATGCAACCCGACGGCGGCCGCATGCTAATCGACGGCGCCGACGTGGGCATTGACCCGCAGGCAGCCCAGGCGCGTATGGGCGTATTACCCGACTCCCGAGGATTGTATCCGCGCCTCACCGCACGCGAGCACCTGCGCTACTTCGGCCGCCTCCAGGGAGTGGAAGGCGCACAACTCGAAACGCGTATCGGGGAATTGCTCGACCTGCTCGATATGGACTCGATAGCGGACCGTCGCACCGAGGGGTTTTCCCAGGGAGAGCGCGTCAAAGTGGCCCTGGGCCGCGCCCTAGTGCACAACCCAGCCAATGTACTACTCGACGAACCAACCAATGGCCTAGACGTAATGAGTACTCGCGCCATGCGCGGTCTGATCCGCCGCATGCGCCAGGAGGGCAAATGCGTGCTGTTCTCCAGCCACATCATGCAGGAAGTCTCGGCCTTGTGCGATACCATTGTCATTATCGCCGCCGGTCGCATTGCCGCGCAGGGTACCCCCGACCAATTGCGCCAACAAACCGGCCGCGACAACCTGGAGGACGCCTTCGTGGCCCTCACCGGCATCGACGAGGTGGCACCATGAAATTACAGTCTAGCCAGATTCTGGCCGTCTTCCGCAAAGAAGTACTCGACGGAGTGCGCGATCGACGCTCGGTGATGTCGGCGCTGCTTTTCCCCTTCCTCGGCCCGATGATGATTGTCTTCATGTTCAACACCATTGCCGAACGCCAACGCGAGTCCGCCAATATCGACATTCCGGTAGTCGGCGCCGCCTATGCCCCCGGCCTGATCGACTGGATCGAGCGCAGCGGCACCAGTGTCATCGAAGGTCCCGCAGACCCCCAGGAGGCGGTGCGCTCTAGGGAACACGATTTTGTTCTCGTCATTCCCGCAGACTTCGCCGAAGATTTCGCCCAGGGACGCACAGCTGAAGTCGAGCTCGTACACGACGGCTCGCGCAAAGATCCCGCCGCCGCGGTCAGAAAAGTGCGTACGCTGGTCTCCAGCTACAGTAAAATGCTCGGCAACCTACGCCTCATCGCCCGCGGCGTCAGTCCGCAAGTGAGCCATCCCGTCGACATCGACGAGGTCGATGTGGCCAGCGCCCGCAAAAAAGCGGCCCACTTCCTCACCTTCATCCCCATGTTTGTTATTCTCGCCGCCTTTGTCACTGGCATGAACATCGCCGTCGACGCCACAGCCGGCGAACGCGAACGTCTGTCGTTGGAGCCGCTGCTGATCAATCCAGTACCGCGCTCCGGCATCGTTCTGGGTAAGTGGCTGGCCGCCGTGCTCTTTTCGAGCATCGGCATCCTCCTGACATTGGCTAGTGTAGTGCTAGCTCTGCAACGCGTGCCGCTGCAAGAATTGGGCGTACAACTCAAAGTGGGCGCCCCAGAGATCGCCGGCATCCTGGCTGCCATCTTACCCTTAGCTCTCTTTGCCTCGGGCTTACAGGTATTGATTGCCTCCTTCGCCCGCTCCTTCAAAGAAGCCCAGACCTATCTTTCCCTGCTCATATTCCTGCCTATGGCACCCTCGATTGTTTCCTCGATCTACTCGCTGGACAGCCAGCCATGGATGGTCCCGATTCCCGCCCTGGGACAGCAAGTAGTCTTAGTCGACGTGTTAAGCGGCGAGCCGGTGGGCCTGCTTTCCTTTATCAGCGCCGGCCTTTCCTCGCTGATTCTGGGCCTGGGCTGCGTCTGGCTTACGGCGCGGCTATTCAAACGCGAAAAGATTGTCTTCGGCCACTAAGTTTAACCTCTTTGTGACTCTTATAGGTGGCGCTACCGAGGTAGTAGAGTAACGATTTATCGCTATTTTTTCGCTTACATTGAAAACATCTAACTCTTTGTCCACCAGACAATAGCGATACAAATAATACAGCTGGCGTGGATTTTGCCTGACTCGAGGCATGACGCGTTTGCTACTTACTATCACGGTCCTGCTATGGACCCTCTCCACTGCTGCCCACGCCCTGCAAAGCACACCCGATACGGTCGACTTCGGCCAGGTGCCCGTCGCCCGTAATCGCCGTATCGAAATTTCCCTTTACCATGCCGGTCTCAATCCCGTCCTTGTCGACCATATTATCGTCTACGGCCAGGGCTACGATCTGCCGGCCCCGCCACTTACGGGCGCTTCTCTCCTCTTAGCCCCGTCGGACAGCCTGCGCTTTGCCGTACAATTTACCTCAACTGCTCCAGGTTTTAACTCCGGCCAATTGCGCGTAAGCAGTGTCGCCGATACCCTCATCATCCCCCTGCACGCCACAGCCACGGCCGTCTTTATCGACGAAGTGCTGGCCGATCCACCCGCCGGATCCGCCGGCGACGCCAATAACGACGGCACGCGACACACTTACCAGGACGAATTTGTCGAGTTGATCAACGCCGGCCCCGACACCGTCTCCCTGGACGGCTGGCACCTAGGCGACGACGATACGGCGGCAAATAAGTGGTTCACTTTTCCCACAAATGCCCACCTAGCACCTAACGGCCGCGCCCTGCTCTTTGGCGGTGGTGTGCCGACCGGATTCGACGTGCCCGTCTTTATTGATGATGGGCGCATCGGCAACGGACTGACTAACGGCGGCGATCAAATCTGGCTGCTCGACGCCGACGGCGATACTGCAGATATAGTGTTAGAATCGAACTGGCCTAAAGACCAATCCCTGGTCCGTTCGCCGTCGGCCACCGGCCCTTTCACAGCGCATAGCGCTGTATCCACTGCAGTTGAGGCCTTTTCTCCAGGGCAGGCAGTACTACAAATTGACACGCTGGCAACCACCAGCAGTGACTCGACAACGGGGACGGATACTTCATCACAGGAAACGACATCTACGGCCGCTATAACAGACACCTCCGCGACGACGGCAACACCCGAACAAACCACAGAAATACCGCCCGTCCCGCCACCGCTCGTTTTCATCGACGAAGTACTGGCCGATCCGCCCACCGGATCCGTCGGCGACGCCAATCGGGACGGGACGCGGCATACCTATGAAGATGAATTTATCGAATTGGTCAACGCCGACCCCGACACCGTTTCTCTCGCAGGCTGGCACCTGAGCGATGACGATGTGGCACCGGACCAGCGGTTCACCTTCCCAGCGGACGCCCGCCTGGTACCCAACGGCCGTGTCCTGCTCTTTGGCGGCGGTGCGCCAACGGGATTCTCCGTGCCCGTCTTTGTCGACGACGGCCGCATCGGCAACGGGCTAACCAACGGCGGCGATCAAATCTGGCTGCTCGATGCCAACGGCGATACCGTCGATACCGTGCTGCAATCCAACTGGCCCAACGACCAATCCCTGGTCCGCTGGCCGTCGGCCACCGGCCCTTTCACAGCGCACAGCGCCGCAGCTAATCCAGCTGAGGCCTTTTCTCCAGGGCAGGCAGTATTACAAGTTGACACGCTAGCAACCAGCAGCAGTAACTCGACAACGGGAGCAGATACTTTATCACCGGAGACGACACCTACGACTGCTACAACCATCGATCCCGATACACTGGCGGTGGACAACGATTCATTAGTGACGACATCCACAGCCACTACAAACACCGGAACTGACACATTGACGACTAGCAGTGACTCATCGGCGACTAGCTCTTCAACATCCGATACATCCTCCACAGCTATTACAGAGACCTCCGCGACGACGGCAACACCCGAACAAACCACAGAAATATCGCTCGCCCCACCACCGCTCGTTTTCATCGACGAAGTACTGGCCGATCCGCCCACCGGATCCGCCGGCGATGCCAATCGGGACGGGATGCGGCACACCTATGAAGATGAATTTATTGAATTGGTCAACGTCGGTCCCGACACTGTCTCTCTGACAGGCTGGCGCCTGGGAGATGACGATGTGGCACCGAACCAGTGGTTCGTTTTCCCAGCCGAGGTCCACATGCTTCCCGGCACTAGAGTAGTGCTCTTCGGCGGTGGGTCACCAACGGGATTCGACGTGCCCGTCTTTGTCGATGATGGCCGCATCGGCAACGGGCTGACCAACGGCGGAGATCAGATCTGGTTGATCGATGCCAACGCCAATACCGTCGATACCGTATTAGAATCCGATTGGCCCAACGACCAGTCACTGGTCCGCTGGCCGACGGCCACTGGGCTTTTCATAGCGCACAGCGCCGCAGCCAATCCAGCTGAGGCCTTTTCTCCAGGGCAGGCAGTATTAGAAGTTGACACGCTGGCAACCACCAGCACTAACTCGACAACGGGAGCAGATACTTTATCATCGGAGACGACATCTACACCCGCCGACTCCACAGCCGTTACAGACACCTCCGCAACGACGGCAACACCAGAACAAACCACAGAAATATCGCCCGTCCCTCCGCCGCTCGTTTTCATCGACGAAGTACTGGCCGACCCACCCACCGGATCCGCCGGCGATGCCAATCAAGACGGGGTACGGCACACCTATGAAGATGAATTTATCGAACTGGTCAATGCTGGCCCCGATACCATCTCTCTAACAGGCTGGCGCCTGGGCGATGACGACGTGACACCGGATCAGTGGTTCGCCTTCCCAGCCGAGGTCCGCATGTTTCCCGGCAGCAGAGTAGTACTCTTTGGCGGCGGATCACCAACGGGATTCGACGTGCCCGTCTTTGCCGACGACGGGCGCATCGGCAACGGGCTGACCAACGGCGGAGATCAGATCTGGTTGATCGATGCCAACGGCGATACCGTCGATAAAGTATTAGAATCCAACTGGCCCAACGACCAGTCACTGGTCCGTTTTCCGTCCGCTTCGGGTCCCTTTATAGCGCATTCAACCGCGTCCACCGGCGGAACGATCTTTTCCCCAGGACAAACACTACTAACAACCGCCGTTTCGCCGCCTACCGATGCCACAACCCTAGCCGACTCCACCGCGATAGCCGCGCTAGAAGATTCCGCTGAAGAAATGTCCAGCCCACAATCGAGTGCTTCCCTCTCGTCCTACTCGCCCCTACTCCAAATCATCGTCAGTGAGATCCTCGCTGATCCACCCGCCGGCTCTGCCGGCGACGCCAATGACGACGGCACCAGAGACATCTACCAAGATGAATTCATCGAACTTTTCAACGCCGGTACTGTTCCCGTCGATCTAAGCGGCTGGCATCTCTCCGACGACGATACCCACGGCGCTGCACGTTTTCGCTTTCCTGCAGAAACTATCCTGCCAGCCGGTGCCTATCTCGTACTCTTTGGCGGCGGCACACCTGGCGACATCCCCGGCCTAGTTTTCGTCGATAACGGCCGCATCGGCAACGGACTGACCAATGGCAAGGATCGTCTGCTGCTCATCGTCCCGGACGGCTCCGACACACTCATCGATCTCACTTACGCCAGCGCTACCAATATAGATCAGTCCCTCGTGATGCAGGCAGATACCTCCTTTACAGCGCATGGTCAATTGCCGGGTATGGACCTCTTCTCCCCTGGTCGAGCACAGCCCACCTACACTCATTTCCATATCCCTCCTTTGCAACTCACCCTTTCCCGCACCTCCGCTACTTTGCAACTCGACGCCTACGACGGCATTGATACGGTCCGTATCAATGCCTCCTTATTCACCTGGACAATCATCGACACAACCATTGTCTCCGTAGACAAAAAAGCCCATGCTGTCGCGTTGCGCCCGGGTATTTCCCTCGTAGAAGCGCGAACGGCGGACACCCTGCTCGCCGTCAGCACTATCCACGTCCAGCCACCTCCCGACCGACCGCCGGTCATCCTTTCTATACCCGATACCACAGTCTATATCGGCGGGCATTACCACTATCAGGTCGAAGCCTTCGATCCCGAGGTCAGCCCCTTGAACTACCGCTTCCTCGAAGCACCGTCCTGGATGCGTATCGATCCCTTCAACGGACATATCGTCGGCCGCGCCCCATCCACAGCCGCGGCCCAGGCGACGGTCGCCATCGGCGTCGACGACAACCATAGCGGGCTAACCCTGCAAACCTACCGCTTGCACTTTCTGCTGCCCCCCGCTCTCCACATCACCGAAGTACTGGCCGATCCGCCGCCAGGTGCAGCAGGCGACGCCAACGGCGATGGCCAACGCCAGACCTACGCCGACGAATTCATCGAGCTCTTTAACGCCGGCACCACACCTTTCAATCTAGACGGCTGCTACCTGAGCGACGGCGACCGCGATGCCCGCTTCCAATTCCACTTTCCCCCTAACACCCAATTGCTTCCCAACAGCTACGTCGTCGTCTTCGGCGGCAGCCTTGTCCCTAGCCCGGCCGTCTTCGCTGCTCGCGGACGCTTAGGCGATGGCCTGAACAATAAACGAGACGAAATATACCTCATTGACCCAGGAGGCCCCGACACTTTAGCCAGTCGCACCTACGCTCTCCAGCGCGAGCCCAACCAATCCCTGCACTGGCCGCTCGACGCGTCCAATCCCATTCTCCACGGCCAGTTTCCCAGCCGCGATCTCTTCTCGCCTGGACGTCCCCGCCCCCTGCTCACCCATTTACACCTGGTGCCATCGCGTCCCCGACTTATCGCCGGCCAAGACCTGTCTCTTAGATTAATGGCCACTTTCTCCGACGGCGACCAAAGCCCATCAGTCCAGAATCCCACCTGGCATTCCAGTAACTCCGGCGTTGCCACCGTCAATGCCCAAGGCCTAGTAACAGCCGTGGACAGCGGCACGGCTGCCATTAGCGCTCGTCTCGACACCTTCACCGCTCAATCTAGTATAGTACAAGTTCGCCAACCTCTGGCCCAACGCCTCTCCTTTCAACCCCACTGGCACCGCCTAGCCCTGACCACTGACCGCGAATTCATCTTTCGCGTCCTCACCCCACAAGACAAAAACCGGCGCTGTCAGTGGGTCCTTAATGGCCGCATCCAGTCGGGCTTCAACAATCGCCCGACTTTTATCTACGCTCCCAAAGACGGGGACACGATTTCCGTACGCGTTGAGAGCCGACACGAATTTGCGACGCGCCAATGGATCGTCACCGCCAACTTGCCTCCCGTAGTCCAACCCCTGCAAGACACTTTGGCCTGGGTGAACCAACCCTACCAAACATCGATCACATGCCGCGACCCAGACGACGACCCCTTGCTCTACACCCTGTCCCAAGGTCCCCCTGGCATGCGCCTCAATCCGAGCTCCGGAGCTTTGCAGTGGCTACCTACTACAAGCGATTCGGGTTCCATCCCTCTTCAAATAGATATCCACGACGGCCATAACAAGGCCACACTCACCTGTACCTTGCACGTATTAACTGTCGCAGCCAAACCCACCATCTCAACCCGTCTTCTGCTGTACAATGTTCCCAACCCGTTCAATTCTATGACTACCATTTCCTTCTACTTGCCCGACGTCCAATTTACACCTACCTCGGCCTATATCTACAATTTGGCTGGCCAACTCATCCACACTCTGGTCCACCAAAACTTTGATCCCGGCTGGCATGAGCTCATCTGGCAGGGCATCGATACTTCCGGTCGGCCCGTCGCTTCCGGCCTCTATCTCTGCCTCCTGATCCACGGCCCCCAGCGCCACATCGCCAAACTTGTCCTGCTGCGCTAAAAAAAGGCCCTACCCCGATACACGGGATAGGGCCACCAAGAAAACATTTCCTGCTCGCTCTCTATTTCTTTTGATACGCTTCCTTAAACGCATGCGCCAAATCGTGCAATGTCTTGGCGTGCGCCAAATCCGTCGTCTGCTTGCATTTCATTGCCACCTTCATCATCTTGTGCAGCAACACCAATTGCTCGGTATAGGCTGCAAACGCCGTTGCGTCCGCTTTGTCGGGCACCTGCAAACGTTGGGTCATAAAATACTGAGTGACGACCTCGCGGATGCGGTCGGCATGTTGCTCCTTATTGTTGACCCAGCGCGTCAGTTGGTTGATATTGCCGACATCGCCCGACAATTCTTTGATCTTAGTCATGGACTTTTCGATTGTAGCGATATCTTCATCAATCATGGAAAAGCGCAGAGGATCACCGTAAATGCCGCAGGGAATCTCGCAGTGCGCCTGCAGCGGCACCGTCGTGGCGAAATAACCGAGTAGTGAAAGCAATAAAATCCATCTTGTGTGCATGGTACAACCTCCAGCGGCAAGAGTTAAACAAATTAGGCCCCGACAAATGCTCGCCGGGACCCGTTATCACGTATACATTTCTTTGCGGTCAGGCCGACTTATTTTCCCGCGTCAGCTGGTTGATATGGTCCCTGACCTTGGCTGCTTCCTCGTAGGCCTCCTCTGAAACCAGACGGTTGAGCTGCGCCTCCAGCTTCTCCAATTCGCTCAACTCTTCTAACTCTTCTTCCAGTTTCTCTTCCCCCTGCGCCTCCAGCTCGATGCTCTCTTCCAATTTCTCTTCTGCTTCTGCGGCCAGCAATTCGGCCAACATCTCACCGTCGATCTCCCCCTTGTCACCCAGACCTTTCATTGCCCGACCTGCCGCCTGCATTACTTCTGGACTGATGTAAATGTCCACATTCATCAAAGTCGACAGGATCATACCGTCGCTCGGTCGACAATCTAGATAAACCGCCCGCTCCCCTAGCTGGATTAGCATGTAGGCGTGAAAAATGCCATCCTTGAGGGTATGGATGACCAATTGCCGCACTTCACCCTTCATCTCTTCGATCAAATTCTGCAATAGATTGTGTGCCAGCGGGCGCTGGCTCAAGGTTTTCTTATGCATGGCGGTGTACAGCACTTGACCTTCAAATTGGCCGATTGTTATGGGCACGACGCGATCTCCATCGTCCCTCAACAAAACGAGGAAGGTTTCCATAAGCTGGCCCAGCTTATCGGGGTCGGCCACCGGACACAGACCGTGAATCTCGACCGGAATCAGATGATTATCGCCTTTTCCCGATCCGGCGTCGTCGCCCCTCTTCTTCAGCATAAGTACCCGCCTATAATTGCCATCGGTCGCCGCCGTATTGGGACAACCGGACTGTAGTGGATTTCGTATCCTCAAATATATCCTTTCTCAAACAATTATCAAGGGTAACCTGCCGCGCGTCCTAGATCAGACCCCGCTCTTTTAGGCTCATAAAATCGGCGCTGGCAATGATGATATGGTCCAAAATGTCGATACCCATAATCTCCCCTGCTTTGATCAAACGCCGGGTTAAGTCGATATCGTCCTGACTCGGGGACACGTCTCCGGAAGGGTGATTGTGGGCCAGGACGATGCTGGCCGCCGTATGCTGCACTGCCACCTGGAAGACCTCGCGCGGGTGTACGATCGATGCCGACAAGCTGCCGATGGAAATCACCTCCTTGTGGATAACCTGATTGCGGGCGTTTAAATAGAGACAAAGAAAATACTCCTTGCGCTGATCTTTAATCTCGGCCAGCAGAGGGAGCGCGTCCCCCGGACAAGAAATCACCGGCGCTATGCCCAGCCCCTGCTGCATGGCGCGCCGAGTCAGTTCAAAAGCCGCCACCAATACACTAGCCTTGGCTTTTCCCACCCTTTTTAGCAGAGACAATTGGCGCAAATCCATCTCCAACAATTCCTCCTTAGAACAGGCGTCGAGAATACACTGCGCCACTTCGAGCACATGGTTCCCCTTATAACCCGTGCCCAGCACAATAGCCAACAATTCGTGGTCCTTCAACGCTTCGGCACCGTAGTGGGCCAGGCGCTCGCGCGGCAAATCCGCCGTAGCCACGCCGGCTATGGGCGAGATCTTGCGAGATGGACTGCGCTCGGCGATGCGGACGCAGTCCATCCCAACTTCTTTTGCTGAGCTAAACATGGCGAACTCCCGGTAAAGATGTATTGTATCATATAGGAAACGCGGCTGTCACCCTGGGGAAGCAGCCATTCGCTTCCTCTCTCTGGAAGCGTTATCTGACTCCTGTAGACAAGCAGATTCCATGCCATATTGCCTTGCCCGCCGCCCACTGCCCACCTATATTTTCCACCACTCCAGTCGGTCGCTGTGCTAAGTGCTGGCAGCCGGCGTCCATTCACGCTTCGACAAGCGGATGTTTTCGCCCATTTCCACCCTCCAGAGTCCATCTCATTACCGCTGGTTAGCGCCCGCACTTGCGGGTGTATTGTTAGCACTGGCCTTTCCCTGCCATCCACAACACCCATTGCATTTTCTCTTCAACGCTGCCTGGGCCTATGTCGCGCTAATTCCTCTATTAACGCGCTTGAACGACGGCGGTTTTAAAGAAGGATTTAAGGTGGGGTGGATCGCCGGCGCTTGCTTCAACTTGATTGGCCTCTACTGGGTGGCTTACACCCAGGGAGGCGGGCCAGCCGTTATTGGCGGCACCGTGCTCATGGCCGTTTATCTGGGCCTCTACACCGGTCTTTTCGCCGGATCTTACCAACTGCTGGCGCGCCGCTGGGGCAACGGCGCCGTCTTGACCACCCCGGTCTTATGGACGGCGCAGGAGTATCTGCTCTCTCTAGGCGAATTGGGGTTTCCCTGGATGCTCTTGGGTCACAGCCAGGCCGGGTTTCCCCACTTGATCCAATACGCCGCTTTTACCGGAGTCTACGGCGTGACATTTTGGGTCGTGCTGGTCAACGCGGTGCTCTATTTACTGCTGAATGCAGCACCACAGCTGCGGCCACGCCTGGTCGCGGCCAGCGCCTTATTCCTCTGTTTTGCCCTGCCCTGGTCCTACGGCGCCGCCGTCATTGCCGCTGCTGATACAAATGAAAGCAATGTGCGCGTAGCTCTGATCCAGCCCAATCTAACCCTGGCAGAAAAATGGGGCAGCGGTGGTCTGGAACGCAGCTTTACCGCCTTAGAAACACTGTCGCGCCAGGCCGCCAAACACAATCCACAGTTGTTAGTCTGGCCCGAGACCGCCCTGCCCTGTTACCTGCAATTGCGCCCGGACTGCCAAAACCTCGTCCGCAGATTAGTTGACGAATTGCAAGTCCCCCTGCTCACCGGCGCCTCCGACTACAATTTTGAACGCAGTGAACCGTATAATTCCGCTTTCTTATTTTACCCTCAGCAAGACGCAGTACAGACCTACGCCAAGATGCACCTGGTCCCCTTTGGCGAACGCACGCCTTTTCGCGACGACATCCCTCTCCTGCGCGACATCGACTGGACTGTCCTAACCGGCGACTTAGGACCGGCTGAATTCGCCCCGGGCACCGAGCACACTATCTTTGCTCATCCCCAAGCGCCCTTTGCCGTGTCCATTTGTTTTGAATCAGTCTTTCCCGATCTGGTACGGCGCAGCGTACGACAGGGGGCACGCCTGCTGGTCAATATCACCAATGACTCGTGGTTCGGACGCACTGCTGGTCCCTACCAACACGCCCAATTGGCCATTTTGCGCGCAGTAGAAAACCGCACTGCCATCGCTCGGTGCGCCAATACCGGTATCTCCCTGTTCATCGATCCCTACGGCCGCACCTCCCAAGCCACTGATCTCTTCGCGCCGGCCTTCCGCGTCGGCGACCTAGCCGTCAACAGCCATACCACCTTCTACACCCGCCACGGCGACCTCTTTGCCCAGGGCCTGCTGGCCGCAGCCTGTGTCCTCTTGCTCGTCGCCCGCCTGGCCAAATCGAGAGCTGTATGAGCGATCCAGAACACCCCGAAGAGAACCCGAATCTGCCCGTCAAAGGCAGCGAAACCGGGCTGCAGCAACCCGCGAGGGGCAAAAAGTTTGAAATGCCCTTTCTCGACCACCTGGAAGAATTGCGCTGGCGTCTAATCAAAGCCCTGGCCGCTATTATCGTTGCTGCCATTGTTTGTTATGCCTTTGCCAATACCGTTCTCACGGTACTAACCTACCCTTATTACGACGCCGTACAAAGCCTGGAATCGGCGCGCGCACCCGGCTCAGTACAGGCCATCCGCGATCTGATCTACCGCTGGACGGGCCATGGGGAGGCGCCGGCCACACCCATGCGCGACACTATCGAAGGCCTGCCCG
>Ga0114996_10006308_pt1 | contig 13700 bp, 10 predicted proteins | sample ArcticOcean_MG_C_4_FD_87039 | JGI IMG/M metagenome (GOLD analysis project Ga0114996, IMG submission 87039) | Marine microbial communities from western Arctic Ocean - ArcticOcean_MG_CB4_134 | ecosystem: Environmental > Aquatic > Marine > Oceanic | place: Arctic Ocean: Canada Basin | collected... | reverse complement strand
TGCTGAGCTAAGTGGGCTCGGAGGCCCGGATATTTGGTGGAGGGGGCAGGATTCGAACCTGCGTAGCCCTTTCGAGCGCCAGATTTACAGTCTGGTGGTTTTAGCCACTCGCCCACCCCTCCAGAGTTGAGTAGTTCAGAAACTAGCTTTCATCATCTACGCAATTGGAGTGTATTCCCAAATTGCTTTCAACGCCAGCAATAAATTGTTTTGTTTCATGTGTATTCAACTGTAGCTGCGTTATCTGATTATGTCCAAACTCTAAGGTAAGCCCGAGACAGGATTCGAACCCGTAACCTGCCGATTACAAGTCGGCTGCGCTACCATTGCGCCACTCGGGCATAATTGAATCTGCACCTTAACAGGGCACTCCGAGGATTTTGAACATTTATTGAAGCTCTAGTATATCTTCAGAGTCAATGTTGGTCAACACCCTAGTGAAATACGATCTGGGAGGAACTGTGTTTGTCGTGTTTTAAATGCATGATTGCTACAATATAAGAAAGGCTGACTATCGGTATAATCCGTTAGTCAGCCTTTCTTGCGCTAGATGAAACCTTGACCACCAAATTCATTGGCAACTTGATAAAGTGACCAGGTTAGTCATACTAGCTAGCAGAGAGACCATCGGACCAGCGATAGCCTGTAGTTGCCTATCTCTACAACGATCTAGTTAGGATGAGCCCATACATCAGTGGTCTATGCTGACGTAACTCAGGAAAGACAACCACCACAGAGTGTTCTATGCGTACCAATGGGTAGTGATGCCGTGATATTCGGTTTGCACGATGGCGATTCCTTTGTGATGAGCGAACAGGGCTTGCCAGTTCTTGTCGCCCTTATCTTTCCGGGCCTCCTAAAAGATCGGTTGATGGTGTCGATTGCGACACGTCACACCCCCTTCCACCTGAAACGAATTTACGCCTAGCGTATAGTTCCAAGTAAGCGGATTATATCACCGGTTGGATATTAGCAACAATAGTGGAATTTGTATTTGTTATTTCACTGGTGAGAATCGCTAAAGATACGTGTAGTTGCGTCCTGTACGGTTTTACAGGCTACTACTTCTAGATTTCCTGCTGGGAATGGAACTTGTTGAGATGAGAAAGGTATTAGAACAGTCGAAATACCGAGTCTATCAAGTTCTGAGATGCGGCTGTCTATTCTTGGCACTGGGCGGAGTTCTCCGCTCAATCCGATTTCTCCAACTACTGCTATTGATGAAGGCAGAGGAAGATCTTTTTGACTAGATATAATAGCTAATGCGATTCCAAGATCAGCAGCAGTTTCGTTTACTCGGAACCCACCTGTAGCATTGATAATGACATCGGTGTTATGCAGTGCCACGCCAAGTCTTTTGGATATTACGGATGCGATGAGGAGAGTTCGTCCAAAGTCGACGCCGGTAGCTGATCTTCTAGGCGTTTGAGCTTGGGTTCGTGTAGTAAGGGCCTGTATCTCTGTTAGTATAGGGCGATTTCCCTCAATAATTGGTACTAAAACAGATCCAATTGGCTTCTCTGGTCTGTGTTCTAGTACGGACTGAGATGGATCAGCCACGCTGGAGAAGCCAGTAGTTTCCATAGTGAATATACCAATCTCGCTGGTCGATCCAAATCGGTTTTTCAATGATCTAACAACTCGCGCTTTGGTTGTTCTGTCTCCTTCAAGTGCTAGTACAACATCAACTATGTGTTCCAATAATCTTGGACCAGCTAGGTCTCCGTCTTTCGTAACGTGGCCAGCTAATATAGTCGTGATGTTTTGTTGCTTGGCATGAGCTGTGATTACCTGTGTGCATTCTCGGGTTTGAGCGATCGTTCCATAAGCGCTGTCTAGAGTGGAAGCATGTAATGTCTGGATAGAATCGACAATGATCAAGGTTGGATTGTGGGCACTCGCAGCATGTATAACTGATTCGAGTTGAGTTGTCTCTAAAACCATTATACCTTTCCCCGTGATAGACAGCCGTTGGGCATGGATCTTGATCTGGTCTGCGGATTCCTCACCTGCAACATATAATACCAAGCCTCCAGCTTTGGCAATGTTGTTTGCAATTTGGAGTAACAAAGTTGATTTTCCGATGCCAGGTTCACCTCCCAGTAAAATCACGGAACCTGCCACTAATCCCCCACCTAAAGCCCTATCCATTTCTGGCATTCTAGTTTTGATCCTAGCTGTATTAGTTGCCTTAATGGCAGACAATTCTTGGGGGATAATATTCTGGAACGCTACTTGTTTCACTGAAGTACGTGAGGGCTGGTCAGGGATTTCCATTATGGTGCCCCATTGGTTGGTGCAAATGCAGCGCCCTTCGGGCTTAATGTATTGTTTACCGCAGTTGGAGCATTGAAACATATTTGCTGATCCTTGAAGTAGCGATGGGATAACTAAAAAAGTCCTTCAATATTGATTGTTATTTATATTATCGAATGCTAAAGAGCAGCCATGGAACCATATAAATTCCATGGCTGCTCTTTAGCATTCACTCTGTACTCTAGGTTATACTGCGACCTCTGCCGCAGCTGGTAGTTGCACGAATTCGCCGTCTTTAACATCGACTTGTGCCACATCTCCAGATTTGAGTCTGCCTGAAAGTATATCCTCTGATAGCATGTCTTCTAGACGGTCTTGTATAACTCTTCGTAAGGGTCGTGCCCCAAAGTTGGGGTCATACCCTAGTTCTATCAATAAATCCTTAGCTTCTGCACTAACTTCCAATCCTATACCAGCATCTTTTAATTCTTTTTCTACCTCTTTTAGCATGATGTCCACTATTTGCCGTATATGATCTTTAACCAGAGAGTGGAAGACTATAGTGGAGTCGATTCTGTTTAGAAATTCGGGTCTGAAGAATTTCTTGACTTCTTCTTCAACTTTATCCTTCATACGCAGATATGCCTGTTCTTCTGTTTTAGTTTCATCAGTTTTCAGAGAGAAGCCGATTTGTGAATCACGTCGTATTAAATCTGAGCCGATATTACTAGTCATGACTATTATGGAATTCCTGAAGTCGACTCTTCTTCCTTTGGCATCTGTAAGGTGCCCGTCATCAAATATCTGCAAAAGTATATTAAAGATTTCAGGGTGGGCCTTTTCTATTTCATCAAGCAGTATGACGCTATATGACTTTCTTCTGACAGCTTCGGTCAGTTGTCCCCCTTCATCATAGCCAACGTATCCTGGAGGGGAGCCTACGAGACGAGCTACAGAGTGCCTTTCCATGAATTCAGACATGTCAAAGCGAATCAGAGAGTCTTCGCTTCCGAACATGAATTCCGATAGGCCTCGTACCATTTCGGTCTTACCGACTCCAGTTGGACCCAAAACGAGGAAGACACCAATAGGTCTCCTGTGATCTTTCAGCCCTGCCCGAGCTCGCCTTACAGCTTTGGATACTTTCACGATGGCTTCATCTTGCCCAATGATACGCTTATGTAATTCGTTCTCCATATTTAACAGTCGCTCACTCTCCTCGCTCGCGAGTCGAGTCACAGGTATACCTGTCCACATATTGACTACTTCAGCTATGTCGTCTTCAGTTACTGATAGAACTCTTTCAGCTGACTCTTCTTGCCATTCTTTTTCTACTGCTTCTATCTTTTCATTTAACCTGATTTCTCTCTGACGAAGTTCGGCTGCATATTCATACTGCTGCGAGGATATGGCTTCTTCCTTCTCTTTTCGGAGAGAATCTAATGTTTTTGTTAGATCTTGCATCGGTATTGGTATGGCGCCAGCGTTGATTTTAACTCGTGATGCTGCTTCGTCGACAAGATCGATAGCCTTATCAGGTAAAAATCGGTCAGCGATATAGCGCGATGCTAATTGAGTAGCGGCCTCAAGGGCTCCATCAGTGATGGTTAGGTTGTGGTGGTCTTCGTATCGTGATTTAATTCCCCTTAGTATCTCAAGCGTATCTGCAAGAGTGGGTTCTTCAACAGTAACAGGTTGGAAACGACGCTCTAGGGCTGGATCTCTTTCTACGTACTTCCTGTAGTCATCAAGCGTGGTTGCACCGATAGTCTGAAACTCACCACGCCCTAGGGCGGGTTTTAGGATGTTCGCAGCATCTACGGCTCCCTCTGCAGCACCGGCTCCGATCATGGTATGCATTTCATCAATGAACAGTATTATGTTGCCACTGTTTCGAATTTCCTCGATAATCTTTTTCAATCGCTCTTCAAATTCTCCTCTATATTTCGTTCCAGCTACCAAGGAGCCCATGTCGAGAGCCACTAGTCGTTTTTTTTGCAATGACTGTGGTATGTCACCGGAGGCGATTCTTTGGGCTAACGCTTCTGCGATAGCTGTTTTCCCCACACCGGGTTCACCTATCAGCACAGGGTTGTTCTTGGTTCGCCGGCTTAGAATCTGTGTAACTCGTTGCAATTCTTTTTGTCTACCGACGACGGGATCGAGTTTGCCTGCCCTTGCTGCAGCTGTGAGGTCTATGCTTAAGGAGTCTAGAGTAGGGGTCTTTGCGTTTGTTTTTGTTGATTGCCCACTTTGTGGCGTGTTTTGAGATATCAGCCTGTTGGTTTCAGCCCTAACTTTGTCAAGGGTTACTCCAAGGCTTTCAAGTACTCCGGCCGCAACTCCTTCACCTTCACGCATTAGCCCTATTAAGAGGTGCTCCGTCCCTATGTATTGGTGGTTCAGTCTACGTGCTTCATCCACTGCGACTTCAATGACCTTCTTGGCACGAGGAGTAAGACCTATGTTTTCACTAGACACGGGTCTTTCACCTTTTCCTATGATGAACTCAATAGCGGATCGTACTTTAGCTAACTCAACACCTAGGTTAGATAGCGAACGTGCTGCTAATCCTTGGTTTTCCCTGACCAATCCCAGTAATATATGTTCAGTTCCTATATAACTATGGTTGAATCTTTGAGCCTCATCTTGGGCTAGTGAGAGTACTCTACGTGCACGTTCAGAGAACCGTTCGAATCTGCTACTGCTACTCATCTCATCCCCCTAAGTTTCAATAATATCGACCACTTTAGCGACGGTATCTTCCTTAAAAGTTACAACACTCAAAATGGTGTTTCAATAGTTGCTAAAACCCTTCTTCTGTCGCTTGTTTTAGGCTCAAACTGAGTCTTCGCTTGGCACTGTCTACGGTTAGCACTTTCAATGATACCACATCTCCTTCTGATAATACCTCTCTTGGATGCCGTATTGTACGGAGACTTATCTCTGATATATGGATTAACCCCTCTATTCCAAATTCAACACGTGCGAACGCTCCGAATTCAGCAAGTTTAGTGACGGTTCCTTCTACTATCTGCCCGGACTCATAGCGTTGCCCGACAGTGTCCCATGGCTCTGGCTGAGTCCTTCGAAGGCTCAAGGCTATTCTATTCTTGTCAGGGTCTACCCGAAGAACTGATACAGACACTTCTTGGTTGAGTTCAAGTATTTCACTTGCTTTGCCAACAGAACCCCACGATAATTCAGATATATGTATTAATCCATCTGCTCCACCTAGATCTACAAACGCTCCAAAATCAGTTAACCCAGATACGTGGCCAGTCACAAGTTGACCTTCAGTTAATTCCGATATCAACTTGACCTTTTGTGAAGTGCGGTCCTCGTTTATTGCTGCGCGCTCCGAAAGCACTATACGATTTCGAGTTTTATCTACTTCTAGCACTTTTAACTTTAAGGTTTGCCCTATTCGGTCTTCCTGCTGGGTTAGTCCTGCTCGTTCGGTTTGGAGTCCCAATGACATTTGTGAGATAGGGACAAAGCCTTGGAGATATTGTAGTTTTACAAGATATCCACCACGGTTAGTGCTAATAGCAATACCTTCGATTGTTGATCTGTCCTCTAAGGTTTCCTGAAGTGATTGCCATTCCATTTCTTGTTGGGCCTTGTCGACTGAGAGGATAGCGGGGGACTGGTTGGTTGCTCCCCGTACTATTATGCAAGTTAGCACGGATCCTGATACTAGGGATTTAATTTCGGATTGCTGTAGGCTTTGCATATTCTCAGCGGGGATGATGGCCTCGGTTTTTTGCCCGATGCTTACGATCGCATTGCCATCTTGGATTTCTATGAAAACCCCCTGAATTAGTTGACCTGTGGAAGGGGGAGGGAGCCAGTCAATGGGCGCTATTTGTTCCTCAAGGGAGCTCTGGTCATTCTGCATGGTGTCTGGATCTTGCACGGTTGGCGCTTCGTCAATGCTATCTTCGTCGTGTCCTGTGTTTGTTCCCATGTTCAAATAATTACTTCTCCTCACAAAATTCCTACGAAACTTGGAGTTGGAGAGAGTGGCAGAATCGTATAAAGATTATAATCGTAGCTGCAGCTGGATGTAAAGATGTGGTAAAACGACAGAATGGAGCAAGTTGAAACCTTCGGCGACGACCTATTTTCCCGGAGCGTCACCACTCAAGTATCGTCGGCGCTGGCGCGTTTCACTTCCGTGTTCGAGATGGGAACGGGTGGGGCCACACCGCTAGAGCCACCGAAGGATTCTTGGATTATAGCTTGATTCAGGAAGATAATCAACCTGTATCGAATCGAGTTTTATGGTACAGTCGCTAAATGTATCTGTTGGTGCTGAATCGGCAGGGCAAATCAATTAAAATCAGTGGACTGAGATGGGTTATGAATTATGAATATTGATTACATGAAATTTATCCTTCCAAATGGACTTCAAGTGATTCTTCACGAGGATCACTCTATCCCCATAGCTGCTGTGAATGTTTGGTACCACGTCGGTTCCAAAGATGAGCAAATTGGTAAGACGGGGTTTGCCCATCTTTTTGAGCATTTGATGTTTGAGGGTTCCGAACATCACAACACCAGCTATTTTGCTCCATTACAAAAGATTGGAGCTTCTCTGAATGGATCTACTAATCCAGACAGGACCAACTATTGGGAAGATGTCCCTGCGAATTATCTTGAACAGGCATTGTGGCTGGAGTCGGATAGAATGGGATTTCTCTTAGAAGCACTCGATGTCGAGCGCTTTGACGTGCAAAGAGATGTAGTGAAGAACGAACGAAGGCAGAGTTATGAAAACAGACCCTATGGTATGACGCGATTTCAAATGCAGCCGCATCTTTTTCCCCCTCCTCATCCTTACGCCTGGCTAACTATCGGGTCTCCTGAGGACTTGGATAATGCTGATATTGAAGACGTTAAGGATTTTTATAGAAAATTCTATACACCTTCTAATGCTAGCCTTGCGATTGCTGGTGATATTAGGATGAACGAGACTGAAAAGCTTGTTCGAAAATACTTCGATGGCTTGAGTCCGGCACCTCCTGTCACTCGAATTAAGCGGCAAGATTCTGGGCTAGCAGGTGCTGTTGATATCGTAATGTTTGATAATGTCGAATTGGAACGTTTGACTGTAGCATGGCCAGGAGTTCCTAGGTTGCATAGTGATGAAAGTGCATTGACTATTTTGGCCGAAATTTTGAGTGGGGGGCGTAGCAGTCGGCTGGACCGATCCATCGTTTATGAAAAGGAGATGGCTCAGTCTGTTTATGCTTTTTCTATGGCTGCAGAAATAGCAGGAGAATTTGATATCGATATCACTGTTTCACCTGGGGTGGAAAAAAGGGCCATTGAAGAAATATTATATGAGGAACTGTATAAATTTAGTACCTATGGTCCGACTTCAGATGAGTTGAGTGGCGCAAAGACCCGAATAGTGAGCTACTATACCAGATCCCTTGAGCGGATCGGTGGGTTTGGAGGGCGGGCTGATCGGCTGAATGCCTACAATATTTACGCTGATGACCCTGGAGAAATAAATCGAGTTCTTGAGAAATATGGCGCTGTTACTGAAGAAGATGTGAAGAGAGTGTGCGCTCATTACTTGGGCTCAACAAGAGTTGCGGTATGGGTATCGCCTGCGAAAAGCCATTATTCGATTGGGGCTCCTATTGACAGGAGTAAATTACCCAAAGGTAAAAAACCTGTGATATTTGTGCCTCCGGTTCCAGAAAGGGCCGATTTGCCCTCAGGGGTTCCGGTGCTGTCGGTCTATAGATCCCAGCTACCCTTAGTTGCTGTTGGGGTGGTGGTGCCATCTGGATCAACCACGGATAGTTCGGAGATGCCAGGGCTAGGGTTTGTTACCGGGAATGCCCTTATGGAAGGTACTCAGAAATTGGGGAGGGATGAATTCGCTGAAGCATTTGAGTCCATGGGGTCTCATTTAGCTATACAGACTGGTAGAGAGCATTCGGTGCTTGCATTCGGTTCTATGAAGCAACACTGGCAGAGTGCTTTGCAGTTATTGGTGGAGGTATTGAAAGAACCGGGATTCCCTGCGGAGGGAGTTGACCGGGTTCTGAGAGATCATAGTACTGCCTTGAGAAGGATTGCTGACGATCCAGTTTCGATTAGTGAGAGATTGATACGTGGCAAGTTATTTGGACAGGAGACCCCTTACGGACATCCTATCTCGGGAACATTGGAATCAGTGGCACGGATTAGGCATGAGGATATTGTGGACTTTCATGGAACGGGAGCACTTTCCAACATTGGTCAAATGACATTGATCGTAGTTGGGGATGTGACACAAGAGGAAGTACTAGATATAGCGGGCCCAATTTTTCGTGGTGGCTCTGCAAGTAGGGAGCATGAAGGGTCTGGTGGACAGTCATTCGCCACTTCTCGTAGTTCGACTATCTGGTTAGTAGATAAGCCGGGTGCTGCTCAATCCGTAATACGCATAGCTTCGGGGCTTCCCCTTTCTAGGCTTCATGAAGATTACGTCCCGATGCTTGTCGTAAACTATATTCTTGGTGGTGATTTTTCTTCACGCTTGAATATGAATTTGCGAGAGGATAAGGGGTATACATATGGATACAGATCTTCTATCGATTGGTATAAGGCTGGCGCCGCGATGATAGTTGGTGGTTCAGTGCATTCTGGAGTGACAGTTGCTGCTTTGAAAGAAACGCTAATGGAAATTACCGACTTAGTGGATTCTCGGTTGATATCCTCCCGAGAACTTGAAGACGCTAAGGCTTCATTGGTTAGGGGGTTTCCCGCATCGTTTGAAACCTCTAGTCACATTGCAGGAAGATTGGAAGATTTGGTGAGTTACGGGTTGAATGATGATGATTTCCAGAATTCTGTGCAGGCTATAAAGGATTTGTCATTAAGAGATGTGCGTCGAGTGGCAGCAAGTTGCTTGAATTCACACCCAGATGTTATCACTATCGTTGGTGATCGAAAGTTGATTGAGACTGACCTTGTGGCTCTTGGGTGGAATGTTGTGCTCGCTGACTATATGGGTAATGAAATTTCGGGATAATAAGGTATCGACCGCAATGAACGGTGTAATACATTTAAGACTGTTATAATGGCTAGTATCTTTTTGCTGCAATTGGGAGAATAAAGGGGGTATCCGTATGGCAACTGATAAGTTGGAAGGACTTAGAATTCAGGTGAGAGCATGGCTTGATTTGAACATCCCTGCAGATTTAAAATTCCCTCCAAAAGGTACCGACATGTCGGAGGATCTTATTGATTGGACTCTTTTCTTTCGAAGGAAATTAGGAGGTCAAGGCTGGCTTGCTCCTGATTGGCCAACACATTTTGGGGGAGGTGGCTACCCCGTTCAGGCAGCCCAAATCGTACGCGAAGAATTGAGGCGCCGTCCTTTGCCTCCCTTACCCTTAGACAATATGTGGCTAACTCCGCTTAGAGCTTTCGGTACAGAGGAGCAAAAAGCTCGTTGGCTATCTCGCACTCTGCGTGGGGAGATAACAGTAGTTCATGCGATAAGTGAACCACGTGGAGGTTCCGATCTCGCTGGTCAGCGTACGGTGGCAGTCAAAGATGGGGACGGCTATTTGGTAACCGGGGAGAAAGGGTATATTCATGGCCCGTTCATGCCGGACTTTTTGTTCATGTTAGTTAACACGGATCCAGATGGTCCTAAGTACGAAAATTTGACCACTGTGATAGTGGACGTAGATACCGATGGGGTGACGTTTCAAAAGGGGTCAAGAACTATTATGGGAACCACTGATTCCAACGTTATTATGGATAAAGTATGGCTACCTGCTGATCGTATCGTAGGTGGAGAAGGGAATGGTTGGGCAGTAGCCCAGTGTATGATTGATGTGGAACGTGGAGGACCTGGTGTAACTGCAGAGCAACGTGAGGCAATTGAGCAAAGGGAGCGGGAGTATTGGGGCGCGTGAATTTGGCAGTTGCAGGTCAGGAATATGACAATAGGTATTAATTGAAGGATGATTGGGTCCATTCGATGGTTCCTGAACGCTTTAGGTTAGCGGCACTATCTTCCGATATATAAAACGCGCCATTTCTATTGTAGAGAAGATCGTTGTTAGAGATAATACCGCCGGCTTCGTGGTGTGCCATGATGCCAAAGCCATTCCATGAGATATGGTTGTCTTCTATAGTTGGGGTGGTGCTTGTGGATATTCCGATACTTGGGAATCCGTTTCCGAGGATACGGTTATTCGCTAATTGGCCTTGGTCATTAGCGAATATTTCAGACCCCAGATTCGATATTTTTCTCAATAGTGTTGTTGTTAATAGTTGGATTGCTATTAGTCTGTATTGCTATACCACTGCTTCCATTTCCAGATATGGTGTTAGCATCGATTAATCTAATAGTGGAATCATGCGAAAATATACCACTTTGACCATTTTGCCTATTCGATTTTTGGTGATACCCCGCTTGGCTTATGACCGTATCTCAATCCCTGAGAAGCGGTTGGGAAAGATTCCATTATCAGAGATTGTGCCCAATCCATAGGTGTGAACTAAAACACCCACTTCGTTGTCACTATAAATATGATTGGTGTTTACTCTTGGATTAGCATCATCACGTATCAAAATGCCAGCGACGTGGGTACCCAAAATAATATTACATTCAATGATGGCTTGAGATTTTTCATTCATCATGATTCCGGTTTCGTGCCGGCTTTGGATTCGATTACCTGGAATTGTAGGTGAAGCGGTTCCGTGAATAGAGATGCCGCTAGTTCATTACTAGAAATATCACACCCGACTATTGTGCCATTTCCAATAGCAATATCTATAGCAAAAGATTTACCTTGGTCTTTGTGTTGGATGTGGATGTTCAAAATATGGCAACTTTCAGTCCTGATAGTAACGGGAGTATAGTCAGTGGGCTCCAATCATATTTCGGGTAGAGGCCCTTCACCAATCAAGTACACATTTGTTTCAATTATGATTAGGTGATTGTATTTTTCTGGTCAGATGATGATCCGATCTTCTGAATTAGCAGCATCTTAAGTGCAGCGTTTATGGATAGATATGCCGACGGGTCGTTAGGATCGACTATGAGGCTATGCGAGGAAGACAACATTTCTGTCTATCCTTTGTATTATGTACCGCTTCTACAAGGGCTAGGCTAGGGCCTATAGTCTCAGATTGTATTGCAGTTGGCAAAGCTGTATTATTTGTCAAGGGTCGTACAGGTAAGTTGACTTCGCAAACTGGTTTTATAAACGATTGAGGTACTAACAGACTAATGTTTCAAGGTATGGATTTATCCCGTCTTTCTGAAGTTATTGTGATATTAGGAGGAACCGCTCTGTGCATGGTTCTATTCGGACTTATTTCGCGATTCTTGATACGGAAGTCGGGGCGTGCACTAGAACCAGGCCTTGCCACACGCATCGTTCAATCGTCGAAAGGATCCATTCAATTCTTTATCCTTTCCCAAGGGATGTTCCTTGCGATATCGGCAGTACCAGCGATCGGTAAGTGGAATAATTCTATTACAGTGATATGGACCACACTTCTAAGTTTCCAGATAGCCTATCTTTTGAATGCAATGGTTGGTGCGGTGGTTAATTGGTATTTGATACAAGTTGCTCCTAAAACTACTATGGCTTTTGATGATACTGCTTTGCCTATCTTGCGTCGGGTTTTGGCAGTTGTCATCTATGGCGTAGCAGTGATGATTGCTCTTGACACCGCTGGTATTTCAATTAGTCCTCTGTTAGGAGGGTTGGGTATCAGTGGATTAGCGGTAGCTTTGGCCCTGCAACCTACACTTTCAAACTTTTTTGCTGGGACATATATTTTAGCTGATCGAGCTATCGAGGTTGGCAATTACATACAAATTCAGGGTGGTCCGGAAGGTTATGTGACACAGGTTGGTTGGCGGAGTACCAAAATGCGTACTTGGCTTAATAACCTAGTAGTTATACCAAACTCTTCCCTAGCTGATGCAATCGTGATGAATTACAATTCACCTGACACGGCAGTTAACGTTATAGTTACTTGCGGGGTTAGTTACAGCAGTGATCTTGGATTTGTTGAGCGTATTTCTTTAGAAGTCGCGCGACAGGTTATCGCAATCACTCCAGAAGCAGAAAAAGAGATGGAGCCATGGTTTGGATATGATAGGTTTGGGGACTCAAATATCAATTTCTGGATTTTCGTTCAGGCTAAGGATCGCATTGGTAGTTTTGTAGTTACGAGTCAACTTATCAAAGGACTGCACTCGCGGTTCTTGACTGAGGGCATTGAAATCAACTACCCAGTCAGGAAAATAGTAAGTGATTTACCATGGCCGGTCTGATACGTTCGAGTAAGTTGGCAAGCGCCGCTTTTGGGTGGTGTATCTAGGACTTCCCACTACGAAGTAACCACGGTACAATCAAGATTGTGAACTTTGGTTATGGCACTGTATGTAAATGGAGGATAAGTATGCGATTGGGGAATTTTGATATTAACGAACCTGTACCTGAATTGAGAGATCCACATCTTCTGGTAGTTCTGAAACCTTGGATCGATGTAGGTTCAGTAGGCACTTTGGCTTTGGAAACTCTGGAACGCCACTTAGGAGCAGAGAGTCTAGGGGCGTTAGCGAGACCGGGTGAGTTTTATGATTTCACTAGATATAGGCCGACTATACGACGATTTGAAGGAGAACGGCAGATAACCCTTCCAAACAGCGAATTGTGGTGGGCTCATGGACAAGATGGCTTTGATTGGTTGTTTTTGCATCTCTTGGAGCCACATGTAAAATCTGAAGATTTATTAGATTCCGTGGTGGCAGTTATGGAGCATTTTCGAGTTAAGCGATATGCCTTAGTTGGCGCTATGTATGGAACAGGACCTCACACTCGACCGCTTCTGGCGAGCGGAAGCTCCACAGACCCCAATATACAACAGTTAATGGAACCTATAGGGATGGGAGTTAGTACGTATGAAGGCCCTACAAGTGTAATGGCACTTGTTACCGAAGAGGCTCGCAGGTTAGGGGTGGAATCAATGACGCTGCTCATACAATTGCCTCCTTATGCAAGATTAGACGAGGATCATAAAGGACATGAAGCACTGTTAAGATATTTGGGTATGCTTTATGATTGGGGATTGGATTTGAGTGAAATAAAACGGGACGGAGAACGACAGTATTCCGAAGTTGATAAAGCAACCCAAGCTGATCGACAAATGCGGGGTGTTGTCAGGCGTCTTGAGGAAGCGTATGACGCTGGAGATTTGCGTGTATTGGATGGTGATGGTGATGATGATGGTGATTCAGCTGAATTACCTTTAGCGGTAGAGGACTTTCTTAAGGACTTGGAGGATCGCAAAGACGACTAATCCTATAAGAAAATTTGGATGTGTAGTATTTTCTCTAATGGCATCGGGTCGATAAAATCTATCGACCCGATGCCATTGTCTATTTCTTGTATTAGTGATGCCCC
>Ga0114996_10006306_pt1 | contig 13701 bp, 13 predicted proteins | sample ArcticOcean_MG_C_4_FD_87039 | JGI IMG/M metagenome (GOLD analysis project Ga0114996, IMG submission 87039) | Marine microbial communities from western Arctic Ocean - ArcticOcean_MG_CB4_134 | ecosystem: Environmental > Aquatic > Marine > Oceanic | place: Arctic Ocean: Canada Basin | collected... | reverse complement strand
CAGCGAAAGAATGAAAAGCGTTTTAGCCCAACTTCGATCTAAGTTTGATTTAGTGCTCATTGATGCACCGCCATCAATAGTTGCAGGTGATGCAATTTTATTAGCGAACCTTGTTGATGCAATCACCCTCATTGTCCGAAGTGATCGAGATGAACGCGGTCTTATCGCAAGAGTACTTCGTGAACTTTCCGAAAGTAGTGGTGAAATGCTAGGGGTGGCACTCAATGCAGCGAAAGGATCCACAGGTGGCTACTTCCGCAAGAATTACCTAGCAATGGTGAACTATGCCGAGGACGTTGAAAGTGATGAGGACGAATGACCATCGATCAATCGAATGGTTCCAAAAATAATTCGGAGATTTATTCATCCTCCGTCTTAGTGACTGGCGGAGCAGGTTTCATCGGTTCGCATCTTGTGGATATGCTTCTTGCTTCTGGTAATCATGTCACTGTCATTGATGATATGTCTACTGGGCAGCAATCTAATTTGCCCATAGAAAATGATCGGCTTAGTGTATGCAATGGAACTGTTGGCGACCAACTTCAATTGGTTGAGCCAACTTTTGATTATATTTTTCATCTTGCTGCTGCGGTGGGTGTTAAGTTGGTTGTTGATGAACCTATTCGAACGATTGAAACGAATGTGCTAGAAACTTCTGCAATTTTACGGTTTGCTTCTATTAACAAAACTCCGTTATTGATTGCCTCGACAAGTGAGGTGTATGGAAAATCTGAAGCATTGCCCATGCATGAAGATGGAAATTTAGTCTTTGGTTCCACTACAAAATCAAGATGGTCATACGGTTGTTCCAAGGCACTTGATGAACATTTAGCAATGGCGTGGTATAGAAGAGAAGGCCTGCCTGTTCGGATTCCCCGTTTTTTTAATACGATTGGAACCCGTCAAAGAGGTAGTTGGGGGATGGTGGTTCCTCGTTTTGTGGCCGCTGCACTGAGCGGAAATCCACTCATCGTGTATGGTGATGGGTCGCAGACACGATGTTTTTGCGATGTTCGAGATACCGTTCCTTTGCTCCTTACTTTAATGACAACGAACGAATCTATTGGAAAACCAGTAAATGTTGGAAGTGATGATCCAATAACAATTTTACAACTTGCTGAATTAGTGCAGACAACTTTAGATAGTAAGTCCAACATTGAATTCAAAACAATGCATGATGTTTACGGTGATGGATTTGAGGATTTACAAGACAGGCAGCCTGACCTCACTCGTTTGAATGCGTTGGTTGGAACGAGATCAAGAATTCCACTAACAAAAACAATTGCTTCCATTGCAGAGTCACTTGCGAGTGTCTCAAGGACCGAACAATGATTTTGCAGACTATGCTTGCAGCGAGCGGTGCCGAATTACTTTCTATAACTTCCCTCTTGAAGTTGTATCTGCCAATTTTAATTGTGTCATTTTTGGTTGCGGTTGTACTTACGCCATGTGTTCGTTGGGTTGCAAGGGAAGCTGGGATTGTTGATCATCCAGACGAGGCGAGAAAATTACATAAAAAACCTATTGCATATCTTGGTGGTTTTGCAATACTTTTCGCAATCCTTGTTGGTATTGGCATGAGTTACGCAGGTTTTATCGAGCAGCCAATGATGATGCGTCAAGTTCCAGGTGTCATTGTGTTTGGGATGGTTGCCGTAGTGTTAACGGGTTTTATTGATGATGTTTGGGGATCCTGGTCAAGGCATAAAATTGCGGGTCAACTTGTTGCTGCCGCTGCTTTGGCGCAGCAAGGCATCGGAACAAAAGTTGCAATGGGTTTTTTGAACGGAATGGGTGTTCCAAGAAACATTAGCGAGTTTGCATTTTTGGATTATTTTGAATGGATTCCTTTTCTGTCTGCTCTTGTTGCTGATCCAATAACACCTGCGTATATTATTGGGGTCATCATCGTCACCATGTTTGTTCTCGGTGCATGCAACGCAGCTAATTTTATTGATGGACTTGATGGTTTGCTTTCAGGTGTTACGGCAATTACCGTTATTGGGATTATGGTTATTTCATTGATTGTAATTAATGCGATCACGCCAGAAAAACTTCTTCTTCTTGAGCAATCCATGCCCGTAGATTCGTTGGGAATGCAAGGGCTTGATGGGGTAACTTATATGGGAGCAAACATTGTTTTATGCATGGCGGTACTTGGCGCCGTTCTTGGTTTTCTAGTGTATAACTTTAATCCAGCCTCAATTTTTCTGGGGGATACGGGTAGTCTTTTGCTTGGGTACATTTGTATCGTGATGGTATTATTGCTTGGTGAAAATGGTCAAACACACTTGGTCATTGCTGGGATGATTGTTTTTGCATTGCCAATTATTGACACTGCTCTTGCAATTACAAGAAGAAAGATGGCTGGCATACCAATTTCTGAACCAGATGCAAACCACATTCATCACATCTTTAAAAGGAAGTATGGATCTGTAAAAAAAGCAGTTTTAACTTTGTATGGTTTGTCTGCATTATTTGCAATAGTTGGCGTTTCGCTTGCTTGGATCCAAGTGACTGGTCAAGTGGGTGCTTGGATCATTTACGTCATCGCTGGGTTGATATTCGGACTTATTGGGACGAAAGCAATTAGGTCAACGAGATGATTTGAGTGACTACAGAAAGACAAATCACTATATTATTTGTATGCATGGGAAATATTTGCAGAAGTCCAGCAGCAGAATGTTTGATGCGCCATGCACTAGAAACGCGTAAAATAGAACATAAATTTGGGCTCGACTCCGCCGGTACAGGTGGTTGGCATGTTGGCAACAAGCCTGATCGAAGAATGAGAGTAGCGGCAAAAGCTGCAGGGCGATCCATCGATGGTGCTGCGAGGCAAGTGTGTGCGGATGATCTTATAGATTTTGATTTGATTTTTTGCATGGACAACGACAACTACGAAAACTTGATGTCAATGGGTGCAAATCCAGAAAAAACCTACTTATTATTAGAGTTTGTTGAACATCAAACATTGACGGAAGTTCCAGATCCATACTATGGTGGCAGCGAGGGTTTTACAAATGTCATTACTCTCATTGACGGTGCAGTTTGCGAATTGATCGACAGACTTTTAGCGACAACTTCATAGCAGATTTGTTAGAATGTGAATATGTCTCAGCAAACAGCAACTCAAAAAAATAATGATAGTCAACAAGGCTCAGAACAAGCCGTTGTTCTCCTCGCGGATACTTTTAGCGAGAGTGGTGTTCAAACACTTGAAGCATTAGGTTGCAAGGTGATCTCGGACGCTTCGCTTAAAGGCGAAGTGCTTCTTTCGGCAATTGCCGAATCAAAACCAACTATCATTGTCGTGCGATCGACCAAGGTAACTCGTGAAATGATGGAAGCAGGGAATACGCTTTCGGTCATTATTCGCGCAGGTGCTGGCTATGACACGATCGATGTTGCAGCAGCTTCATCGCTGGGTATTTCGGTTGCAAACTGTCCGGGAAAAAATTCTATTGCCGTTGCCGAACTTGCGTGGTCACTCATATTGTCATGTGATCGAAGGGTGCCTGATCAAGTCGCAGATTTGCGAGATGGCAAGTGGCGGAAAAAAGAGTACGCAAAATCACTTGGATTGAGCGGACGAACGTTGGGCATTATCGGTCTTGGTGGCATTGGTCTCGAAACGGCAAAGCGTGGCAAGGCCTTTGGCATGAACATTGTCGCGTGGTCACGAAGTTTGACTGAAGAAAAAGCATCAGAACTTGGTATTGGGTGGTGCGAAAGTTTGCACAACCTTGCAAGAATGTCTGATGTGGTTTCCATACATGTGGCTTCAACTTCTGATACAGAAAATCTTATTGACGAATCATTCTTGGATGCGATGAAAAATGGTTCTATATTAGTGAATACGAGTCGAGGCAAAGTAGTTGACGAAATTGCATTGCAAAAAGCTGTTGAAATTAAAAAGTTACGAGTTGGACTCGATGTTTTCCATGATGAACCGGCGACATCCGATTCAACATTTAACCCTTCTATCATTTCTTGTGAAGGGGTGTATGGAACGCACCACGTTGGCGCATCCACACTACAAGCGCAAGATGCAATTGCTGATGAGGCGATTCGGATCATTCAACATTATTTATCTGATGGCGTTGTCCACAACTGCGTGAACCGTGCAACATCTACTTCTGCAAAAGCAATGTTGTGTGTACGACATCTGAATTTTCCGGGAGTTCTCGCACATGTCTTTGAATTGCTCAGTCAAGAAGGCGTGAATGTTGAAGAGATGGAGAATATGTTGTACCAAGGTGTAGAAGCAGCGTGCGCTCGAATACAACTTGACAGTGTTCTCTCGCCGGACTGTATCGCAACAATCCGTGAACATGAACATGTGCTATCTGTAACTGCATCTGCTATTAACGAATAAGGAGTTGAGTAATGACCCAGACAGCAACCGATCGAGCACTTAATTTTTCGGCGGGACCTGCAACACTGCCCGAACCAGTTTTGGAGCAAGCCAGAAGAGATGTTTGGGATATTGCAGGCAGTGGCATTGGTATTTGTGAACACAGTCACCGTGGACCAGTCTTTGACAACGTGATCAATGAAGCAATTGCTGATTGTCGTGAAGTTGGTTCTATTCCAAGTGATTATGAGATACTGTTCTTACAAGGTGGAGCAACGTTACAGTTTACGATGCTGGCGATGAACTTTTTGAAAGAAGGAAACATTGCAGATTACCTTGATACGGGAGTCTGGACCTCTAAGGCAATTAAAGAAGCAAAGAAAATTGGCAATGTTAATGTAGCATTTGATGGTTCGGCGTCAAAGTATGACCACTGTCCTTCTGATGAAGAATTAAACCTCACGGAGGGTGCTGCATATTTACACTATTGCTCGAACAATACGATTTATGGAACACGGTTTGAAGGTGTACCTACAACAGATGCACCGGTTATCTGTGACATGAGTTCAGATATTTTCTCAAGAGCGATTGATTGGTCGAAACACATGATGGTGTATGCGGGCGCACAAAAGAACCTCGGCCCTTCGGGTACAGTTCTTGTAGTGATTCACAAATCTCTTTTGAGCCAATGTGACGGAACACTTCCGTTGATGCTCGATTACAAAGCGCAAGTAAGTAAGGGCTCGATGTTAAACACGCCTCCGACCTTTGGAATTTATCTTATGGGGCAAGTGTTTAAGTGGATTCTAAACGCAGGCGGATTATCAGCAATTGAGGAAAGGAATGAAGCAAAGGCATCAATCATTTACGGTGCGCTTGCAGATTGCAGCGAATTCTATTCACTTATTGCGAGAGAAGATTGTCGATCTCGAATGAATATCTCATTCCGCTGCCAAACGCCAGAGTTGGATGCACTTTTCCTTGAAAAAGCAGCCGAGCATCGAATGTCTGGTTTGAAAGGGCACCGATCAGTTGGTGGTTTGCGTGCATCTGTGTACAACGCGTTTCCTATTGAAGGCTGTGAAAAGTTCGCAACATTTTTAACCGAATTTTCTCTTAGTAATAGTTAATACATTTCATTGAAACCATTACTATCTGAACTACATTTTTTTGATTACATGATTTGGTTCAATTAGGAAAGGTCGTGGCTAAATAATCCGCTACGAAGTTTTGGCTCAAACCAAGTTGATTTTGGTGGCATGATTAAATCAGCTTCCGCAACTGCAAGAAGTTGTTCGATTGTTGTGGGGTACATAGAAAATGCAACTGCTGCAGAACCGCTATTTACTCGATCTTCTAATTCTTTTGTGCCGCGAATGCCTCCAACGAAGTCAATTCGAGTATCGCTTCGTGGATCACCAACATGAAGCATTGGCGTGAGGACTCGTTGTTGAAGAAGATCGATGTCGAGGGATGCAATTGGGTCATTTGTATCAATAGTATGTGGTGAAATTTCTACTTGGTGCCATCCGTTCTTTTCTCCAAGATAGACACAGAATGTTCCTGATTTTTCAGGAGTGGCGTTTTTGCAAGGTGAGACAGTCCCAATGGTTTTTAATTCTTTAAGAAAGGATTCAGGAGTTTTTTCACACAAATCCAAGACAACTCGGTTGTATGGAAGAATATCGAGCTGTGTAGACGGAAATAAAACAGTCAAAAACCAATTGTATTCTTCGCTGCCGTTGTGGTTTTGGTTTTCGTTTTGACATTCGATCGCTGCTCTTGCCGCGCTTGCACTTCGGTGATGCCCATCAGCGATATAGACGACTGGAATTTCTTCAAATGCTTTGAGCATTGGGTTTTCTTTTTCAACTTTCCAGCCAGTGTGTGTCACGCCATCATCAGCGACAAAGTGAAACATGGGTCGCTTGTTGATTTCGTCATCAACGAGGGCATCTATTGTATTTGTACCTCGGTACGTGAGGAAAACGGGGCCAGAGTTTGCATCAAGGGCAATAACGTGTTTTGTTCGATCGTCTTCTTTGACTTGACGCGTTTTTTCATGTTTTTTAATAAGGCCATTGTTGTAATCATCGACATGGCAACATGCAACCAAACCAACTTGTTTGTGGTCGCCCATGATTTGTCTATATAGATAGAGGCCTGCTTCCCTATCTTTGATTAATGCACCAATGTCTTTCAGGCGGTCATAGTTTTTGCGAGCTTGCTCGTAGACAACATCATCGTAAGGGGTAGCATCGGGAAGGTCAATTTCAGAGCGTACAACTTTCATGAAGCTGTCTTCGTTTCCGTGTGCGATCGCGGCGGCTTCCTCTCGATTGACCACATCGTAAGGAACGGATGCAATTTTTGGGGCGTCCCCACCACATGGATGGACTGCATGAAATGCTTTAATTCTAATTGTAGACATAGTTTCAACAGTGTAACAGTTGAGAGGTTGGGTAAGTTAGTGGAGTTGTGATGGTGGATGAAGAGTCTAGGAATCGTATTTTTTCTTTTAACTTTATTAGGTCAGTGCACCCTCCGATGAAAGAGAAGCAAAAGGCATGCACGGCTCCTCGGAAGAGAGGGGCTTTGCAAACCAAATGCTGGTGGCCAGGATGGCCTACGCACAACCCGAGGTTCAAGATCACTGTGATCTTGAGCATGAATACCCAACAACCGGCAACGAACTTGCCAAAGGGAGCCCAACCCATGAAAAATCTCACCCTTTCACCAAAAACAAATCGCAGAAACGCATTTACGCTGATTGAAATTCTCATCGTAGTCGTCATTCTTGGCATTCTCGCAGCCGTTGTCGTGCCGCAGTTTACAAGTGCTGCCGATGATGCAAATGATGCTGCCGTACGAAGTCAACTGCAAACTCTCCGTGGTCAAATTGAACTTTACCGTGCTCAACAAGGATCAGACCCAAACCTTCTTGGCACTGGCTGGGACGACCTCGTAGATGCAGATTACCTCATGGTTGATCCAAAAAATCCAATTGCACCTTCTGAAACAGCAGCAACAATTTTAGGTGCAGAGGGCACTGCAGGCACCGGCTGGCTTTGGATCCCTAAAGATAACGGTACGCTTGCACTTTTTGCTTGCGATGATGAAGGCAACAAGTTTATTGAATAAACGCTCCCTGCCACCTCGGGCAGATCAATGCAAGGCACACAATGGAGGTTGTGTGCCTTGTTTATTGTTAGTAGCGGGTCCGATAATGAAGCGAGTTTTTTTTTGAGCGTGTAAGTGGTTGGTTTGGCTTGTCTTGGCATCGAAATAGGTCGATGCATCCAGGGAGATAGAAACCGCAAAATGCGGAGAACAGCATGAAGAAACACGTAATCAAACAACTGCAACGGTATGCCAGATCAGGATGGTCACTCATTGAGTTATTGACTGTCGTTGTTGTACTTGGCGTTGCCGCAATGATTGTGATTCCTTATGCGGCTTCTGGTGCTTCGGCATCAGGGCAATCAGCAGCTCGATTACTTGTAACGGATATGCTCGCAGCGCAAATGGATGCAGTTGCAACCCAAAACTTTCGACGTGTTCACTTTTACAGCGACGGATCTGGCTGGTGTATCCTAGAATTAGATGCAGGTGAACTCGCTGATCCGTTTGATCCAATAACAGCAACCTATGCTGAAGATGCTGTTGAATCCCAAGGTCAAAACCAGCAATCGATCACCAACTTTGTGAAGGACGCAAGGTTTAGAAATATCACAATCGAGAACGTGAATTTTGGTACAGGATTCGAATATATCACCTTTGATCCAACAGGAGGAATACTTGCAAACGATGGTTCTCCAAGCCTAGGCGGAAGTGTTGAGATTACAAGTGGAAAATTCACTTGGACAATCACACTTGCTCCACTCACTGGGAAAGTTTCCGTACGTGAAACAACAGGAGGCGCTCCGTAAATGTTTGGTTTAACACAGACAATGAAAGGTTGCATTGGAATTGCGATGGATACATCCTGCGCAACCATCGGACAATGTGGTTGGAAAAAGGGGGATCTTTTAAATCCTCGCGTTTCTTGCATTGAGGATAATCCTCGAAATATTACATCGCAAGATTGGCGGACTGCAATCAACGATGCTGGATTAGCAGGATCGACTTGTTCGGTTGCACTTCCACCATCGATTTTAGAACATCACGTTTTACAATTACCTGAAATGGGAAATAAAGAATTAACAGAAGCTGTGGGTTGGGAACTTGCAGATAGAATCGGATGCGATCGAAAACTTCTTCAAATTGATGCAAAACGACTTGGAAGTGGCGGCGATGTATTGGGCGTATCAATTGAACAATCAACCCTCGCAAGCCTTCTTGATCCACTGTACATAGCAGGTTTGCGTCCAATGATGATAGAGCCTTCATGCTATGCAGTGGGAAGAGTGATAAGTATGAGGCACCGTCGCGTCGCAGACCGCTCCACAGTGCGTGCTGTATTAGATTTTTCAAAAGATGATTCTGCAATGATGGTCCTCGCTGGTGATGAAACTGTGTTTTACAAACGACTTGGATACTCTGGTGATTCACTTATTGCTGCAGTTTCTTTACATGTTGGCGTTACAACAGATCAAGCATCACTCATGCTAGAAGCATCTGATGAAGCGTCCGATGAAGCGATGAGCAGGGCAGTTCGAGACGCAACCCGTTCACTCCATGAACAAATTGCCCGAGATGCAATGAAGTGTTTACGACATTACGGCGTGACAAGTCGTGGCCCAATTCCTTCCGAATTGGTTGTAACTGGAAGTGCCGGATGGAACAGGAATTTGTCGGAAATACTCGAAAGCGCGTGCAATATGAAAGTGTTTCCTGATTGGAAGATGGAATATCTCAAAGGCATTTCAAAAACTAATTCTCGATGTTTCGGATGGCAAACAGCGCTGGGAACAAGCCTGAGTTTTTGCGAGGGTAATGATCGAAGGCAACAATCGAAAACAACTAAAGGAGTTGCGGCATGAATTTACTCCCAGGACATTACATTGAGCGAAGTAAAAATCGAGTCCGATCGAGCCGAGTAGCAATTATTATTATTGTCTCTTTGGCCTCGATAGTTGCTGTTGCCACACATTCTCGAATAGCAGTGAATAGCGCTACAGAAAAACTAATTATTGCACAAGCAAGAGCAAATGGCGCGATTGAAGTGGAAGCCGATGCCACAACGTTGGAGTTAAAAAAGCAAAAACTAGAAACGTTTGTTAAAAAATATCAGGAAGCAGAATTGCCATTTGCAGTTGGTGACATCATTGCAACAATCACAAACGCACTTCCAGAAAACATCACGGTGGAAGAACTTTCGTTTGATGTCCTTGAAACAGACGGAAAGAGAATGATCACCGGCCACATTGCAGGTTTTGGATCAAGTGACGAATCAATTGCATCCGTAGTTTCAAACTTTCAAAGAAAACCTCCATTTGAAGATGTCACGATGGACTTTAGCCGTTCTAGAACGGTTCGTGGACTTCGCGCTCGAGAATTCCGTATGAGTTTCTCGATTGATTTATCGAACGTATGGGAAATCCACCCGGTTATCGCCGATGCAGGAGAACGAAAATGACTGCAACAAAAGAACGATGGATGTTACTAGGAACACTGGTACTTGCGGTACTCGTCACGTTTTGTTTTGCAATGCCAAACTACAAAACTGCTACAACAAATGTAGAAGAATCGAAGCGGCTTGAAGACCGAATCAATAAACTAGAGCGTAGACAAATAGAAGTGCAAAATTTGCGTGATGAATACGAGTCTTTAGCATCGCAAGTAGAAAATGTATATAAGAAAGTACCCGCTTCCCCAGATACCGCACAAATCGTACAAGCACTATCGTTAGAAGTTGATGGCGTACATGTTCTTGACCAAAGTTTTGTTGCTGGTTCAACAAGCAACCAACCAGCTCTCGAGGATTCATACTCAGTTCAGCCACTTGCAATAACGATGGAAGCAGATTTTGATTCAATTTTTTCAGTTATTAAACAAGCAGAATCAATGGACAGGTTGATTCGTGTAAGTTCAGTACGAATCAAGCGAGCTTTTCGAAAACCAGACTTCTCATCCGAAATTCTAGAAGCAGCAGTGGGGTTGCATGCGCCATTCAATCCTATGGAGGAACATTGAAATGAAATTCAAACGACGAATAAAACGGACCTGGTTACAAATGACAAACGACAGAAAGCAATTCGGCGTCTTTTGTAGTTTGCTCCTTGTTGGGTTACTTCTTTGGGCGCGTATCATTGTTATTGCAAGGCCACCACGCACAGCGATTGCTGATCTAACAACTACAACAACAATTGCCTCAAATATTGCTTCCGATAACCACAAAGCTGCGTTTCCAATTTGGCTTGACCAAGAACCAAGCAGGAACCCATTTCAAGTTAGCAACGATGCCTTTCCAGTCTTTACACAACCGACCGATAATGTAACCGTTCAAACAGTTAATAATGGCAACAATGCAGAACAACAGGCGATTTCAGCGTTAGAATTAGACGCAATCATGGGCGATTTGGCGATGATAGATGGGCACGTCTTTCATGTTGGTGATGTTGTATCTATGTCGTCTGTGCCGGATCCGCTGACACTCGATAAAGTTGATCGCTGTTCTGTCATTATTTCGGCTGGAGACCGCCGATATGAACTGAAGATCGCGTCTCCTCGTCGATAGAACGATGGCTGCGCGAATGGAGACGCGTAGCTATGAAGCATTACTCACTTTTATTCTCACTTTTACTTTTTTTGACACCTCTCAATGCGCAAGAATCAGATTCATCTGTGGAAGAGACAGTTGAATCAACGGTCGTTGTTGATGAGTTCGGCACCGTCGATCTTGTTGTCAATGAAACGGAAGTAACACAGGTTCTTGAAATGTTGGCAATTCAAAGTCGCCGAAATATCATCGCGTCAAATAGTGTGACAGGTGTAGTTTCCGCGAATCTCTATAACGTAACATTTGGTGAAGCGTTAGATGCAATTTTGAGAGTAAACGGTTTTGGTTATGTGGAAGAAGGTAACTTCGTTTATGTGTATACCATCGATGAACTTGAAACAATAGAAAAAGCCCGGAGAAAAACGGAAAGCCGTATTTATGAATTGCAGTATTTATCTGCTGCAGATGCAGACGAATTCGTAAAACCCGTTTTAAGCGTAGATGGAAAAGCAGCTTTCCGACGAACAGTCGAAGCGGGCTATCAACCGTCGTTGAAAGATGGTGGAGGAGATAGTTATGCATGGTCAAGTAAATTAGTCATTCATGATTATCCAGAAAACCTAGAGGCAATAGGAATTTTACTGAAGGAGTTGGATACAGCTCCGATGCAAGTGGTCGTTGAAGCGACAGTTGTGCAAACGAAAGTAGATGAGAAGAACCAGTTTGGTGTCGACTTCACAGCACTCTCGAACATCAACATTGGCAGCGTTGTAGGTGGACCACTTTCTGCTGCAAATAATTTGATTTCAGGAGCATTTGGAACAGCAAATTCAAGTGCAATGAGTTCAGGAGTTGGACAAACGGCTACCGCAGTCAGTGGCGGCCTCAAGGCGGGCGTCATTACGGATCATGTTGGCGCCTTTCTGAGAGTGCTAGACCAGGTTGTTGACACAACAGTTCTTGCTCGACCTCGTATCACTTGCCTCAACAGACAGAGAGCGGAAGTGCTCATTGGTACCAGATTTGGCTACCTATCTTCAACACAAACACAAACAAGTACAACCCAAACAGTAGAGTTTCTAGACACAGGCATCCACCTTGTATTTAGACCATTTATTTCACCCGACGGAATGATTCGTTTGGAAGTACGCCCGAGCGTCTCATCGGCAACACCCCGAATTGACGGTGGGCAAACTGTCCCAGATGAAACAACACAACAGCTGACGACCAATGTCCGTTGTCGTGATGGAGAAACAATTATCCTCGGCGGTTTGTTCAGAGAAACCACTGTTGTGCAACGGAATCAAGTGCCAATCCTCGGAGACATTCCATTAATTGGTGCAGCATTTCGTGGACAAGATGACAAAGTGGACAAAGAAGAAATTATATTCTTGTTAACACCATCAATCATTCCAGATGAACGGTTGTGGGAATCTGGCAAAGACTCACTGGCAATTGTCGAGTCAGTTCGTATAGGCGCACGCTCGGGACTTCTTCCTTTTAGCCGCGATCAGGTTACTGCGAATTACAACCGTGACGCACTCGACGCATATCGCCAAGGTGATTTAGACAGCGCACTCTACTGGACAAATTTATCTCTAAGAGCATCAAGCGTGCAGCCAGAGATGCGGCGCTTACATGAAAATATTACTGATGAATCAGATTCAATTTGGGAAAGAGATTTGCTTCGAGAGTTATTAACAGGGCCAAGCGCCGGGATGAGTTCTGTGGAGGTTTCTCAGTAATGAAATATATTCTTCTTTCTGTTGTTCTTTGCTTAGTCAGTTGTGGCGGTCCAACTAAGACCGGAAAAATAGCAAGACAAAAAGCGCACTCTCGAATGGATCTAGTGAATGCGGACCTCGCATCTCAGCACGCTCGTCAACAATTTGAAGTTGGGCAACTTGAAGCAGCAATTACAACAATTGATGGTGCAATTCAACGGTACCCCAATAAACCAAAGTACCATCAACTACGTGGTCGCATTCTTCTTGAACAACACAAGCTTGATGATGCTCTTAGCGCTTTAGAAACTGCAGCAACACTCAATACAGACGCAGCTGAACCACATTACTTACTTGGGGTGTTGCACCAACGCTGGTCAGACGATGTGGCGGCGCTAAAGTCATATACAACAGCTTGTGAAAACAACCCATCGCATCCTCAATTCTTTCTTGCAAAAGCAGAAACTCTTGTTGCACTTAGTCGCAACGAAGAAGCGATTGAGATGTTGACAGGTAATCATCAGTTCCAACATCAAGCATCAATTCCTGCATTGCTTGGACAAATTTATTTACGAACTGGTAATCCAACAATAGCAGCAAGGTATTTGTCTGATTCTCGTTCTCTTGGGAACGATGATCTTATTCTCTTTTCAGATCTCGCATTGGCTGAATTTCATGCAGGGATGTATGCCGAATGTTTGATGACCTTGAGAGAATTAGAACTGACTTCAGAAGATGCACTCTCTATGTTGCAACGTAGAACAAAGGGTAAAAGTCTTGCTGCTATAGGCCAGTTGATTCAGGGTCGAGATATTTGTCTTTCAGTCACACGCATGACTCCACAAGATGCAGACGCATGGGTAGACCTTGGTTATATTGCCTGGAAAATGGGCGATTATCGGAGGTTAGAACTCTGTGGAAATGAGATTTCAAAACTTGCTCCAATTCGATTTGAAGGT
>Ga0114996_10006305_pt1 | contig 13702 bp, 13 predicted proteins | sample ArcticOcean_MG_C_4_FD_87039 | JGI IMG/M metagenome (GOLD analysis project Ga0114996, IMG submission 87039) | Marine microbial communities from western Arctic Ocean - ArcticOcean_MG_CB4_134 | ecosystem: Environmental > Aquatic > Marine > Oceanic | place: Arctic Ocean: Canada Basin | collected... | reverse complement strand
GTCAGCCAGATCCTGGTGTGGAATACCGACGGATTGATCGCCAATGCGGCCGTTGCTGGGTTCTTGCCGCGGCTGCGCTATGTGTTTCTATCTGACGCACTGGTCGACGGGCTAAACCAGCAACAGATCAAGGCGATCCTGGCCCACGAGGCGGGGCATATCCGTCGGCATCACCTGCCGCTACGAGTCGTCGCGATCTTACTGCCGATGATCGTGTGGGTACCTTTTCAAGCGTTGTTTCCGGATCGGGCTCAGGCATTCCAAGCGTCATTCACGGCCGGCGATATCGCCACACCGCTGATCGCAGGTCTGGCAGCGCTGACGACCCTGGCTGGCTATGGATGGTTCGTATTCGGCAGCTACGCTCGGCTGCTGGAAAAACAGGCCGATCTGTTCGCCGTGGAAGCTATGAACCCAACGCACGGCCCAGAGTCTCTGATCGGTGCCCTCGAGCAACTGGCGGTTCTGACCGGCAGCGGTCGACACGGGCGGTCGTGGCTGCACCCTACGATCTCTGAGCGGGTCGATTTTCTTCGGCGGATAAGCGATGACCCTGTCGCCCGACAGCGATTTGAGCGGCGTCTGGGGCGTCTGTCGGCCTGTGTAGTGGCGATCGTCGTCATGTCATTGGCTAGCCCTTGGCTGTTGGGTTAGCGCCGCAATACCGGCACGGCCGCTTCTTTCGTGCTAGTCGACGAAGATTCTCCACTCTCGCCAAGCTTCGCAAGAGTTCAACTTTAGCGCGCAGCGTCGCGCTGCCGATTCGTAATCATGGCCCCCCCGAATGCTGAGTCCCCCTCCGGCATTTCTTTGGTCGCTAGCCACGGCCTGACTCTCCCTAAGATCGAGAACGCTCCCCATGGAAATGATGACGAAATCGCTCGAAACGCGACTGCATAACGAACTGGCAACCAACCCACACCTCTCGCGAAGAAACCTCCAAGTCGAAACCGAAGCCGGTCGCGTCGTCGTGCGGGGCACCGTGGGGTCGTACTATCACAAGCAGATGGTCCAAGAAGAGGTCCGCCGCATCGACGGCGTCGACGAGGTCGACAATCGGATCGAAGTTCACTGGGGTTAGCCTCCGTGCCCTGGAGTCTTTTCTCCTGACCCACCATTGTTTCGCGTCGGCGTCCACGCCGAACTCTTGCGAGCAACGCCCGCGAACCTCTCGCGCTCGCGCATTTCTCCGCGCACAATCCCTCACAGGGCCCCCCTTGCCGGTCTAATTCAACCGCGCGATACTGGGCCGCTTGTCAGAAAAGAGGCGCTCTCGGCCGATGGTGCGTCCCCCGCATGGGACACAGCGGCCGGCGCCTCTCGCGTCACAATACCCCCCGAAGAAGAAAGGACGAAGTTATGTCACGCCCCGGAGCAGTTACCTTCAAAGGAGGCCCGCTTACGCTGGCCGGTGAAGCAGTTCAAGTCGGTCAGGCCGCCCCTGATTTTACGCTACACGCCTTTGGCGACGATGGCATGTCGACGATCACCCCCGCCGATCTACAGGGCAAGCCGACCGTGATCAGCGTCGTTCCGTCGCTCGACACGCCGGTCTGTCAGATCCAGACCAAGACGTTCAACGAGAAGCTCGGATCGCTCGGAGATTCGATCAATGCCCTGACGGTGAGTCTTGATCTGCCGTTTGCCCAAAATCGATTCTGTGGCGCCGAAAGTATCACGAATCTGAAGAACGGCAGCGACTATCAGGATCGCAGTTTCGGCAACAACTGGGGCATGCTGATCGAGGAACTCAAGATCCTCGCTCGTGGCACCTTTGTGCTCGACGCCGAAGGCAAGGTCGCATACGCCGAAGTCGTCGGCGAGGTGACCGACGAGCCGAACTATGACGCCGCCCTCGAGGCAGTCAACGGACTGCTCTAAGCGGCGATCCAGTTAATTTTATCGAGCGCATCGACACCCCGGGAAAGGCGACTTTCCGGGGTGTTTTTTTGGTGGGATCGACCTACTCCAGCAGCGCATCGCGCAGTTGCTTCACTTCTTCGTCAGTAATCTTCAGACCATCGCGAATGTACTTGCGCATCGACCCGTGCCGTTTCACGGCTTCATCAAGCGACGCATCGATGTACGTCGGCTGAAGGATATAGAACGCCTTGATGTTCGTCATGTCGACCGCCGCCAACTTGATGCCTTGATTCTTGGCTGCCAGGTCGCGAAGCTGGTTGAGTCGCCTTGCGACCTCTTCCTTGCGAAACTCATTGGACAGCAGGTAGTCCTTCCGCACACTCTCCCAGGGGACCCCCAACGCGGATAAAACAACGGCCGCAGCCGTCCCCGTCCGATGAACGCCGTGCGAACAATGAAACAGCAGCGGTCGCTTTTCCGAATCGGCCAGCGACCGCAACAGCGCCGCGTACTGCGTCTTCGCTTCGCGGACAATTAGCCGGTGAATCTCCGGATTCAGATCAACAGGAACCTTCGAGAAATCGGCTTTTCGTCGGGCATCCAGAATGACGACGGCCAACCCACCGTCGCCGCTGTCGCCACCCGCGATCGGCAGGTGAATCGTCTTGATGTTCTTTGGCAGTCGGTCCGCGCCGCTTGCCTTGATTTCCTTGTCCGTAAGAAAGTTGACGACCGTCTTGACGCCGAGATTCTGCAATTTTTGCACATCGTCGTCCGTGAGCCTCGGTAGTTCACCGGAACGAAAAATCAGCCCCGACTTAACCGTACGCCCGTCGCTCGTCTTATAGCCACCGAGATCACGAAAATTCGGTTGGCCAGTGAGGCGCACTTTCGGCCGATCCGTTGCTTGAACAGATGGCAGAAACCCCGAACTCACACAAAGGACTAGCAGCACTCGAAGAGCGTCCATCACATTACCTTTCCAGCGGATCACCCCAGAGGTTCATCCCCCAACGCCCGGGTCGAGTGCCGAATCAAAAGGCAACTGATCAAGATGCTTGATGTACTCCAACGGGTCAAAAGGTAGCTTCTTCAGATCCAACGGCGGCCGAGCGAGTGCCTTCACCTCGGGCGTCGCGTTTTCGATGCCGGTCCAGGGAATACCGTGGACCTCTTTGGAATCGGGATATTTTTTCTTCCATAGATCATGTCGTAACTTCATCCGGTTGAACGGACTCTTGAGGTGAATCAAGTTCACCAGCATCGGCGACCTTTCGCGAGGGTCCGCTGGAAGAAAGAAAAAGGCTGCTGGAATTCCACTTGCTTCGCCAACCGGATCGGACGAAATCCAGTGGCGCTTGTAATGGCCTTTAACCGTGGCGCCAAGCTTAGGGCCTGCATAGATAAAGACGTGATCACGGCGGCTGTGGGTATCGCCATTGAGCAGCAGCGACGTCTGGTCGAGCCCGTCAATGACTCGATCTGTGGGAACATACTCGAGCGCGCCGGCCACGCGAGCGAAGGTCGTATAGAGATCCGTCTCGTGAATAATGTCGCCAACCAATTGGCCCGGCCGGATCACTCCGGGCCACCAAGCCTGAGCCGGCACACGAACGCCGCCTTCGGTGAAGTCGCCCTTGCCACCGCGATAGATGGTTTCGGCCATTCCGAGCCCCGGCGGCGGGTTGTGCGACATCGGCCCATTGTCGGCCATACACACAATGAGCGTGTTTTCGGCAATGCCAAGCTCTTTGAGTGTCGCCATTACCTTGCCGACGAAGGGATCAATGTTCGCCTGCAAACCATCTTGCAAGATGCTTCGTGCCGTCGAGAATTTCTTCGGATTGGGGATAAAGCTCGTCAGGTTGGGCCAGTTCGCCACGAAAAACGGTTTGCCGGCCTTGGCGTTTCGCTGAATAAAGTCGAGCGTCCGGCGCTGCGCCTCGGGATCGATCTTCATATAGTTTTCGTGCGAGTTATCGCCCCATTGCCGCGTCGGCCCGCCTTTGGTGCCTTCGGCCATCTGTACCCAACCCTTAGTGATAAACGTATCGTCGAGTTTGTAGGGATCTTTGGGCAGCATCTTTTCGAAAAGTCCAATCGATGCGTTGGCTCCTTCTGCCAGCTTCGTGTTCAGCGACAGGATCTGGTTGTAGCCGGTAAAGAACGCCTCGTCGAAACCTTGTTTGTGCGGATAACTTTCTTCGATATCACCAAGATGCCACTTGCCATGAAAGGCCGTTGCATAGCCGACTTTAGAAAGCACCTCGGCGAGCGTAACTTCTGCCGCCCGCATTCCGTGCGACTCTCGCAACATACCGATGTTGTACATTCCGCTTCGAACGGCATAGCGACCCGTAATACAGGCGGCCCGACTGGGCGTGCAGCCTACTTCGGTGTACATGCGCGTAAACAGAATGCCCTCTTTGGCCATTCTGTTAAGGTTCGGGGTTTTCAGACCGCGGACCATCTGAATCGCGGGAATTCCGACATCGCCAAAGGCAGTGTCGTCCCACATGATGTGAATGATGTTCGGCGGTCGACCATGTTTCTTACGCAGTGCGGCCAGTTTGACATCGAGCGTCTTGTCCTCGGCTGCCCATCGTTTTCCGTTTTGGGCCTGGAGAACATAATACTCGGCATCGTGGACAATCTGGCCCTTAGGCACTTGTGCATCGACAACAACAGCACCCGAAATTAGGGCGGAACACAATATCGTTCTGAGCATAATGGTCGACATGGCATTACTCCTCGAAGAAAAGAACCGGCTCCTCGCAACTCCAGAAATGGCGCTGCGCTCGGGCAAATCGCCGCTCCGTGGCATCTAAAAGTCACTCCGCAACGAGTGTACACAATGCGCTAACTTCGTTACGTAGTCAACGGACTGCAAGTTTTTTTCAGTAACCCGCCGACTCCCCTCGGCAAGGTTTGCCGAATGCGCCGCGGGTTGCCATCACTTCTGGGGCGGATCCCCCCGCAGCGCTCGAAGCAAAACGGGACAAGGAGAAGCGACAAAGCCGCGAGTTGGGCACCGTAGAGGTCTCTCAAGACCGGGGAACGGTCTATTAGCCAGACGACAGCGCATCAATGATCGCCTTCGTGTAGATCGGCGTGAACTTGGCTCTCCCCGCCTCGAAAATCCGATGGCTGCCACTTAAGCGTATTCTGAAAATCAATCAGCGAGACGCCGCGGTCGCGCAACAGATCTTCAAGCTCCAAAGGCATGGGAATGATCGATGGTCTGGGCATCAGAACGACATGGACACGGGTCCTGTTTCGCGTCAGTTGGACTTTGAGCTTTTCGAGTGCGCTAAAGTTTCGCTCACATCGAGGAGAAGTTCGATGTCAAGGCGCAAAACGATTACGCCCGAGCAGAAGATCGCGATGGTTCGCCGCCACTTGATCGAGAAGGTGCCCGTGACGAACCTTCGCGACGCACTCGCCGTTTCTTGACTTTCAAAAAACGGCGAAGCGGCATCTGGGACCTCCCTTTGTTCCCCGACGAGCAAGGCAGTGTGAAAAAAAACCCGGGGCATTCACCCCGGGTTTTTTTCAAGTTTCGACTGGCTTGTCGCGTCGAGCCTACGATTCGGAGTCCGACTCGTCGCTGCCATCGGCCACGGCGCCGACCGGCGGCTCTTTCTTCTCGTCTTCGTTATCGGTTTCGATCTTACTTCCTTCGAACCGCAGATGACGCGTTTTGCCCTCATCGTCTTTGGCCACATCGACCGTGATCATGTTGAACTCGCGGAACTCGCCACGAAGCAGTTCCTCGGCCATCGGATCCTCGATCAGTTCTTCGAGTTTGCGACGCAACGGCCGGGCACCGAATTCCATGTCGGACGACTTCTTGATCACGTAGCTTTTCGCTTCGTCGGTCAGTTCCAAGGCCAGACCGCGCTCGCTTAGTCGCTCGCGCACTTTGACCAATTCATAATCGATGACGAGTTTCAGATCGTCGACCGTCAGATGACGGAACACGATCACGTCGTTCAGCCGGTTGATAAACTCGGGCCGGAAGACCTTTTCGATCTCGTCTCGCACGCGCCGCCTCATGCTGTCGTAGGACGCATCATCATCGGGCTTTTGGAAACCGAACGCTGATTCGTTCTTAATCGCATCGGCGCCGGCGTTGGTGGTCATGATCAAGATCGTGTTGCGGAAGTCAACATTTCGGCCAAAGCTATCGGTCAGCCGGCCTTCTTCCATGACTTGCAGCAACATGTTGAATACGTCGGGGTGAGCCTTTTCGATTTCATCCAGCAGGATAACGGCATACGGCCGACGACGGATCTTTTCGGTCAGTTGACCGCCCTCTTCGTAACCGACATAGCCGGGGGGCGCCCCGATCAGCCGACTGACGTTGTGTTTCTCCATGTACTCGCTCATGTCGATATGGATCAGCGCGTCCTCATCACCGAACATGAACTCGGCAAGTGCCTTGGCCAGCAAGGTCTTGCCCACGCCGGTCGGGCCGGCAAAGACGAAACAGCCGGTCGGCCGTTTGGGGTCCTGCAAACCACTACGGCTGCGACGCACTGCTTTGCTGATCTGTTTGATCGCCTCTTCCTGGCTCACGACGCGTCCGTGGAGTTCTTTTTCCATCTCCATTAGCCGCATGGTGTCCTCGGTGGTCATCCGCGTGAGCGGAATGCCGGTCATCTTCGAGACCACCTCGGCGATCACTTCCTCGTCGACCACGCCGTCGGTCTGACGCGATTTCTCGCGCCAGTCGCGAGTCACTTGTTGTTTCTTCTTTCGAAGCTTGTCAGCCTGATCACGCAGCGCGGCGGCTTTCTCAAAATCTTGGCTGGCGACCGCTTCTTCCTTTTCTTTGTTGAGCCGGTCGACTTCTTCATCGATCTCCTTCAAATCCGGCGGTCGGGTCATCGACTTCAGCCGCACTCGGGCACCCGACTCGTCAATCACGTCGATCGCCTTGTCAGGCAGGCACCGTCCGGTGATATACCGATCGGACAGTTCGACCGCCGCATCGACGGCATCGTCGGTGATCTGTACACGGTGATGCTGCTCGTACCGTTCCCGCAACCCTTTAAGGATTGCAATTGTGTCCTTTTTACCCGTCGGGTCGACGACGACTTCCTGGAAGCGCCGCGCTAGTGCGGCATCTTTTTCTATGTACTTGCGATACTCATCGAGCGTCGTGGCGCCAATGCACTGAATTTCTCCTCGGGCCAGCGCCGGCTTGAGCACGTTCGAGGCGTCGATCGCGCCTTCTGCTCCACCGGCTCCGACGAGCGTGTGAAGTTCGTCAATGAACAGAATCGTGTTCTTAGCCCGACGAACTTCGTTCATCACGGCCTTGATCCGTTCTTCGAACTGTCCACGGTACTTTGTGCCGGCGACCATCATCGCCAGATCGAGCACGACGATCCGCTTTTCGGCAAGCAGCTCGGGGACGTTGCCCTCAATGACCATCTGGGCGAATCCTTCGACGATGGCGGTTTTGCCGACACCGGCTTCGCCCAGCAAGACCGGATTGTTCTTCGTTCGGCGACAGAGGACCTGAATCGATCGTTCGATTTCGTCCTGACGCCCGATCACGGGATCCAACTTGCCCTGACGGGCCAGTTCAGTCAGGTCACGGCCGAAACTGTCGAGCGCCGGTGTTTTCGACTTGCCGCTCTTGCGGCCTTCTCCCTCGCCACTACCACCTTCGCGACCGCCGCGTTCGGCGACTTCGCCACCTTCCAAGCCGTGGCCCAGCAGGTTCAGCACCTCTTCGCGAACATCTTCCAGCTTGAGCCCCAAATTCATTAGGACTTGCGCGGCAACGCCTTCCTGTTCTCGCAACAGTCCTAGCAAGATGTGCTCGGTGCCGACGTAATTGTGATTCAGGTTGCGGGCTTCCTCCATCGAATACTCGATGACCTTTTCGGCCCGGGGCGTTTGAGGCAGCTTGCCCATGGTGACCATATCGGGGCCGCTCTGGACGAGCTTTTCGACCTCGAGCCGGATCTTTCGTAGATCGACGTCAAGGTTCTTCAGCACGTTGGCCGCTACTCCGCTGCCCTCTTTAATCAGGCCCAGCAGAATATGTTCGGTGCCGATGTATTCGTGGTTGAACCGCTGTGCTTCTTGATTGGCCAACTGCATGACCTTGCGTGCGCGGTCGGTGAAGCGTTCGTACATTGCTCTACTCTCCCATCATCGCGGATGTCAAGCGCCCGGAAAATCGAGACGCCTTAGGTAACTTGTTAGGCCGCTCTGAGCGACCGCTGATGTCTTCTATCTGAAACAGTCGTTGTGTTCTCTGTGACAATCTGTTCGGCGTCGCTGCTATCGGACTTGTTGTTTTCTGTATGCGAAACGTCGTCTCGCTCTATCAATTCACGTTCGCGGCGAATTTCGTGTTGCCATCGCTGGGCCGCTGCGTAACGGTCGAGTTGGTCTAGTGACTGGCGTGACTGGTCGGGACGTTGCGTCCGCCGATAAAGCGTTGCCAGCATCAAACGAGTTTCGACGTCACGACCATCGCGACGAAGCAACCGCTTGAGAATCTCCTCCGTATCGTACCAGTTTCCTTGCAAATACTCGCACCGAGCGCGAGCAAATTCATCTGTCTCGTCAACCGGACCGGTATGATCCTCCGCCCGGCCCAGGCGATACCCCAGCACGGCTCCTCCACACCAGAACAGCGACAAAATTACCCACAGGCACGTTCTGGTCGAAGTACCAATCCACTCGGTCCATCCGAACGTCGCGACGATGGCCACATTCAGTATCGCCACAAACACCAGCGACGCGGCCAACCCACCGGGCGAACCGTACCACCAAGCGCGGCCTAATCCTGGAAACAGGCAGCCGATCCAGATTTTTGCGCCGTCGGACATCTCGGTTGCCGGCCTCCTTGCACGGACAAATTAGCGGGTGCGATGCATCGGTTGATCACACCCGCCACGGAATTCTAACTCTTGATCCGAACCAAGGCAACTGAAAGTGTCGCCTGAACTTACGGCATTGCCACAACTTTTGGTCAGACGGGGCCAATTGACGGAGTCTGCCCAGGAATTTCGGCCTACCGAGTCGTCTTCACTGGTGATCGATTGCCTCCGTCCAATCATTACGACCCGAACCATTAAGTACCATCTATATCATCCTGTATCGGCACGAAATTGAGAATGGCCTTGACAAGATCGGCAACCGAGGGGTGAGGGCTCAGCGGTCGCAAAGCCGCAAAATCAAGCGATTTCGACGACATTCGTCATGCATCCCGCGACGACCCGTCGTCGTGCTAGCTGACCGAGCGAACGTCCCACCTATGCAAGCACTGAGCCGATCTGCGAAATTGAACAGCTACGAAATGTTCCATCCTATTAGCCGATCTCAGCCCCGACAACGTGCCTCTACGGCCTGTTCTAATTGCAACGAATGGTCATATTATCTTGCGCCGCGGGCTGGACACTCACGCTAGCGTCGAGACAAATCCGACGCCATTGACGCACCCCCCGTGAATATCAACGACCCCTCGAGCAAGAATTCTGCCAAGAATTCTGCCACGATGCGAACTCTCGACGCGGCAGCCAATCGCGCAGGCGAAGGCTTGCGCGTCGTCGAAGATTTTGTCCGCTTTGCGCTGGATGATCGGCATCTGACCCAGCACTGCAAGTCATTGCGTCACGATCTGGCGGTCGCGGTGGCGAAGATCCCCGTCGACCAGCGACTCGCCTGCCGTGATACGCCCGGCGATGTGGGCACCGAGGTCACCACCACCGGCGAACAGACTCGACATTGCGGGGCCGACGTAGCCGTGGCGTCGCTCAAGCGGAGTCAACAGGCGCTTCGCAGCCTCGAGGAGTTTGGCAAGGTGATCGACCCAGCGTTGGCGGCGTCGTTTGAACAGATCCGCTATCGAACGTATACCCTTGAGCGAGCGATTCACGCGACGCATGCCAATCGCGAGCGGTTTGCCGACACACGGCTCTACGTGCTGGTCGACGGACGTGGTTCGGACGAAGAGCTTGCGTCGCTGATCGAGTCGATCATTGCGGCGGGCGCCGACGCGATCCAACTCCGTGACAAGACGCTGACCGATCGGGTTCTATTGCGACGAGCGCGGGTTGCGCGTCAGGCAACGTCACAGACCGGTGCTCTATTGATCATTAATGATCGACCCGACTTGGCCGCGCTCTCACGCGCCGACGGAGTGCATATCGGCCAAGACGATCTGTCTGTGAAAGACGCCCGTACGGTTGTCGGTCCTTCAGCGTTAGTCGGCGTCTCGACACACACGATCGAGCAGGCCCGCGCCGCCGTGCTCGACGGGGCCGATTATCTTGGCTGTGGCCCGACCTTCGCGACGCCGACAAAAAAATTCGAGCAGTTGGCGGGGCCAGAACTGTTAGCACAGGTCGCCGCAGAGATCAGGCTGCCGGCATTCGCCATCGGCGGAATTAACATGTCCAACCTTGCCCAGGTAATGGCGGCCGGATTCAGCAAGGTCGCGGCCAGCAGCGCGGTAACTGCGGCCGACGATCCGGCCGCAGCAGCGGGGCAATTGCGAAAGCATCTTGAAGGCAGGTCCTAGCCCGTTCGCAGCCGGTTGTAGTGGCAGTAGCGCAACTCCGTACGGGCGAGCCAACCATCACATCACATCGTCTGGCCGCAACTCACCTTGCGAAGAATGCCGGACTCGCAGGATCGTAACAACATTCTTGCTCACCGTGAAAACGATGCGGTGCGTCGGCCGCTGGCCGATACCGATGAGAAGCTGCCGCACGCCTTGCCTAAGCAAGTCGGTCTCAGGGGACTTCGCACATCGCTCTGGATCCCTTCGCAAAGTGCCGATGGCTTCGTAGGTGCCGCTGTACCACCGCTCCGCCTGCACCGCGGAGCGATGATCCCGCCACCAATCAAACGCCTCTTGAATGTCCTTCCTCGCTGGCTCGGTGATGATCAGATCGTGCATCTAGTCATCCGACGGGACGCCGTTCTTCTCACGAAACTCGCGGTCGAACTGATCGAAGTCTTGAACACGTCCTTCGTTCATGGCATCAATGCCTTCCTGAACGGCTGCCCGCTCACTATCTTGCCAGTCCAGCGCATCAAGGCTCTGACGTATGACGTCAACTTCTGTGGTGCCAACGGTACCGGCGGTGCGCCTCTTTACACGTTGTGTCAAGTCATCTGGCAAATTGATCTGCATCGATTCTGCTCCTTTACTGTTACTGTATCACGGTCGCAGAAGCACCGTCAACCGAAAATCTCCGCCCTAACCCTCCGCCAACACCTGCTCGATCACCGCCTGCATTTGTTCTGCATTGTTTTTCCCGTAACCAATCCAGACACCTCGGATCACGCCGGCTCGATCAACGAGCACCGCTGCCGGCAACCCACCGTCCCAACCGCTGACTTGGCTGAATCCATTCTGAGTCGTGCCCTGGGGATCGACGTGTACCGGTAGCGAGACGTTGATTCGCGCAAGCGCCGCCGCGCTCTCGCTTCGCAGGTCCTCCGTCGAGGCGGCCGGATAACTGATCGCTACCAGCCGAAAAACGTCATTGCCCTGATACTTCTGGCGGATCGCATCCAAGTGCGGCATCTCGATCATACACCAGCCGCACCATGGTCCCCAGAAGTTGATCAGTGTTACGTGGTCGAGCAAGTCCTCTCGCTCAAGCCCGGTCGCATCACCTAACAACGGCTCGACACGAAACTTCGACATCGTCGCGCCGACCGCATGATGCTGCGTCGGCTCGGGACCCGCCGCCTGCAAACCGTATTTGTAGAACAGGTACCCGATGACTAGGATCAGCAGAAAGATCAGCCAATTGGCCAGTGCCCCGGAGGATTTTTCTGCAGGTGTCGACATCAGGGTTCACGCCAAGGGAAAGACAGTCGCAGGTCGGCTACTAGGGAGCAGGCAACCTCACTATAGTACCTCCTGGCGATTACACCAACTCAAGGTCCATCCTCCCATGTCGCTCGAAGTCGAACAGAAATACGCCGTCGCGAATCTGGCGGACGTCAGGGCGAAACTCATCGACCGAGGCGCTCGGATCGCTGATCCGATCAAGCAGGTCGATACGTACTACGCTCACCCGGCGCGTGATTTCAGCCAGACCGACGAGGCGGTGCGGATCCGTCGCGTCGGCGACCAAAACCTGATCACCTATAAGGGTCCTAAGCTCGTATCGACTGCCAAGACACGTCGCGAAATCGAGTTGCCGCTCGGATCGGGGCAGCCAAATGGCGAGCAGTGGCACGAGTTTCTAGAGGCCCTCGGCTTTCAGGCCGTTCGTGAAGTCAGCAAACGTCGCCACACGGCCAAGATCGACTGTGGGGGAAAAGCGGTTGAAATCGCCCTCGACGAGGTCGAGTCGCTCGGCTCATTCGTCGAGATCGAGGTGCTTGTCGAGCCCGACGAGCTCAAACTGGCCGAGAAGTTGCTGGCCGAAATCGCCACGAGCCTGGGGCTATTTAACAGCGAGCGGCGAGGCTATATGGAAATGTTGCTCGACCAGGAAACGGCCTAGTAGAGGGGTGTTTTGGCCCACGCAGCCGTGTTTTTCTCGCCGGGACCGAAACCTTGGGTATCTCTCCGGGGTTAGTATGCCTATGGAGGACGTCACTATCGGCGGAATGACCGCCTGCGGCGTCAATCTCTGGATTCCTTTGGGGGAAAACAAAATGAAAACCAGCCATGTAGTTTCTGTGGTTCTCGTCCTGCTGTTCGTAGCGGGCCAAACCACCTCGGCGGACGAAAAGAAGAAGGACCGTAGCGGGCGTCGGGAGAAGATCCTGAAACGGTTCGACAAAGACGGCGACGGCAAGCTCAACAAGAGCGAGAAGGCCGCTGCCAAGAAGCATTTTTCGGCCGAGCGCGGCGGGGAGAAGCGAAAACATCCTCCGCGGGGAAAGAGCCCGATCTTCAAAGAGGCTCTGGAGAAATTCGACGCTGACGGCAATGGGAAACTCGAGGGCGAAGAGCGAAAGAAAGCCCGACCATTTTTCGCCAAAGCGCGTAAGCAGCGCAGCGGAAAGGGTGGCGGACCGAGCAGCGAGATGCGAAAAAAGCTACTCAAGAAATTCGACGCCGACGGTAACGGTAAGCTCGAAGGTAAAGAGCGGGAAAAGGCCCAAGCCCACATGCGGAAGCATCACGGCCAAGGTGGCAGCCGCGAAGAGTTCCACAAGAAGATGCTCGAGAAATTCGACACGAACAAAGACGGTAAACTCGACGAAAGCGAGCGAGCCAAAGCACGTGCCGAGCATCAGCGGCGCAGAGGTCAAGGGCAAGGCGGCCAAGCGCAAGGTGGTCGGCCGCCACACGGTGGTCGTCCTCCGCAAGGTGGCGGACGACCGCAGGGAGGGCGTCCACAAGGAGGACGTCCACAGGGAGGTTCTGGGCGCTAAGCCGCCTCGGGACGATTGAATTTACCCCCACGCCAGGCCGCTCGGGAGTCATGGACTTTGGTCCTATCTCTTCGGGCGGCCTGTTTTTTTGACTCGACCACTGGTCGCGGCATTACAGGGGTTGCTGGTACAATGTCGCGATGACCGCTTCCGTCGCCGACACGGCTAATCTGAATCCCCCCTCTGCCACGCCACAGCCCACTCCGCACGACTCTGATCGCGCGATCGAGCAGGCGGAACCGCGCAATCTACTGGTGATGGCGGCCCACACGATCGTGGTGCGCATCGGCTGGATCTTCAAGACCGAGAGCATCATCATGCCCGCGTTCTTGGATTCGCTCGGCGGAGCCGGCTGGCTGCGAGGCTGTTTGCCGCTATTGAATCGTCTGGGGCACAGCGTGCCGCCGCTTTTCTTTGCCGATCGCCTTCGGCGGGCCCCAAAAAAACGACGCTATTTGGCCGG
>Ga0114996_10006299_pt1 | contig 13712 bp, 11 predicted proteins | sample ArcticOcean_MG_C_4_FD_87039 | JGI IMG/M metagenome (GOLD analysis project Ga0114996, IMG submission 87039) | Marine microbial communities from western Arctic Ocean - ArcticOcean_MG_CB4_134 | ecosystem: Environmental > Aquatic > Marine > Oceanic | place: Arctic Ocean: Canada Basin | collected... | reverse complement strand
ATTATCTCCTCTATTGCGTTCGCAAATTTTACACTATTAAGCACACAAAATGCCGATCACACACGGCCCGGGTCAAATAAATAATCGGCAGGGAGTGTTTTCATTTATGGATTTAAAGAACGTGGAAGGTTGGGAATACGCTTCGGCTACCACTCAAGGCAGACTTTTTGTCACCACCCAATCATCCTCACTTCCATTCTTCCAATTTTCTTTCTTGTGCATCTTGTGCCTCTTGTGGCTATCTCTTTTCTGCATCTTTCTACTTTTAGATATGCTTTTGCACTTCCCTCGGCAATGACGAAAAAAAACATCATGCTGATCATTTCGGACCAGCAACGCACGGACACAATCGGCTATCTCAGCCGCACACCTTGCCGCACGCCCCATATCGATGCATTAATTGATCACGGTGTTATTTTCGAGAAGACGATCACACCCACTCCCGTCTGCACCCCAGCCCGAGCGTCCATCTTTACCGGCCTCTACGCCCATCAAGCCAGGGGAACTTATGCAAAAGATCATATAGGTCCTCTCCGCGATGATCAAATAACCGTCGATGCGACGGACATGCTGCTCTGCGATTACTCCTGCCGGGAAAAACCGTTGCTGACGGACGCCCTTAAAGCAGAAGGGTATTACTGTTGCTACGCGGGCAAATGGCACATCGGCGACGATATTTTTGATGATTGGTTTGAAGACCACCACGGTGAGACAGACCAGCAGTATATTGATTGGTCCAGCGAGCAGGGATATCCAGACGCCTGGTCTTTAAGTGATAGCTCTGTTCGCAGTCACCGTGATCCCCCTATGTCCATACCGCGGGCAAAAGAAAATAAAATTCCCCATGAAAAGAGTAACGACGCGTGGATCGCTGACCTTGCCATCGCTATGATTGAAGAGCGCCCGAAAGATAAACCCTTCTTAGCGGTCTGCAGTATGATCGGACCCCACCAGCCTTTCAAGATACCGGAACCTTATTTCAGCATGTACGACGATGAGGAGGTTCCCGAGCCACCCAATTTTCACCTCACGGAAGGAAAACCAAAATGCAAGGAAGAGAGTTTCTATCACACCCTTTGGGAAGACCACGGCTCGGATTGGTCAGCATGGAAAAAATCCGTAACGACTTACTGGGGATTTGTCACCCATATCGACGACCAGGTCGGACGACTTGTCCAATGCCTCAAGAACGAAGGCATTTACGAGGATACACTCATTATTTTCTGTAGCGACCACGGTGAAATGCTTGGCCAACATGGCCTGTGGCACAAAATGCAGGCTTACGAGGAGTCGCTTCGCGTTCCCATGGTCTTCAGTGCGCCATGGATCAATTGCGATAACCGTTCAACTGCGCTTACTTCACTGATTGATATTCCACCGACCATTCTCAGTGCTACAGGTTGTTCAATTCCGGATACTTACGAGGGTGAAGACTTGTCTGCGCTTTTAAACGGGAAGTGTAACCGGACTGCTCGCAGCGTCCTCTTCAGCGAGCACAAACCGGATGGGGATTATCACCGTGAGACGGATTGGAGAATGGTGACAGACAATAAGTTTAAGTATATCTGGAACCGGGGTGAGTGCGAGGAGCTTTACAATCTTGAATCAGACCCCTGGGAAAAGGTTAACCTGACCAGTAGCAATCTCGATAATGAGCATTTAGTTATCTACCGTAACCTACTCGGTGAGTGGATGGAGAAAACGAAAGATCCCTTGCAAGAAGAGTTTTTAACGGATGAGAGAAATAGAGTAAACAGTGATCAGTGAAAATGCCGTGTTAAGTTTTAATAATGAGGGTGTCGGTGTGGAAAATGTCGGGCTACGCCCTCGGTACAGGTGTCGGTTGTCATCTGCTTCCCAATTAATTCTTTCTTGTGTTTTTTGTGCCTTTTGTGGCTATCTCTTTTTTTTATCTCACCTTCGACTTTTGACATTCGACCTTTGACTAAAAAATCATGAGTAATACTGAAGTGACCCATAACTACAGCGGCGATGTAAGAGACGTACGGATTATCGCTGAACTTGACCCACAATCGATTTACCATCGGCTATGGCAGCCGTATGTCGCGAACCTGGGAGATGACCATCTCGTCACCTGCTACGGTGCGGAGTTTCGCGGCAAGGTGGATATGGGAGATATATACGCGTCGGTCAGCGAAGACGGCGGTGAGAGTTGGCACTCCCCGGTATACATTTTCGACCATCGCAATTTGATTGGTAATCGCCATTACGGCTACCTGAACCCGAGCTTCTTCAGACCGGATGGGACCGATACGCTCTGGTGTTTCGCGACACGTTGCCCCATGTATAAGTTGTCGGGGGATGACAATGAACTGGTCGCAGCCTACACGGTGGATGGCGGATGGAGCTGGCAGGAAATTCCCCTCGCCTGCGATTTCTGGTCACCGCTGATCACCTGTAACGCTCCCGTTCCCATTCAGCGCGAGGGTAATACACGGTACCTTATGCCGGTTCATCGCGGACCAATCATTCGCGGCGATATCAATGCCGATCAAAAAGCATTTCTTCTCGAATCCAGTGATCTGCTCCATTGGAAGATGGGTGCGTATACCCTATTTGATGAATCCGATCCCGTCTTCCTGGCGGAGGGTAGTCTTGTTCAGCGGAAAGACGGCACCTTGACGATAGTCTATCGAGCGGCGAAGTATGGACCGCGCCCGACACTACCAACGAACGGAAACTGCGCCTACCGCTGTGACAGCAATGATGGCGGGATAACCTGGTCGCAAGCGCGTCCTGAAACTGGCTGTCACAACACCTGGAGCAAATCCTGGTACTATATCGAGGATGACGGAACAGAGGTCTATATCTACTCACCCGATGAGATCAGGGAGCGCCCCGGATTGTCCTGGGTTAAACGAGCTCCCGGTGAAGAATCCTGGGGTGAACCGCGCGTATTTTATGACGGGGAGAACCGCAACAGTTATCCCACCCTCGTCGCGAGAAGTGATAACGGCTGGTATGCGGTCTGGGATAGTTCACAGGATAGGGAACATAGAAGAACAAGGATTTGCTTTGGAAAGTTTGATGTAGGTGTATGAGGAGTCAAAAGTCGAAGGTCGAAGGTCAGACAATTTGCGATTGAAGAAAAGATAAGCACATAATAATGATTTTTTCGGGAAGAGCGGGGAGTGTGAACAGTAATCAGAGAACTCCGTAATCCCAAAACCGTGAACCGTGAACCATCTTCATCTTTAACTTTAACTTTTTATTAATCCATGAAAGGCATACCGCATACATATCAAGACCCGGCGGTGCCGCTGATCGCGCTGCCCACTACATTTACTTCGCGACGGCTCAATATCAGTTCGACCATTGAGGACAATGGTTCAACTGAAGTCGCGAACATCAAGGGACCTGGGTGCATCCGGCATATCTGGTTTCTAAGAGGCGGAGATCTGACCCTGGAGATTACGGTTGATGGTGCGAAGGAACCCCAGGTGTTGTGTCCGATTAACTCGTTCTTTGGCATTATGCAGGGCAGAGATCCGTACTACGTCAACTGTGCTGCCTACACCGTTTTGCCCAATTGGGTCGCGAGGGAAAAAGATCCCCGTATCCCGGGCGTTCCCGGCTACAACCTGTTTCTACCTATTCCATTCAACGAATCCTGCCGCATCAGCGTTCACGGTCCGAAAGACGCCATACTGGGAACGATGATAGACTGGCACGAGTACGAGGAGAATACCGAACTTACACCCTATCGTTTCCACGCAAAACACAAGCGCAATGAGACCACTCCTGCGCACGGGTTACATGAAATGGTGGATACGTCCGGGAGTGGTTTTCTCGCTGGTTTTCTGACCGGCTATATACAGAAGAATCACGAAGACATGGTCTTCCACACCGGGGGTGTAACCATCCTGCTCGATGGCGAGACGAAACCCAATGCTATTCGTGGTTGCAACGTCGAAGACGATTACGGTTTCACTTGGGGATTTAATGATTTTCAGGCGCACTGGATAGGCTGCCCTCAACACGACAATCGGGGACGCACCGATCAGGATGGCGTTTTCTATCGCTTCTTCGGACCCGACCCCATTGCCTTTCGATCCTCGTGTTCCTTCCTTGCAAACTGTCGTGGAGACGACATGGAGACCGTCGTATATTACTACAAGATTCACGGTAGCAGCGCACCGGAAATTGAGACGCCTTTAGAATGGCAGGTCACCGGTCCCTTCCCCGGCGCAGATAACTTTGACACGTTTCAAAAAGCGGAGTTCGTCGAACAACGCGCGCCCGGTGCCTGGCCGGATGAGTTGAAGAATGAAGACGACAATTTTAAAGTCTCCAAACTGCTAAGCCGACATGGTTGGATCGATATTCAACATCTTTTCTACAATGTGAAAGATCATTCAGCTTATGCCCGTACGACAATCGAAAGTGAAGAGGACCGGGAAGCGGTTCTTCGTATCTCGATTAACAACTTTTGCTCTATCTGGATTAACGGTGAACACATTCAAACACTTCGACACGAACAGGGACTTGAAACAACCAGCCTCTCTGTGAAACTGCAGAAGGGCGACAATCACCTGCTGTTAAAGACCAGCAACTCGTCTATCACTCCCAACAGGTTTCTCTGGGTCGTCAACTGCGTGCTTGAGTAACTGGAGGTCAATCGGCAAGGTATCTCTACCGCCAAAAACCTAAATCGCACATTCATGCTCTCCCACTGTTCACCGTTCACTGTTTACTGTTCACTTATCCATAAACACCCTTAACACATGTCCGGATAACAAATGCCGAAGCGACCAAACATTGTTTACATCCTAGCGGATGACATGGGATACGGCGACGTATCCTGCTTGAATGAAAACTCTAAGATTTGTACGGAGAGTATCGACAAAGTGGCTGCCGGGGGAATGATTTTTCGTGATGCCCATGCCAGTTCTGCGGTTTGCACGCCGTCGCGCTATAGCATCTTAACGGGAAGGTATAACTGGCGATCACAGTTGAAGAAAGGTGTGCTCTTTGGCTACTCCCAGCCAATTATCCCCCCCGGTAGGATGACGGTTGCCTCCCTCTTAAAGGACAATGGCTATACTACAGGTTGCATCGGAAAATGGCACCTGGGATGGACCTGGCCCAAAAAGAGTACGAGCGAGGAAGATGTAGATTTCGAAAAACCGATTTTAGATGGACCGACGACCGCAGGGTTCGATAGCTTTTTTGGCATCAGTGCATCACTGGATATGCCCCCTTATGTCTATATCGAAAATGACAAAGTGACAGCCACCCCCGATAGTATAGTCCCGGAAAGTAAAGGAAAAATGTTCTGGCGGGAAGGACCGATCGCTCCCGACTTTAAACACGAAGATGTTCTACCAACGCTGACGGAAAAAGCGATAGGGTTCATCGAAGAGAAAGCACAAGAGGATAATCCATTTTTCCTCTACTTACCGTTACCCGCGCCGCACACCCCCATTCTGCCCAGTCCAGAATTCCAGGGAAAATCGGGAACAAATGAGTATGGTGATTTCTGCTTACAGGTTGATGCTATTGTGGGTCGGATCTGTAACACTCTCGATCAATTGGGTCTTACCGAAGACACCATCTTGATCTTTACGTCTGACAACGGCTGCTCTCCGCGAGCCGATTACAATGAACTGGCGTACGTCGGTCACAACCCCAGCTATGTCTTCCGCGGCCATAAAGCAGATATATATGAAGGGGGACACCGAATTCCGCTCGTCGTTCGCTGGCCATCTGAAATTGCGAGTGGCAGTGCCCGTGATGAAACGGTTTGCCTTGCGGATTTACTGGCGACCTGTGCAGGCATTCTCGATGTATCGCTACCGGACAACGCGGGAGAAGACAGCGCGAGCAACCTCGGTGTGTGGCGCGGCGAACCCTTTGACCGTTCAGTGCGTGAAGCCACAGTCCATCATTCCATGGATGGATCCTTTTCGATTCGGAAGGGCAAATGGAAACTGGAGATGTGTAAGGGGTCAGGGGGGTGGAGTTATCCACGCCCGGATAGTGATTACTTTGGCTTGCCCCCGATTCAACTTTACGACCTCGACGCGGATATTGGAGAATGCTGGAATGTATACGAAAAACACCCGGAGATTGTTGAAGAGTTAAAGTCTCTGCTTACACAATACGTCAATAACGGCAGAAGCACGCCCGGCGCTAAACAGGATAACTTCGAGGGAATCGAGTGGGAGCAACTTTGGTGGATGTTGACACGGACACCGGACTCCGTGTAGTCGAAAGTCGAAAGCGGGGAGAAAGAGAGAATTGCCACAAGAGGCACAAGAAGAATTATTATGCAAAAAAAGGTGGACCGTGGCCTGCCCTGAGCGCAGTCGAAGGGATCCCTCTTAGCTAAGACATAACAACTCATGGAATTTTATTTTATACGACACGGACAATCGACCAATAACGCGAGAAATGAACGGTGCTCTGAACCACCGTTGACAGATCTGGGAGTGGAACAGGCAAAGAGAACGGGTGAAGCGCTCAGAGATTTGGGTATTACCCGGCTCTACTGCAGCCCGATGTTGCGAACTTTACATACGGCGACTATCATAGGAGAGCTTCTCAACCTTGCCCCACACGTTTTTGTCGAGCTCCATGAGTGGGGCGGAGTTTGGAAAGATCTCGATGATGGAGAAAAATTGGTAATGCCGGGGTTGAAGCGATCGGAAATGCGCGAAGTCTGTGCCAATGTCATATTGCCAGGGGACGTAACAGATGATGGTTGGTGTTTTATCGAATGGGACAATATCGATCCCGATCCATCACATGGAAATAAGGAGGTGCAGGTTGCTTATGAGAATGCCCTTACTTTCATTGCCCATTTGGATCGACACCACACCGAAACCGATGAAAAAGTAGCCGCGGTTTCACATGGCGCTTTTGGATCGACGTTTCTTAGTACTTTACTCGGTCTACCGCCAAATGATGACACGGATCGATTCACACACCATAACGCAGCAGTCAGTAAGATCCATCAAACCCCCGCGCGTACACGCATTCTTCACCAGAATCAAATCGGGCACCTGGCTAAAGAAAGTGAATATATTTTGAACCCGTTGAATTCACCTATGGTGACGAAGTAGTTGGTCAAAAGGTCAAAAGGGAAGAAAGCTTTAGTGCATGCTCTCCGTTATCTCAGCGACGAAGCCGAGTTCGCTTGCAATGCGGCTGACGTCATAGACGGCATCGTACTCGTGCCCGGACTGTTTAAAATGGGAAAGGTCGACATCATTTCCCCACCAGTTCTCAAGAATTTCTGCGACGGGAACCGCTGCCCAGGCCCGCGGGGCAGTCGCATTCAGTATACGAACCCCCGGTTTATACGGCGCTTCGGCGGCGTTGGCGAAGGCGCGGATGGCATCGCTGCGCGCCATAAAAGAGATACCGCCCAGGGCCCAGTTTGTCAGCGGGGCCAGCTTTTTGAGCTCGGGCATCTTGTCATCACGAGCGACGGAGGACAGGCGCAGGTTAATCACATCGATTGATTCGTTCTGACGCTGGTGATACTTTGAAATCTCTTCCATCATGAATTTGGAAAATCCGTAGCCATCGCGGTCGAGACAGGGGTGTTCGTCCGCCATGGGAAGCTGCAAAGGTCTAAATGCCTTATGCTGAAAACCCACAGCCGCTATGGAACTGGCTAAAACGAATTTTTGGCAGCCTGAGTCCATCAAGTAACGCATCAGACAGCGCGAGCCCTCGACATTGACAAGCATTCCCTCGTGCTCGGTACAACCACCGGTTACCGCGGCGAGGTGAATCACCACATCGATCGTATGTCCATCAAGTTTTCGCAGATCTTCAAAAGAACCGAAGTCACCTTGAACCCACGGGAGATCCAGCTCCGGTTTCTTTCGGCTCATGCAAAGCACGTTGTGATTTGCAGCCATGGCGGGTGCAAGTGCCCGGCCGATAAAGCCACTGGCTCCTGTAATTAGTAACGTACTCATTGCTTAAAAAAAGTGCAGACTTCAAGTCTGCCAATTAATGACGACGCCGATAATATCATCTGTATCTCCTTCGTTAATGCGTTGGAACATCGCGGGGGCTTCGGCAAAAGAAATGCGATGGCTGATGCACGGCTCCCAATTAAGTGATCCATTCGCCATACTTTTAACCACAGCGCGGCGACAGGGCTGCAGGCCGTCGTCACAGGGAAAAAACATCTGCAGACGGCGGCCGTGCGGACGCAGAAAATTCATTGTTATTGGCTTTTTGCCGTAGTTTCCCTGCCAGACAAAGCTACCGTGTGTTCGACAGAGGGCTATTGCCGGATCGACACACTCGGGCAGGCCCGTGCTTTCGAAAACGATATCTGCTCCCTCCGGTCCGATCTCCTTTTCAGCTTCAGCCGCGTTCATTGTTTGATCAGCGCCCATCGTCTTGGCGACAGCGAGCCGTTTTTCGTTGATGTCGACGGCGATCACGGTACAGCCGCGCTGCGCGCAGAAAGCGATAACGCCCAGCCCGATCAAACCACAACCATAGACGACCGCAGTCTGGCCCATTCTAGGGTTCGCCATATCCACGCCGTTCAGACCGACGGCGGGCATCACGTACATGCATGCCACGTCGGGCGGGGCGCCTTTAGGCAGTTGGGCTACACCGTGTGTCGTGTTAGGTTTGGTCACAATGTGGCTGCAGTGTGCGCCAGTGACACTGCCGACCTCGGTACCGTCGGCCAGAGCCATGTTGTCATTGCCCCGATAGTATACCTCGTCGCCGACTGAGAAATTGTCGATCGCGGAGCCAACGGTCTCCACGACACCTGTGCCCTGATAGCCGGTGCACAGTGGATAAGATTTCCACGAAAGTTTGCCACGGATGAGCGCGAACTCCGTGCCAACACTCACACCGGAGAAATAAGTGCGGATAGCGACCTGATCGGGAGCACAATCCGGTAACTCTACGTCTTCGATTGAGAACGATTGTTTTTCATCACAAATAAGCGCTTTTGCTTCCATATAAAATGCATGGTCGAAAGCTTAAAGTCGAAGGTCAAACGTATTTTGAATTTATAATTCTAATTGATATCGAATGACAGGGTTCCCTTCGACTGCGCTCAGGACAAGCAGGGTTTAGGTGTCGGGGTTCAGGGTTCAGGGTGTCGGCGTGACAATTTGAGGATTGAATACCTTTTTGTCATTGCGAGGAGCAACGCGACGAAGCGTTGCCCTCCATGTGCTTTTTATTTAGGAGGGAGGCGCTATCAAATTCAGTAATGTTTCTGAACTTCTTTATATCTGAAACAGCCCACTTCGTGATCATTCACTATACCGATTGCCTGCATGAAAGCATAGATGATTGTCGGGCCAACAAACTTAAAACCTCTCTTTTTTAAATCTTTACTTATCTTTTCAGAGATTTCTGTCTGAGCGGGAATTTGATTTAAGCTTTTATATTTATTAACCCTCGGTTTGTCGCTTACAAAGCCCCAAATATATTTATCAAAACTGCCAAATTCTTTTTTTATTTTGAGAACACACTTCGCATTTTCTATCGTCGAAATTATTTTCAATCTGTTTCGGATTATCCCGGTATCGCTCATTAATAGCTCAACCTCTTTGTCTCCATACTGTGAAACTTTCTTAATATTAAAATTTGAGAATGCTTTTTTATAACCGGGTCACCTCTTCAAGATCGTAGACCAGGACAAACCTGCCTGCGCCCCTTCCAAAGTCAGCATCTCAAATAATTGCCGGTCACTGTGGACGGGAACGCCCCACTCCTTGTCATGATATTCAATCATCGATTCATGCTCACCCCAGGTGCATCTGTTTTTCAGGGTTCGGGGTTCAGGGTTCACGGTTCAGGGTGGAAGATGTCGGGCTACGCCCTCGGTACAGGGATAAAGATGTACGATGTAGATTCAACATCTCGCAAATCATATGTCGAATATCAAACGTCGGATATGAGATAGAATGTTATACGAATGACGAGGTTCCCTTCGACTACGCTCAGGGCAGGCAGGGTTCGGGAAAGAGTAAATTAGGGTTCAGGTGTCGGGTGTCAGATATAGGTAGATAATACTATTGGAATCAAACAGTAATTGATATGGCCGTCTCCCGCTGTTCATTGTTCACCGGATTCTCCCTTTTTTGACCTTTTTGACTTTTTGACTTTTTGACTTTTTGACTTTTTGACGCGCGTGAGCGCATATTCAGACTTTACTTAAGCAGCATCCTTACTAAGAAAGAATGTACATTATGAAACAGTTTTTTCCAGGTATTAAAAAAATTCGTTACGAGGGCCCCGATTCAAAGAATCCGCTCGCTTTCAAGCACTACAATCCGAACAAGAAGATCGGCAAGAAAACGATGAAGGAACATCTTCGTTTCTCCGTCGCTTTCTGGCATACCTTCAAAGGCACGGGGAGTGATCCCTTTGGAGGTCCGGCCTACGACAGGCCCTGGGATGCGGCCGACGATTGCATGCAGCGGGCTGAGGATACCATGCGTGCGGCATTTGAGTTTTTCACCAAGTTGGGGGTGCCATTTTATTGCTGGCACGACCGTGATATCGCTCCGGAGGCGGACACCCTCAAAGAGACGAACGCGCGTTTGAAGAGCATCGTCAACTTGGCGAAGAAGTTGCAACGCGATACCGGGGTGAAACTGCTTTGGGGCACTTCGAATTGCTTTTCGCATCCTCGCTTTACCCACGGCGCCGGCACTAACCCGGATGCCCACGTTTTTGCCTATGCTGCTTCACAGATCAAGATGGCCATGGAGTGCACCAAGGAATTGGGCGGGGTCAACTATGTATTCTGGGGCGGACGCGAAGGGTATTCCAACCTCTTGAACACGGACATGAAACACGAGCAGGATCAGATGGCCCGTTTTTTGGAAATGGCGGTCGAGCATAAGAAAAAGATCGGCTTTAAAGGCACACTTCTCGTGGAACCCAAACCCAAGGAGCCGACCAAACACCAGTACGACTTCGATGCTGCAACGGTGCTCAGTTTCCTGCGCAAGTACGGACTGCACGATGAATTTAAGCTCAACGTCGAAGCCAATCACGCGACCCTGGCCGGTCACACCTTTGAACACGACCTGACTGTGGCTTCCAGTGACGGCAGGTTAGGCAGCATCGACGCGAATCGTGGGGATTATCTTTTAGGTTGGGACACGGACCTGTTTCCCTCCGACATCTATAGTGCAACCTTCGCGATGATGGTGATACTCGAACAGCGAGGTCTGGGCACCGGCGGTATTAACTTTGATGCAAAAGTCCGGCGCGGTTCTTTTGACGAAGAGGATCTGTTTCACGCCCACATCGGCGGCATGGACAGCTTTGCCCGCGGACTGAAGATTGCCCACAAGATAAGAGAAGACGGTGTACTCGCCGATTTTGTCTCTGAGCGCTACAAGTCCTTTAGAAGCGGTATTGGACGCAAGGTCATGCGGGGCGAGACTAATTTTAGGGAATTGGAAAGATACATCCTCAAAAACGGTGAACCACCAAAGACCAGCGGGCGCGAGGAAATGCTGGAGAACTTAATTAATACTTATATTTAGAGGCTTCGGAGAAGCCTCGTCGAAAGTCTAAAGCGAGGAAGCCGCAACACTAGAGGTTGAACAGTGAACCTTAAACCGTGAACCTACATAACCTAAATCCTAACACGCGACCCAGCACTCTTCCCTTTTGACCTTTTGACTTTTTGACCTTTTGACTACCCCACCCCCATCGCCTTCAAATTCCGGTAACTTTTCGCGATGCAATCAAAGGGATCACCCGAACAAAAATACTGTTCTACGATTTGCCACTGAACGTCTGTTTCCTTGCAAGCCTGGATGATCGAGGGGAAGTCGAGACTACCCTCACCCACTTCGAGGGTTCCGTTTTTATCGGTCGAAGGGAGAATCATGTCCTTGAAATGGACCAGGTGCTGTCGCCCTTTCATTTTCCTAATCCATGCCGGCGGATCTCCGCCTGCAAACTGAAGCCAGCAGGTATCGATCTCAAAGAAAAACACCTCTGGATCACTTTCCTCAAACATAATATCCAAGCCGGTCTTGGAGTCATAGGGCTCCAACTCCATCCAGTGATTGTGATAGCTGAAAGTTAATCCCTGTTCCTTAAGTCGCCTTCCGATTTCAGAACCTTCACTCGCGAAACGCTTATAGCCCTCGGCATTATGGTCTTCCTTTGGCAACCCCCCGATAGCAATATGCTCACACCCCCAGAGATGATGCTCCTCAATCACAGCATCGATATCATTACGCAAACGATCTAAACTTGAATGGGTAGAACATATGCTCAAACCTTCGCCATCGACCATAATCTTTAACTCGTTCGGATCGATGGGGCCCTGTCCCGCTAACTCAATTACATCATAGCCGATGGCCTTAATCTTTTTGAGTGATTGAGCCAATTCAGCAGGAGTTTTTACATAATCCCTCACCGTGTATAGTATAGCTGCAAGTCTGGACATGGGGGATAGTCAAAAGGTCAAAAAGGAATTGGAAGATTAAAAACACTTATTGACGCGGATTAGACCTTATTCCTATTCACTGTTCAATGATCTCCTCCCATTCAACCTTCTTTCTGCATTTCTCCTTTTGACATTTTGACCTTTTGACCTTTTGACTATCCTTCTTATGCCTTGCTATTGTTATATCACCGTTTCGGCCGAAGACAAAATACTCATCTTTGATATGGACCCCGCGAACGGGGATCTAAAACTGCTCGACACCTATCCCCTGTCCGGCATTCCGGGACCGCTCGCAATGGGTCCGGATCAGAAGCAGATCTACATCTGCCGAAGAGGAATCAAGCGAACAACATCCCTGGCTATCGACCACCAGACCGGTGCCCTCTCGGAGACGAGCAGCGTTTCGATCGATGATGATCACTGTTATCTCTACGTCGATCGGTCCGGCAAGAACTTGCTCTCCGCCTCTTACGGCGGAGGCTTTACGGCCAGTCATCGGATCAAAGAAGACGGGACGCTCATTGAAGAACCTAACTGCCAGATCTCCACGGCCATAAAAGCGCACTTCATCCAGACCGACCGTTCAAACGCCTACGCCTTTGTCCCTCACGTCGGAGAGAGCAACGCGATCTTTCAGTTTCACTTCGATTCCGATACGGGACTACTCTCTCCAAACGACATTCCCCGCGTGTCGCCTCCGGGGGGCGTCGGTCCTCGTCACATGGAATTTCACCCGGCGCTGCACATGGTCTACGTCTCCAACGAACAAGGAAGCAGCATCAGCACTTACAAATTTGATCCGGCTTCGGGAACGCTGGCCTTATCCCAAACCCTTTCGACCCTCCCGGAAGGATACAGCGAACATAACTCTTGCGCACAGATCCATATCGCCCCGTCGGGTAGTCATGTCTACGTCAGCAACCGCGGGCACGACAGCATCGCCTGTTTCGCCATCGATCCGACTTCAGGAGAACTTACCGCACTCGGGCAGCAACCCACGGAGTCAGTGCCACGCGCCTTCAATATCGATCCGACAGGAAGCTTCCTCTACGCCGGCGGACAGACCTCAGGTAAACTCGCCTCCTATCGCATCCTCGAATCCGGATTGCTCGACCCACTCAAGACCTACGCTGTCGGGTTAGAGTCCTTGTGGGTGTTATTTGTGGAGTCGAAGATCTGAAAAATTTAATATTTTTCAGTGTTAGGTGTTAAGTTTTAGGTTGGGTGGATTCCCTTCGACTACGCTCAAGAAGAGCAGGATCCTTAGTTCAGGTAT
>Ga0114996_10006293_pt1 | contig 13722 bp, 13 predicted proteins | sample ArcticOcean_MG_C_4_FD_87039 | JGI IMG/M metagenome (GOLD analysis project Ga0114996, IMG submission 87039) | Marine microbial communities from western Arctic Ocean - ArcticOcean_MG_CB4_134 | ecosystem: Environmental > Aquatic > Marine > Oceanic | place: Arctic Ocean: Canada Basin | collected... | reverse complement strand
GGTCTCTCCCAGCTCGAAAGGGAGTTCGACGTCACCGTGCAACGACTCGAAACGTCGGTTCGCTTCGACATGCCGGTGTATTTCGACTTCGACCAGGTGAACCTGCGACCCGAGGATCTCCCGGTGCTCGACCGCTTCGCCAGAGTGGTGGGCGAGTATTACCCGGATGCCCTTCTGACCGTCGAGGGATTCACGGATCCATCCGGCTCAGCGACGTACAACCTCGCGCTCGGTCAGCGCCGGGCCGAATCCGTCCAGCGTTACTTGATCGATTATGAGGACTTCGCGCCGGAGTTCGTCAGGGCCGTAAGCTATGGTGAGGACTTAGGCCGTCTCGTCGCGCCTGGGCAGGGCGGGCCGCAGGCGGGCTGGGAGAATCGGAGAGTGGTGCTCGTCATTGAGCACGTCGGCTACGGACCTGACACACTGATCGCCACCGGGGGCGATCAGTAGTCACCCGTCATTCCCTCGGCGTCGAGCCAGGCCGGCCGGGTCAGGATGGGACCCGTGCCGGCCGGCTCCGACTACCCTTCAGCGGGGAAGGTCCAGAGCCTCGGTGACCTCGGTCGCCACCCGGGTTAGCAACAATCTTCGGTCTGCCTCCACCTCGGAGCCGGGCTCGAACTCGCCTCGCCAGCGGCTGGTACCATCATCGACGCGGAACAACTCCACGACGAGCGTAGCGGGAAGGCCACCGGGAACCTCACGCCCGACCAGAACCATGTTGGCGCCGAGCGCCTGCCCCACCGCCAGAGGATCAGCCCCGGCCTCGACGTACTGGGACGTACTGGCCGGTCCGAACACACCCAGGACATTCGGGTCGGCACGACCGAAATAGGCTGCCAGCCCCTCACCGAACCCCGCGTACCCTCCCGATCCAGCCGGATCCAGTCCCTGGAACGGAAGCACGGCCAAGACCCGCCTTCCCTCGGGAGCACCTTGGTCGCCCCGCACCACCATGAATAGGACCGAACCAACGAAGAGTGCGGACACCATGATCAGGAGAGTCGTCAGCGTCCGGCGCGCCGCGGCCCGTCGGTCCTCAATTCGAATAGAATTTTCCATCGTCAGTCCGCGCTCAAAAGGCCCTAAAGGTCCAGCGCGAAGCCGAGACCGTAAAACGTCTCGTCCGACTGGCGAAAATGGCCCATTGGCGTGGATCCGAAGCGAGCCCTGGCTTCCAGCCGGAAGCGTTGCCCGCTCACGCGCGACACCATACCCCCGACCAGGGTGGTCCCCAGCTGCTTGGAGAGGCTCCCGTACTCGAAGTCGCTCGCAAAAAACGGCCAGTAGCCATTGTCCTTCCCAGGTTGGACCGGCTCCCACTCGCCCCCGAAGCGCGCCGTGGCTTGGGACATCTTCTCATTGGTGTGGAAGTTCCAATCACCCCCCGCGTAGAAGCGCACGCTCTCTCCGACCCTGCGAGCCACGATCCCCTCAAACCCGTCCTTCGAAGTCTGCCCGAAGCCACCCAAGTCGCTCACCTCTAAGAAACGCACGAGGTAATCATCCCCGAGATGTGAGCTAACATGCCGGACCGTCAATCGGGACTCCCAGCGACCAATCCGGATCGAGAGAGGGAGGCCTATGCGAAAGTCGCTATTGATGAGGTCCCTCTGAGCCGCCTCCATGAAGAAGCGGGAGAAGATCCCCACTTCGATTCCCAGAGTCATCGCCCGGCCCGGCGCGGACCCATCGTCGAGCCGCACTAGGCCAAGCGTGTGGCCGACAGCCACTTCCGCCTCGATATTTCGTCCCCCGTATCCGTCTCCGTCGACCAGGTTCCCGGGGCGGGCGGCATAAACGAACGAAGCTCTTACTTGTACCTCGCGCGGAGTGGCGATCAGGGATGCAAACGGCTCGACGTCCGGAAACCATATCGACTCAAGCTGCGCCGAGGCCGGAGCCGGGGACAGCGGGACCAAGGTGACAAGGCACAAGGAGGCCAAGCACACGCAGACCCGTGCCATTCGGCGCTCACAAAACCGACTATTCGAAGGAACCAGGAACCGCCTCCTCCAGTTTCGCTGCCATGTCTTCAGCTCGCTGCATGAGAGACAGGTCGAGCTCGTAATCAGGGACGTCCGTAGCCTGAAGTTTCTCGACAAACTCACGGGCCTCACGTCCGGATAGGCCGAACTCGCTAAAGTTTTCCAAAGCGAGGCTTCCGCCCCCCTCCCTCGGGCGGACGCCCTCCGAGTCGGCCTCCAACAAACGCCGCAGAACGTCCATTTCCCCGCGGCTCATGGGTTGCGCGCGGACATTGTAGTCGATCCACGCCTCGTAGCTGAGGGGGGCCACCCTCTTGAGCATGCCCGCCATCACTCGCGCGAACTCCTGTATCTCCCACTGTGCGTGCGGGTCCCCCCGCAGCGTCAGGAAGTGGAAGAGGTTGTGGAGATCGATTTTCCAATACCACTGCGTATAGGTGGAAAGGGGTAGGTCGATGCGGGCCACCTCTCGCGCCACTTCTTCTTCGACCATCCACCGGTAGCCACTGGACGCTTCGTTACGCACCCGGTCCCAGTGCTCTACTGCCTTCTTATACAGCTCCGCTGAGGCGGGCTCGGGCCGCCGGCCCTGATGGTTGTCCGGGCTTTGAAGCGCGAAGTGGTCCAGGTCCGGCTTGTAGAAGAGGAGCGGCATCAACGAATAACGGCCCGAATATTCATTCACGGAGACCGTTCTGTGCCGTATCCACTGGCGCGCCACGAACATCGGCATGGCACAGTGGAACTTGAGTTCGACCATCTCACTGGGCGTCGTGTGATGGTGGCGTCGCAGGTAGCGAATGAGCCCGCGCGTCTGGCTCACCTTTCGGGTGCCGTACCCATAGCTGACCCGCGCCGCCCGCTCGACGTCCCCGTCGGAGCCCATGTAGTCCACGAGCGAGACGAATCCGTGGTCCAACACTGGAAAGTATCCCCCGAGAATCTCCTCGGCGGCCGGGTTGGTGGGGCGCTTCGTTTCCATGGGCCTGGGTTGAAAATACGGGTCCGGCGGGACGAAACTCCGACCGGTCGGAGTCGATGCGCCAGAATAGATCCAAAGCCCTGCTGAGCCGCAAGGCTACGGTATTTTCTGGACACATAAAGGCACGAGGGCAATTCTTAAAAAGTAGGCTTGATACGAGGAAGAACCCGCGGCCCGTATGGATGCCGTATAGATATTGTGAGGGACGATACACTCCCACCATGACCACTCCCCAGGAAAAGAGCTCCGGGGCACAGCCCGGGCCGCGGAGATCTTCGCGCAGGCCATCGCGTTGGCACCGGACGACCCCGGTACTCATCTGCGACTGGCTCAAGCACAGATCGGACTCGGCGAGCTACTACCTCTTGGGCACCTTCCAGTGGGATTTAGCGAGCGCGGAAAGGGACTTAGAGAGGGCGCTCGAGATCGCTCCAACTCCCACCATCCACCGCGCCTTCGCCGAACTTCTCTCGGCCCGCAGACGCCACGAGGAAGCCCTCGCACAAGTGGCCCTGGCCTCCCGCGACGAACCGCGCGCAGTGGCCAACATCAGCGCCCGAGGCTTGGCTCTCTTTCGGGCTCGGAACTACACACAGGCCCGCGCGGCCTTGGCCGAGACGCTTCGCCTCAACCCCGCGGATGACCGCGTCCGGGTCCATCTGGCACGTACGCAGGCCGCCCTGGGCAAACGCCAGCAGGCTATTATCACTCTCGAGGGGTCAGACGCGGCCAACCGGGACGCCTACGTACAGGCATGGAGGGCCAGATTTCGCGCGGCCGCACCCGGAGCGGCGCAGGGGCGGGGGAGTCAAATGTTCCGCACGTTGCGCCGGACTCTCGGCGCTACGGAGGCCCGCAACCCGGCCGCACCTTACAACCTCGCCACCCTCCAGTTAATCCTCGGAGACCGGGCCGGACCGCCGAGTCTCCCCAGCAGGCGCTACGCATCCCTTCCCCGTCCCTGATCTGGCTTCCGACGGACCCCGTGTGGGACTCCGCGCGATCCGTACCGGAATTCGAGAGAGCTGTGCGGCTGATCAATGCGGGCAGGCGAACGCCCTGAGTGTTCGTCTGTCTTGTGGGCTAGTCCAGCGCACACCCGATTTACCGTAACGCCTCCCCCGCAATCCACACGGACTCGATGCTGTGGGCGTTCCGGATGTCCACTAACGGATTCGCCGTCAGAACCACGAAGTCGGCCCACCGATTCGGGCGCAGCGTTCCGATCTCATCGTCCAAGCGCAGACACTCAGCAGCCACGCCGGTTGCCGACCGAAGGATCTGCTCCGGCGTGAGTCCCGCCTCGGCCATGAGATCAAGCTCCATGTGCTCGAAATAGCCCTGGAAGCGTGCCGCCGGCCCCGTGTCGGTACCCATCACGACTGGCAAACCGGCGTCTGAGATCGTCTTGAGATTCCTCAAGGCCACCTGCAACGCCTCCTTGTACGGCTGCGCCCTGGCGAAGATCACCTGTCGGTCCGGTTCCTGAAGCTGCTCAAGTACCGCTGGGTCGGCATGCGAAAGGAAGAACGGGTCGTCGAAGAAGTCCGGGCGACCCTCGTAGACGAAGGTGGAAACCTCGCGAGTCAGCGTCGGCGTGTAGCAGATGCCGCTCTGAGCGAGCATCCCGAGGAATTCGTCGTCGACGGCCCGGTCACGGACGCTGTGGGCGATAAAGTCCGTACCGGCTCTCATGAGCGCCTTGGCGTCGTCCAGATAGAAGAGGTGGGAAGCCAGCCGTAGCCCGAGCTCGTGGCTGCGGTCGATAACGGCCGAGTAGACCTCTGGAGACATTTTCTTGGAAGCGCCCAGGTTGTCGTCCACTCGAAGCTTCATCCAGTCGACACCCATATCCGCGTTCTGTTGGACCTGGGCCAGCGCCTCAGGGACCGTCGGGCCAATCACCACGGCCCCCGCAACGAAGATCCGAGCCCGATCGAGACCAGGCATCGACTGCTCGTCACGCAACACGACCCCCTCCCGCTCGTCCCCACCTAAGCTGTTCACGGTGGTGATTCCGTACTCCCCGTAGAGGCGGAGTTGGCGAATCAGATTGTTCCTATTGTACTGTCCGCCCTCCAGGCCCAACGTGCCACCCACGTGTCCGTGCGTGTTGATCAGACCCGGAATGATCGTCCGGCCATTAAGGTTCACGACCGTGGCGCCGGCCGGGACCGGTACGGCGCCGCGCTCGCCCACGTACTGGATTCGCCCATCCCGAACGAGCATGATGCCGTCGGGGATGGCCGCCGCACCCGTTCCGTCCCAGATACGAGCGCCGACCAGGGCCGTCACTCCGGCCTGAGGGGACCGTCTCACCTGGGCCGCCGAAGCCATCTCGGGAAGGGCAAGATCCACGACGAGAGCCACGGCGAGGCTTGCGAAAATCGAGCCCATGTGGAGAGGCGAAAAAAGCGTCCGATTCTTAATCATGAGAGTATCCTCGGTCTTGATCGTTGCACGTCTCTACCCCAATCCCTGTCGCCCCTAGAGCAAGGCGGCAAGGATCTCCGACTACCGGCCCAAGGTATGTCATCAACCAGCGGAATGCGCCTCCCCCCCTTAATCCTTCGACGAGGCGCCTGGCGGTGCATGGCCCCAGCAGAGTAAGGTGCATCGACTGATGGGGGTGCAGGGAGAAGAGATGGACGAAGAGGAGGAGAGCGTAGCGGATGTGGACTCTGGCGAGGTCCTGCCGAAGAAGAAGCGTCCTTGGGTGAGGGCCGCGACATCCGCGCTACGAGCCGCGTTACGGGTCGGATTACGTTGGGGCCGGCGCTGGGGGTGGCCCGCCGTCAAATGGCTCGCCGCCCTTTCTTTGCCGTTTTTCGTCCTAGTCCGTGGATCGATGTACGCCCATCAGAGCATGGGCTGGGGCACATGGTCCTCCATCGGGTTCGGCGTGTTTGGCACAGTGGCAGTCTTTTCCGCCTACGCGACATGGCTCTGGCGTCGCGTTACCGGCGAGGCCCGTCTGCCGAGAATCGTTCAGCAGATGCTGATCGCCGTTGTCGCGGGTTACAGCATCTACGGGCTCCTCTACCTGTCCTCCGGAAAGGTGAAGAACCCAGAACTCAGCGACGGCCACGCGTCTCTGCATCCACTCATGAGACTCGGAGCCAGCACCTATTTCCTATTCGACAGAGACGCTGTGGTCACAGATCTGGAGCGAACGCCCGAGGACTACCTTGAGATGGGCCTCCCAATCAATGAGGCGTCTCTCCACTTCAAGATCGAGGACCGATACGTCCATGCGATGGACATTCGCACCATCGGCCGCAGTCCGAGCAGAAATCGCCTGACGGTGGCCTACTTCCGGATCATGGGCTTCCGAAGCCTCCACCATGTCGCTTCGGCGGATCACCTTCACGTGTCACTTCCCGTCAGTAGACCCTGAGCCCCGGCCCGATGACCAAGAACTTGAAGCCAGCAGCCACCGACTTCTTTTGGGAGCTGGCCGCTCCGCTTCTTTCCTCAGGCGAAGTCCATGAGGGATCCCTCATGGACTTCGCTTACGGCCAGGCCTACGCTCAATACGATACCATCACCCCACCAGAGCTCTACGCCGTGAGCCGCGCGAACAGAGATCGTCGTGTTCAGAGCGGGGATTCATAGCCTTACTTGCGCTTCGCACGAATTAACCGCACCCTCAGCCGTGTACCTCGAACCAAGGAGGGATGCGATGACATCCAAGCACCTCGTAGCAGCTACCGCTGTTATCCTTTGTGCCGCTTGTGGCGGCATGGCAGACGCCGGTGCGCCGCCCGATATGGCGTCCGATCCGGCGGTCGTCGACCCATCGATGGCCCCGATGTTCGAGGTGGATCCACTCTGGCCGAAGCCACTGCCGAATCATTGGCTTCTCGGCTCGACGATCGGCGTGTCGGTGGATTCGCGGGAACACGTTTGGATCATCCACCGAGGGAACCTCGCGAATAACGAGATACCGGCGGCACTCGATCCGCCGCTCGCAGACGACTGCTGCTTCGCGGCGCCGCCCGTTCTCGAGTTCGATGCCGAGGGTAACGTGGTCGGGTCCTGGGGTGGTCCGGGGGCCGGATACGACTGGCCGACGTCGAATCACGGCATCGTCGTGGACCATATGGACAACGTATGGATCGGCGGAAACGGCGGCGGGGACTCGCACGTCCTGAAGTTCACACTTGCCGGGGAGTTCCTGATGCAGGTGGGCGAGGCCGGCTTCGCGCAGCCGAACAGCAATGCCTTGAACCACTATTCCAGGGTGGCCAAGATCAGCTACGACGGTCCAGCCAACGAGATGTACCTCGCCGACGGTTACGGCAACAAGCGGGTCGCCGTCATCGACGCGTCGAACGGTGACCTCAAGCGATTCTGGGGTGCGTACGGTAATGTACCGAGCGACGACAACCTCGGAGCCTACGACCCGAGCGCACCGCCGGCCCAGCAATTCCGCGGTCCGGTGCACTGCGCCGATCCCTCCGACGATGGCTTGGTGTACGTCTGCGACCGTGGGTCGGACCGGGTCCAGGTGTTCCAGAAGGACGGCACATTCGTGGAAGAGATATTCATTGAGACGAATACAGGAGGCGCCGGAGCCGTATGGGACACCGCCTTCTCACCGGATCCGGCTCAAACATTCCTCTACGTCGTCGACGGCATGAACGAAAAGATCCACGTCGTCAGGCGCGAAGGGATGGAGTACATCTACAACTTCGGCGACGGCGGGCGCACCCCCGGTCAGTTCTACGGAGCGCACAGCATCGCGACCGACTCGGACGGAAATATCTACACAACGGAGACCTACGAAGGGAAGCGGGTCCAGAAGCACCTCTACAGGGGCATGGGACCGGCACCGAGTGGGTCGACGGGCGTCGCCAGAGGGAATTAAAGGGCCCGGCACGGACACGGACACGCAATTCGGAAGGATGACTGTCGATGTCAACAGGAGTATATCCTCCCTGTAGAGATAATCATCCGGCCGCTAGAGAGCACCGGCTAGCTTGACTCCTCGCGCGCTCACACGTTACCTATAGTATAGGTGCGGGTGCGGGTGAACACCTTGCGTGCTTAAGGAGTAGGGAGTATTCGTTCAGACATGCAGTAATAGATGGGGCGCGTGTTCCACCTCCGTCATTAAAAGGATCTGATATGAACCAACACAAATTCGCATTCCCGTTGGCATGGGTCGTAGCCCTGCTAGTCGCCACCCCAGTCACGGCGCAGTTGCTCAACCAGCCCGTCCTTTCACTGCCGCAAGGCCCTGAGAATGGAAACACGATCGTTGATGCCTCTTACGGCCACGGACTCAACGGTGGAAAGCTAAATTCAGGCGCATTCGGGATCGGAAGGATCTCGGAGAGCTTTTCCCTCATGGCTCTTGGTAACTACGTCCACGACGATACCGACTGGCTCGACGACGAGGTGTCGGTGGGTATTTCGGCGGCCGTACATCTGGCCGGCAACTCGGACTCGCCGTTTCTGGTGAGCGCTCAGGCTGGCCTCGGGTGGGTGTCTAAGGACATCGGGTGGAATTACCCTAGAAACGTCCTTTCCATACCGATTGGTGTAGCGATCTCGGGCCAGGGCTCTTCGGTAAGACCCTGGATCATGCCCCGCGTCCATCTTAACCGAAAAGGTTTGGTCGCAGACGATCAGCCTGTCGGTCGCATTCAAACCGCCACCATCCCCGCTAAAAACGGTACGAACGTCGGCGTGTCGGCTGGTGTAGTGTTCAACGCCGCGAGTGGAATCGGCCTTTCCATGGCGGGCGATTGGTTGAGTGGAGCCCAAGGCCCCTTCCTCGTCAGCGTCGGCTTGCAATGGGTGGGTGGGTGACCCTGGTAAACTAGAGGCGTCTCTTGTTCAGTTAGGCACGACGTAGTGCCTAGCTGAGTAGTTAGCCGCCGGAGCCGGCCACTGGCCGGCGACAGCAAACATGCTTTCAAAGCGACCCCCCAGGGCTCTGGGGGGTCGCTTTGCCTTTAAGCCCCGACATGCTCAGGCCAGTCCCGCTACGTACGCGCCGACGCCACCACGCCGAGGAGCAACATCTCCATTCCGCTCTTCAACCATCCCGCTCGGGTGACCAGGGATCGAAACGCTCCAACCAGGAATAGCGTCAGGACTACAGTGAAAGGAAACGGATCCGCGATTGTCCCTGGGAACATGTACGCGCCCAGCGGAATCGCGCCGGCTAGAATGAAGGCGACGAATGTCGCGGTCCCATGACGGAACGCGAACGGCTCGTTTTTTTTAGGCCATCCGCCGTGCATATGTCCTGGCTCGATCGGATCCCGAGCACGTTGCCGGTACCCATTAATCCGTCGGGAGTCAGTACCGTGCGTGCGGAAAGCGAGGCGCCGGACACGCCCGCAACGACGGTGAAGGTCGTGATGATTCCGTCATTGGCGCCGTAAACGAGATCGCCCAGATAGTGACGTGCCAACCCGATCAAGAACCGGGGTTCGTGATCGTGCATGGGATCCTTCATAGAGACATTGCCTCAACACCCTACAGCCACAGCGACTCCAATACCTTTGCCCAGCACCTTGGCTTCGTCCATCTTTAACGACCGGCCCCACGAATGGGTGGCCTTTTCGATGAAAACGTCGCTCAACAGCTTGACGCGATGTCCGCCCTCGCATTCGAAGAGGTCGCCGATGACGTGAGGCGAACTTGGGGCGCCGAACTCGCTGGACACCCCACCGCGAGAAGGCTGTCGCCTTCTAGGAGACGCTCCATGTCCTACTTCACGAAGGCGACGTTCACATTCTTGAAAGACCTGACAGAAAACAACGATCGGGAGTGGTTTCAGCAGAACAAGCACCGCTACGAGGACCACGTGAGGGATCCCGCCATCCGCTTCATTACCGACTTCGGAGCCCACCTGAAGACCTTGAGTGAACACTTCCGGTCGGATCCACGGACGGTCGGCGGTTCAATGTTTCGAATCAACCGAGATACGCGGTTTTCCAAGGACAAGACCCCGTACAAGACTGCCGTCGGCATCCAGTTCCGGCACGAGTTCGGAAAGGACGCCCACGCACCCGGGTACTACCTCCACATAGATCGTGGCGAATGCTTCGCCGGCGCCGGCATGTGGCATCCCGACTCGCCCAGCCTGATGAAGATCCGTGAAGCGATCGTCGAGGATCCACAGGCCTGGAAACGAACGGTGGGGGCCAAGCGTTTTCGTGACGCCTATGTGTTGGAGGGCGACCGGCTGAAGCGGCCACCCAAGGGATTCGACCCCGACCATCCCCTGGTCGAGGATCTCAAGCAGAAGGATTTCGTCGGCGTAGCCAAGGTGCCACAGAAGATGATCACCGATCCAAAGCTTCCGGAGAAGCTCGTAAAGGTCTTTCGCGCCGGGACACCACTGGTGGAGTTTCTCTGCGACGCCGTCGGGGTACCCTTCTAAAGAACTTGGGCAATCCCACGCCGGGTTCGTCTAACAGACGCTTACTCGACAACCACCGTGGCCCGAACGATCACGTCGCCCTCGGCGACCTGGCCGGCTACGTCCATGCCGCTCACGACCTCTCCAAAATACCGTGAAATCGTGATCGAGTTGGAGGTTGTCCACCAGATTGATGAAGATCTGGCCATCTCCGGTGTCACACCCTCGCGTGGACGTACCGACCGTCCCACCCGAGCCGCGAGCATCCTCCTAATCGAACATGGTAGCCCGCAACACCGGGTCGATGGCGATGACCGGCGTGGGCTCAATGGACTGCCCGACATCCTGGGAGCAAGCCGTGACTCCAAAAAAAGCCACCAAGCCCCTTCACAGGATCCCTCAACTCCACCGCATCACCTCTCGCACAGGTTGCACGCCACATAGGCCCAATCCACGACCCGACGCCACACGGCTACCGGACCTCCGTATCCACCCCGGTCTCGCCCTCCGAACGCGCAATGATAGCCGCACCGCAGGAGTCGCTGAAGATGTTGACCGCGGTTCGGTACATGTCGAGTGGCCGGTCAATGGCCAGCATCGAGCCGACGATGAGGTTTACGTTCGGGCCCCGAAGACCGATCGACTCTAGCACGATGAAGATCACCACGAGTCCGGCCGAGGGCACTGCCGCCGCACCGATAGACGCCAAGAGAGCGGTCAGTACGACTATCGCTTGCTGCATGAGCGTCAAGTCGAATCCCAGGGCCTGCGCAATGAAGAGCGCGCCGGCGCACTCGAAAACCGCAGTACCGTCCATGTTGACCGTGGCCCCCATCGGCAAGGTGAAGGACGCGATCTTGTTGGATACGCCCACCTTTTCCTCGACCACTTTCATGGTGACGGGCAAGGTGGCCCCGGAGGAACTGGTCGAGAAGGCGATCAGTAGCGGCTCACGCATGTTGGCGAAGTGGGTACGTGGAGAGATCCGTCCGAGAACGATCAGCAGGATCGGCAGGGTCACCAGGAAATGGATCGTCACTCCGGACCCGATGGTGAGCGCGTACAGCGCGAGCGGCCGGAAGGCGTCGAAACCGGTCGTGGCGACCATGCGGGTGATCAACGCAAACACCCCGATAGGCAGGAATTTGATGATGCCCGCCGTAAGGTTCATCATCGCATGGAAGAGTGCATCGAAGAGCTCGACCAGCGGCTCCCGGGTCTTCTCCGGAAGCGTAGTGAGCGCAGCTCCGAAGACGATGCAGAAGAAGATCAGCGCCAGCATGTCGGCGCCGGCCGCGGCCTGGATGACATTCTGCGGCACGATGTCCAGAAGGAGTTGGATCGGCGACTCCGGCGTGGATAACTCGGGGAGCGCCTGCTGATCCGTGCCCGTTAGGTTGGCTCCCACCCCCGGACGGATGAGATTGACCATCAGGAGTCCGACGAAGGCCGCGAAGAAGCTCGAGAGCACGTAGTAGCCCAGCGTCTTGCTGAACAAGCGCCCGAGGGCACGGCCCCCGCCCACCGACGCCACACCCGAAATGATCGACGTCAGCACCAGCGGAACGATGATCATCCGAAGCAACTTCATAAACAGGTCGCCGATCCACCCCACACTGTCGGCCATCGGCTCGCCTAACACGGCTCCGACCAGCGCACCGAGAACCATGGCCATCAGCACCTGCCAGTGTAATCGGCGGTACCAGCGGGCGTCCGGATTGTGCTCCATGAGGATGTCCTATCCAAGGGGCGAGGAGACGCTCACATGTGGAGTCGCCGGGCCGAAGATAGACGGTCGGCACGACATGCGCCAAGCCACAGCGCCCTCGTGCGTCTCCCCTCACCAAACGGGGGTAGGTCTTTTCCAATCCCTCTCTCCGCCTCATGTTGTCCAGTCGGTCCGAAAGCGTGGGCCGCTTGAAGGTTGGGTGCGAGCACCGCTCGGGTCGGATCGCCGACCTGGGTCGATCCCCAAGCCAAAGGAGCCCCCGTGAGCCCTGCAATTCTGGCCGGCCTCGCCGCCCTACCCATCCTTCTCGGTGGAGTCCTCCTAGTGGGCTTTCGAGTTCCGGCTAAGTGGGCCATGCCCGTGGTCTACGTCACGGCGGTCGTCATCGCCCTGAATGTTTGGAACATGCCGTCCGTCGATGTTGCGGCCTCCACCGTCCAAGGGCTTTTCCTCACGTTCGACCTCCTTTTGATCATCTTCGGGGCCATCCTGCTCCTTAACACCCTTGAGCGCTCAGGCGGCGTGGCCGCGATACGGAGGAGCTTTCACGACATCAGCGACGATCGCCGCGTTCAGGTCGTTATCATCGCCTGGCTCTTTGGATCCTTCATCGAGGGAGCGGCCGGATTTGGGACGCCTGCCGCGGTGGCGGCCCCACTCATGGTCGCCATGGGCTTCCCGGCTGCGGGCGCCGTGATGTTGGGCATGATGATCCAGAGCACCGCCGTGACGTTTGGCGCGGTGGGAACTCCGGTTCTCGTAGGCGTCCAGGGGGGGGTGACTAGCCCGGAGTTCACCATGGCGTTGGCGGCATCGGGCGCGACGCTGGCCGAGTATGTCTCAGCCGTGACCGTCCGCGCCGCCGCCCTCCATGCCATCACCGGCACCATCATGCCGATGTTCATGGTCATCATGATGACCCGGTTCTTCGGTGAGCGAAAATCGTGGACGGAAGGGCTCTCGATTCTGCCCTTTGCACTGTTCGGCGGTGTCGCGTTCACCATTCCGTATTTCCTGACTGCCTCGATCTTCGGGCCCGAATTCCCCTCGCTTCTGGGAGGTCTGGTGGGGCTCGCGATCGTGTCTTCCGCCGCACGAAAGGGTTTCCTGATCCCGAAGGACACGTGGGACTTCCCCGCTTCGGACCAATGGCCGTCAGAATGGGTGAGCGGCCTCGAAGTGAGCTCGGAGGAAATCGGAGAGCACCCGGAGATGTCGGCCGGAAAGGCGTGGGTTCCTTATCTCTTGTTGGCGGTTCTTCTGGTCTTGAGCCGGCTTCCCTGGCTTCCTTTCGGGGCCCTACTGAGGAGCTTCAGCATCGAGTGGCGGGAGATTTTCGGTACGACCGTGACCGCAGGGACCACGCCACTCTACCTGCCGGGGACGATTCTGATCGCGGTCGTGGGGATCACGGCGCTACTGCACCGCATGAGCGGATCCGCCCTCAAGAACGCGTTCGTCGACTCCAGCCGGGTCCTCTTGGGGGCCGGTTTCGTGCTCATCTTCACGGTCCCCATGGTTCGCGTGTACATCAATTCGGGGGTGAATGCCGCCGGCCTCGCCTCCATGCCCCTCACGATGGCCGGATGGGTCGCAGACACAGTCGGGGGCATCTGGCCTCTCTTCGCGGGCGTGACGG
>Ga0114996_10006292_pt1 | contig 13726 bp, 12 predicted proteins | sample ArcticOcean_MG_C_4_FD_87039 | JGI IMG/M metagenome (GOLD analysis project Ga0114996, IMG submission 87039) | Marine microbial communities from western Arctic Ocean - ArcticOcean_MG_CB4_134 | ecosystem: Environmental > Aquatic > Marine > Oceanic | place: Arctic Ocean: Canada Basin | collected... | reverse complement strand
GGCTCACGTCATGGAGATGGTCCAGGCGGGCGAACCCGGCCACCAGGCCGCCATCGACGGCATGATGGAACTGACCGAAGACGAGCAGCGAGCCTGGTACACAGCCTTCGTCACCGGCTTCGACGCCCTACCAGACGCCTAACGCCCGGCGACTAAGAGCGCTCGGCCAATTGGCCGGGCCAGGGGGCCTAGCCCGGCGCGAGCCCTCTCACCGCGTCCGCCAACGCATCCACCTCGTCCTCAGTGTTGAAGAAAGACGCCGACGCCCGCACCGCCGAAGGGTGACTAATCGCCCGTACTAGTATCGTGTGGTCAGACCACAGCCGACCGGCCACCACCTCGTTATCCATCCCGTCCACCGCGAACGTCGTCAGCCCAGAGCAGCCTGCGCCCTTCAGCGGCGACAGCACCTGCACCCCCGGCGTGTCAGACAGCGCGCGCTTCAGCCGACCGGCCAGCATCAACTGCCGCGCCTCAATCAGCCCCGGTCCCAGCTCCAACACCCGCTCCACAGCGGCCAAATAACCCACACGCAGCGGCATAGACGTCGTAGACACCATGAACTTGCCAATGTCGTCGCGGGCGGGCACAAACCCGCCCTTCAGGTCATACGACTCCGCGAAGGCGTAGCCGATGCGCGAGGGTTGCAGTTCGGGGACCCTATCGCGACGCACATACAGCGCCCCCGTCTGGTCCGGCCCCAGCAGCCACTTCTGGCCAGGGGACGAGTAAAAGTCCACCCCCAGGGCTGGCATATCCAGCGCCAAATGCCCCGGTCCCTGGGCACCGTCCACAAGTACCTGCGCCCCTATGGCATGGGCTCGCTCGGTTATGTCGGTCACCGGCATACGCACCCCGGTCGAGTACTGCACATGGCTGAAAAACACCAGCCTGGTCCGGTTCGTCATGGCACCGGCATACGCGTCCACAATGTCCTGGGGCGAAGGGTCCGCACCGGGCCGCACAATCTTCACCGTAACGTCCCGGTTCGCCCGCAAGTTATAGGCAGGCAACAGCACCGAAGGGTGCTCCAGGTCGCAAACAATCACCTCGTCCCCGGCATCGAAACGCAGCCCGTTCAGAACCACGTTTAACCCCTCTGTCGTATTCTCTGTAAGAAGAATTTCCTCGGGCGTTGCGTTGAATAATTTAGCAACCGCCTCTTTAGAACGATTGCGAATCGCAATCCCCGTCTCCAGCACCTCCGTCGTCGTAGGGCCAGAGTAGCTCTCATACCGCAGGCGCTTCTCAATCGCCTCCACCACATACGTCGGCGACGGTCCGGACCAGCCGGTATTGAGGTAAGTCATCATCCCCACAGTGGGAATCTCCGACCTGATCTGTCCGATATCCAGAGTCAAACAAGACCTCCTAATGCTATGGCCACACAACCTGTCTGGCCGCACCGTACGGGTCCGGAAACAGCGCCCGAACGGGCGCGCCGGACCACTACAAGCTTACAAAGGCAAAAACACGCTCGCTCGTTCCTGCGACGAGCGAAACACCGCCTCGGTGAACTCCATGTACTTCACGCCGTCTGCAAAGCTCGTCAGCCGCACCGGCTCGGTGCCGCGAATCGCGCCTATGAACTCCGCCTCTACCCGCCAGTCGCCGCGCTCTGCGCCTGCAATGGCAATGGCCGCCAGTTCAGCGTCGCCCTTGCGTCCGCCCGACAGCGTCACCCGCTCAATGTGCACCCCCCAACCGTCCAGCGCGTCCGCCGTGTTCACCCGCAGCGTTCCCTCCGTGCCGTACAGCCAGACTCGGTCACCCGGAGCGTGGCCGGTGATGGAGCTAAACCGCAGCCGACCCACCGGCCCCGACGCGAACTCGGCAACCACCTCTAAATGGTCGGGTATGGATATGGCATGCGCCTCGCCGGTCTCGTCCTTACGGAAAGTCACGTGCGTGCGGCCCAGCGCCATCACCGAAGTGGCCGGGCCTATCCAGCGCATCAGCGCCTCGTACCAGATGCCCATCGTCATAACGTTGTGGCCCGACACGTCCCGGTCATAGCGCCAGTGAAATGGACCTTGACGGTCCAGAAAGCCGCCAGAATGGCTGGTGAGATCAACAGCCACCAGCTCACCCAGATAGCCCTCGGCAATAAGCCGGGCGACCGTGCGGTCCACACCTAACGTAAACGGCGACGGCACAATCATCGAGATAAGGTCCGGCCGCTCCCGGGACGCCGCCAGCATGCCCCGCGCTTCTTCAGCGTCCATCGCCATGCGGGCTTCGGTAAGCACGTGCTTGCCCACCGCCAGCGCCGCCGTGGTAATGGCGGCGTGCATATACGGCCAGGTGCCAATGCAAATGGCGTCAATGTCCAGGTCATCGACCAGGTCGGTCCAATGCTCGTGCACCACTGGGATGCCGAACTCTTTTGCCGCCTTCTCGCCCGACTCGAGCGAGCGGTTAGCGACCGCGACAACTTCAACGCCGTCTATTTCCTGAAAACCGGGTATATGGCGCAGCCGGGTGTTCGCCCCCGCGCCGACAATCCCTACTCGCAGTGGCTCTGGCAAGTTAGCACCCTCTCTCGTTATCTCTCGGTGTTTTGGCCACAGGCTGGCTTAGCTGGCTTCCGGGAACCAGATGCGTCCCGTGGCTTCCGTCGGTGTCCACAGCAAATATCCGCCAATGCTCGTCACATACAGGTCGCTCAGGTCGGGTCCGGCGAACGTGCAATTGGTCGGTAGGTCCACCGGCAACGGGTGACGCTCAATCACCTCGCCGTCTGCCGAGAACACATAGATGCTCGGCCCAGGCCCACCGGCCGCGGTGCCCGCCGTCGCCCAAATGTTGCCCTCGGTGTCCAGCACCATGCCGTCAATGCCGCGCCAGTCGCCGAACTCGTGCAGCACCTTGCCCTCGCCCAGGCTGCCGTCGGCCTGCACCGCGTAGGCGCGTAGCTGTCGCTTCTCGTCCAGGGTGCGGCCACTTTGAGCGACGTACAGAATCGAATGATCCAAGTTGAATAGCAGCCCGTTTGGCCGGGTGGTGTCGAACGTCACCCGCTCCGCAGCCGAGTACGTACCATCGCCCTTGGGGTCCAGCCGGTAGACTGACTCGTGGTCCAGCTCCATGTCGGTGCGGTCCTTCGTCCACTCCCCCCCCGCATCCTCATAGAACGGGTCCGTAAACCAGATACGACCCTGGTCATCGAACGCCAGGTCGTTGGGAATGTTGAACCGCTTGCCCTCGTAACTGTCCGTCAGCACCACGGCCCCTTCGGCGTCCAGGCTGGGCGGGCCGTCGTAGCGCACCACCCGGCGGGCACCTCCCTCGCAACCGTAGTAGCGCCCCTCGGCGTCGAACATAGTGCCGTTGCACCAGTTCGTCTGCTCCCGGTAAATCGAAGTCAGCCGCGTATTGGGATCGAACGCCAGCACCCTGCTCTCGGGAATATGCGTGAACAGCAGCTTTTCGCCGTCCCAGGCCGGGCCCTCTGTAACGCCGCCCAGCGGTCCGGCAACAATAGTGAAGTCCATCAAATAACCTCCTGCGATTCGCCGATGTCGCCCGCAGCGTTGCCCGTAATACTGGCCGCCGCCTCTTTAATCGCGCCGAACTCGGTCCGATAGCCCGCGTGCATCTGCCGCGCGTCCGAAGAGTGCAGCACGAACCTCGCGCCCTCGTTAAGCCACTTGATGGTGAGCGGCACCGTCTGGTGGTGAATCAGCACCGGAACGTTTCGCTTCTCGCACGTCGCTATGATCCTGCGCAGCGCCGCCTCGTAGTCCGGGTGGTCGTAGTCGTTGGGAATGCCCAGTGTGATGCTCAGGTCGTTCGGTCCCACGAAAATGGCGTCTATGCCGGGGACCTTGAGAATGTCCGGGAGCGCGTCGATGGCGGGCACGCTCTCAATGCCGACAATGCACACCACGTTCTTATTGATGTTCTCCAGGTAGGCTCTAGAAGCCTCCGAGGGAAACACCCCCTCCTCTACAACCCGGCGTACCATCGCGCCCTTCAGCGGTCGCCACTTCGCCGCCGCCACCACGTCGCGCACCTCTTCCACCGTTTCGCAGTACGGCGCCAGCACTCCCTGTGCGCCGGCGTCCAGCGCCATGGTCACGTAGTGCGGGTCGGGAATGGGCACGCGCACAATCGGCACCGGGTCCATCGCCCGGGACGCCGCCAGGTAGTCGGCCACCTCAGAGCGGCCCCTGGGCGAATGCTCTGTGTCGATAATGACGTAGTCTAGGCCCAGCCCGTCCACCGCTGTCGTCCAGCGCGGGTTGCGACCCAGGCTAATCATTGAGCCGTACACCACGGCACCCGAGTTCACTTTGCTTTTTAGTTCTTCGCCGTTCACTTGCATCACCTGTCCAGTTGGAATCCACCCCACATATCCACATATCTGGCGGCACACGTTGGGGCGGGCTTGATTGTATCTAGACCATAGGACGTGTCAAGAAAGGCACCCGACCCTCTCAGGGCTCGTGCAAAACCAGAAATGCGCCGCACAACACCGGTGCCCAGGGCCGGGTGTGCTTTGTGGATATCGTTGCACGCCAACTTGCACCAACCGAACGGTTGTTCTATAGTCCAAATCAGGGGTTGACCACACTCCGGCTGCTAGAGCGCTTCTAGCGGGCTTCCAGCGGACGTGTTACTGGAACGGTCTGCCCCAGGTCGGAGCGGGCCCGCGCCCGCGCCGACTGTCCAGGGGGTGGGGGAGAAGTGTTAGGTCCAGCTCGCCTCCTCGCTGACGCGGATGAGGCGACGGAACGGCCTGCCGAAAAATGTCTCAAAGGCGACGAGCCCGGCGAACACGGCACTCACGCCAGAGAGCAAAACCATCGCGTCCATCTGCCCCGATACGCCGATCAGCGCCCCGAGCACCGCGATTGCCACAAGGCGCGGCCAGTCCAAAGACCCGCCGCACCGGAACAGCACCTGCCCGGCCAGGAACAGGATGATGCCGCCGCACAGCGCCACCGCCGGGATCATAATCAGCACCTCGTCGGTGTGAGCGAGCGTCTTTTTAACACCCATGCTGAAGAAGATCACGCCAATAATCATCGGCAGGTGAATGTACGAATAGCCGTGCTGCGCCAGCCAGTTTGGCCCCTTGGTACATGCTTGGACGCCCGACTGAACACCGCTCTTCATATCTTTTTTGGGATATTTCAACAGAAGATCTCAGTTCACGGCTCAAGATCGAAAACCTCGATTGGGGAGAGGACTCTTAGTCACCGCCCTGCCGATGCGGTGTCCCCACCCCCATTGCCCCCACCTCCTACCGCTGCTAGGCTGCCCCCGCGCCTAGCCACTGCCGCAGACGGCCTGCGATCCGGATGAGGATCGCCCCGTTGGCCCGGTGAAAATAGCGGCGCAGGCAACCCCAATAAAAAACATTCCCCAGGCCTGGGTCATCCTGGCCGTCGGCTTTATTGTGCTGTTCTTCGGCGGCGGAGCGCTGTCGGTGTTCGGGCTGGTCCTCGTCCCGATGACGGACGAACTGAACTGGTCGCGGTCGTCGCTGTCGCTGGTGCTGACGACGTTCATGATTGTCTCGGCGCTGGCAATGCCGTTCGTCGGGCGCATTGTCGACCGCACCGACCTGCGGCTCATCCTCACGGTGGCGGTGGTGCTGGTCGGCATCGGCGCGGGCCTGATGTGGCGGGTGAGCGCGCTGTGGCAGGTGTTCCTGCTGTACGGCATCGTGTTCGCCATTGGCAACGCCGGTTCGTCGGTGCCCACGGTGACGGTGATGGTCAGCCGCTGGTGGACGACGCGGCGCGGGATGGCCAACTCTGCCGCGATTGCCGGGATGGGGCTGGGCCAGCTGGTCATCATCATCACACTCACGTTCCTGCTGACCACCATCGGTTGGCGCACCGCGTACGCCATTATCGGCGCAGCCAACCTGTTCATCGTGGTGCCGGTGGTGCTGATGTTCGCGCGCTCAGGGCCAGGCAAGACGGGGGCAGCGGCCAGTGCTCTGGAGCCGTCCGAAGACGGTTCGTCAACGGTTGACGAGACCATCGGCGAACCTTTAGGTGAGCCCAATAAGGAAAGACCCCTGGTCGCGGCCAACTCGGTTCGCGACCTGTTCCGGTCGCGGCACATGTGGCTGCTCATGGGCATGTTCGCCCTGTGCGGCTTCCAGGACTTTTTCGTCCTCACGCACGTGGTCGCGTTCGCTACTGACCTGGGCGTCAGCGACCTGCTGGCGGGCAACATGCTGGCGTTTATGGGCCTGACCGCGCTGGCCGGCGTGATGCTCTCGGGCTACCTGTCCGACCGCTACGGCCCGGCGGTGCCCTCGGTGCTGTGCTTCGTCATCCGCACGGGCATTTTCGTGTTCATTCTCAACAGCCAGTCCACACCGTCGATTATGGTGTTCGCCTTGCTGTACGGCTCGACGTTCTTCATAACCGCGCCGCTGGGGGTGATTTTCGCTGGCCAGATTTTCGGGTCCCGATACTTGGGCACGGTGAGCGGGATTGTGTCGATGGTGCACCAGGTTTTCGGTGGCCTCGGGGCCCTCGCAGGCGGCCTGTTCTTCGACGCCTTCGGCCGATACGACGGGGCCTTCGCCCTGGTCCTGGGGCTGGCGCTGCTGGCAGTAGTCGTGTCCGCCCTGCTGCACCGGTCGCGACCGGCTAGCGTTCTCCGCGAGCAAGGCTCGCTCTAGGGCTCTTCGGCTCAAGGCCTCATCGGCTATCCCGCACGGGCTGCGCTCGGCTCTAGGGCTCTTCGCGCGAGCGCTCATCGCTTCGCAATCGGCGTGGCTGGTGAGCCATCAAGCCATCGGGGGTTCGTAGGGGGTAGGTACCCCCTGCGTGGGGTTTGGGGGCCAGTCCCCAAAAAGCCCAACCGAAGCAACGTCAGAAGAAAAAGAAACAAACGAGGGCAGAAGCATCCCTCCAACCCCCCATCTCTTGACACAAAGTTAAGCCCCTGCTTATATACGCCCCCCGAATCGGCAGGCACCCGAGCCACGTAACACCCAACAGGCAAGTGAGAAGAAAGCTAGCGAGAGGGAGAACCCCATGACCACCCAAACACCCAGCCCGGCAGAGCTATTCCGCAGGGCCGCCGCCCACACCCGCGGGGCCGTGGCGGGCGTCAACCCGAGCCAGTTGGGCGACGAAACCCCGTGCTCTGAGTGGAACGTCGAGGAGTTGCTTAACCACATCATCGGCGGGGCGACGATTGGTGCTACGGCGTTCAGAGGGAACGCCCCGGAGGCCGACAACACCACGTCCGCCTACGACAGCGCTACCGAGGCCGCCGTCGTCGCCATGAGCGTCGAGGGTGCGCTCGACGGCCCCGTCACCGTGTCCGAGGGAAACGAGATGCCCGGCGGCGCGTTCGCCACAATCCTGGCCATGGACAACCTCGTGCACGGGTGGGACCTCGCCAAGGCGACCGGCCAGAGCACTGAACTGCCCGCCGACCTCGTGGACATTTTCTACGCCGCTTTCGAGCCCCAGATGGACAGCTTCCGCCAGGGCGACAGCTTCGGCCCCGAAGTGTCCCAGCCCGGAGACGTCCCTATGCAGGACAGGCTAATAGGCATGATGGGCCGCGCGCCCTAGAGCAAATCCCAGGGGCAAGCCAGGCCCGATTGCGAAGCGATGAGGCCATCAGTCGAAGAGCCCTAGAGCCCGGCGGAGAGCATGCGCTTGCGCGAAGAGCCCTAGAGCGCGGCCGGGCCGCGCGGAGAACCAGCCCTAGCTGGCGAAGTTAAGCCGCTCCATTAGCCGGGCAAGCTCCCGGTAGGCCGTCTCGTCCGGCCGCGACGTCGGCATGCGCACGCCTGTGGAGCGGATAACCCCACGCCGCCGCAGAATCTCCTTCGTCAGGTGGTACGACCCGTCCAGCGACCGCATCAGCAGCCCCAGCAGCGGCGTCACCTGCTCCATCACCGCCTCCGCGCCCGCCTCGTCGCCCACCTGCCACAGCGTCCACGCCGTCACGAACGCCTCGGGCACCGCCGGGCCAGGCATGGTGCCAACGGAGCCTCTACGCAACTCGGGGACAAAGTTCACGCCGCCGAAGCCGCCGAACACCGTCACGTCGTCCCCGCCCAGCGCCTTCAGCTCGGCGGCCCGGTCGGGCGTGGGCGGCGTCTCGGCCTTCGCGTAGCGGGCCAGCGGGACTTCTCTTGCAATCCTGACGGCTAGCGCCGGGGCAATCGGCGACGTCCAAATGTCCTGGATGAACACCGGCAGCCCGCCAGCCTCTGCGATGCGCCGGTAATGCTCGACAATCACGTCGGGCGGCACCGGCAAGAACAACGGCGGCGTCACCATCAGCGCGTCTGCGCCAAGCTCGGCTGCTTGCCGGGCGTAGCCGACCGCGACGTCCGTACCCGGCGCGCCCGCGTGCATCACCACCGGCACGCGCCCGCGCACCTCCCCCACCACGGCCTTGAGCACCGAGTCCCGTTCGGCTTCGGTCAGCTTGAAGACCTCGGAGCCCACGGCCACGCCAACGCCGTCCACGCCCGCGGCGACGAGGTACTCTACCTCCGCAGCAAGATCGCGGAAGTCCACGCGCCCGTCCTCGTCGAACGGGGTGTAGAGGATGGGGTATACGCCGGTTAGTTCTGGGGTGTGGGTGGTCATCGAGATGGGTATCCTAAATCCTAGAGCGATGGTGGAGAAGGACAAGGTGTCACCGACGATCAAACTCCGAATGTCAGCACTGCGCCTACTCGAAAAAGCGCTCGAATCGTGGAATAACTTCGTCGCGAACGAGTCGATGTATATCGCCCAGTTCTGCAACGCCGACGCGTCCCAAACCTGGCCTAAAAGGGATTTCGAACGCTACGTCCACATGGATTTGTGGTTCAACTTTTTCTGCCATCTTGCTACGGACCGTGTCGGGCAAGATAACGTCGTATTTGTCTTTGAATCCGGTGAACCCCAAAAACTCGAGCGCGGAGGGTGAGAGTTCTAGATCACTCATCGGATAGACAGGCGGGATAAGCTTATGCTTGTCTTTGTCGGACAACTCCTTCAGTACCGAAAATGACCCTTGTTCCGGTCTGTCATTGCTGTGGAAGGGTTGAAAATATTCGAAAGTTTCATGTGTTGGCTCAGGTACGTGACAGAGCGACTGAGCCGCTCCGCCACCCGACTGCTCATAGGCTGCACGTGACTCGAAAAGAGGAAAGGAAGGCCTCGGCCATGCGTCCCCGTCATATCCATTTTCGACGGCCAGAGCGAACGGGATATAGTCGAGGGCCGAACGCAAGTTGTGTGCAACATTCCCAACCATCGGCCCCCACATTGCGCTGTATCGGGTTGGTGGCCTCACCCTGTAAACGGTCGCCTTGAGTTCCTGAACGTTATGTTCAGAAAGCCAATAAGGGTTGTTACTCACGAAGTGTCGAATGCTTCACTTAAGCGCTTGAATATGTTGCCGCGCCCGGCGGCACTTGAGCCAAGAACCGTGCAACGGATGGGAAGTGTTGGATGGCTTCATGACATACGAGAAGGCTAAGGCGGTCCAAGAAGGCTAGCACGACCGCCTAGAAGCTCGGGGCCAAACAACAAAAAGCCCCGGCTGCTTTTAGAGGGGCCGGGGCTGTCGTGGGGTTGGACTTGGGCGGGCTGCTCGCCGCCGCCGCTCGGTGTGTTCGTTTACACGACTCCGTCGGTGCGGAGGTCTTTGAGCGCCTGATTGAAGCCGTCTATGGTGCGGTCGACCACTTCGTCGGTGTGGGCGGCCGAGACGACGAAGCACATGCCGTTCCAGTCCATCCCGTCGGCGCCGTTCACGAGCACGGCGCGGCGCAAGGCCCGGGTCTTCTCTGGCGGCATGGACGAGTAGATGTCTTCGTAGGGCATGGTGCAAAGCTCGCGGTCGCAGGGGCAGTCGTACCCCATGTTCACCTGCACCAGCGACGAGATGCCGTGCGAGTGGCCCATCACCTCGTTGCGGGCGAACGCATCGTTGATGCCGTCCTTCAGCCGCAGCGCAGCCGCGTCGGCAAGCTCGATCGCGTTCGTGTTCCAAATCGCGTCCAGCTGAGCAATCCCCGCCGCCGCCGATATCGGCTGAGCGTTGTACGTCCCGGCCTGTGCAACGCGGCGCGTGGAATCGTGTTCCGGGTCGCCGGTAAACGCCATCACATCCATCACGTGCTTCTTGCCGCCAACCGCCGCGCCCGGCTGTCCGCCCGCCATAATCTTCGCCATCGTCGTGATGTCCGGTTCCAGGCCCCACCGCTCCTGCGCGCCGCCCTTCGACAGCCGGAATCCCGTAATCACCTCGTCCATAATGAACATCACATCGTGCTTGGCGCACAGGTCCTGCAAGTCATGCAAGAAGTTCGGGTTCTGGAGAGGGAACGTACCGAAGTGCGCCCCGTTCGACTCGACGATCACCCCTGCCACGTCGTCGCGCGCCTGCAGCACCCGCTTCACCTCCGCCACATCTGCCGGGACCACGATCACCGTGTCCAGCACAGCCTGCGGAATGCCCCCCGTCGACTGGCCTGAGCTAACCGTCGCGTAGTCCTGCCAACCGTGGAAGTGATCGACGAACTTGATGATCTTTTCTTTGCCCGTGTAGCCGCGCGCAATCCGCATCGCCAGCAGCGTCGACTCGGTGCCCGCCGACGTAAAGCGAATCGTGTCCAGCTTCGGCATATTGCGCTTCACCGCTTCGGCGTAAAGCGTCTCGTGAGTGGTGGCGCCGCCAAGATGAGTGCCCCGGGGCATCTGTTTGGTCACCGCCGCGACCACGTCCTCGGGGCTGTGGCCGAGTAGCAACGAGCCGTTGCCCATCACGTAATCGACAATCTCATTGCCGTCCACGTCGTACTTGAACGCGCCCGACGCCGACTCGTAATAAGTGGGGTACGGCGCGTTGAAACGCGACTGGTGCGTCACCCCGCCCGCAAAGGCATTCTTCCCCCGTTCATACCACGCGCGGGACCGCGCGAACATCGCCTCATATTTATCGTCGATAACGCCCATGACGACTCCTCGTACTCCGCCCACTTCCGGACCGGTTCGGTCCGGAAGTGGGCCGTACTATAAGGAAAGCCCCCGAGGCGGGTCAAACTTGACGGAGACGCACCATGCTGGCCGAGTACTCGTTAGAAGGTAAGACCGCCCTGGTCACCGGCGCGGGCAGGGGGATCGGCCGCGCCATTGCCCTGGTCCTGGCCGAGGCCGAGGCCGATGTCGCCGTGGCCGCTCGCACCGTCTCGGAGATCGAGGAGACCGCCGCGATGATCCGGGCGCTGGGACGCAGGTCCCTAGCCGTGCAGACCGACGTGTCGCGGTCCAAGCAGGTCGACGCCCTCATCGCCGAAGTCGTCACGGACTGGGGACACCTGGACATCCTCGTCAACAACGCGGGCCAGTACATTAAGGTGCCCACCGGGCCGCTGCCCGGCCCGACGCTGGCCCCGCCAACAACCACGCGACTGGCCGAAACGGGGCTGAGCGACGAGGAGTGGCACCAGATGCTCAACACCAACCTGTCCAGCGCCATGTACGGGTGCCGGGCCGTCGCCCCGCACATGCTGGAGCGCGGCTACGGCAAGATCATCAACATATCGTCGAAGAACGCCACCCATGCAGCCGCGCTGAACGCCGCGTACAACCCCGCCAAGGCCGGGCTGAACATGCTTACGCGCGTGCTGGCGCTAGAGTGGGCGACTCACGGCATTCGGGTGAACGCCATCGGCCCCGGCACGTTCCCGGCGGGCACCGGGGACTTCGCGCTCAGCGACCCGGCCACCTTCAAGCGGGCAGAACAAGAGGTTCCTATCGGCAGGCTGGGGGACTTGCGCGAACTGGGGCTGCTGGCCGTGTACCTGGCCAGCCCCGCTTCCGACTACATGACCGGCCAGGTCGTTTACCTGGACGGCGGGGTTACGGCTAGCTAGCTACGGCTCTTACCGTGGACCGGTCGCTCGTGCCCGTTCGACAGCCTCTGCGACGATCTCATTCGAGCAGGCCTCGGCGGTCAGGCCGACCCGACGGCGATGTGCCCAACCTCGTTGCGGCGGGCGTCGTACCCCTTGGCGTTCAACACCTCGACGGCCCTGGCCACGTAGCCCTCGCTATCGAGCCGGGTCATTAGATGGGCCACGCGCCCGACCATTTCGGCCTGCGGTAGGGCCCAGTCAATCACATCCATGTTACCGTCCGCGTCGCGTCTGCCCAGCCCCAGTTCATTGAGAATTTCGTCACCACCGACGTCCAGCTCTTTCGCGAAAACGCGGTCGCTGCGCAATTCGCCCAGAAGCTTCGCCAGGCGTTCGGTCTCGTGGTCGTCGTCGACGAAGGCCAAAGAAGTTATACCCAACAGGGGACGGGCGTTGTACAAGCCGAACGCGAACTCCTTTTCCGCCAGAGCCCCACCCGGCTCCTTCCTGTACACCGTGTAGCGGGCCTTCGACGAGTTGAACAAATCGGTGCCGCAAATGAGGGTTCCACCGGTCCTCAGGGCTTTGGTGAACCACTCGACCGCCGTCTCCCGGAACGCCGCGTCAAAGTAGAACAGCACGTTGAAAATGCGCGCCACGTCCACCGGGTCGGGCTCGAAGTCGCCTATGGCCGCCCGGCGCAGCGTCAGGTTTGGCCGTTCAAAGTGCCTGGCCGGGTTCTTTACCAGCTTCACGTCGCCGTCCTGCACCGTTACTTCGTCGTCTTGTCCTGACGCAGGCAATTGGGGCAACAGCTTCTCGAACAACGCCGTGAAGCGCGCCCTTGTGCCGGCAACATCACGGAACAGCTCGTCCCAACGCTCCAGGTCCGACTCCTTCGGCTGGACGTACTGGACCGTCCCGTCGGCCCGAATGGCGGCGTAGTCGCCCCGTTCGTCGTAGAGAATGAACTCCGGCAAGCCGGGATCGGCCACGGTGATCGACCAGTCAGGGAACCGCTCCGCCGTCTCCCCCGTGGTCACCGGCGGGTAGCCGCAGCCGATATCGAGCATCGTCCCAGGGCCGCTCATGTCCGTCCACGGGCTGGCCCGTATGAACTCGTCGGTCAGCTTGTGTCGGCCGGGCATGGTGATGGGCGGCACCATCCCGTCCCAGGCCTCCGGCACCTGGCGGGGCATGAGGGACCCGAATAGCCAGCCCTGCAACTTTCATCAGCCGGAACGACCGCTCCGCCAGTCCCCGACTCTGGGGGCCCATCTTGTCGAAGTCGAAAAAGTGCAGCACCTTTGGCGACAGCTTGCCCTCGAAGTAACGTTCGTTCAGCGCCTGGATCGATTCTGCCATCGTCTTCCCCCTACCCCGGTCTTTCTATAACCCAGCCCTTGTTTAATCCATTAGGGGCAAGAAGCGCTCGGCCTGGTCGACTATGTCGAGGCCGACTTTCTCGCTCCACGCTGCCAGGATCTGCTGGGAAACCGGGCCGGGCTTGCCGTCGCCGATCTCGCGCTTGTCCACATTCACCACCGGCACAACACAAAACGGCGTGGAGCAAAAGAACGCCTCGTCGGCCGTGTACAGGTCGTAAGGCTGCAAGGCCTCTTCCGAGACTTCCATCCCTAGCTGGCGGGCGAAGTCGATGACCGTGGCCCTGGAAACGCCCTGCAAGATGGAGCTATCGCCCGGCGTTTTGACCACGCCATTGGTGACGATGAATACGTTGTTGCCCACGCCCTCGGTCAGGTTGCCTTGAGCGTCGGTCATGATCGGCCAGGCGTCCGGGTCCATGTCCGCGGCCTCAACCTCGGCCAGGTTGAAGTTCATGCGGCTGTGGTGCTTTATTTTCGGGTCCAACGC
>Ga0114996_10006290_pt1 | contig 13729 bp, 9 predicted proteins | sample ArcticOcean_MG_C_4_FD_87039 | JGI IMG/M metagenome (GOLD analysis project Ga0114996, IMG submission 87039) | Marine microbial communities from western Arctic Ocean - ArcticOcean_MG_CB4_134 | ecosystem: Environmental > Aquatic > Marine > Oceanic | place: Arctic Ocean: Canada Basin | collected... | reverse complement strand
CGGATGTGGAGTCGACCCCAGTCCCGATTCACTCCCCTGTTCCAATCCTTCCTGTCCATGAGAAGCACTACACCCGGTCGCTCGATCAGGATCAGCGCAAGGATCAGCGCAAGGATCAGCGCAAGGATCAGCGCAAGGGTCGGCCAGGTCCGAGGATGCGGTAGAATGGAACCAGTGGCATGGAGAGGACCCCCGGCATGATCCACTCGAGTTCGACCCCGATGAATCGTCTGCTGCCGTGGTTCACCGCGTGCGCAGTGATCGTGGGACTTCTTCACTGCACAACTGCCGCCGCACAGGTGGGGCCGGGAGATATCCTGGCACCGCTTCCGCCGATGCCGGAACCACCAGAAAATCCCCTGACTGTTGAAAAAGCTCTGCTCGGTAAGTTTCTCTTCTGGGAAGAGCAGCTCTCTCATGACAACTCGACCTCCTGCGGAACCTGCCACATCTCCGAGGCGGGAGGATCGGACGCCAGGGTCGATCTTCCTCGATCGATCCATCCAGGATTTGATGGTCTATTCGGCACCGAAGATGACGTGGCCGGATCGATCGGTGTGGTGTTGCAGGCGTGTGGCGGATCACCTCTCGACGACGGTGTCTTCTTTCCCCAGCGTCAGGTGACATCGAGAAGATCTCAATCGACCATCGGAGCCGGCTACCATCCGACTTTGTTCTGGGATGGACGTGCCGGGCCCGAGTTCACCGACCCTGAAACTGGATTGGTGTTGATTCCAACTGGTGGTGCACTGGAAGCGCAGGCGGTCGGTCCCATCATCTCGATGGTGGAGATGGGTTGCGATACGAGGGACTGGGATGGCGTCCGGCAGAAATTGATCTCAGTGACGCCGCTGGCTCTGGCGACCAATATTCCCGACGACCTGATCGAAGGATTGCTCCAGTTCGTCAACTATGAAGGCCTGTTCCAGAACGCTTTCGGAGATGCGCAGATCACCGCCGCCAGGATCGCATTCGCCATCGCCAGTTATGAACGAACCCTGGTACCCGATCGTACTCCCTTCGATCTGTTCAATCAGGGAATCAGCGACGCGATGACCCAATCGCAGCAGCTGGGATTGCTACTCTTTGCCGACAACTGCCTGCCTTGTCACGAGACCCCGGCGCTGGGCGATGGATCCTTCCGCTTCATCGGAGTGCGTCCGCCCTTCGAGGATGTCGGTCACTTTGCCGTCAGCGGAGATGATGAGGACATCGGCAAGTTCAAGTCGCCGTCACTTCGAAATGTCGGCCTGCGAGCACCCTATTTTCACAATGGCGGCAAGGCGACCCTCGACGATGTTCTCGCGTTCTACAATGGTGGGGGAGACTTCACTCCCAACGATCCATTGCTCGATCCGCCGATGAACCTGCCCAACACTGAACTGAGCCAGTTGAAGGACTTCCTCGAGAATGGACTGACCGATCCTAGAGTGAAGTTCGGATTGCCTCCCTTCGATCATCCGACGATGCAGCCCTTCTTTGTTCGTGGCGATACCAATGTCGATGGAGCAGTGGATATCTCCGATGCCGTCGCTTCGTTGCAGTTTCTGTTCAGCGGAGGAATCATCTCCTGTGAAGATGCCACCGATGCCAATGACGATGGAGCCCTCGACATCGCCGACCCGGTGGCAGTTCTGGGACGGCTCTTCATCGGAGCGGCCCCGTTGCCACTTCCTGGCGACAACTCCTTCGGCCCCGACCCCACCGTCGATTCGTTGATGTGTCTCGACTAGACCGATATCCGGTCGCCTCCTTATCGCCACCTTGGCCGCTCATTGTCCTGACATCCTCGGGGTGCTAGAGTCGATTCCCGTCATGGGCATACCCTTCTTCTCATCGAATCCGCTGCCGAAGTGGTCCCCCATCGGGCTATTGATCGGGCCGCTGATCGGGCTGTGGATCTGGTCCATCGGTGGATGGTTTGGCAGTACCCATCTGGCTGGTTTCGACGAAACCATAGTTCCCATCGATTTCTCCGATCAGGTCAGGCCGATCCTCTCTCAGCACTGCTTCGCCTGTCACGGTCCCGATCAGAAATCGCGCGAGGCAGGATTGAGTCTGCTCGATTTTTCCTCGGCAACCCGCACTCTTGAATCGGGATACCGGGCCATCGTTGCCGGGAACCGGCAGGAGAGTGAACTGTGGCTTCGCATCACCTCACCCGACGATCCGATGCCGCCGAGCAAGGAACACGATGAACTGAGTTCCGAGCAGATCGAGATCCTCGGTAGATGGATCGATGAGGGCGCCAATTTCGCCCCGCACTGGGCCTACATCGCCCCTCTGCCGACAGCGGTTCCCGATTCCTCGGAGCAGTGGCCCACCTCGACCATCGACCACTACATCCTGAATCGGTCGGGCTCATCGGGGCTGAATCCGGCAGCGGACGCCGATCCCACCACGCTGATTCGTCGCCTACATCTGGATCTGGCGGGCTTACCTCCGGCACCCGAAGATGTGGATCGGTTCATCTCCGACGGCGGAGACGATGCCTATCTGGAGGAAGTCGATCGATTGCTTGCGAGTCGACATTTTGGTGAACGGTTCGCAAGCTTCTGGCTCGATCTGGTGCGCTACGCCGACACCGTGGGCTACCACGGAGATCAGGAGCATCACAGTTGGCTCTATCGCGACTGGGTCATCGGAGCCTTCAACTCGAACCTGCCGTTTGACCAGTTCACCATCGAGCAGATCGCTGGCGATCTACTCGACCAACCCGATCAGGATCAACTGCTGGCCACCGGCTACAACCGTCTGCTCCAGACCACTCACGAGGGAGGGCTGCAGCTCAAGGAATACCGTTCAATCTACATGGCGGATCGGATTCGCAATCTGTCGGAGACCTGGCTGGGGGGAACCCTCGGTTGTGCGCAGTGCCACGATCACAAGTATGACCCCTACACCACTCGAGATTACTACTCCTTCGGAGCCTTCTTCGCCGACATCGACGACGAGGAACATCTGAGGAATCCATACGGAGGGCTGAACACCACACCCACTCGAAGAAAGCCAGAGATGCGAGTGATGACCGATGAGAGTCGCCAACAGCAGAGTCAGCTGGAGCAACGCATCGAACAGAGCGAGCGGGAGGTCAAGGAGGCGATCGAGGGACTCTCTGCAGAACAGCAGCAGTGGGAGCAGCAGCTGATCGGCCAGATCGAGTCGGGAGAGAAGCGTCAGTACCTGTGGATCGATGATGTGAAAGACACCGGTGGAAAAACCAGTGGCCGGTGGAATTTCGTCGAGGAAGATGGAGTGACCGCGCACAGCGGCAAACTTTATCGCAAGCAGAGTAGCGACGGATTGGTTCAACATTACACCGTCGGGACCACCGACAAGAAGATCATCGTCGGCGAGGGAGATCTTCTGTTTGCCTGGGTCTATCAGTTATCGGCATCGCCACCGACCGCATTGATGCTGCAGTGCAACATCGATGGAGACTGGGAACACCGTGCGGTATGGGGCTCCGATGACATCCTGTACGGTCGCAAAACGACCAGCGATGCCGCCTATCAGAGAATCGGTCCTTTACCTGCCGTGGGGCAATGGGTGCGGATCGAGGTGCCCTTCGAGTCGATTGGCCTGAAGCCCGGATCGGTGGTCAGCGGAGTCGCCTTCACGCAGTACGGCGGTACCGTTTACTGGGATCTGTGCGGCAGTGAGAAGGCTACCGCCGCTCCTCCTGCTTCGGTGGTCGAGGTGTTGATCCTCTCACCGGCACAGAGAACCGATGCTCAACGTCAACTGCTCCATCAGTTTCATGGCGATCAATCCCCGAGGGTGTTGCAACTTCGTGGTCAGCTGACCCGCCTGAAGGATCAGGCCTCGATGTTTTCGGAGTCGTTACCACTGGCGCTCTATACCCGCAGCCTTGCTGAGCCTCGCATCGTCCGGATCCAGCAGAGAGGGAACTGGCTCGATGAGGAGGGGGAAATTGTCGAACCTGCGGTACCTGCATTCCTCGGCAGCCTTGAGACCGAGCAGCGGGCCACGCGACTGGATCTGGCACGGTGGCTGGTGCGTCCTGAATCACAGGGAGGTGTCGGTGGACTGACGGCGCGGGTACTGGTCAACCGTGTCTGGGCACAACTCTTCGGCGGCGGGCTCTGCCCTTCGGTCGAGGACTTCGGAGGACAGGGAAGGCCGGTGACTCACCCGGAATTGCTCGATGCCCTGGCCATCGAGTTCATCGAATCTGGCTGGGATCTCAAGGCGCTGATTCGGAAGTTGGTACGGTCTCGAACCTACCGACAGTCATCGATTCCAGCAGCGCGTGCCGTTGAGATCGATCCTGAGAATCTGCTCTTTTCTCACCAGGCGCGCTATCGGATGCCGGCAGAGATGGTTCGCGATGCTTCTCTCAAGATCAGTGGATTACTGGTCGATCAACTCGGAGGGCCGGCAGTCAAGCCACCGCAGCCTCCTCACTACTACCGTCATCTGAACTTTCCGCCACGGCGATATCGACCAGATACCGATTCCCGACAGTGGCGCAGAGGAGTTTATCTTCACTGGCAGCGACAATACTTGCATCCGATGTTGCTCGCTTTCGATGCACCCACTCGTGAGAACTGCACCGCCCGAAGAAATCGATCGAATACACCGATGGCCGCCTTGGTGCTGCTGAATGACCCGGTATTCGTCGAGGCGGCTCGTTCCTTTGCCCGGCGCATCATCGGTTGGCGGCAACAGTTCCTTGAAGGTGAAACAGCAGTTCGAGGTGATGCCGAAGCTGGAGATGCCGATCACGCAGCGATTGCATTTGCCATCGAGCAAGCGGTATCTCGAGAAGCTCAATCGGGAGAGATCGAGATCCTGTACAACTTGCTGGAATCGTCACGCAAGCACTTCGAGGAGCAACCCGCATTGGCCGAACAGTTCCAGGGAATGAACTCGTCCGACGCTGGTGGAGATGGCATTGAAGCGGTGATGCTGGCGGCCTGGAGTGAGGTCTCTCGTGCAATCCTCAACCTGCATGAAACTTTGACCCGTGAGTGAAGCTCAAGCGCAGTTTCTGCAGCAACTCCACCAGTTAAATCGAAGGCAGTTTCTCGGGTCGTTGTCGCTGGGAATCGGCGCGGCTGCGCTCAGCCAGTGGTGGCCCACCGATGTCGCGGGAGCGGCTGGACTTCCCTTGACCGGATCGTTGAGTGCTCCACTGGCACGAGCCAAGAGGGTCATTTTCCTCAGCATGGCGGGTGGACCGAGTCATCTGGAAACCTTCGATGAAAAACCCAAATTGGCCCAACTCGATGGCCAGCCGATGCCGGAGTCCTACACCAAGGGAATGCCGATCGCTCAGCTGCAGGGCAAGCCTTTGATGTGTCTTGGACCGAGAGCAGGGTTCCAACGCTACGGTGAGAGTGGCCAGCTGATCAGCGATTACTTGCCACACATCGGTACTGTCGCCGATGACATCGCCATCGTCAAATCGATGGTGACCGAGCAGATCAATCATGATCCGGCACACACCTTCATGAACACCGGTTCCATCGTAACGAATCGGCCCAGCATGGGCTCATGGATCAACTACGGACTCGGTTCGGTGGGGGAGAACCTGCCTGGATTTGTCGTGCTGACCAGTGTCGGTGGAAGGAATCCACAACCGATCGCCGCCCGGCAGTGGTCCAGTGGTTTCCTGCCGAGCAACCTGGGAGGTGTGGAGTTTCATTCCAAGGGGGATCCGGTTCACTTCGTGACCAATCCTGCCGGCATCACCCGTGATCGACAGCATCACCTGATCGAGGCGGTCAGAGATCTCGATCGGATGCGCGCCAGAGACAAGGCAGATCCGGAGGTCGAAGCACGAATTTCCCAGTATGAACTGGCATTTCGCATGCAGGTCTCGGTCCCCGAGTTGATGGATATATCCGATGAATCGCCCGAGACGCTGGCGATGTACGGGGCGGTGCCCGGCGATGGTACCTACGCCAGTAACTGCCTGCTGGCACGTCGCCTTGCGCAGCGGGGAGTTCGTTTCATTCACCTCTACCACCGGGGTTGGGATCACCACGGTGGTCTCAAGCAGTACATGAAGACCTGCTGTAACCTGTGCGACCAACCGACTGCGGCATTGATCCAGGATCTCAAGAACAAGGGGATGCTCGATGACACGCTGATCGTATGGGGTGGGGAGTTTGGTCGGACACCGATGTCACAGGGTGGCGGGGATGATCCGGGGAGAGATCACCACATCAAGGGCTTCTCGATGTTCCTCGCCGGAGGGGGAATCAAGGGTGGTGTGACTCACGGAGAAACCGATGATCTCGGCTACAATGCGGTTGAGGATGTGGTTCATGTAAGAGATCTGCACGCAACGATGCTACACCTGCTGGGGATCGATCATCGGAGACTGTCGGTGCAGTATCAGGGGCTCGATGTGAAACTCACCGGAGTCGAGAAAGCGCGGGTGGTGAAGGAGATCCTCGCCTGAGAATCTCCTCCACCACCGCAGTGACCATCCAACTCAGTAGCGTGGATTCAGATCGACCGGCATCCTCGCCTCGACGGTGAAGCCACTGCTGGGCGAGGAACCGAGCAATCGAGCGACATACGGACTCAGATCGACCCCGGCCGCCGCAAGAATGCGCAGGGCAGGGAAATCGATCATGCTGCGAATCGCTTCATCGCCGCCACCCATGAACATCTTGAAGATATCTAGCGGATCCGCCGGGCCAGGACGGTGAACCAGATTCGAGTCGGCACCGAGACCTGCCTCGCGACGGGCATGAGCCACTGCGTCATCGAGACTTCCGATGGCATCGACGAGCCCCAGTTCCACCGCCTGTTGTCCAGACCAGACCCTGCCGCCAGCGATGGCTCGGACTCGGTCGGGAGCTATATTGCGGCTTTCGGAAACGCGGTCGATGAAATCGTCGTAGACCTCATCGACAGTGGCCTGAAGTCGATCGACCTGATCGGCATTCCACGGGCGATCGGGAAGCATCATCATCGCCGCATCATCCAGTGCGACTGGATCGATGTGAATTCCCAATCGTTCCAGCGCCGGGCCGAAGGAGAGCTTCATGCCGAAGACTCCGATGGAGCCGGTGATGGTTCCCTCCGAGGCATAGATGGGGCGACCGGTACAGGTGATCCAGTAGCCGCCGCTGGCGGCCAGGTTCCCCATCGAATAGACGATAGGCTTCTTGCGCGCGAGGTTTTCCAGCGCCACGCGGATCACCTCACTGGCGGTGGCAGATCCGCCCGGAGAGTCGACACGTACCACGACTGCAGCGACCGAATCATCATCGGCGAGGGCGTCGATCTCATTGGCGGAAGGCTCACTGACCATCGATCCAGGAGTGGCAGTGTCGCCATCGACGATCTGGCCCGCCAGATGCAGCACCACGACAGAGTTTTCTGGAATGTTCTTCTGACGTTTCTGACTGAACAGCTCCGTGAAGATCTGAATCGGATTGAAGGGAGTACTGCGCTTCTTACGTGCTCGTTTCCATTCGACAGTACTGTCGAGGATCAGTTCGATGGTCTCCTCGATGGTGCCATGGTCCGCCAGCGCATCGATCATGCCCTCATTCAGTGTTTGCTCGGGGGTAAAGATCCGCAACTTTTGAAAATCACGAACCTTGTCGGCATCGAGACTACGACCGGACGCGACCTGGTGGACGATGTACTGGTTGAGGGATTCGAGCATCGCCATGTAATGGTCGCGTAAGTGATCACTCATCTGGGGAAGCATGTAGGGCTCGACGGCACCCTTGAAATCGCCGACGCGGATCACGCTCGCCTCGACACCGAACAGATCCATCGCCGTCTTGAAGTGGATTGGCATCAGCGCTGGAGAGTTGAAATCGAGCCCGCCGGTACGTGTCATGATGATACTGTTGCAACTGGACGCGACGGTGAGCAGGCTGCTGTTGCCAGTTTCAAGCCAGGCGATGCACTTCTTACCTGCAGCCCTGGCGGTTTCGATGGCAGAACAGAGCCGACTGACCTGGGGAATGGTGAAGGCGGTTCCATCTCCGAGATCGAGAGCGAGAACATCGATTTCCTCATTTGCCGTGGCATCCGCGAGTGCACCCATCAGGTCGGGGAAGGAACGCTTCGAACCGCCTCCTCCCATCAACAGGGTGTTGATGTCGAGTGCTTCTCCTGCATCGGGCTGGTCGGTCCAGTTGCCTTCCAGGACGAATAGACGAACTGTGGCGCTCGCCTTGGTGTCTGTTGCATCGATGTTGTGGAAGGCAGATCCAGGCAGCATCAGCGCTGCCGAGAGGACCAGTGCAATGGAATGAATCATCTTGACCTACTCTTTCTCTATCAGGTTTGGAACCCCCGATAATAGCGGGGAAGCGAGGTCGGGACCAGAGCAATTGAGAAGCAAGGTAGGGTCTCGCGATGTACCCTGTAACGAGTTCCCATATAGAATCGGGATGTTCGCATCTCCTGTCGGTAGAAAGAGAGTCTCGATGCAGAAGTTCTCGGCTCTGAGATGGTTGGCCACCTTGTGTGTGCTTCTGGTTTGCTCGGTGTCCCTGGCACAGGGTTCTGAAGAGATGGAGAAGCGATACCAGGAGAAGCGTGCCAAGAAGTTCGTCCAGAAGATTGAATGGGTCACTTCACTCGATCAGGCGAAAGCGATATCGAAGCAGAAGAACCTGCCGATCCTCGCCTACTTCACCCGATCTTATGCGCCCTGAGGCCCTTGTGATTACATGGAGGGGGGTCCCCTTCTATCGAACTGGTGGGTCAAGGAGAGCAAGAAGTTCGTTCCATACCTCAACATCTCGGCGCAACTGGATGACAAACCCGATCAGAAACTGATGCGAGAATATGACCTGAGAGGATTTCCCTCTTTCGTCTTTCTCGATGATTCTGGACTGTTGCTCTTCGGTAGGGAGCCATACTGGCGCCCCGATTCGTTGCTGTCGCTCGGCCAGGGGCTGAACCAGGTGGAAGTTCTGTTCCAGTTGAGAAAAATGGTCGAGGAGAACCCTGAAGACCAGATCGCCCGGGCTCGCTTGACCTTGATCGAGGGGTTACTCGATCCATCACGAGTGGATGTGGCCCGGATGGATGCGGCAGCCAAGGTCGAGGGAGTTCCCGAGGAACTGGTCGAAGAATGGGCCATGACCAGGATCGAAGCGAAGTTCCTCAGCATCTTCGAGCCGTATCGCTCGGCATATCAGAACAAGTCAGACGATCGTGAGGCGAAGAAAACCGCTGCCATCGAGGGGTGCTACAGGATGTGGGTTGCAGGAGAGAAACTGGATTCTACTTCCGGTACCTTTCGGCCATTCCTGGTGCTCTCCTTCGACGGTGCTCTCGCTGCCAGAGATGCGTTTATCGCTGAAGATTGCCTGGCGCTGTACGAGGAGTTGTTTGGAGCTCACGATCGATTCCTCAAGGGAATGAAGGTTCGATTGGCCAAGATGGTGGCCTCGGCGAAGAAGGTCGAGGTTGGCTCAATCGGTGGCAGCGGGGAATAGTCCAGCCTTCTTCAACATCGATTCCCAGCGCGCCTTCTGCCCCGGATCGAAGCGTGCACTGATGTGGATCCCATCGTCGAGGAACTCCTCCTGATCGACCGCAGCCATCGAGTGCAATTTTGCCGCCAGATCCGATCGGGAGTGAGGCACCTTGTAACTGCCGGACTCCTGGCGTTCGTGAGTGATCTCTAGCACCCGTTCCACCACCAGATCGATACCAGTTCCCTCGGTGGCACTGACCACGAACGAGTCTTCCTGTTCTGCCAGCAGGTGTTGAAGGTCGATCCGCTGATCTTCGCGTACTCGATCGAGTTTGTTGAACACGACCAGTCTCGGATGTTCATCGCAGCCGATGCGAGTCAAGGTTCGCTCCACCGACTCCATGTCGAACTCGATGGTTGGCGACGATGCATCGACTATGTGCATCAGCAGGTCCGCTTCTCTTGCTTCCATCAATGTGGCATGGAAGGAGGCGACCAGCCCGTGAGGGAGCTTTCGGATGAATCCGACAGTGTCAGAGAGCAGTACATCGAAGGGAACATCGAGGTCCCAGTTGCGGGTGCTGGTATCGAGGGTCGAGAAGAGACGATCCTCGATCAGAACATTGGCACCGGTGAGGCGTTTCAGTATCGTCGACTTTCCGGCGTTGGTGTAACCGACCAGGGCGATGCGGAATGTGCCCTCCCTCAATTTGTGCTGCGTTTGGGCCTGTTTTTCGATATTGGCCAGCCGCTTCTTCAAGATGCTGATCTTGCGGCTGACGATCCTGCGGTCCGTTTCCAGCTGGGTTTCACCGGGGCCACGGGTCCCTACGGCGCCCCCTTCCATGCGGGACAGGTGGGTCCACATGCGGGTGAGGCGCGACTGGGAGTACTGCAACTGGGCCAGTTCAATCTGAAGTTTCGCCTGATGGCTGCGAGCGTTGCGGGCGAAGATATCCATGATCAACTCGGCACGGTCGACCACTCGCAGCTCGGTACGTTCCTCGATATTGCGACCCTGTCCCGGGGAGATCGGATCATCGACGATGATCAGCTGGGCTTCGAGTTGAGTGGCCAGTTCGGCCAGTTCCTCCAGTTTTCCCTTGCCGACATAGGTCCCGGGATGGGGGCGGTTGCGCTTCTGCTTCACCACCCCTGCAACCCGCACACCGGCAGTGTCTGCCAGCGCAGTGATCTCGGCGACCGGATCGACCCCACCGATGTGCAAGGAAGGGTCGCCCGGCATCACTGCCTTGAGGACAACCGCGACCTCCCGACGATCGTCGTCAGAGGGGGTGGCCAGCATTGGTAGGTCGAAGGATTGTTTCGCCATCGAAGGGCGTTTCCTCCCCCGCAAGGGTGAAGTGGGCGGCTGTGACGGGGCACGGGTCCGCTCCGGTCTCCCCACCGAGGCGATCCCCGGTATCGGACAGTTCCAAGGTATCCGAAGCGATCGCAGCGAGCCACAGAGAGCGAGGATAAACTTCTGTCTGATGAGTCGGGTGGGCAAGAGGCTTCTGTTGGTTACCATTCGATGGTCTCGCAGGTAATCGATGTGGAGGACCCGTTGGATTCACCATTCGTCAGCAATGAAGAGTCGCATCCGCGAAGGATCGGATGGCTCGATGGAGTGCCACGAGACCAGCAGGCTCTACTGCAGTTTCCCGGAGTCGAGATCCTCCAGTCGGAGACTCAGAGAATGGTGTTGAGGATCCCTCCGTCGCCCGCACGACCGACACTCATCGCAAAAATTCACCACGAGCGAGATCTGGCGGCACGCTGTCGCCGCTTTCTTGGTTGGGGGCGGGCGCGACTCGAGTGGCACAACCTGATGCTTGCGGAAGCGGGCGGAGCTGCGGTACCGAGACCGGTGGCGCTGGCGTGTCACCGTGACCACGACATCGTCTTCTTCGATTACCTTCTCGATACCGAGCACTTTCCACAGTTCCTCGAACGGTTTGACGGGGTCCAGCGGGTGGCGCTGTTGCGTGTGCTGGGAAACTGGCTGGCAGGCATCGTCCGTGCAGGAGTGGATGCTCACGACATTCATACCGGCAACATCCTGGTTCGCGGATACGACGCAGAGACCGCAGCGCTGTGGTTGATCGATCTCCACGATGCGAAGGTTGGCTTCGGGGTGGCCCCTCATCGGAGGGTGGCGATGGTGCGACAGGTTGCGCGGGCACTGGGTGCCGCTCGTGCCGGGAAGGATGTGCTTCACTTCCTCCAGGGGTGGGCCCACGGGGCCCGATCGAAGGGGATCGATGGCTCTTGGGCGGTCGGTCCCGATCGTGAAACCACCGGGGTCGGCTGGGCCGACGTGGTGGAGGATCGCCATGACGAGACGCTGCGCGCTGCAGAGCGAGCGGAGATACGTCGCCGTCGACGCCACATCTCGCGCGCTCTGCGCGGTGGAAAGGGTATCCATCACCAGCCGGTCAAAGTCGATGGAGTGGTGCAGGTCCGCCGCCAGTCACCCGCCGCCTCGAGCCATTCGGGGTACTCACCGGGAGAGCCTCGTGCGGCATGGTTTGGCGATCGGGTGTTGCAGACGGTCTGGCACGACAAACCTCGCTCGGCGCTCTTCATCGAGGGAGCCTCGGGAGTCTCCGAGCGGGTGGTCGAGCCGGTGGTCGCGGGAACTACCCTGGCCACTCTTCTCAGGGATCCAGCTGCCGTTTCCGACCGGGTTCAGATGGCGCTCGTCATCGACACGGTGATCGAAACGATGGCTCGATACCATCACGAAGGAATCCAGCTGGAAGGCGCGACCCCCGAGCAGTGGTTCATCGAGAAGAGCAGGGGTGGGTACCAGGCGCAGCCCGATCTCGCTTGCATTCGCTACCGGGGAACTCTCACCGCCGGTACCCGGCTGGCAGATCTGTTGCAGCTGGGTGCCATCTTCGACGGATCGGTCACCCCTTCCGATCGGCTGCGGGTGTTGCGGTCGCACCCGGAGTTCGCTTCACTCTCCCATCATCGATCCGCACTGCGTTCGCTGGCGACTCATCTGGGAGACCTGTTCGCCACCTCGACCCCCATCGAACCGCCGATCCTCGTGCAGCCGGTGCCAGATCTCGAGCAGGCTTGTGCCCGCTTACATCGACTCAATCAGGAGCATGTCCCCGAGCTGGGTGGACTCGACGAGGAGTCGTTCGAGTCGTTACTGCGCAACGCTTCGATGGTGCGGGTGGTCGAGGGAGAGAGCCTCCTATCTACCGACGCATTGATGGTGGTGATGGTTCCCGACGACCGCTACGACAGCCCCAACTTCCTCTGGTTTCGCCGCCACTTCGACCACTTCGCCTACGTCGATCGAATCGCCACCGCTGCCTCGGCGCGGCGCCGTGGCATCGGGTCGGCGTTGTACGCGGTGCTGGAAGCGTGGGCCAGGAACCGCGGCCTCACCTCCATCGTCTGCGAGGTCAACCTGCAGCCGAGAAACCAGGGCAGCATCGACTTCCATCACGCCTGCGGCTTCCGCGAGGTAGGCCAGTACATCGGCCGCGACAAGCCGGTGATGATGATGCGGAAGAAGTTGTAGGACTGATCGGAGGTACGCTTACCCCGGGTTGGCGTAGCCGATGGTTCCCTGGCACACCCTGGCGCCGGCGTTGCCGGTGGGTTGGCCGCCGTCATCGGCCTTGGCGTGGATGATGACACTTCTTCCGATGATGGGATTGTGGGCGCCGTCGAGGGTCACATTATCGATGGTGATGGAGTAGCTGGCATTGCCGTCGGCATCGGCAGTCAGGTTGCCGAGATCACCGGCGTGACGCATCCCGCTGGTGGGCAGCGCGTGATCATGCCCTTGCGGGTTGTAGTGACCCCCGCAACCCTTGCCGTTGTCGAGGCGCAGGTCGCCAAACTGGTGGATGTGGATGGCGTGATCCCCGGGGGTGAGCCCGCGGATGGTCGCCTCGACATCGACACCATCTGCACCCTGGGTGAAGGTGACCGTTCCGGCAGTTTTGTTGCCGGCGGTCGGGGTCATCACTGCGACCACCACCTGGCCTACCTGGGCGGCGGCCATCTCCATCTCGGCGGCAGCTTGTTTGAGAGCGTGATCCGCCTCCAGTTGTGCTGGTTGCCGGATTGCGGTGTTTGACTGTGACTCGCAGCCGACGGTGAAACCGATCAGCAGCGCCAACATGAAACTGTATTGCCAGCGGATGATCATCATGATTCTCCCTTTCGAGGTGTTTGTCGATACAGCATCGTTGGGAGACCTCATCACATCCAGCAACTTGTCGAACTTCTTCTCGATTCCCGCTACCATGCCCGGTATGCGTATTTCAT
>Ga0114996_10006288_pt1 | contig 13731 bp, 12 predicted proteins | sample ArcticOcean_MG_C_4_FD_87039 | JGI IMG/M metagenome (GOLD analysis project Ga0114996, IMG submission 87039) | Marine microbial communities from western Arctic Ocean - ArcticOcean_MG_CB4_134 | ecosystem: Environmental > Aquatic > Marine > Oceanic | place: Arctic Ocean: Canada Basin | collected... | reverse complement strand
CGAGTAGACCACGTCCAAGCGGAAGACGTCGGGGGAACTTCCGAAGTTAAACATGCGCAAGGTGATGAGGAAGTTATAGGCCCCGCTCTGATTAAGAGCGATGAACAACACCAGAAACCCTAACCAACAAAAGGCCTCCCCTCGCTGGAAAGGATTGAATGCTTGGATCACGGAGCATCTGACGAAATGCGCGGAGACTTGATTAGAGGATACATTAGTAAAAATAAACAAAATGTTTGTTAGATGGAATCGTATGGCGACTTCTCTCGAGTTTCTTCGATAAGGGGAACGAGCCGGTCTATCACACTATTCCAATCTCCAAGTTTAGTCTGACGAAATATTCGCATAGTTGGATACCACGGGCTATCTTCACGATCTACCATCCATCGCCAGTCGCCCGCAGTAGATAATAGCAACCAAACAGGTTTCCCAAGAGCACCAGCCAGGTGAGCCACCGCAGTATCCACGCTGATGACTAAGTCGAGTTGGTCGATAGCCGCTGCCGTGTCTGAAAAATCATTGAGCCCGTCACTGATATCTTGCAGTTCCTTCGGTAGGGGGGCATCAGATATAGGCACTTCCTTTTGAAGGCTAACCCACTGGATGTCTTGAAGTTTGATAAGAGGCGCAAAGGCGCTGAGGGGGCAAGATTTAATAGAACTGCTAAGTTGCTCCTTGCTGCTCTGCCAGGTTATGCCAATTTTTATAAGTTTAGGAAACTCCAAACGGCCGGCCCAGTCATTCGACTTAACGGGATCAGGGCGTAAATACGGAATTTTTAAGGGGAGCGACTCCCACGAGGTCGATATTACATAGGGGATTGAAATCAAGGGTACATGAATATCAAATTCGGGTAAAGGGTCTCCCCTGGAAAGAGATTGAAAAACGCTAGGGGCGGTTTCCATGAGTTTTGTGAGTTCTCGTTGGGTCTCGAATAAAACTGTCCCTCCCATATCGGCAACGCACGCCACAAACCGGGCGAATTGAAGAGTATCACCAAACCCTTGTTCCGAATGAACAAGTACGCGTTTTCCATTAAGCGGGGTTCCATCCCATAAGGGCTGGTCCATAGATCGGGCAGGCGTTGGAAAATTTGAAACTTTCCAACGCCATTCATATTCTGGCCATGCAGCCTGAATATCGCCAATGGCGAAGAGGGAAAAGGCCAAGTGTACGTGAGCTATTTCAAAATCAGGATTTAAATCGATAGCCTTGAGGAAAGCTTCAATCGCTTCTCCATTTTTATTTTGGTACCTTAGTGAATTACCTAAATTAAAGAATATTTCAGCATACTTAGGTTCGAAAGAGATGCATTTACGATAGCACTCTTCAGCTTCGTGAAAACTTCCTTTTTCTTCCATGATGTTACCCAAATTGCTCCGTGCGCCAACAAAACCTGGATCGATCTTTAGACATTTACGTAGGATGCTCTCTGCTTCGTCTCGTTTGGATTGTTGCCGCAGAACTTGGCTAAGTTGAAGTAAAATATTTACGTCATTGGGGACAAGGTCAGCAACGGTACGAAGCGCCTTCTCTTGTTCGGGAATGCGCCCCGTATCGACTAAAACGCGGGATAAATTCAGGTGTATTTCAACGTTTTGCTGCGCAAACGTGATGGCGCGAGTGAGCCTTTCAATGGCAGCGGAAGATTGCCCCATTTGGTGGAGCAGCATCCCGCTAAAATGTAAAATGTCAGCGTTGTCAGGATGGCGACGGAGGAGGTTATCATATTCGGAATTCGCCTCGTTCAGCTTTCCCGCTTGATGAAGCGTTAGGGCCGTATAAATTTCTTGCTGAATTTCTGGCGTAGAACTAGGCATTTGCAAACCTTGCGACCAAGATGAGATCAACCTCATTCCCGTCTTGAAGATGGTTTTTGCACAGTCGGCCTTCTTCCACCATCCCCGCCTTACGCATGATGCCGAGCATCCCTGAATTGGTTGCCATAGTTCCAGCCGTCACTTTGCGCATGTTTCCTATGCCCAGCAGGTAATCTAGCACACCGTTCCAAGCCTCAAAGCCGTAGCCCTTGCCCCAAATTTCCTTCTCCCCAAGGACAATGCCGACATTGGCGACTCTGTTTGGTTGGTCAATGTGTGCATCAATATTGCCGATGTGGCGACCGGACGCTTTTTCTTCTATTGCCCAATATAAATTCGGCGTGCCATTGAATGACACCCAAAATTCTCGGCAACTATCCAAGGTATGTTGCTCATGACGTTGTTCACTGTAGCGAACCACATCCGGGTCATTCAGCCAACTGACGTAGCGTTCTACAAGATGCTTCTCTGAAAAGGGAACCAGGTGCAGTTGTCGTGTTTCTAGTCGAGGTGCTGTCGCCATAATTTTACAAATTTTTATCCGCAATTTTGTCTCGAAGGAATGCAGCGATCCGTTCCGTTGAACCGAAATTTATCACTTCATCTACCTGATTGTCAGCCTCATCTGGCCAATTTTGCGTAAACGAATCAAGTTTTTGGTGGAGTTCTTCTCTTGTTGTCGCAACCTGTGTTAGCCCCAGGCCGATACTATCCAGCCAGTCCTTTTCGCATTCCCGAGGAATAATGGATAGGGTTGGTCGCCCAAGAATTGCTGCCTCCACCAGCAGAACCGACGTCATTCCGATAACCAAATCTGCGATAAAGCAGACTTCTAAAGGGGAACCGCTGTCGCTGATATGATCAATTCCGGAGAGGTGTTCAAAGAATTCTTCCGCCGTATTCTTGGGGTGGAGCCGCAGCGCCAGATAGGGTTGGAGCGTAAGATTTTTAAAGCTATCGAGCAATTCTTCCAAAACAATGTTCGTTCGAAGGTCACTTTTCCCCCGTTCTTCTAACGTATAATCGTTCGATCTACGAAACTGGCTTGGTTCCAGACCATCTGAGACTTCTGCAGCGAAGACGATAAGGGGACGATCATTTGGGGCATCAGGCAGAATTTTCTTTCTTATTTCCGCTCTCCCCAGTTTTTGTAATTCGCGTCGCTTTTCTATTACCGTGTCGTAATGGGGGTTCCCGCCGGTAAAGATTTTTTCTTCCGGATAGGTCAACTCAACAAAGGCCTTCTTCAGGGCCTCTGTCGGGACGATGATTAGGTCAGGAGCATGATGAAGCGGCGAACTCCCGCGACCCCGGAACCGATGCTGTGAATTAGCCGGTCCGTCAATGATCCCAATGGTTAGTATGCCGCGTTCTTGAGAGAGAGCAATCAGTTGTAGCCCGAATGTGTCAGGATTTTCCGAAGTGCCGATGAGGACGAGCTTGGGAAATGCATCGTCCAAAATCGCGTCGAGATTTGAGTCCTCAGGCAAATTCCTAAAAGGAAAGTCGTATCGTCTCAAGTATTCTACAGCGGAACCTGTTGCCAAAATAGATGCACAAATTTCCAAGTCTTCGAGTGCAGACGGAAGCCCCATGACACAGTTGGCGGCACCGGGATCCTCAACAAATATGAGGATATCCACATCGCTTCTCATTCTAGTATCACCCGCTCACACGACCTGCCGGCCGAAGAAATAACCGCGTTAATAATATTTTCTGTTCTGATGGCTGAGGTGCCAGAACTTACGAGTGGTGCGTTATCCACGGTCGCGGCATAGAGATTATCGTACAGGTTGTAGAGCGCCGTCGAGACGGTGCTTTCGATCAGCATTCCCGCATCAGAATTGATTTCATTTTCGTCTTCCAAGGCTCTGTTCTTGGTCACCGGATAATGGTGAATGCTCAAGCCTTCTTGAAAGATAGTAAGGCGTCCATGGCTGCCCCAAATGTCGAGCCCAACTTCACGATAGTTTGTGAAATCCACAGGTTGAATAGAGACAACAGAGCCATTCTCGAGAGTTGCGGAAAATGGAACTTGTACGTCGCCCGGCAAAGCGGAGTTCGTAAGAGGCGACACAGATCCGTTGGCTTGAACAGCTGTGATCTCCCCTAAAAGCATACGGATAAAATCGATCATGTGGCTGGCGTTATTACGAAGTCCGTTTCCGTAGGTGGCAAAAATGGCCTTAGGTGTTCCAACGAGCTCCGCCAATCTATCGATTGCGAGTTCGTGAAAAATTTGATCACCCCGGCGCCAAAAATTCACCTGTAAATTAATGCCTCTTTTGAAACACGTATCGACCAGTTCATCCCCTTCTTGAGCAATCAAATTCAGTGGCTTTTCAACAAATGCAGATTTTAGGTTAGGGCATTGATTTATAATGGATAAACGCGTTTCAGGTGGGGCCGTGATGATCACAACTTCCGGGTCAGTAGCAGCAATAATTTTGGCTAATTCACTGCCAACATGGGCAACGCCCCACCTATCTCGTGCAGCCACTTGGGCATCATTTTCCGGATCAACCACGCCGACCCAGTTAAAATTTGGATGATCTTTAAGGACCTGGGCATGGGTCGCGTATTTGAAGTAGCGCGCCATCTTGGCATCTGCCTCAAGACCACTGGCAATTTTCCCGAAGCCGACGACGATTGTTCTGAGAGGCGTATTAGTCATCTTGCAGAGGTCTCTTCACAATGACTGTTTAACTCGGCGAGCTCTGGGTTTTTGGCTAGCAGAGCCGTGATGTCACCCACTCCAAAGCTGATTCCTTTCTTAGGTTCAAGTTGGCGGTAGACTTCTCTGATCAAGGTTAGGTCTTCTTCGTAATCAAGCTGCAAACGCTGGTCGGGCAGGGTGTGTTCCGGTGGTGCGATCAGATCTACCAAGCGATATCGTTCCGGGTGCTCATAAAAATAAAGGGACACATGCTCGCGGACGGCCGGGTCTTTGACCGTGCGTTCGACTTCTTCAAGATCGGACATGCGGAACACCTGTGCATCGATCCCTTGTGGGTAAGATAGATTGTACGTGTTGCTGACAATGTCGCTGTCAGTGTCTTCAAAAAGAGTGATGGCTTGGTCGATGACAGCAGAATCAATAAGTGGCGTATCGCCGCAAATTTCTACAACGATATTGCTGTTCATAGAACGCTGGGCCTCGACGACGCGCAACAGCACATCGTCCTCGCTGCCCCGATAGCAGGCGATATCCTCTCCCATAGCCCAAGCTTTAATTGCATCGTCTGCAGGGTTAGTCGACGTCGCGACGACGATGCCATCTAACTTCTTAGATTGCTGAAGGCGGCGCACTTGGCGGGTCAGGGACGGCTGGCCGTTGATGTCCATGAGCGCCTTCCCGGGAAGCCGGGACGACGACATGCGGGCTTCTATGCTGGCGATTATACGCGTCATGATTTTAGCTCGGCGCGGTTGTCGTGAACCTTGCGAACAGCATTGATCAGAAGATCGGTGGTTTCGTCTGTGACCGCAAAGGCGCAAGGCTCGAACACGATTGCTTCCTTCGCGTGTAGCCGTTCTGTTACAGGGCAAAGCGATCCTTGGTAGCTCCGATCAGTAAGAGTGAACGGAAAACCTTCTCGCCCGATGGCTTGGCGTTTCTGGAAGAGAGGCAAAGTATACAAAGGTGGTAAATAGCCCACGCCGTGAAGAAAGCCCTCTGCGGCTAAGGCTTTGCAGAATAGGTCTCTGCTAACGCCGGCTATATCTTCATTAAACTTTGGCAGCCAGACATAATAGTTATGTCGACACCCGTTGCGGACGACAGGCGGGGTCCAGCCTTCAAGGTCTTTTGTCCCTTCGGTTAATGCCGCTGCCAGCTTCTCTCGGCTTTCGATATGCGCGTCTGCTTTGCCGAGTTGTGCAATACCTACCGCCGCATGCAACTCGCTCATTCGAAGATTCATGCCGATGATGTTAGTGATGTCCTCAATGCCCCAATCCTCAACCGTATTTTCCCCATGGTTGCGGATGAGCTGCAAACGTTTGGCGAGACCGTCGTTGTTAGTTGTACACATACCGCCTTCGCCAGTATGAATGTGCTTATGAAAGTTCAGGCTGAACACACCAATGTGGCCAACGGTGCCACAGGGCTTTCCATTCTCATGGCCAAGCGGGGCTTGAGCGTTATCTTCAATAAGGAACAAATTATGATCGTCTGCAATTTGGCGAAGTTCCGCCAGTCGAGCCGGATGGCCGAAAAGATTAACAACGATGATTGCGCGGGTCTTTGACGTGATGCTGGCTTTAACGTGGCTCGGATCAAGGCAGAATGTCTCGTCCTCAATATCAGCGAACACTGGAATCCCACCGTACATCAAAGGGGCCATAGCTGTCGCCGACATGGTCCACGGCGGAACGATTACCTCATCACCGGGTCCTACACCAACAGCGCCGACGGCAGCCATCAGGCCTGATGATGCTGAATTGACAGAGACCGTATATTTAGCACCGAAACGTTCGGACCAAGCATCTTCAAATTCACGTACCTTGGGACCGCCGAGAAACTCTGGACCAGGACTGCCGTAAAAACCGGATAAGCAGCCGGACCGAACCACATCGCTGACAGCAGCAACTTCGGCTTCACCCATCGATTGATACGGGGGAAGTGCCTCAGCAATAACAGGGTCGCCACCAAGCAGGGCCAGTTTAGCCATTATTCTTCACTCGTTTCCGGATGGGCAGTATCCCACTGCCGAGCCAGTTCTGTTACTCTCTCCAATGAAACTGCAGATGTGTTCTCGGCAATCCAAACTGCGCGGTCGAGATCTCGTTGGGTATCCACCGCCAAGTGTATGGTGTCGTAGTTTCCTTTATGAAACGTCACCGGATGAATATTAAATTCTGTCGGGTGATCATAGATATATTTTGTTACGTGCTCATGATCTTCCGCACTGTCCGTCGTGCCCTGCATTCGATACAAGACGGATGTCGAGATCACTTCAACGCTCATGCCCGGAGGAAGGGTTCTCGGAAAGACATTGGTTGTAATATCTGGGGCGACGCTTCGATGTTGGTCAACGAGCTGCTCGATGATGTCTCCATCGATAAAGGGGCTGTCCCCTGAAATGCGCACCAGAGCATCAAACCCAAAATGATGGGCGCAGTCTACGGCCCGGCCTAAGACGTCTGAGTCCGAACCCCTGAACACAACCGCGCCTTCGTTTTCAGTTAGCTTCGCAATGGGGTCATCGAGGGCTCGGTCTGAGGTTGCTACAATGAGGGGATCGCTCACTGATGTATGTCGAAGTTGGTGTAAGACCCGCCCCAACATGGTCCGTCCACTGATGTCAATTAAGGCTTTGCCGGGCAGCCGGTTTGAATCCATCCTTGCGAAGATGGCTATTCCTATTTTCAGCGGTGAATTGGTAGGCCCATTGGTAGGGTTAATCCAATGAAAGGTTTTTTGCTGTGAGAACTCCGAAAAACCTGTGCTGAGATAAAGTCGATTGGAAGCCGAATTATTGGTCTGGGTTCCGGCGCGAATGAAGTCAGCCTTGTCCGAATAATAGTTCAGCGCTTGTTCAATCAATTGCTTTCCTAAGCCACGGCCTTTCATATCATTGGCGACGGCAATCAGGTCGATGGTGACCTCTCGTCCGTCTATTCGGCAGAGGTTAAAGCCGGTTGCACGGTCGCCGTCACGGGTAACAAAGACGGCGTCTGCGCGGCCTTTTAGTGAGTTTTCGACCCAGGTTTCCTTGAGCTTATCTGCGGCAGCATTCGGCACGCCTGGGTCTGCATGAAAGCGGTCGAATTGAAATGACGTCTTGCCTATTTTAAGGCAATCATAAAAATCGCCCTCGGTAGCAAGTTGCGGAGCGGCTTCGCCGGAGATGGCATCAAGGGGCCGGCGGAAAGTAGCGAGGGATTCGATTTCGCGAAACCCAATTTTTTTGAGACGCTGGGTTTTTGCCACGTCGTCTGCCGGAACTCGGCATGAAATCAACCAAGCGTTCCGATCTTGTGGGCGCGTTCCGTCTTCTGAAACGAGACGTGCGACAGGCGCGCCCAGCACGTCTGATTCAAAATCCTGATGTTCCACTTGCATTACCATGAGAGAAAATACCGTACCAAAGATTACGCGTCGGAGTAATGATCTTGAGTTTCTTTATGCCATCGACTAAAAAATTCGACGATGGCAGACCAGTCATCTTTCGGCCAATCGATTTTCTTGGATCGGTCGGCCTTCTTGCCAATGGCAACCAAATATTCGGTATCAATAAAGCGGTTGATATGGGTGCGTTCGAAACCGCCCTCTGCCATTAGTCCGGTAATAGTGTTGTTGCTCAATCGGATGGGATGCGTATCCGTTGCTTTCGGCCCCAGATAGTACTGTAGCGGCTTTTTAAAGGGCACGAGAATGCGGCTTCCCGTTGAGATTACAACGTGTCCACCATCTTTTAGAACGTCGTAGGCAGCTTCCATCATGGCGCGGCACGACTGGCAATTCTCTATCGTCCACATGATCGTGACGACATCGAATTTTTGATTCTTGGTCTTCCCCGAATCGATATAATCCTCAATGCTTCCGCAAAACGCTTCAATATTGTTATCCGCCATTAATTGGCAGTTGCGTTCCGATGGCTCGATCGCAAAAACAGAGGCGCCATAGGTTGGCTCACGAATTATTTCAAGGAACTGACCTTCGCCACCACCAATATCGCAAACCGATTTGCCCTTAATGTTGAGCGCATCATCCACAAAATCTGCGACGTAGGTTTGCCGTGCTTTGACGGCGGGAATTTTTGCAGTGTATCCCTTTTCATAAATGTCTTCGGACCAAACTTCGGCGATCCGATTGGCGGACCGGCGTTCTTTTATATAGACCAAACCACAGTTTTTGCACACATGCAGCGGTTGTCCATTCTGATAGTGTTTGGCGGCTTCAATTTCCGCCGCGTCGGCAGAACCGCATAGGTCACAGTTGTGAGGCAAAAATTCGTCCTTGGTCATGATCAAATCCCTTATACGCTAATACAATTCTTGGTTACGACAGTTTGTGACGCAGAACCCACTGATTTCCGACTTGTTCCCAAATTTCTGGATCCCGGTGTTTGTCAATTGTTTCGGTGAATTTGAGCTCGGTTAGGTCTAGATGCTCGAGATGTTCGTTATGGAATGTAGACGGGAACTCATCATCATATTTATGGGCAAGATCCAATCCCTCGTCTCGCGTCATTTGGCCATTTTGAATCATTCGGCAAGCATCACGCACGGAACGCCCAAAGCCGAATTTGATGAACTGCATATGGTAGTACAGGTTGTCGATCTTGTCGTCTAAGCTGTCGAAGTCCGTAAATGTGCCATCGGTGCGACCGTTGGGTTCTGTACGAAAGGCGAACTTGTCTTTAATAAAATTCCAGTTTTCCAACATGCTCCAACGGAAGAAGTAGGCAAAATAGAGCGCCTTGATACCAACTTTCTCGACTTCACCCAAATCTGGATAGACGTAAGGCGCTAAATCGTGTTCTTCGATTTCTTCGTCCATCCAGTTGTACGGATCATCGCCAATTTGGTGTTCCAGTACTTCTGTGAAATCGCGCATTTTTGTGTGTTCTTCGGACAGAGTCCGTCCGCCATATTCGCTTTCACCGTGCTCGGCATAAAAAATCAAAGGAATATTATATTTAACAGCGACTTGGACGGGGACTGAATTCACCCCCGCGTTCCAATGAATTTTGGGATCGCCACGTTCGATAAAGAAACGTCGGGAGAGGCGTCTGGAAACTTTTTGATTGGGGCGCACCATCAAGTGGTCAAAGCCAAGATTAATGAGTTCTTCGCGGTTATGCACGGCTAAGTCATTTGGCATAAGCGGTGAGAATGTTACCAAAAGTGGATTAAGCCCAAATTCAAATTTGAGTTTATAAGCGATCGCGCTTGAATCTTTACCGCCGGACCAAGGAACGACGCAGTCATAAGAACCATCCTTGGCCCTAAATTGGTCAATAAGGTCCATAAATTCCCGGCGCCGAGAATCCCAATCAATATGGTTCTTTTTTTCCGCCGTATGGCAAGCGTTGCAAATTCCTTCCGCATCAAATTCGATGCGGGGTCGGGTATCTGGCATCAGGCACGTTTTGCAATATTTGACCATAATTAAACAAACTTTCCGTCGATTTGTTACAGGCGCATTTCTATACCATTTTTAGTAAGGAAATTCTTAGCGCTGGTAATGCTGCTTTCTGTAAAATGATAAATATTCTGAGTGCAGACGGCAGATAGGCCGCCTTTCTGAAACCCCTCAAGGAAATGTTTCCAGTTGCCAGCGCCACCAAGCCCAAGAACAGGAATGCTAACACTGTTTGATACCTGGTTGCATAGATCAATGTCGTAGCCTTGCAGGGACCCGTCACGTTCAATGGAGGTAATTAGGATTTCCCCGGCACCATATGCTTCTGCTTCACGGGCCCAGTCGACAGGTGACTTAGCTGTCGACTCCCGCCCACAGCTTGAATAGACTTCGTAGTTGCCAGCGTCATTCCTTTTTGCATCAATGGATACGACGGTGCACTGCGCCCCGTAGGCCCGAGAAATTTCCTTGATCAAGTCGGGGCGTTCTAACGCGCCGGTATTGATCATAACCTTGTCAGCACCAACCTTCATGAGTTCGCTAACATCGTCCAGATTACGGACGCCGCCGCCGATACTAATGGGGACGAAACAATCGTGGGCGAACGTTCGGACGACGTCGAGAAACTTGCTTCGGTTGCCTTTGCCGTCACGGGTGATGTCTAAAATAACAATTTCATCCACCGACCAACTATCGACAAAGTTATGAGTATAGCGGTAGTCCGGATCGAATATCTTGGTTCGGAAGAGGGTTCCATTATTAAATGTTAGAACAGTGATCAGGCGTTTCCTAAGCATGGTCTAGCCTTTCTCAAGAAAGTTCTTGAGAAGCGTTAGGCCATGTCGTTGACTTTTTTCCGGATGAAATTGGGTCGCGTAGATATTGTCCGCTTGAATAACGCTGATGAACCGTTCGCCGTAATCGCATTCGCCAACAATGAATTCTTTGTTCGTTGTTTCCATACGATAGGAATGAACATAATAGAAAAGTCCATCATCGGGGATATCATCAAAGAGAATGCTCGCCTCTACTTGATGGACCTCGTTCCAGCCGACGTGAGGAATGCGGAGCGAACTATTGCCTGGTGCAAGTCGAGTAATTTCTGCATCAATCCAGCCCAAGCCTTTATGATTGCCAAATTCTTCGCTTGTTCGTGCGATTAGTTGGAACCCGAGGCAGATACCTAGGAGAGGCTTCTTCTGAGTCAGAACCAAGTCGCTTAATAATCCGACAAGATTCCGCGACGTTAAGTTCGCCATCCCATCACCAAACGCGCCTACGCCCGGCAGGATAAGTTTATCCATCCGGGCAAGGTCGCTTGGATCACTGCTGATAAGCGGCTCAAAGCCAACCTTCTCGATGGCACCAGCCACCGAGGTCAGGTTGCCAAGGCCATAATCGACGATGCCGATCATAATTAAAACCGGGCGAACATCTTAAGCGTGGTTCAATCCCATACGGGCACCGGTCCGCTCCCACTGGTCCACGTACCACTCGCAGTATTGCTTGTAGCCTTTTTCAAGAGTCCATTGAGGTTGAAAACCCAACATACTACGCGCCCTGTTGGTCAGGAGCGTTCCACGAATTGGTTTAGCCTTATCACGGGGACGGTTCTCTAGAATTGCACTTGGAACGACCGATTTTACAACGGCTGCAAGGTCCGCAATGGTGCGGGAGTTGCCATATGTGATGTTGAAGGTGTTGCTCGAGCCAGGCTCTTCGAATACTGCCAATGACCGGGTAATGCCGTCGACTAAGTCTTCAATATATGTGAAGTCGAGCATTCCATCCCCTCCGCCCTCCAGAAGAAGAGGCTTGCCAAGCAGGGCATTTTCGATAAACACTTGGCTAACGCGCCGACTAATGCAGCGCTCACCATACAGCGCACTGGGACGAATAATGGTCGTGCCAAGCCCGTATTGCTCGTTGTAGGTCCTGATTAGTCTTTCACCCATGTACTTTGCACTGGCGTAAATTCCATAGGGCCGGGGACGGACATTTTCATCTACTTCTGATTCTTTGAAATTGCCATAAACCGTGCTTGAACTCATGAAAACAAGCTGATTTACCTCATTCCGCGTTATACGGCAGTATTCCAAAACATTGCGCAATGTGAGGAGCTGCAAATCAAAGCATTGGCCTGGGTCTTCATTGGCAGACACGGCGCTAGAAATAGCAGCAAGGTGGACGATCTTAGTTGGCTCGAATTCAGACAGAGACGCCGTTACGTCATTTGTTGAACGCGCATCAGCGTTCCGCATAATAACGCCGGCATCGCGCATTCTCTCGAACCGTTGCGTCAGGAAGCCATGGTTTAACTCTCGCCTAAAGCCATCCAAATCTGTATTGGTGACATTGTCGGTCATATTGTTTTGCATCAGGTTGTCCATAACCAAAACTTCTGCTCCAAATTGGCGGAGATGCGTGGCCAAGTTGTGGCCGATGAAACCGGCCCCACCAATAAGCGCGATGCGCTCGTTGGACAAATTATTCTTAATAAATTTTTGATTTACGACAACGGACATATCGTTCTCCTCGTTCTGAGTACACCAGTCCCGTCTAATTCTCGACAGGAAATTTTGACGGCAGCTTTCAGCGGCCTTTGGCTTGTACCATTTTTATGACGAATTTTCAATAGGAAGCATACTCATGATTTAGTTAATGAGGTTTTAACATTTGCGAAAACTTTCCCAATATAGGCCATGTCGTCTTCATTTAGATGCGGCCCGACGGGAAGGGCGATGCCTTGGTCGCTAATAGCCGCGGCGTTTGGAAAGGCTTTTGCATCGTAGCCATACTTGTTTTTGTAATACATCAACCGGGGAACAGGGTGCGGATAGTAAATGCTGCAACCGATCTTGCGTTCCTTAAGCTCAAGCACAACATTATTGCGAATTTCGGCGGCCTTTCCGGTTAAAACGGCAACCAGACAGTAATGGCTGTTATGGGATTTTGGCTCTGTCGAATCCAAAACCATTAGGTCATCGATATTACTCAACGCCGCCTCTAAAGCTGTAAAGTTTGCTGATCGCTTACTTAGAATTTCAGGAATTTTATTGATTTGGCTTCGGCCAAGGGCGCCTTGCAACTCGCTCATCCGATAGTTCATGCCGACGTTGGTGACATCGTAAATTTCTGGGATTGTTCGCTCCGAAAGTGATCTGTCATAACTAAATGCGCGGAAGTTGGCAACTTTCTTCACCACATCTTCGTGTTGAGAGACGAACATGCCGCCTTCACCACTGGTGATATGTTTGACCGGATAAAACGAATAACACCCGGCTTCGCCGAACAGCCCAACATGGCGACCGTCATAACGTGCGCCAACGGCCAAGGCGCAGTCTTCTATCACCTTTAAGCCGTGCTTATCGGCAATCGCCATGACGTCTGGCATGGCCATGGGAATGCCCACGAAATGAACGATCCCAATGGCTTTAGTTTTATCGGTAATGGCTTCTTCCAACTTATTAATGTTCATATTTCCGGTAGCGAGATCGCAATCGACGAACACCGGTGTCGCACCTGTTAACTCGACAGCGTGAACTGTGGCGACGTGGGTTTGTGCGGGGACTATAACTTCGTCGCTGGGCCCAACGCCCAGGTGGAGGTAACAAAGATGCAGCGCCGCCATACACGACGACGTGCTGGCCGCATACCCCCCACCCATCACTTCCGCGAATTCGTTTTCAAAACCTGTGCAGTTTGGGCCGTGGGTGAGGACATGCCCGTTTAGGACTTCCATGACCGCTGCGCGGTCTTTGTCCGTAATCCAAGGGCGTCCAAAGGGAATGTCACGAGGTGTTGTCATAGGTATTCTAT
>Ga0114996_10006287_pt1 | contig 13732 bp, 11 predicted proteins | sample ArcticOcean_MG_C_4_FD_87039 | JGI IMG/M metagenome (GOLD analysis project Ga0114996, IMG submission 87039) | Marine microbial communities from western Arctic Ocean - ArcticOcean_MG_CB4_134 | ecosystem: Environmental > Aquatic > Marine > Oceanic | place: Arctic Ocean: Canada Basin | collected... | reverse complement strand
GGCCGGTTTGGTCGTCACCAAGGCCGGCATCACCGGATCTACGGACAACGCTCTGTTCAAGCAACTCGGCAGCCAGCCCCGTGTTTTGGGTATGGTGTCATTCCTGGCTTTCGGTCTCGGCGTGCTGCCGGGCATGCCGGCGCTTCCGTTTCTATTCCTGTCCACCCTCACTGGTGGCACTGCCTGGTTTATCAGTTACCGGGCACGCCGCAAGAAGGAAGATGAAATCCGGGAAATCGAGGAACGCGCCGTCGATCCGGCCGCCATCGCCGAAGAGCCCATCGCCACGGCACTGCGCATCGACAACCTGCGGCTGGAATTGGGCTATGGCTTGCTGTCATTGATTTCAGCTCCCCAGGAAGGCCAGAAATTGACTGACCAGATTAAGGCCCTGCGTCGCCAGATGGCGACCGATGTCGGCTTCGTCATGCCATCGGTCCGCATCCAAGACAACATGCAGTTAGCCGCCAACAACTACTGCATCCGGGTCAAGGAAATTGAAGCAGGTCGGGGCGACCTCAGGCCAAATATGCTTTTGGTGATGGACCCCAGGGGCGAGGACATTTCCTTGCCAGGCGAAAAAACAGTCGAGCCCACCTTCGGTCTGCCGGCCATGTGGATCGAAGAAGCCAATAAGGAAGAGGCCCTGTTCCGTGGCTATACGGTCGTTGAACCTGCCACCGTCATCACCACGCACCTGACGGAGGTCATCAAGGACAACATGGCCGAGCTTTTGTCCTATGCGGAAACCCAGAAGCTTTTGGACGACCTAGAAAAAGAACAACAGAAACTGATTTCCGAAATGATCCCTGCGCAAATTTCCCTGGGCGGCGTGCAAAGGGTGCTGCAAAACTTGTTGGCTGAGCGGGTTTCCATTCGCGACATGCCGACCATCCTGGAAGGCATTTCCGAGGCCTGTGGCCATACCCGCAACGTGATGATGATTGCCGAGCATGTGCGCGCCCGTCTGGCCCGTCAAATCAGCGACACGAACGCAAACGACCAGGATTTCATCCCGCTGATCACTTTGTCGCCGCAATGGGAGCAGGCCTTTGCCGAATCCCTGGTCGGCACCGATGACGATAAGCAGTTATCCATGCAGCCGACACGGTTGCAGGAATTCATAACCGCCGTGCGCAACACCTTCGAGCGTCAGGCGATGATGGGCGAAGCGCCGGTTTTATTAACCAGCCCTTCCATCCGTCCTTTCGTACGCACCATTATCGAGCGATTCCGCCCAATGACCGTGGTCATGTCGCAAAACGAAATCCACCCAAAAGTCAAAATCAAAACCGTGGGCAATATATAACAATTAATAGTCCGGAATAAAGGGAACGCCATGAAGCTCAAAACGTACACCGGGGATACGACAGCCCAGGCGATGAATTTGGTTCGCAGTGACCTGGGCGAAGACGCCGCCATTGTCAGCATTCAGCAAACGGAAGACGGCAAAAGCATCAATGTCGTTGCCACCCTGGAAGGGTTCGCCCTTTTCGGCGCAACCTCTCCCACCGCTGTGTCACCAGAACCGGAATTTGAACCTTTAGGCCCCGTCCGGGTCGACATTTATGAAACCGTATGCCAAGCCCTAGAGCGTCACGGCGCCCCCGGACCGGTGATCGAACGGCTGGGTCATGGTGCGGCGGCGTCCGGCGCACCTAATCCGTGGGCGGCCCTGTCCGTGGCCATGGATAAGGAATTTACCTTCAGCCCAATTCCATCCATTCGTGACGCCCGCCCGGTCATGCTGGTCGGCCCGCCGGGCGCCGGAAAGACCCTGACAATCGCCAAATTGGCGGCCCATGCGGTGATGGCCGGCCAGACCATCGGTGTCATCACCACGGACGTCAAACGCGCAGGTGCGGTTGATCAATTGAACGCCTTTATGCGGGTCCTGGAAATAGATCTACAAGTCGCCAAAACTCCGGGCGATCTGGCGCAAGCCATCGCCCGCGTGGATGGCCGCGACGTTGTCTACATCGACACCGCGTCGGCCAATCCATTTCTGGACGCCGACATGGCGGGCCTCCGCCAATTTGTTTCTGCCACGGATATTGACCCCCTACTGGTCCTTCCGGCTGGTGGAAACGCCTTGGACGCCGCCGACACAGCCCAAGCCTTCGCCGACATCGGCGCGCAGCGTATGATCGTCACCCGCCTGGACGTGGCCCGACGGCTGGGCTGCCTGTTAGCGGCGGCGGATCAATCCGGGCTTGCCTTTTCCGGAGTCAGCATCACGCCCCGCGTGGCCAAAGGATTAAACGCCATTACCGCGGCTATTCTGGCGCGATTGATCATGCCCCAGGAAGCCGGAAAAGCCATGGAAACGCCCGAGCGGCACAGTGAGCCGACCGAATTTCCGCGCAATGACGTTGCACCGCGCCAAGCCACGGCTGTTTGATGGCGACGGACTCCACTGCAGCCCAGGCCCCCGCCGCCCGAGCCAAAGCCGACAACATGATCGCTATCGCGTCCGGTAAGGGTGGCGTCGGCAAAACCTGGTTTTCCATCACACTGGCCCACTGCCTTGCCAGAGCCGGGGGAAAAGCACTTCTTTTTGACGGTGATTTAGGCCTCGCCAATCTTGATATTCAACTAGGCCTAACGCCGAAACACGATCTGGGCAGCGTCATCGCCGGGCGATTGACCCTCAACCAAGCCATCACGCGCTTTCAGGAGGGTGAATTCGACATCATCGCCGGCCGCTCTGGTTCGGGTGGAATGATCAACATCTCCGCCAGCCGCATGAAGATGTTGAGCAACGATCTTCGGATCCTGGCCGCTGATTACGATACCGTTCTGATGGACCTGGGCGCCGGGGTTGATCGTACGGTCCAGCAACTGACCAATGGCGCCGGCAGTGTCATCGTCGTTATCACGGATGAGCCGACATCGCTAACCGATGCCTATGCCTTTATAAAAGTGATGCAGACGGAAAGTCCCGGGCTAAAGTTTCAAGTCGTCGCCAACGCCGTTAATTCGACGCGCGAGGGTGAACGCACCTATAATACCCTACTTAAGGCCTGCGAAGGGTTTCTCAAGATTTCGCCACCGCTTCTTGGCGTCATCAGGCGTGATTCCAAAGTGCCGGGCGCGATCCGGAGCCAGACATCCCTGATGACCCGTTACCCGAATACGGAGGCCGCTACTGATGTCGAAAACATCGCCAAAAAGCTTGTTTGATCATGTCCGAAGTAACGCCGCCTCCCCCGCCTCCGGCTCCACCGGCCACCCCGGCGGCGGCGCAACCAAAAGCCGTCGTCGCCAATCCACCTGAGGCTTTCAATCGGCAAATGGCTCTGGGTGCCCGCCTAGAAGCAACCATTTACACGACCCCCCAAAAAGGGCACTTCGAAATACAAACCCCCTACGGTCGCGTGACCCTGCAAACCACAACGCCATTGCCAAATGACGGCACCGTGCAATTACAATTGATGTCCAAGGGCGGACAACTGCAATTCCTTATTACTGCGATCAACGGTCAAGCTCCGATGACGGCGCTACGCGCGCTTGGGCTGCTGCCGGCACTTCCAGCCGGCTTGCTGGGTGAAGCCCTCCCCTCAGGTTTGGGCGGCGGCCCAGTTCCAGGAACAGCCGCCGGCCCCGCCCAGGGAGCATTACAAGGCACGATACCGGGCACGGTCGCCGGCGCTCCGGCCGGGACGGGACAACCGGTGCAGGTGCCAACATCCGCGCCTTTTACCGTCGGTGCGAACCTAACCGCCACCTTGCTGAATACCGTAGCGCCCCTGTCTGGCGGGGCAGTTCAGGCCGGCGGAAATTTAGCCGTTGGAATTCCACCGGTTACGGGGAATGCAGGCCTGACCACCGCGCTTCCGGGACAAATACCAGCGCCGGGGAATCCGGCGGTTCCAACAACAAACACACCCGCGCAGCCCGGCGGCACAACGCCTCAGGGTTCCGGGGTCGGCGGAGCCACCTCCCCAGCACCCGGTCAAACCGTCTCAAGTTCTGCACAACATGTGCTGCCAGCCGGCACTCAATTGACTGTCCGCGTTTCCGCCTTCCAACCATCGCCCGCAACCGGCGTTATTGCCCCGACACAGGCTGGTGGCGGCCCCCCTGCTCCGGGAAGTATCGTGACCGGTACGGTTACGGGAACGGCAAGCCCATCAGGTCATCCGGTGGTCCAAACCCATGCCGGATCGCTGGCAGTTGCAACGCGTACGTCTTTACCTATCGGCAGCCAGGTAACATTCGAGGTCGTCAGCCTGACCCAACCCATCACCGACACCACTGGCGGTATCAAAACCAACGGCGTGCCTTTGCCGCAAACACTGGCCCAACAATGGCCCGCCCTGCAGGATGCCGTGCGGTCGTTAGGAGAAACTAATCCGGCCGCCGCTCAACAATTGATTCAAGCCGTGCTGCCAAGTCCCGGCCCTGCCATGGGGGCGAATATTCTATTTTTCACGATGGCTCTTTCGGGCGGAAATTTACAAAATTGGTTCGGTGATGCGCCAACGCGCGCCCTGCAAAAGTCTAAACCGGATCTGTTGGCGCGTCTTAAAGACGATTTCGGACAGATCGACCGCACCGCCCGCGAACCCGGTCCCGGCGATTGGCGCTCCACCATGATACCGTTTCATAGCAGCACCGAGGTCAATCCCTTGCGGTTGTCGCTACGTCCCGCCGGTGAAGATGAGGAAGATGGGGGACAGGATAACAAAAAGGGCACCCGTTTCGTCATTGACTTGGACCTCACTCGCATGGGCCGTTTTCAACTGGACGGACTGGTGCATCAAGAAGTAAATCGAATGGATTTAATTGTGCGCACGGATAACCGGCTTTCTGATAAAATTCAGGACGGTATTCGTGGCATTTTCCTGGAAGCCGCTGATGTCACGGGTCTCAAGGGAGGCGTCGTGTTCCAGTCGGCTCCGGCCAATTTTGTCGATATTTCCGGCGGCGAGCTGCCCGACGAGCCGGTTGGTCTTTTGGTATAAGGACTCTTAAAAACATGGGTATCAACGAACGGCGCGCGTTGCTCACCACAACCCCAAACCCAGATGAAACGCTGGATTATATTACCGGGTTGCAAGGCGCTCTGCAGGTCTTTGACCACGGCAAACCGGCACACCTTGCCATCCGCTACGTGCCCGACCGTTTGATTGTTAATCCGGATTCTTTCGGACGATACCTGGCCGCCCTATCGGGCCAGGAATGGCAAACCCTCGAACAACTGGCGACTACGGTATTGAGTGACTTGTCCAACCAATTGGTGGCTCGTTGGTTTCGCGTATCGGCGACGGCGCCCGAAGGAGCCTATCCAGGTCTTGGCGCCCATGATGTCCTGGTAGAAGAACGCCAGCCCGGTTGGGACAATCCGTCGTTGCTGTCACGCATGGAAACGGTCTGATGAACTATCCGTGTTTTAAGCGATGGACCTGTAGGCCCAGTTCATCCATTTCGGACTGTTCCTGGCGGCCCATTTCCTTGGCCAATTCCAAATCTCGGTTTTCCTGAGCAATTTCGAATTTTTTCAATTCTCGATAAGCTTCATCCAAGCGCTCTCGAGCTTCGGCGACTTTCGCCTCCATCTGGACAATCCCGTTGTTCAGGTGATTGCGGCGTTGAATGACGGCGGCAGCATAGTTGCCGTAAAAAAAACCCGCTTCGTTTGGCGATGACTGGACTGCCTGTTGTTCACTGGCAAGTTCGTCCCGCAACCTCAGCAACCCGTTTTCCAGGCTTTCCAATGAGCCCAGAACGTCGCCCAATTCCCGGCGTCGCTCATCGACGGTCCATTCATTTAGGCGAATAAGGGTTTTCAGATCTTTAGCCATTGTCTGGAAATTCCAAGATTACGTTTGCTGCGGTTCATCAGTTGAGTTGGGTGCCGGTGTCTCCGTGGCGCCGTTCTCCGTCTCGGGTTCCAGCACCTCGGGAACATCTCCGCCGCCGTTCCCCATCTCCTGGACAGGAGCATCCGATACCGAAGGTTCGGGCAGGGTCTGGAATCCCGGTGACGGCAGGGGCACCATAATTTCATCATCCACCGGTGAAGCTGGCATAGGAGCAAGAGGTTCCTGGGCAGCCGGCTCAGACGGGATCGGGGCTGCGGTCGGAATCGGAGATGGGGTCAGTGGTTCTGGGGCGACCGCCTCGGGCGCGGCCGCTTGTGGAGGGGCGACTGGCTCTGGAACAGGGGCTGCCGGAACCTGCTCGGCTTCGGCCACCGGTTCTTCAGGAGTCATGTCGAGAATTTTATTCAACATCTGGTATCAGGTTTTGATATCCGTGTGATCAGTAATGTCCTGTGCCAGAAATTTTTCCAGCGCCGGATAATAATGTACCGCCTCGTCTACATTGGGATCGCTGCCCCGGCGGTAAGCCCCAAGCCTGATTAACTCGGCCATGTCTTCATAAATGGCGATGAGCTGGCGCGCGCGGTTGACAACGGCATTTTCTGAAGCTGAATTACACGCTGGCATGGTTCTCGACAGGCTGCGCAGCACGTTAACCGGTGGGAACCGTCCCCGTTCGGCAATGACGCGGTCCAACACCACATGTCCGTCAAGAATGCCGCGCACGGCATCGGCCACCGGTTCATTATGGTCGTCACCTTCGACCAGAACCGTAAACAGACCCGTGATAGAGCCCTGGCCCTTGCCGCCCGGCCCGGCCCGCTCCAAAAGTCTGGGTAATTCGGCGAACACCGTCGGAGTATATCCCTTGCTGGCCGGAGGCTCGCCCATGGACAGGCTGATTTCACGTTGGGCCATGGCGAAACGGGTGACCGAATCCATCAGACATAACACTTCATTGTTCCTGTCGCGGAAAAATTCAGACACCGCCATCGTGACATAGGCCGCCTGGCGCCGAATGAGCGGGCTTTCATCCGAAGTAGCGACGATGATGACGCTGTGTGCCATGCCTTCGGGGCCGAGATGATCTTCAATGAATTCGCGAGCTTCACGGGACCGCTCACCAATCATTCCGACAACACTGACCTCGGCATTGGTGTGGCGGGCCATCATAGACAGTAGCGTCGATTTTCCGACCCCGGAGCCGGCGAAAATACCCATCCGTTGTCCCTTGCAGCAGGTCAGAAAGGTATTCATGACCCGGACGCCAAGATTAATCTTGCCGCCTACCCGCTTGCGTTCATGGGTTGGCGGTGGGGTGTTATGTATGGGATAGCCAATTTCACCTAATTGTATGGGTCCCTTGCCGTCCACCGGCTCGCCAAAAGCGTTAATAACCCGGCCTAGCCAGCTCGGGTGAGGATAGATAACCGATTCGGAAGCACTGATTTCCACCCGGCACCCCATACCAACTCCATCAACCGAGCCAAAGGGCATCAAAAGTGCGTGATTCTTGGAAAATCCGATGACTTCACAGCGAACGTTCCGGCCATCGCGGGCAATAATGTTGCAATGGTCGCCCACGGAAAGGGACGACTGAACGCCTGCGGCTTCGATCAGAAGGCCGATTATATCTGTAACCTGGCCATAAACCTTATGATCGGGAAGCCTCTCGACTTCCTTAGCGATATTTGTTCCAAAAACGCTCAAGCCCCAGTCCCTTTTTTAGTACCCACCGGTGGAAATAAGAGAATCCTACCTGCGAAAACCGGCAATCACAGTATGGAATCAGACCCTTTAAGGATTATTAAAAAACATAGGAAAAACCAGCGATTTAATCCCTTCGTCCGGTGCTACCTTGCGCCGGGCGCGTCCCCGGAATATGGTTAACGAATTCGTTAATAACCGTGTGGACCTCATTATGCGCGTCCTTCTTGTCGAAGACGACCCTACAACACTGCAGAGCATACAGATGATGCTGGAATCGGCCGGCATGGTCGTTGATACCGCCGATTTAGGGGAAGATGGCCTGGAAATCGGTAAGCTCTATGAATATGACATCATTCTGCTCGACATCATGCTGCCGGATATGGACGGATTTGAGGTTCTGCGCGGATTACGCGACAGCCGGGTGGATACCCCAGTTTTAATTTTGTCGGGCTTGGGTGAATCTGAAAATAAGGTCAAGGGCTTGAGTATCGGCGCCGACGACTATCTGACCAAGCCTTTCGACAAGGCCGAATTGTTGGCCCGTATCCAGGCCATTGTCAGGCGTTCGGCCGGGCATTCGCAGTCAATCATCGAAACCGGGCAATTAAGTGTCAATCTTGATGCCCACACGGTCGAGGTGAACGGACAGTCCATTCACCTGACGGGCAAAGAATATGGAATTCTTGAACTGTTAAGCCTGCGCAAGGGCACGACATTGACCAAGGATATGTTCCTCAATCACCTGTATGGCGGCATGGATGAACCTGAACTTAAGATCATCGACGTCTTTATCTGCAAACTGAGAAAAAAAATATCCACGGCTACCGGCGGAGACAATTATATCGAAACCGTTTGGGGCCGTGGCTATGTCCTCAGGAACCCGGAAGGCCAACCTGAAAAGACTACCGCCAAGGCCTAAAACAGCAGTGCCTGCCAATCATTTTCAAACCAGTCCGCAAATACCCCGTTGGTCGGGAACCGGCTTGAAGTGATCGGAAATACCGAGCACGGTTTCTGCGCCACCGAGGAATAAAGTGCCGTCTTTGGGCATCAACTTGGCAATACTTTCCAGCACCTTGCCTTTGGTTTTCTGGTCGAAATAAATCAGTACGTTACGGCAGAACACCACATCGAAATGACCGAGTGGCGAAAGATCTCCCAAGAGGTTGTATTCCTTGTAGGTCACCATATCGCGTAGATCTTGGCTGATGTTTTCGCTCAACGGTCGCCAAGTAGAGATACAAAGGCGGAAGACACGTTAGCGATAAAATTTTCTTAACTGTTAGTTAGCCTAAAGAAAATTACGTTACCTGAATGTGTCGAAATGTTTCAATAGTCGGCAGTTTCTTAACAACCTGCAGCATTCGGAAACAAAGCAGCCAACTGAATTTCTCCGTTTGGACCTTCGGAATGTTCAATTAATGCGCCCAAATCGCTAGCCAGACACTGGGCCAAATACGCATTGACATTACGCGCTGACAACACATCTTTCGTCATTCCGGCATCTTCTGCCAAGGCCTCCCGTAAATCTTCGCGCAGGGCTCCGCCTTCACCCGTGGCGGTCAGACCGATACCTATGCCTTCGTCCAGTTTCGCAAAGCTTAAACCGATGACGCCGCCACGGGGTAACGACTCGGATGCCATTAGAATAATATTAAGGACAACCTTAACCGCACCGGGCAGTGCCGGGCTGTTGTCATCGGCGGATATGTCCTGCCATTCAAGCCGGACTTTACCGCTTTCCAAAAATCCTTCCGCCAGGATGCGGGCTTCGTCCAGAGCAGGTTTCCAGCCGGCAGCGGTGGACGTGGCAGCACCGAAACCGAAAGCTGCGCGGTAAAATGCCAGTCTGCGATTGGCTTCCCTGGCACTTCTCGTCACCAGCCCTAAGGCGGCACCGTCATCGTCGGAATCTTCTTCCATCAATTCCAGCCCCGTATTCACCGCAGCGATAGGCCCGACAAGGTCATGACAAATACGGGAAGACAAAAGCTGCACCACATTCAAATCAATTTGCATTTATATTCCTTCCCGTGCTTTGGCGTTTTTGTACGATGATGCTTAAACAATTCCAGAATATTCCCAGATTAAAGCCTGGTTCTTACTCCACACCCTTTTAAATACCGCCAAAATATGACAAAAAACCCTTGAGTTTTAAAGATAGCGAAATTTCTCACTGGTTCCTATTCCTTGCTTTCCTGGCATCCCGGAACTGTGGTATACAAAATATCAGAAAAGCGCTATATTCATATCTGGCCTAGGAGCCTGCCGTCTAGATGTCAACAGACACCAATATAATAAGAGGAAGTGACCAAGGAAACGGCCCCGGAAACCGCTTAAAAGGTGGCCCTTCTCCGTTTTATACCAAAGGCCGTCAGGTTGATCCGGAGGCTCTGGAGCAAGTCCGGGCTCTTCTCGGTAACAAATCCCGCCGCCCAGACCTTCTGATCGAACATCTGCATCTAATCCAAGATCATTTTGGGCATCTCGCTGCCCATCACTTGGCAGCTCTGGCCAAGGATATGAAACTAGCCATGGCGGAAGTCTATGAGGTTGCCACCTTTTATGCCCATTTTGATGTCGTCCGTGAAAATGAGACGCCGCCGCCGGAACTCACCATCCGCGTTTGCGATAGCCTGACCTGCGAGATGATGGGCGCCGGGGATTTGCTGGCCGAGCTGGAAAATAAATACAAAGGCAAAGTCCGTGTCCTGCCCGCGCCGTGCATGGGCCGCTGTGAAACGGCACCGGTCTCCGAAGTCGGCCACCATCATGTCAACAAGGCGACGGTGGAGACAGTGGTCGAAGCCGCAGACCAAGGTCATACCCACCCCGACAACCCGCCCTATAAAGATTTTGACGCTTATCAGGCCGATGGCGGCTACGCCCTGTTGAAAGATTGTCTGGCCGGAGATCGCACGATCGATGACCTAATCGAAACCCTCAGCGCATCAGGCTTAAGGGGACTAGGCGGAGCCGGGTTTCCGACCGGGCAGAAATGGAAAATTGTCCGTGGCTACAAAGGGCCGCGCCTGATGGCAGTCAACGCTGACGAAGGGGAACCGGGAACTTTTAAGGACCGCATCTATCTTGAAACCGATCCGCACCGGTTTTTCGAAGGCATGCTGATTGCCGCCTGGGCGGTCGAAGCCGAAGAGGTCTATATCTACTTGCGCGACGAATATCCTGGCCTCAGGCAAGTCTTGCTCGACGAAATAGCAAAAGTGGAAACAGCCGATCTGGCCGACCACGTGGCAATCAACCTCAGGCGCGGCGCTGGTGCTTATATCTGCGGCGAGGAATCGGCGATGATCGAAAGTATAGAAGGCAAGCGTGGACTGCCCCGCCACCGCCCACCCTATGTCGCCGAGGTCGGCCTATTCGGACGCCCCACGCTGGTACAGAATGTGGAAACCTTGTACTGGATCCGCGATATTTCCGAGCGTGGCCCGGAATGGTTTTTCGGCGAAGGCCGCAACGGACGCCAAGGACTGCGCAGTTATTCCGTTTCCGGGCGCATCCAAGAACCTGGCGTAAAGCTGGCTCCGGCGGGCATTACCATCCGTGAATTGATTGAGGAATTTTGCGGCGGCATGGCCGATGGCCATACCTTCAAGGGGTATCTTCCGGGCGGCGCATCGGGCGGCATCCTGCCCGCCGCCATGGGTGATATTCCGCTCGATTTCGGCACCCTTGAAGAACATGGATGTTTCATCGGCTCGGCGGCGGTGATTGTGTTGTCAGACAAAGACAGTGCCCGTGACGCAGCGCTCAACCTGATGCGGTTCTTCAAAGACGAAAGCTGCGGTCAATGCACGCCGTGCCGGGTCGGCACCGAAAAAGCAGCCATCTTAATGGAACAACCTGAATGGGATGAGGCGCTGCTCAAAGACCTTAGCCGGGCGATGACCGATGCCTCCATCTGCGGGCTCGGACAGGCAGCGGCAAATCCTTTAAAAATGGTATTGGAACACTTTCGCGATGATCTTATTTGTAAGTAGGGCATACCTAAGGAATGCGGCATGAGCGATAAAATCAAATTCACACTGAACGGCGCAGAGGTCGAGGCCGCGCCGGATGAAACCATCTGGCAGGTCGCCGAGCGCGAAGGCACTGAAATCCCACATTTGTGTTATGCGCCAAAACCCGGCTACCGGGCCGACGGTAACTGCCGCGCCTGCATGGTGGAAATCGAAGGTGAACGGGCGCTGGCGGCGTCGTGCATCCGAAACCCCGCCGAAGGCATGGTCGTCAACAGCCAGTCCGAGCGCGCAAAGTCCGCACGGGAAATGGTGTTTGAAATGCTGCTCGCCGATCAGCCCGCGCCCGAAGCAGCGCACGAACCGGACTCGCGCTTCTGGGACTGGACGATAAAATTGGGTATTGAGGCAAGCCGCTTCCCGGCCCGCGAGACGCCCCAGCCCGACACCAGCCACCCGGCCATGGCGGTCAACCTGGATGCCTGCATCCATTGCAACCTATGTGTCCGCGCTTGCCGCGAGGTCCAGGTCAATGACGTCATCGGCATGGCTGGACGCGGCATCTCATCGAAAATCGTTTTCGATATGGGCGACCCTATGGGACACAGCACTTGCGTTGCCTGCGGGGAATGCGTCCAGGCCTGCCCGACCGGAGCCCTGATGCCAGCCAACTTGCTCGACGACGCCGGCGTTTATAGTGGCGGTGCTGAAAAACAGATCGACAGTCTATGCCCCTATTGCGGGGTTGGCTGTCAGGTTACCTTTCACGTCAAGGATGACAAAATTCTCTACGTCGAAGGCCGCAACGGCCCGGCCAACGAAAACCGCCTGTGCGTCAAAGGCCGCTTTGGATTCGATTATCCGCGACACCTTCACCGGCTGACCAAACCGCTGATCCGCAAGGATGGCGTCGCCAAGGACGCAAATGAAAAACTCGACCCAGCCGACCCGTCAAGCCACTTCCGCGAAGCCACTTGGGAAGAGGCGCTCGACCGCGCGGCAGCGGGCCTAAAAGACATACTCAATGCCGACGGCGGCCAGGCCTTATGCGGGTTCGGCTCGGCCAAAGGTTCCAACGAAGAAGCCTACATGGTGCAAAAGCTGGTGCGCCAGGGTTTCCAAACCAACAACGTCGACCACTGCACACGATTGTGTCACGCCAGTTCGGTGGCGGCGTTGATGGAAGGTATTAACTCCGGTGCGGTCACGGCGCCCTTTACAGCGGCAAAAGACGCCGACGTCATCATCGTCATCGGCGCACGCCCCGGCCAAAATCACCCGGTTGCCGCGACCTACCTGAAGAACGCCGCCAAGATGGGCAAAACCTTAATTGTCATGGACCCCCGCGGCCAAGAACTCATGCGCCACGCTACCCATTCGTTAAAGTTCAAGCCGGGCACAGACGTAGCGCTGCTAAATGGTCTGATTCACACAATCATCGAAGAAGGCCTGACCGACGAGCAGTACATTGAGGGGTATACCGAAGGGTATGAAGAGCTCAAAAAATCAATCAAGGATTTCCCACCTGAGAAAATGGCCGACGTCTGCGGCATAGATGCCGAAGTTATCCGCACCGTAGCCCGCACCTATGCTACCGCCAAGCGCTCCATCATCTTCTGGGGCATGGGCATTTCGCAGTCCATCCACGGCACCGACAACGCGCGCTGTTTGATTGCCCTTTCCATGATCACCGGCCAGGTTGGGCGGCCCGGCACCGGGCTGCATCCGCTGCGCGGGCAGAACAATGTACAAGGTGCGTCAGACGCCGGATTGATCCCATGGGTCTATCCCGATTACAAGTCGGTGGAAGACGATGAAATTCGGGGCGTCTATGAAGATCTGTGGAACCGGGAACTGGACCGCAAGAAGGGCCTGACTGTGGTCGAAATTATGAATGAGGTTAATGCCGGGGTCATTCGCGGCATGTACGTGATGGGCGAAAACCCGGCCATGTCGGACCCGGATGCCGGACATGCCCGCAAGGGTTTGGCGAAACTCGACCATCTGGTCGTGCAGGACCTTTTCCTGACCGAAACGGCGGCTTTCGCCGATGTGGTTCTGCCGGCATCCGCGTTTCCGGAAAAAGCGGGCACCTTCACCAACACCAACCGCCAGGTCCAGATGGGCCGCCCGGCACTGGACCTGCCGGGCGACGCGCGCCAGGACTGGTGGATCATTCAGGAAATCGCCAACCGGTTGGGGCTGGACTGGACT
>Ga0114996_10006285_pt1 | contig 13735 bp, 11 predicted proteins | sample ArcticOcean_MG_C_4_FD_87039 | JGI IMG/M metagenome (GOLD analysis project Ga0114996, IMG submission 87039) | Marine microbial communities from western Arctic Ocean - ArcticOcean_MG_CB4_134 | ecosystem: Environmental > Aquatic > Marine > Oceanic | place: Arctic Ocean: Canada Basin | collected... | reverse complement strand
CGGACATCGTGGTGGGCTCCGAAGGTGATGACCTGAAAGAGGCTCTCGCCGAGATCAGCCATGGCGTGGGTGCCGATCTTGTCGTCGAGACTGTCGGTGGTCGTTCTGATGCAGTCATGAACCAGGCGGTCGACGTAACCCGCAAGCAAGGCAGAATAGTAACGACCGGCAACTTCCACCGGCCGGTGGAAATCGACTGGATGCAGGCAATACTGAATGAAATTTCCATCGTCTGGTCGGCAACGTACGCCACCAGTGACGGTCGCAATGAATTCCAGATAGCAATTGATGAGATGGGTTCAGGCCGAGTGAATCTCAAGCCCCTGGTCACCCATCGGGTGACTCTCGACGAAATACAGTCGGGGTTCGAAACCTCATTCGACAAGAACACCGGTGCCATCAAGGTCCAAGTCTTGACCGCGTAGCCTTCCATGCCAGACTCTCTAGTTCGCCTCATCCACCGGAGTGCCGAGGAGGCGTCCAACCGTGTCAAATTGATGGAGTCGGCCGGTTACGACGTCTTGTATGACGCGCTGGCTACAAACGACGCTCCCAAAGTGTTGCTTTCTAAGGTCCCTGATGCATACGTCATAGACCTGAGCCAATTGCCAAAACTCGACAGAGAAGTCGGCGTGTTTCTCAGCAAGCAGCGGGCCACCCGTCACGTTCCACTAATATTTGCCGCCGGTACGCGTGAACAAGTCCAAGAAATGAAGTAGGTGCTCCCGAGCGCCACTTTCACGCCGTGGGAAAACATCCACTCGGCACTGGATGCGTATTTGGACGCCTCGGTGGATGCACGGCTTGCCCCGAAACAGACCACCATAGGCGAAATCACCGTTCGCTTGATCCAGTGGAGGCCTGATGAATCGGCCGACCGTATTGCCCGGTTGGAGGGCGCCGGCTACACGGTGATGTTTGACGTTCTCACCAAGAACGACGCCACCCAGGTTCTGCTCGCTGATGTCCCGGATGCATTCGTAATAGATCTGACCAGTCTGCCGGCGCTCGGTCGACAAGTAGGGGTTTTTCTACGCCGTCAAAAGGCCACCCGAAGCTTGCCTTTAGTGTTCGTCGGAGGGGAGCCAAATGAGGTTGATGAGGTAAGGGAGTTACTTCCGAGTTCTACCTTTTCGCACTGGGAAGACGCTGTGCCGACGCTCGCCGAGACCATCGGCGCGGTCGTTACCGCGAACGTCCCAGTCTCTGCGGCAGATATGTCGTCCGACATACCACTGCACTTCAGGTTGGGTATCGATCCCGGATTCAGGGTGGGGCTGGTGGGCGCGCCGGAAGGTTTTGAAGATCGATTCGATGACCTCCCTCCCGGGGCTTCAATTACCAGGCAAATCAATGGTCAGTTCGATCGCATCATCTGGTTCTCAGCCTCACGGCTCGATTTACAAGCGAACGCAGAGGTACTGGCTAACATGCTCTCGGATACGGGAGGGTTGTGGATGGTCTGGCCAGAAAAGTCCTCCGGCATGGCTAGCAACGTCGGTGAGGATATGGTGAGAAAGGTCGGCTCCGCCGCCGGGATGATTGACTACGGGATCGCGGCCATCGACTCGACCTGGTCCGAACTGCTATTCGCGCGCCGTCTTGAGCGACGCCAGGCAGACGTGGTCCGAGGTGTTTCGAGACGCGCAAGCTCGGCTATTGAGGAGTCGGGCGAAGCGGCCAGGTCGCGTAGGAACCGTGCGACTTCTGGAGACCGCGCGGCTCCCCTCCAAACACCGGTCGAACAATCGGCTCAGGGTTCTCGGACGACTGCTGCGGGATCGAAATCTGAAGGCAAGCTACGACTTGAGACGCTCGGTATCGGACACGGCTCCCGTATCACTTTGATTGGTGCACCAGAAGGCTTCGAATCCTCGCTCGCTGAGCAGTTTGAGGGAGCGACGTTCGTAGGTGAGTTGGAAGGCCGATTTGACCGGATAATCTGGTTCACGGCCTCTCGAGTCGACTTCAGATCGGACATCGGAGCGATCGCTACTTATCTCACGGAGAATGGAGGAATCTGGGTGGCATGGCCGAAGCAGTCCTCCGGAATTCGGACCGATCTGGATGAGAGCGTCGTCCGAGAGATCGGACTCGTGGTGCGTCTGGTGGAACAGAAAGTCGCAGACATTGAAGCCAACTGGTCGGGGATGCTGTTTACGCGCAGCTAGGTCACCCATAGCTCAGCGACATTTAGTGAGGGTATCGATCAGTAAGGATACTCAGATGTCGTAGTATCTCCGTCGCGATTTTCAGCTTCAGGGGCGCTCGAATCGCCCTGAGTTTCGGGCTGTGCTTCACCTCCATCGGGATCTTGCACATCGGCTGCCTCCTCGTGCATGCGCATGGCATCCTCCTGCACAGTGATCATGCGGCGCATCTGCTCACCCACCCAGCGCTTAATTTCGTCCCGCGACGGTGGCGAAATGTAAAAGACCCGGATGTCGCCGGGGAACTGCACCTGGTGGTCTTCGTTGACTACGAACAACCCCGCCTCATCTGCACCGAGTGTCTCGTCGATGACCTCGGCCATGTGACTGTACCGCCTCTTCGTCGCCAGATCTAAAGACTCGCTGACGGTGACCCGGACAGTGTCGCTGATCAACCCCACACCACTACAGCGTTGCCAATCAACGGACTCTTCCAGCGCCTCACGGTGGTCAGTGGCTTCGAGTGTGGCGGTCGAACGGCAAAGCACACTCATAAACGATGATCCGTGGGCGTTGACCTCTCCTATCTCCTCCAGGCCCTCGTCACCGCCGTCGAATACGGACTCGTGGTACACGTGGGACACTTTTGCCAGCGTCCGTTCCAGGTTCTCCACCTGGGCACGTACGTCGGCCCAATACTGGGCCACCTTCTCCCTGAAGTCGTCTGGAATGTCGGCCATTACAAAGAAGGTCGGCACCAGGTACAGTTTTCGGCCTTTTCTGTAACTTTCTGTTTTTGGCCTCGTAATCTCGGTCAGTTTCTCAGTCATGTAAGTGCGGGTTCCTCCACTTTTTCTATACGTACCGCACAAACTTTGTACTCGGGGATCTTTGATTCAGGGTCGAACACTGCGTTGGTGAGGAAGTTTGCGGCCGACTCCTTCAGCTTCACGAAAGGCACGAATACCTGCCCTTCTTCCATTGTCTGGTCGAAACGGACCCTCGCCTCCAACGTTCCACGGCGCGATTTCAGCCTCACCCAATCACCGTCGGTAACTCCAAATCGCTCGCCGTCCATCTCGTTCATCGATACGAGTACCTCGGGCGCACGGGCGAGAAGTGTAGGTGCTCGCCGGGTGATTGTCCCGCCGTGCCAGTGGTAGAGAATACGGCCGGTATTGAGGATAAGGGGGAAACGTTTATTTGGTAACTCCTCGGCCGCTGGCCCCTGGTCAAACGCAACGAATCGAGCCCTCGGGCCTCTCGGGAACTCGTTCTCGTAAAGATATCGGGTACCGGGGTGATCCGAGGTAGGGCAGGGCCATTGAATACCCCCCTCGTTGTCCAGACGTTCATAGCTGATGCCAGCGACGATGGGGGTCAGAGATGCCATCTCGTCCCAGATTTGTGAAGGGTGGGTGAACGAGAACTGGCCTGCCACATCCATACCCCGCCGGGCCGCGATTCGGCGTGCGACATCGCAGATGATTTCCCAATCTGGGCGGCTGTCGCCCACGGGTTTGATGGCCCGCCGAACCCGTTGGACACGACGTTCGCTGTTGGTGAAGGTTCCGTCCTTTTCTGCGAACGAACTCGCGGGCAGGACCACGTCGGCAATCTCGGCCGTCTCGTGAAGGAAGATGTCCTGTACGACGAGAAACTCGAGGTTTTTGAACGAACGTTTGGCGTGGGTCAGGTCCGGCTCTGACAAGAGCGGATTCTCGCCGGTGACGTACAGGGCCTTGATTTCCCCGGAGTCCATTGCCTTGACCATGTCGGTAATGACGAGTCCCTTTTTGTCGGGAATGGGATGATTGCCCCAGGCGGCCTCGAACTTGGAGAGTGCGTCTGAGGCAACGTTCTGGTATCCCGGGAGGCTGTCGGGGACGCAGCCCGCGTCCCCGCAGCCCTGCACGTTATTTTGGCCCCGCAACGGCGAGATGCCGGACCCCGGCTTGGCGAGTTGCCCTGCGACTAAAGCAAGGTTGACCAACCCGTGGGCATTGGCGGTGCCGTTTGTGTGCTGGGTTATGCCCATGCCCCATATCAGGCAGGAGCCAGAAAACGGCGGGCTAGCGTAGGTCCGGGCTGCGGCTGCGATGTCTCTTGCCTGTACTCCGGTGATCTTCTCGGCGTGAGCAAGATCGTAGCCGTCAACGACGCTGCGCCAGTCTTCAAAGCCCTCGGTGCGATTTCGAACGAACTTTTCATCGGCAAGGCCCTCGTCGAGGATCACCTTGGCCATAGCGTTTAGAAGGGCCACGTCGGTGCCGGGCCGGGGGCGCATCCATATATCGGCGTAGTCGCACATATCGATGCGCCGGGGGTTGATGACGATAAGCTTTGCCCCGCGCTCGACCACGGCCCTGCGCATCCGTGCGGCGGCTACGGGATGGTTGGAGTTAGCGTCCGAACCGATGATCACCAGGCAGCCCGCCTCTTCGTAGTCGACGTAGGAGTTTGAGGTAGCGCCGCTGCCGAGTGCAACCAGCATCGCCTCTACCGACGGCGAATGACACAAGCGTGTGCAGTGATCGATGTTGTTCGATCCCATCACCAACCGAGCGAACTTTTGCTGTATGTAGCCGTCTTCGTTGGTAGCTTTCGCCGAGCATAGCGTTCCGAACTCACTGCCTGTGTACCCGGAAAGTTTCTCTGCGATCAGGTCGAGTGCCTCGTCCCAGCCAGCCGGTTCTAGCACCCCGTTCTTGCGGATGAGCGGCGTCGTGAGGCGATCCTTATGGTGCACGAAGGTGTAGCCAAACCGGCCTTTGACGCAGAGCATTCCCAGGCTCGAGCGGTTGTCGGGGTCGTCGAGCATTTCGACGATGGCGTCGTTTTCATCGACCCGGGCTTTAATGCCGCAGCCCACGCCACAATATGGGCAGGTGGTGGTGACGGTCTTGACCACGTTTTCCACAACTTCTTTCGGCCGGATTGCGCCAGTCGGGCAGACCGAGAGGCACTGCCCGCAGGTAGTGCAGGAAGAGTCCACCAGTGGCTGGTCCATGAACGTACCGATGCGGCTGGTTGCGCTGCCTGAGCCAAGAAAGTCGATGGCGCCGATAAACTGGTGGCCGTCCTGGCAGGCCTGGGCGCAGCGGCCGCAGAGGATGCAGTCCTGCATCGCGATGTCGAATACCGGGTTGGAGGTATCGACGGGCTCTCGGTCGCGCGAAGCCCACCGGGAACTGGCGATGCCGTGGTGCTCCGCGGCTATGGTCAACTCGCGATGGCTTATGTCACCTTTGGGTTCTGGCACCATCGCCTGGGTAAGTTCTATTACTCCCGTGCGGATTCGGCGAACTTCGGGTGTGTCGGTGAACACCTTCATGCCCTCACTCGCGGGCACCGAGCACGAGGCCGGGTAACCTCGCACGCCGTCTACCTGCACCAGGCAGGTACGACATGCGCCGATTGCCTTCATGTCCGGGTCTTTGCATAGCTGGGAGACGTACGTCCCAGAGGCGTTCACCGCATCGAGCACCGATGCCCCGTCATTTACGGTCAGCTTACGGCCGTCGATTGACACTGTGACGGTCATGGCGTGCTCCCGTGAGGCTGTGCCTCACTCGTCAGGGCTTCTTCGGCCGAGGCCTCATCACTCCCGCAATCTACAGTTCTAATCATCTTTGCTGGCACTCAGGGCTCCTGGGAAGAAGTGGAGGAAGCTGGTTATTGGGCCACCGGCGGCCTGACCAAGCCCGCAGAGGGAGGCCGATCCGACTACTTCGGCGAGTAAGGTCAGTTCGTCCAGGTCGGACTGCGAACCGTTGCCGGATGCGAGACGGTCGATGGCCTCTACCATGCGCGGGGTGCCTTCTCGACACGGTGTACATTTCCCGCACGATTCGTCGGCGTTGTAGGCGGCCAGCGCCCGCATCGCCTCGACTGGGTCGATTGAACCATCTAACGCCACCAGCCCACCCGCGCCCAGCATGACGCCGGACTCGTGCAGCATGCCGGGCATCACTTCTATGTCGAGCGCCGAGGGTGGGAGGAGTCCGCTCGAAGGTCCCCCGACTCCCAATGCAGTCAGTGTTCGGCCAGGCGGCAGGCCGCCGCCGATGTCCATAAAAATTTCCCGGAGCGGAGTACTGAACGGCACCTCGACCAGTCCGGGCCGTGTAACCGCTCCTGACAGGCTCATCACCTTGGTGCCCGACGCGTTCTTAACGCCGATAGCGGCGAACGCCTCGGAACCAGCGGTCATTATGAATGGCAAGTTGGACAGGGTTTCTGCGTTGTTGATGACGGTCGGTCTGCCGAGGTAGCCCGACTCGGTAGGGAAGGGCGGACGCAGCCGAGGCTCTCGGCGGTAACCCTCCATCGTGTTCAACAGAGTGGTCTCTTCGCCACAAACGTAGCCGCCAGCACCACGTCGGATTTCCATGTTTACGGCCCATCCCGACCCGAGGATGTCGTCGCCGACCAGCCCGAGCGCCATCGCGTCGGCCAGCGCCTTCTCCATGCGCGCGGCGGAGAGATCGGCCTCGGCGTTGATGTAGATGAAGATGGTTTCGGCACCGGCGGCGTAGGCGGCGATCAAAGAGCCTTCAATTACCCGGTGGGGCAGACCCTCCATGATGTGGCGGTCCTTGAACAGGCCGGGTTCGCCCTCTTCCGAATTGACGATGAGATAGCGGGGCTCGCCAGCGGCTTTGCGTGCGCCTTCCCACTTGAGCGCAGCGGGAAAATATGCGCCCCCGCGCCCCCTGAGGCCTGATTCTTTTACCTGCGCGATAACGCTTTCGGCTGTTTCAGATAAGGCCGCTGCAAACCCGCTATAACCGCCGAGGCTCAAGTTCTCGTCGATGCTTTCGGCGTCGATCTCACCTATGCTCTGTAATGCGACCCGCGTTTGGCCGGACAGAAAGGCGGTGTCGTCTTCGTAGCGGAGCGGAACCGCGCCACCCTCAAGCATTGTGGAGATGCGGATCGCGGTGTCGAAGTCCACCCTTGGCAGGCGTACTGACGAGCCGCCCGGATCGGTGACCGTCACCACCGGGGCGTCGAAGCAGGCACCGTCGCAGCCCGTTATGACGAGGTGAGAGTTGTCCAGCAAGTCCCCTCGAAAGGACTCGACGACATCTTCGGCCCCTACGGAGGTCGAGCAATGTCCCACCTGTACCGAGACGCGGAATTTCCCTGCGTGGGCCGATAGCCGGTCAGTCGCGGCTTCACGGAGCCGTTCGTAGGAAGCCTGCGCCGTCACGATGTCGCCCCGGGCGAAAGCCGATCCATTGCAACTGCAGCCCTCTCGGGCGTGGTGCGCCCGTGCCAGCGTCCGTCTATCTGGATAGCGGGAGCTACCCCGCAGAGAAAGCCGCAGGCCGTGTTTTCTAATGTCACTGTTGCGCTACCTGTACTGGAAGTCTCGCCCACTCCAACGCCGAGGCAGGCCTTGAGAGTGTCAAGGACACCGTCGCCACCGGCCACTCGACAGGCGAGTCCGGTACATACTCTAACCACGTGATCGCCCGGCTCCCCAACCCGCAACTCCGAGTAGCTGGTCGCAGCCCCGTAGACCTCGCTGGCCGGAATGCCCAGGTGCCACGAGACAACTTCCATCCCCCAGTCAGGGAGAAACCCGAATTCGTGCTGCAGGTGGTGAAGGGCAGGGAGGAGTTGCCCGTGCTCTCGCGGGAACTTTTCGCGCAGGACGTTGCGTAGTTCGTTACGATCGGATTTAGAAGGTCCGGTCATGTCATCGCGCCAATTTAACCACGGGAGACGGAGGAGTCATTGAGCGCCTCGCTAACCTTGGTTATCCAGTCCTCGTCGTCGGAATTTAGAACTTCTCTTTCCTCGGTCGCCGTCGTGAGTACGATGGCGTATTGGACGGTGAGGCTCCGATACCACAAGATTCCCAGCCCACCGACGATGGCTCCGGCCACGATAGAGGGAACGCCACCACCTTGCGTTCCTGCTAATAGGAGAATGGCCCCAGCGCCCGCCATGATCATCGGCCACATTCGGTTCACTTCTTTGGTCCGGGTGAATACCGAAGTTATTCCGGTCATGTCGTAGGTCTGAGACCGTACTACGAACCGGGTCTGGGTCACGGTGACAACGTCATCCTGGTAGATGGGGGAGTCGCTCGTTTCCGGTTTCACGCGCCCGCTCCGGAGAGTGATTCAAAGTCCAACCCCAGGGCATCCAACTTGGACGTCGGGATGGTGCCGTCCTGGTTCCAGTCGCGCGCTTCGTAGTACGCGTCGATCATCAAGTTGAGATCGTTCTTGTTCAGGCCTACACCTTCGCCCGGTCCGTCGCTAAGTTTTTCTGTCAGTATTCGCCGGGGTAATGAGTCGTCGGCACGCTGCCAGCCTTCACGGATGTTGAACAGTTTTTTCAGGTTGTTGATGCGCTCGCCAGCGAGGCTCAACTCTTCGGATGTTACTTCCCACCCGGTGACGTGGGATAAAACGACGGCGGACTCGGCGTAGAAGTCATCGAACGCCTTGCGAAGAAATTTACACCACACAAGTGAGTCCATCAGGGCCGAGTGATCCTCACCGGCGGCGGTGATTTTACCTCTGGCGCGGTCTGCACTGAACCGGTCTACTTGGTCCGAGAAGTCAGCCTCGTACGCGGACGACCGATTATGGCAGGCACCTCTGGTACTGACGGCCAATGCCAGCGCCATCGTCTGGAGCGACCGGGGTTCATAGCCGGGCATCTCCAGGCCCTTGACGTGCATTGCCCAGGCCTGCGAGCCACCGCCGACTCGCTCCGACGCTATCTTGCTGCCCTCCGCCAACAGGTCGCCGAGGCCCTGGCGAATTGCGATAGCCTGCAACGCTCGCAAAACGGACTCCCCGTCGCCGAACTGTGGGGCGATGCCTTCACTGTCGGTGTCGTCGTCGAACAGGCCCGCCGCCGCGCTCTCAGCGGCCCAGGCGAGCGTTGCACCGGCGCTGATCGTGTCCATGCCCAGCTCATCGCACAGTACGGACGCACGTAGCACGGTGTTCGGGTCGGAGATTCCAAGAAGAGAGCCCAGCGCGAAGGCGGATTCGTACTCCATGCGTCCGCTCGTTTGCTTTCCACCGTCCCGGGTCTTCATGACGTGCGCACAACCGATCGTGCAGTTGGCACAGTGAGCGTTCTTCACCAGGTGATCAGATTGGAACCGCTCGCCTCCAATTGCTGCGGCGCTTTGGAAGGTCGAACTTTGAAAATTCCGCGTCGGCAGGGCGCCCAGGCGGCTGAAGACCTCGACGTTGGCCATCGTTCCCAGGGTCCGGTACTTCTCTGTGGCGGGACCCAGGCTGCGACGGCTTAGGTCCTGTCCAATACGGTTTAGCGCTTCCGGGTTGGCCACTGGTACTGGAGCCGAGCCGCGCACCGCTATCGCCTTGAGACCCTTGGCGCCCATTACGGCACCGACGCCCGTGCGACCCGCCTGCCTGCCGCCGTCGCTGCGGATACTGGCGAAGCGAACCAGCGACTCCCCAGCCGGTCCGATACACGCGACACGGAACCTGCGGCCCAGTCGCTCTTTGACGGATTTCTCGGTTTCAGACGTCGATTTGCCAGACAAATCCGTTGCGTCCAACAAGGCGATCTCGCCGTTCTCAATCTTGAGCAAGGTAGGGCGGTTGCAGGCGCCCTTTATCACCAGTGCATCGAACCCGCATCGTTTGAGCTCGGTGGCCATGAAGCTGGATGAGAGCGAGTCGCCAATGAACCCGGTCAGGGGTGATTTGGTGACGACGGCGAACTTGCTGGAGGTGGTCAACCTGCTGCCGACTAGCGGGCTGGTGACGAAGATTAGAGGGTTCTCCGGCCCCATCGGCTCCGCGCCATTTGGGCAATGTTGGTAAAGCAGCCACGCTCCTAACCCGGTGCCACCAATGTATGCACGCAGGACCGCTTCTGGAATGATCTGAAATTCGGCCGCGCCGGTGCCCAGGTCAACGACCAGGGCTCGCCCGTGGTAACCGAACAACGAATCGGTGCCGATTGTCGAAGGGTTGTGTTGTGTGACGGTGTTTGGGGTAACAGTCATCCGCCTGCCTGACTTGAGAACAGCAGTATCCGGTCGCCTTGTCGTATCTGCCGTTCCGACTCTGATAAGAACGATGTCCCGTTCAGGTTAAGTATGTAGCTCGACATCAGCCCGCCTTCTGGCCTGACGACCTTACCGATAAGTGCAGGCTCTGCCTCGGCGAGATGTCTGGCCACCTCAGATGTCGAAACCTCGAGCGGAAGTACGACGTCGATTGTGTCGCGCCCCGCGAGCAGTCGCGCATTGCCGAACAACTCAACCACGACCGGGATAGCAGGTTTCACGGAACCCTTAGGAGAGCTGATTTGTGGTTTAAATAGCTTCACGTTGCCAACCCGGCAACCAGATCTGCGTCCCTTGCCCTAGCCTTTTCCAGGTCAACTGCGGTGTTGACGTTAAAGAAGCTCCAGCGCTCCGGGTCGATGGCCTCAATTGACTCCTGAGGGAGGTACTTTACTGTCACTGAATCGAAGAAATCGGTGATCTTCAGGCGGCCGTTATTCAGACTCTCCTTCATCGGCGGCAGGCAGGTCTTTGAGTAAAAGGCGTGCGTGGGTTCGGGCCATCCATCCAACACGGGTATGACGATGTCTGCACCCTCACGTGAGCCCGCCATGTGGGTTAGCAACTGCACATTCAGGAAAGGCATGTCACAGGCCACCACCAGCGCCCAATCCGTTGGCGCTTCTGTGAGACCGGTAAATATACCTCCCAACGACCCGCTGTCTGGATGTACATCCAGGACCGTAATGGCGTCGTCAGGGGCCGGGAGTACATCGGCCTGGGCTTCATCGGCGACGACCAGTACGAGGCCCGAAGCAATCGACTCGACAACGGTGGTGACGCGTGACAATAGTGGGACGCCGCCGACCTCCTCCAGCGCCTTGTTACGCCCCAGGCGCCTGCTCCGGCCTCCAGCAAGCACCACGCCGGTGAAAGGCGCGGTGTTCGTGGACGTCTTCTCTTCGGTGCCACCGGGCTCCGCTGTCATGGCCAAAGATTAACACGGTGCGTGTCGGACATCACTTCTCGGCAGCTCCAGGTAGGTCGGCGACAATTTCGCCGGTTTCTGAAGTGTCGTAACCGCCCAGATCTTCCACTCTTGTTTTGAATTCAGAGGAGCGGATTGCATTGAGCAAGCTGACAACCGGTCCCGTATTAACCTGGCTGGCCGGAATAACCAGGTCGAAGCGCTCGGTTAGCAATGGAACGAACTCCAGCCCGAACGCCCGCGCGGCCGAGTGGATACCCAGACCAACGTCTGCTCCACTCGCCTTCACCGCTGCAGCGACGGCCAGGTGCGTGTACTCCTCCCGGCCATATCCGTCGATGCTGCCAGCCTCAATTCCGAGTTGGGAGAGTCCATGGTCAAGCAGGACCCTGGTGCCAGAGCCCCGCTGCCGATTGACGAACCTTACGGCCGTGTTGGCCAGGTCGCTTATGGCGGCGAGTCCCATGGGGTTGCCGGGAGCGACTATTAAGCCCTGGATTCGGTGCACCAGAGTGGTCACGACCACCGGCCTGGAGATGTGCCGCTTTATGTACGACAGGTTGTATTCGCCGGTGTCGGGATCGAGCAGGTGAGTCCCTGCGACGTGTGCTTCGCCTCGCTCCAGGGCGATGAGGCCGCCCAGCGATCCGACGGAGGTCGATGTCAGCCTGGTGCCGTCGCGTTCGTCGAGCAGGTTGGCCAGCAGGTCGAGGGTCATGTCGTGACTGCCACTGACAACGAGGGTGTCGTCGATTACTGAAAGCGGGCGCAGCAATTCGACCCGTAGCGTGGAACCGGCCTCGGCCAGATGGGTTAATCGTGGGAGTAGAGCGATTCCGTCGGCCTCGACCAGCGACATTATTACCCCTGCGCCCCTACGTATAGGGGTTGCGACCAATTTGCCGTCCACTCGGCCTAGTTTTACCCGGAGAAATTCGTCTTCCCCTGTAGGTGAGATTATTTTTCGAGTGACGACGGCTTCTACCACCTCGCCGCGTGTGAGCGAGGGTGGGGCACCAACATCAATATTCCTTCGGGATATGCCCAGGGTTTCGTCAATGATTTTCCTTAAAAACAGTTCAGAAGTGACCAGAGCAGACACGGGATAACCTGGTATTCCCAGTACCGGGGTCTTGGCTACCACTCCTAGCACGACCGGATGCCCGGGACGTACCGCGACGCCGTGCACGGCCAGTTTGCCCATTGCCTCCACCGCACGGGCCGTGAAGTCCTCGGAGCCAGCCGAGGAGCCCGCGTTGACGACGACCACGTCGCAGGTCGCCACCGCCTCTTTAATGGCGTTCGCTATCAAACCCGGGTCGTCTATGACCGGGCCTTTCACCACAGGCACGCCGCCCCATTCGGCGACCTGGGCAGCCAGCATTATCGAGTTGTACTCAATGACCTGGCCCGGTGTTGCTTCGGTCCCAGGGGCGACCAGTTCGGTGCCGGTGGGGATTATTGCTACAGTCGGCTGTTTTCTCACCGCAAGTTCTGGCACGCCTGCTGCGGCGCATGCGCCCAGGTCCTGCGGCCTGAGCCGATGCCCGCCTGGTAGAACCAGCTCGGTGGCCGCGATGTCTTCACCGATGGGCCTGACGTACTGGTAGGGGGCGGCGGGCGCTCGTATCTCGACGGTGTCTTCTTGTGGCACGTGGACGTGCTCGATCATCACGACCGCGTCGAACCCTTCCGGCATCGCATCCCCGGTGTCCAGCCAAACGGCTCCGGTGCCGACGTCCAGGCCCACAGGGGACGTTTCAGTTGCTCCGGTGGTCTCGGCAGAGCGAACCGCGATTCCGTCCATCGCGGCCGCGTCGTAGTGGGGAGACGAGCGCAAAGCCCACACAGGCCCGGCCGTCACCCGGCCAGCGGCCTGCCTGAGGGGAACGGTTTCGGCCGGGGTGACCAGCGCGACCCCGGCCCGGTCGAGCGCGTCTGTGAACCGACGACGGGCCTCGTCCAGGGGCAGGTCTTGCAAGTAGTAACGGCGAGATTTGCCCGACTTAGGGGGCGGCGGTCCAGACGGCGAATCGGATTGATCTGTCATGTCAAAAGAGTGCGACCCGTACAGGCTCCCCGGCATAGAGGCCGCCGGAGTTGAGGGGGACCGAGGCGATGCCGTCGGCGCGGACGAGGGTGAAGATGAGGTTGGACTTGCCGAAAACCGGCTCGGCGACCATGCCACCAGTGCCCTGTGACAAAGAGACGGGGAAGTAGTCCTGTCGGCCTGAAGCCGAGGGTACGTCTTTTGTCAGACGGGCTGTCACGGTCGGCCTGAATTCTGTCGGGACGCAACCCATAAGTGCGCGAATGACCGGCCGAACGAGCAGGTCGAATACGACCATTGCCGACACCGGGTTGCCCGGCAGGCCAAAGACCGGCGTTTGGCCTGCCAGCCCGGCGATGGTGGGTTTACCTGGCTTTATCGATATACCGTGCACCAGTACTCCGGGCTCGCCCAGGCCAGAGAGCGCCGCAGCGGTCATGTCCCGGCTACCCATTGAGCTACCCGCTGAGAATACGACCACGTCGCCCAGGCCCATCGCCTTGCGCGCGGCTGCGCACTGGGTGTCCAGG
>Ga0114996_10006283_pt1 | contig 13737 bp, 25 predicted proteins | sample ArcticOcean_MG_C_4_FD_87039 | JGI IMG/M metagenome (GOLD analysis project Ga0114996, IMG submission 87039) | Marine microbial communities from western Arctic Ocean - ArcticOcean_MG_CB4_134 | ecosystem: Environmental > Aquatic > Marine > Oceanic | place: Arctic Ocean: Canada Basin | collected... | reverse complement strand
GCTGGAGTTCATAATGAATGCTATGACGATTGCGTGGGCAACTCCTACTGGGAGCATGAGCTACACTAATGAAATGAGGGGTACATGGGTCGTAAGACATGGATTAGATGCGGCTGTGGCGTAAAGCTACACGCAAAGAAGAAAGCTACGGTCTGCTACGGCTGTAACAATAAGGCACGTAAATTAAGGGTAAAGGAGAAAAAGAATGTCTGATTCAAATCACTACAGCACTCTACCTATAGAACCTTGGGATTTCATCCAACAAAATAAGCTTGACTTTTTTGAAGGCAATGTAGTAAAATATATATGTAGGTGGAGAACTAAGGACGGAGCGGATGATCTCCGTAAAGCTATCACTTACATTGAAAAAATTATAGCCAATGAGGAAAAGGACGGTTGAGCAACTATGCCTAATAATCGTTCCCGGTTCCTGCCTGAATATATTCCTATCTTCATATTGCTATTTGGAGCCATCTCTGCTGAAGTAGGGATGGAATTGGAAATAGCTACAATGGCTATACTTGGGTTCTCGTGTGTTTTTGTAGGAGCTATAGGATTCGCAAGGATGGTTTGGGACATGGTGAAGAAATGATAGACACAGAACCTTTAGACGGAGCTATGCTAGCCGACGGCTTTGAGGGTGCTCTCGTAGGATACGGGTATCAGTTTAGCTACCCTGTGGCGGTGTACAGCAAGATGGACTGCATGAATATACTTATGGAGCGTGATGGAATGACTGACGAAGAAGCGATGGAATACTTTGACTTCAACGTTCAGGGGGCATGGATGGGCGAAAGTACCCCCGTGTTCCTAGATGATATACAATGAAGAGGAGCGGAATGACTAAAAAACTAAAGAACACAAGCTACGCATTAGGGGCTATAGCCGCTATAACGGGAATTCTGGCAACAGCTTATGCTGTTAAAAAACGAAAACCGATTTCTCGGATAGTAAAAAATGACCTGTCGTCCCTAGTGGAAAACATAAAGGATGTATCAGCGTATAACTTCCATACCAAAATAGGTGACCCAATATACAGGTTTGTAAAGAAAAAGGAAAACATACCCTTCTAATAATTTTTTCAGAAATTTTCTCCAGAGCATAGGACAACATGGTGCAAATACCCCAATTTGTAAAAAATTATCTCAGAGGTTAAGTATACAAGGGGGAGGGCATGTGGTAAAGGTTTCACACAACCGGGGGTGCAATATCGGTGAATTCAAGCATTCCGGGCGTATCATCATAGCTACAGCCACCACAGGCGCAGCCACAGCCACAGCCACAGCCCCCACAGGCGCAGCCACAGCCACCACAGGCGCACACTAGAACATCTGTGCTAATGAGGTAAGATAATTAGAACACCTGTGCTAATTCGATAAGATAATAGAACGCATGTTCTATTGCGATAAGATACGAACATATGTTCTATTATTGATATTCTGTATCCTTGACAAAGCCAGATATTTCAGGCATTGTAGAGGCATCGGTTCTGACGGGGTTTCACCCGTACCGATGTTCGCATGCTTCATTATAAGCGTGTGAACATAGTCAAGTGGCGTTAGAGTCCTACGCATGGCTGGTAACCGCTGTGCGTGGACACTAGGCACTAAGCATAAGAGATACAGAAAGGTATCGACATGAAGAAGTTGCAGGGACTTACACCACTCCGCCCGCTGAGTAAGCTGGGGCAGAGTAAGGACAATGTGGAGGGTACTATCATCAAGAACAAGATGGTAACGAGAGAACAGTACGACAAGGTAGAGAGTTCACTAGCAAACAAGCAGACCGCTTGGAAGTGGGCAACAGATAAGCTAGATGACGCACAGGATGATCTACGGGCTTCAGAGAAGATGACCAAAGTAGCTTGGATAGTAGTGGCAGTGTTAGCCACACTTAGTGCATTGCAGTCAATAGCAATATTCTGGATGCTACTGTCCTAGACAACCAACCCCTCGCCTTTAGGGGCGGGGGGTTGTATCATATCTAAGAATAAACCTATCATAAGTAAACATCATACAGAAGAATAAAACTATCATGGACACAAACACTAAAACCTTTTTAGACTACATGGAACACTCTGATGGTGGAAGCATCACCTACGTGGCAGAGAAGATTACACAAGAGTACGAACAAGAGTACGACATAATCGAGGACGACACCGCCCGGAGTGTTCTGAACAGAGTGGATAAACTTGTTTCTACGCATGCTCAAGGTGGGTCGATAGCCTTTGAGATGGGAACAAAAGTAAACATGCACATAGTGCAACTTGCCCCTCTCACCACGTGGCTTCAGAGATTTTCGGGTAGGCAAGGGGTAAGCTGACCCTCCCGCCCCTTGCTCTCTCGCCCCTAACCTCTTGTCAAGGTTAGAGGGCTTCTTCTCTCTAATTCTTATCATATCGCCATTCGATGGCGATGTGATAGCTTTCTCCTATCCTACCCGCTGTATCCTTGACAGCCTCCTAAATTCCCTATAGTTTATAGGTGTCGCTGATGGCAGTCAGCTTCCCGTGTTTTGTGGTCGATGTAAAACTTAGTCAAGAAAGGAGATAAACATGGTTGTAAAAGTAACTACTCAAGTTGTGGATAACCGACAAGACCCGTTCCCCGCCACGGCGGAGTTCGTCTACTGGAAGATGAAAGGTGGAGACCACTACTACGTCTTAGGCTCTGACCATCGTGAGGCTAACGCTGTGGCGAAGGTACAGTGGGAACTGCAACGCAGGAACCCTAGTGACAACCCAGCGTATCTGGAGTTCGTCACCGATTGGGAGGTGTTGAACCTTGGACACCCAATGATAGCACCTACGGAGGCTTGGGAAACCGGTAAGGTATTCACTATAGAGGGGACTGCTGTTGATCAAGTAGACTACCTGACGGCTAATACCTACGGTACCTCAGCCTAACCCCACACCCCCCATCCACTGCCATGGGTGGGGGGTATACCTATCATATCGCATTCGGAATGCGATGTGATAGCTATCCTTACATCAGCGTCTCCTATCCTTGACAACGCATCCTAAACTTTATATTGTTTAAGTACGGCAAGTGAGGGCTTGCCAAGCTAAAACTAGTCTATAAGGACAACTAATTATGGAATCGCTTTTAGAGTATCAGCGCTGGATGAAAACAGCCGTTGACTACTCCAAAGTTCCCAACCAGAAAATGGTTGCAGGAATAAAACGCTACGTAGAGCACGGAATATCTCCGGGTTCATTCGTGACTAACCTGCTCTGTAACAACCTAAGGGGTACACTGAACTGTGCAGACCCCGCCAATTCGGCATTGATAAGCGAATGGTTAGAATGGGCGCACGATATACCGTCGCCACTACTGGGTTCTAAAGAAGCAATGGTTGAGCACTGCAAGAAGATGGCAACTCGTACAGAGTAATACCGAAGCCCTCGCCTCGCCCTTACGGGGCGAGGGCTAGAATGTATCATATCACCATTCGATGGTGATGTGATAATAACCCCCTATCCTTGTCTCCTATCCTTGACAAGTCGCTAAACTTTTCGTAGCTTATAAGTACTGCGGTGAGAGACACCCAGCAAACTACTCCGGAAAGGAGAGACAAAATGACTAAAGGACTTCTAAACCCATGCCCACGATGCGGTGGTTCAATACTACCTGTAGAGTATACCGATAAACGCATATGGCGATGCTCGTCATGTACTCGTACCTTCGGCACTTCGCCTGTGGAACACTTCACGGACGAGGATGTAGCCCAAGATAGGCGGGCAGGTAAGCACATCACTGCTCGGATTAGAACGGTGTAACCCATCGGCTCCCCCTGCGTGGCGGGGGGAGCCTAGTACCTAAGAAAGGAGGCTAATATGCCAACTATGGAAAAGGATAATGACGGTCACTGGACTGACCCAGACCCAGATAAGTGTCTGGAATGTAAGCGGGCTAGGGAGTGTTCTACGGAGTTCTTCTACCTAGACCGAGAGTACCCACCAATGCCTAACCACTGCGAATGCGGTCACGTTTCAAACGTTATGGAAGGGTCAGGGGAAGACGAGGCTAAGGCTGCGGGACGGGTTACGCATACTAAGTTATGCACTGACCATTCATGGCAAGTCTGGGAGACGATGAAAGAACTTCAGGAGTCATACAAACCTGAGTAATACATCACCCCCCGCCCTTCGGGGTGGGGGGATTTGTATCATATCCCCATTCGATGGGGATGTGATACGTTTCCCTGTATCCTTGCCTCCTATCCTTGACAGGATACCTTAAACTTCCTATTGTTTAAGTGTCGCAAGTGATGGTTTGCGGCACCTAAACATTCTGGTCGATTACAACGCTAGGAAGTAGGTGATACAGTATGGCACCAGACCCCCGGATAGCAATAGTCAAGAAAGAGGTTGAAGAATCTCAACTTGCCCCATTGCCAAACGGAATGGCTCTCATGGCTTTCTCAAAGTCTTTGATTGCTGAACGTGATGGCGACGCTGCGGGAGTATCCCGATGGCTAACCACAGCGCTCAAGTACGAGGCTAGATAAGGCAGTGCCCCCGCTCCCCCATCAGGGAGCGGGGGACAGTCATATCATATCCCCATTAGATGGGGATGTGATACCAATCTCCTATCCTTGCCCCTGTATCCTTGACAGCCTAAACTTTTCACGATAGATTTTAAGTGTCGAGAGACAGAAAGGAGGAAAAGAAATGAACGCAAAAGCGAAAGGTACTAAAGAAGCTGTTCAGTTTCACAGGAAGCAAATTCGTCTTATTGAAGCCCGTAACTGGGTTTACGCTTTAGACGATGCGTTTCAAGTTGAGTTCGAAGACATTGCGTCTGGTACGGACTTCAACATGGACTCGTTCAGTAGAGTAGCTAAATTCAATGTAATCATTGAAGAAGCCGCAGAAATTGAGAGCAAGCTGCTCCCGTGGTTCAAAGCCCGAGACTTCAAATGCATAAGCATTGAGGATAAGGTTGGAGTGTACTCTTTTGAGACCGATACTAAGGACTACACTTTACAGTGGCGACGAGAAGTCACTGAAGAAGAGAGGCGAATCACAACGGCTAATAGCCGTTGGGACTTCGATACTGGTAGTGCTTGGGAAGTTGTTCTCAGGGTAGGATTCACTGGCGACGGCTGTGAATGGATTGACGTTCCAACAGGCGAGTATCGAGAGATACCTGCTGTGGAAGCCAAACCAGCTGAGAGAGTAGAAATAACTCGCAAAGAGTTACAGTGCTAGACTAGAATCTAGCTGCCCCCACCTGCGTAGCGGGTGGGGGTACACACTCTTATCATATCGACTTCAGAAGTCGATGTGATAGGTTTCCTATCTCCTTCCCTCCCTATCCTTGACAGCCTAAACTTTATATGGTTTTATTTAAGTGTCGAAAGACAGAAAGAAGGTAAAACTTATGTACGGCACTATTTACAGAGAGACATTCGTTGATCGAGTGGAATCTCATCAAGTCGCCTCTGGTTGGTCACGGGGGCAGTTGTTTCTACTGTTCGACCACCTAGAGCAACGAGAGGACTCTACTGGCGTAGAACTTAAGTTCGACATTGCACTCCTCTCTGATTGGGAGCCATACGCCTCCCCCGATGAGTGGCTAGAGATGAACTCAGAGCAAGCCGACCCGACCAACTTCAGTGACTATGACAACCCGACTTGGGACGACATTAAGAACTGTGTTAGCACTGTTCTACACATCTTCTCCACAGATGAAGGGGTGGTGTCACTACACTAATCACCAGCCCCCCAGCCTAGCAAGCTGGGGGGTTATCATATCGCTGTTAGATAGCGATGTGATAAGTCTCCTTACTTCTCCTTGTGTATCCTTGACTCCTACTAAACTTTCTGGTTATTATTAAAGGACAGCGAGAGGGTCTTGCTATGGAAAGGTAAAACTTTATGGGTATTCCAAATACGGTAAACAGCTACGGCTGGACAATGCAGGTTCACGGTGAATTCTGTACTGGTTGCAATGCTAGGTCAGGACGTTGCCGAGAGCTGACTAAAGCAGCTCAGGCTTCGGAACAGAAGTCAGTTGACGACTTGAAGATTGAGCTTCAAGGACTACTAGCGGTTACCGATTCAATGACACCGGTTGAAGCTGAACGGCTTCGTCGAATTCTAAGAACTGGTGAACACTGGTTCGTAACGAAGCCACTAGAGGCTTAAGTCGCAAAGCCCCCACCGGAAACGGTGGGGGTTCTGCAACACAAGGAGAAAAATGGTAGAACCACCACTTAGACACGTACACAATAACACTTACATGAATGTAGCAGAACAGAAAACACACTACATAACAACATGTGAAGGTTGCGGTTGCCCTATCAAGCTTGTGCAGCCTTGGTACAAAGAGATGCTGTTGACGCTGATGATTGAACCCTCAGGCTCTGACATACTGAGGGGTGCCCGCTTAGAGGTATTCAAGTCTCACGACGGATAGGTAGGAGCAAGCCCCCCATCGGAAACGGTGGGGGGTTCGGGGATATGATATATCGGATATATCATGTCTCCTTTCCTACCGCAACTGTCTCCTATCCTTGACAGCTATCCTAAAATTTGCTAACTTAGAAGTGCCAACGAACTAAGCTAAAACTTTGAAAGGGATTTAGAAATGGGATTTGGAACAATGAACTTGGGTGCAGGATTTGCATCTCAAGAAGCACGTTACTTAGAGCCGCCCGATGTACTACATTACGATGTTTGTGAAGCTATGCGCTGGTACTGGTGTTCTTCATGCGAACATCCATTCATGGAAGATAGCGACCTGTCGGGTAATAAACACATACGTAACTTGCACGACTGTGGGCAAGGGTTCAACAAACGTTACAATGAATGCATTTGCGAATTTCTAGGTGACGACTACTTGGAAGAAGGGAGATACTAACATGGACTACGAATGTTCCGAGTGTGGTGAATTGGAAGGTCACAAGCTACACCACGAAGTAGCCAATCCGATGACAGGTGGAGATGTTCACTTTGACGAGTGCAACTACGAAGCATCTTATGAGGGTGAAGAACGTGGTTGGGTTCCGTCAATGTTCTGCCATGAATTTGAGGCTGGCTGCTATTGTGCAGATAGTGGCAGGTGTGAGGTCTGTGTCGAAAAGGCAGTTGACTTCGCAGACCACATGCGAGACGCAGCAAAGGAAGGATAACATCAGGCCCACCCCCCTTCGGGGGGGTTGGGTTCTGCGATATGATACATCGGATGTATCATGTCTCCTATCTCCTAGAACATACGTTCTAATCTAAACTATCCTGTCTCCTATCCTTGACAAAGTATGAAAACTTTGGTTAAATATAAGTGTCCCAACCACGGGACAACTAAAACTTTCAGCTCCACTTACGGAGCAACAAGGAGATTCCATCATGGATGGTATCGAACAGTTCGCAAACGGCGAGGCAGCTTTTGCCTCTTTACAGGTTCCCGCATGGCATCGCCTCGGGACAGTGTTTGAAGAAGTAATGTCCACGGAGGAGATTCTTCGGACGGCTAACATGGCTAACTGGAATGTGCGCCTTGTACCGGCTGTGCAAGCACATGGCGACCTTCTACTGGAAGTGCCAGAGAAGTTCACGGTGCTTAGAAACAACCCGATCTCGGATTCGGTTGATGCTCTCTCGGTAGTAGGTACGAAGTACCGTACCGTTCAGAATGAACAGGTGTTCGGATTCGGTCAGTCTATTCTTGACAACTCTCCGGATGCTGTATGGGAAACTGCTGGCTCGATTCGTCAGGGTCGAACGATATTCGGGTCGCTCCGCATGTCGGGCTTAGACATTCTCATCAACGGCGTGGATGCTGTGAACCTCTACTTGATAGTAGCGTCGTCACATGACGGTTCAACGGGTGTCTCGGCAATCGTGTCACCGGTCAGGGTTGTATGCCAGAACACGCTTGCAATGGCTCAACGCAATGCTACGTCGCAGTTCAAAGCTAGGCACACTGCTAGTATCGACGGGCGTATCGAAGATGCTCAGGTAGCCCTCGGCATCACCTACAAATTCGTAGAAGAATTTGAAGCTACTGCGACAGTGTTGTCAGATCGCAAAGTTGATCTCGATCAGCTTGAACAGATAGTCGAAACCGTTTGGGCAAAAGACCCTAAGTGGGCGACTCTCGGAGAGGATGAACGCCGAACGGGACTTACCCGTTGGGAGAACCGACTGGAAACAATCGGTAGCATCTACGTCGGTAAAGGTGAACGTGGAGACACAATGTCCACCATCACTGGTACAGGTTGGGGCGCATTGAACGCCATAACTGAATACACCGACTGGTACGGTCGATCCACTGGTCGTGACGAACGGGCTTCAGGATTCAATTCCGCTAACGAGGCACTCAAAACCAAGGCTTTGGATGCGGTACTCGCTGTAACAGCGTAGTGCAAACGGGGCGAGGTGGAAACACCTCGCCCCAACGCTAGCTAGCCATTACACAAACAGAACGGATGTTCTGTTTTGAGAGATGATAACATCAGATGTTATCATGTCTACTTCCTAACTACACTCCCGTATCCTAACTCCTATACGTTTACCTCCTTTCCTATCCTTGACACCGCCTAAACTTTTTGGTACACTTAAGGGAACGCAGTGAAGGTCTGCGTCACATCTCAGCTATGAAAGGATAGCGTAATGGAACTCTTAGAACAGTTCAAACAAAAGGAAGATATCGTGGAAGTTAACCCCGATAGATACATTGATGGTGTAGAACACCTTGAGTACCTCAATAAGAAGGCGATCAAAGCAGACTACAATAGGCAACTAAACATGGGTAATGTATTAGAAGCTATTAGATTAGATAGTGCATACCCCACAAGTCCTCGGCTCCCCATCACATTCTCTATGATTCACAACGACACAGAGATACGAGTCATCTTCTCATGGGGCAAAGGTAATGCCCAACTAGACATGAGTTTCGCTGACTACGATGCACTGCCCAAAATCTCAGACATCAAGGAGGCTGTTAATGTATAAGAGGCTTCTCTCTTATATAAGAAGTCTGTTGCACAAACCAGCTCCGATAACACGGAGTCGGTTTGAGCGACTCAATGACCGATTCTTTGAACCCGAAGAAAGATCGTAATGACCTTTGTACACAAGACCCCGACGAACAAAAGAATGACCTTTGTACTACCGACGGACTACAAACATCCAGCAGGACTTACTTGCGGTAGATGTGGTGGGACATTCAACACCAGCTTTGCTCTCAGTTCTCACGCAGATCGTTGCGCCTCAGTTGACAGGTTCAGGTTCAACTACAACAGGCAATTCGATGACTAACAAGAAGGAATATGTATCAGCTGGGACTACAGGTCTCTAAGCTGACTCCCTCTACAAGCCCCCATCGCTTACCTTTCGGCGGTGGGGGCTTTTTCTTTAGACATGATAAATCAGATTTATCATGTCTCAGTTCATTCCTTTCCTTCCTCCTTTCCTTCCTAGCCTAAAACTAAAGTATCTAAAAACTCTATTCTATGGTACACTTGTTGTAGAGATAAAACTACTTCACCAAAGTATTCTACAGGGATTAGATTATGGCACTAACTTGGGACGCTACTGCAATTGGACACAAGCCTAACACTGGCGTGTTCAACGATAAGAATGGTGAATGGCGACGTACTGACTACCTTTGCTTTATGCTCATGGCAGTTGATATGCGTGAAGTTACTAAGAAGAACTGGAAGGAAGTTTACGGACGAATCCGTATGTACGAGAAGCTATTCGGGTCTGCTTTCACTAAGCCCTGCAAGCACCGTACTAAGGTTGAAGATGTATTAGATGCAAAGGGTGAACGCATACCTGATACTTGGAGTTCGGATAAGGACTACCAGTTCAAGCGTAAAACCGTTTTCCCTAACTGTAAGGGACATATCACTGATGGTGTCACCAGCAGTAGAGTCGGTAATATACCAGCACCGTATACAGCCAAACATATCAAGGATAGGATTGGGTACTCTACTAACGTAGCCTCTAAGAGCAAGGCAGGGTTTCTATCCCACCTATGGAACAGTTGGGGATACGATTACAGAGAAGATTTAGTGGCTGTGAAATCATGAGTAAACGTAAATTTCTGGTGTGGTCGGATGGACATACAGTGGACATCACAGACGATACTGGACTAGCTGAGTTCTTCCCCGCCCCACGAAAGGTAAATGGAGTATTGGAATTCCCAGAGTTGGTTATCAAATAATGAACATTCACGTTATAACTAAGAACGTCTACGGCAACGACTTGTTCTATATCAAAGCCCCTGTTGCAGCCCAAGTAGTAAGAAATCTAACTGGTCGTAAAACTGTAACTGGCAGTGACCTTCAAAATCTTGAGGCACTAGGTGCCAATGTAACAGCTAGCGAAGAAGCTACTGAAGCATTAGAACGCATTGGTAGTTCGTGGGGGGCTGGTATCTAGACATGATAAATGCATTTATCATGTCTCACTTCCTTGTTTCCCATCGCCTCCCAGCTTCTATATAAACTTATACTTCCTAGCTATAAACTTATATAGAAGATTGGGTAGGATAAACTATTTTCTACTGTAGCTAAACTTTATACCTTCGGCTGCCATTTTCTGTTTTGCCACAGCCGCTATAGATTTCGCTGGCTGCGTTCCATGCAATAGCAGTGCGAATGGTTTTGTACCGTACATAGCGTGGGAGTCATCGTGGTCAATCTCTAACCCGAGTTTAGCAGCTTCTTCTGGATGGTATACAACTGTCGAGTATTTCAAACCCAACTCATCTATTATACGATCATGCTTCCCACCCACACTTGCTGTAAGATTTAGGTTAGCTGGTATACTATCTATTCGTGCTTTCCAGTAGTCAAGAGATTTAGTGTAAGCGTAGAACAATATGTCGGGATTGTAGCTAGCTACTATACGCCATGCATCGAAATACTTCTGGTTGAAGAAATCCCCACCTACATGAATCCGTACTATCTGGGCTGCTTTAGGTAATGCGTGGTGGATGCGTTCTACCATAGTTGCGGTAGATTCTCTTCTGAGTAGTTCAAAGTTATGCCACCGAGCATTACGGGCGTTGGGTGATCTAGCTTCGTCAGTAGCTGAGAAACAACGGAACTCCGTATCCACACCATCTGTTATTTTACCTGTAACTCTGTGCGCCTTAGACAGACATTCATTAGCGGCTGGGCAGGAATACCCACTGGGTAGCGAGAAGGTATGAATCTTGATAACTACAATTTCGCCAGTGACAGTATCTTCTATACTAACTAGCTTGGCATTACCAACTTGGAATTTCAATACTTTTAGTGCGTCCATTATTACTCCAACTTTCTGTAATCCTCATTATACATGAACCCTACTTCGAAATCAAATACATGCGCCAGCCTGTATAAATGGGAAATGATAATATACAAGCTGGTGTAGATAGTTGGTTCAGCTCAAACAAAACCCCGATAATCTTCTAAGTTACTATCGGGGTTCTGCTTGCCAGAAAGGAAGCTACATAGGGTCGTTCTTCGTGGCTGTGTCAGGTACTGTGAAATTCGCTCCGAACGCCTTGAAGCTAATTACGTTGGATAAGGGAATCATCTTGTACCCTACGTTCATTTCCCAGACTGGAAGCAATCCTCGTTGCGAGGGATTGTATTTCAGTCCGTCACCTGTGGTGTATTTTCGTACACCTGTGCGACAGTGCATGTTCCGCACTGTACCATCTGAGCGTTTCAGGAAGGACACACTAAAAAATGTACCCTTAGTTGATTGCAGTACATCCGCAGCAACTGTCTTAGATACTGGTAACATTTTTACTCTCTTTCTGTACTTGTTTTTACCGTACTACCATTCTACAGTAACACCCACCCGATAGCAACTTTATATGTAAGCCTCTGTATAACCGAGACATGATAAGTAACACAGCTGGGATGTTATTACTACAGTAGCTGGGCAGTATATACCGAGGGTACTAGATACGGACTAGGGATCACACGGGGGGTAATGTATACAGACTGAGAAATGATAAGTACCCCAGCCTCCTTGCTTCCCCCTCCTTTCCTTTGTATACAAATTAGTATTCTAAACTTTTCCAACATAAAAAAACCCCCTCACCTGTTCGGATGGGAAGGTGAGGGGGCTGCTAGCTTGGCGGGTGGGCAATAGGAGATAAACGATTAGACGGTTCACGCGTGTGATAAAGCAAGAGGGGAGTGTTGCGGATATGTAATACACAGGATGCAATCCTAGGAATCGGTTACTGTGTGTACAGGAAAACGAAGTGACTCGTACATGTGTCATCGTGGTTAGGAATCTAATCTATATTCTATTGTCCCCGCCTCCGACGGGTGAGGCTGTTGGAGAGCTACCCCTTCAACCTCTACACATAATTATACACCTGTCGGGGAGACTTGTAAAGATTCCCACACAGGCAATATAGATACCTAAATCATACCTGATAACTCCACATTTCTATTAGCTAATATCAATATCAAAGTATCTCTCTGACCTATATATAAGAATACACTACCAGAGATATACAAGCAACTAGATATGATAGCTATACCGCAAGCTGATCTCCTTGATGCGCTCCTTACCTCCTACCCAATACATAAACTTATAAATAATCGTACTGCCCATTCCTAAACTAACTGGGGCAAGCCACCTCGATCTTCTTTATAATGTATTGTTTTGCATCCTTGAGATAAACTTTTGTAGTTCTGGTAGAACCTTTAGGAACATTGTGTAGTAATTCTGTAAGGTTAGGAACTATTAGGAACTTGTAGGAACTATGGCTTTGTTGTTTCCTCTATGGTTATTTGTATTACGGTTGGTTTATATATAAACAAACCCCCGCTTTTTATAAACTAATTTGGTGTTCCCACCATTCGGTATGGTGGGGGCATGTGAGGCACACCGTTAGTTTTACTTTTCGCTTGCCGACGATTGCTATGCGAGATCGTAGGTTGTGTGTGTGGTTCATTCTATGTATGGTACTCATCTGTCTATTCGTTGAATCCGGTTATCGACTATACGATAGGTTACTTCTTCTTCTGTCTCTACTACCTCATATCCAATTGGTACAAACCATCTGGATAATATTTCTCTCCCTCCCGCTTCTGCTTCTTCGGAAGTAGCGAATACTACTGCGTTGAAACTGAGGTGGTCTTGGTCGGGGAGTTGTAGTCCGTACTTGAAGTTAGGCATCAGTTTCCCTTCCTGCCAGTTAGGATATATATATCTTTATCGTAGGTGGTTCTAGGTGTAGTTCTACATTCTATGTGATATTGTTTATGTATATCTAATGATTCTGTTTTCGATTCTGTCGTTGAACCTTCTTGTTCTTCCGATGGTTCTTTGGATGTTGGTTCCATCTATCTTCCCCCGCCTGTTGCCAATTCTTTTTTATTTCTTTCCAGTTCATGTGCTTGTCTTTCTATTTATTGCTTCTATTCCGTCGTTGGAAATCTTTGGAATCATTAGCTAATACTTCATTAGGAATAATGTTTGGTATTTGTGAGAAGCCACAGTTTAGACATATTTCTTCAAGTCCATCTAATCCGTCCCGATCAATCACCTGACCACTACATTTCGTACATGCGAGTTTAGAAATCATGCTTGTAAGTCTACGCCCCAATTCCATACTAAGTCAACCGTTGTCCACGGTTCACCCTCTTTAGGTAGATGCCCGTAACTCTGTTTAGATAGGGCTTCATGGTACTGCGGGTAAGGTAATACCTTCAGACCTACAAAACCAGCTTCAAGGAAATGTTCTTTGACAACACCCTCATACTCAACAG
>Ga0114996_10006281_pt1 | contig 13740 bp, 11 predicted proteins | sample ArcticOcean_MG_C_4_FD_87039 | JGI IMG/M metagenome (GOLD analysis project Ga0114996, IMG submission 87039) | Marine microbial communities from western Arctic Ocean - ArcticOcean_MG_CB4_134 | ecosystem: Environmental > Aquatic > Marine > Oceanic | place: Arctic Ocean: Canada Basin | collected... | reverse complement strand
TGGGACCACGTGGATCAAGACCCCGTGCAAGGCATCATCTCGCTTTGAGCGTTACCGAGGCCTGCGAGAAGCCGGAAGCGCCGCGTCGGGGCGGCTTGCTCGATCGAGCGGTCGATGGCGTCGACCGAGTATCGGAGCGCATCTCCATCGTGATGTTCCGATTCGGCATCTACGTGACCATGCCGGTGTTGGTCGTGTTGGTCACGCTCGACGTGATGCTGCGCTACGTCTTCAACTCGCCTCTCCAGTGGGCGCGGGACGTGAACGGCGTCCTGCTCATCATCTCCATCCTCTGCGCGATGCCCCACGCGTGGGACCGGGCCTACCACATCCGCATGGAGGTCTTCTACTCGCGGTTCTCGGCGACGAGGCGGCGCATGGCAGACGTCCTCTCGTCCGTCTCGGGCATGATCTACTTCGGATTCATGGCGGTGCAGGCCGCGCGCTTCGTCCCGTTCATGATCCAGACCGGCGAGACGGGTGAGGACTGGAACTTCGTCCTCTGGCCGTTCATGGGCGTCGTGTCGTTCTGTGCGTTCGTGATGGTGGCTCGCGTGTTTTCGAACCCCGAGGGCGTCGAGCGCAGCCGGAAGGGAAGCGGCGGATGATTCCCATCAGCGGGCTCATCGGCATCGCGGCGATGTTCGCCCTGCTCATGTTCGGCGTCCCCATCGCGTTCGCGATGGCACTCACGGGCGCGGTCGGCCTGTGGATTCTTGAGGGCCCTGGCCCCGCGCTTGCCCATGCGACGCTGATTCCATGGACCGAAGGACGCAGCTTCGTCTTCGTCACCATTCCGCTCTTCGTGCTCATGGGGCAGCTCGTGTTCCACACGGGCCTCGCCAGGGATCTCTACGGAGCCGTTCGCACGTGGATCGGCAGGGTGCCGGGGGGCATGGCCATTACCTCCGTGGTCGCCTGCGGCGCCTTCGGTGCGGTGACGGGGTCGAGCATCGCGACCGTGGCGACGATGGGCGCGATCGTCATGCCCGAGATGCGCCGCTACAACTACAACCCCCGACTGGCGACAGGCGCTTTGGCCGCCTCCGGCACGCTGGGCATTCTCATTCCACCGAGCGTCATCTTCATCTTCTACGGGGTGATGACGGAGACGTCGATCGGAGAGCTCTTCATTGCTGGGATCATCCCAGGGATTCTGACGGCGGTCATGTTCTCCGGGATCATCCTGGTGCGTTGCCTGATCACGCCCTCCCTCGGCCCTCCGGGCCCCGGCGCTACCTGGAGTGAGCGCTGGTCGTCGACTGCGGGGCTCTTGCCGATCATGGCCCTCTTCGGGCTCGTGATCGGGGGCATCTACGCGGGCATCTTCACCCCGACGGAAGCCGCAGGTGTGGGGTGCTCGGGCGTATTGGTGACGGCCGCCATCAGGCGGAGCCTCACTCGGACCGCCATGAGCAAGGCGTTAGAGGAGACAGCCCTCATCAGCGCGATGATCTTCGCGATCATCGTGGGCGGGTACCTCTTCGCCCGCTTCCTGGCGGTGACTGGGACCACTCAGGCCATGGTCGAGATGCTGGTCGCTATGGATCTCGGCCGTGTGCTGTTTCTTGTCACGCTCGTCGGGCTCTTCATGATCTTGGGCGCGATGCTAGACGTCTTCGGCATGCTGGTGCTGACGATTCCATTCGTGATGCCGATCGTACGCGGGCTCGGTATCGACCCGGTCTGGTTCGTGGTCTTCGCGGTGGTGATGGCGGAGGTCGCGCTCGTCACCCCGCCGATCGGGGCCAACGTCTTCGTGATGCGCCGGACTGCGCCCGAGGTACCCATGGGCGAGATCTTCATGGGCGTGCTCCCGTTCGTGGTCGGGGAGCTCGTCGTCATCGCACTGCTGATCGCGTTCCCGGAGATCGCGCTTTGGCTACCGAGGCAGATGCGCTAGCTCAGCGGCTAGCTGGGTCCAGATACCAGTCCTTCAGGTTCACCCATTCCCCGCGGGCGTCCATCACCAGCCCCTGCAGACGATTGTTGATGCCCGCGAGGCGCTGCGGGAAATAGAAGTAGGTGTAGGGCTGCTCCTGCACGATGAGTCGCTGGTATTCGGTCCACAGAGGCCGCGCGACCTCTCGATCGGCTATGACCCGCAGCTCCTCGACTAGCCGGTCGATCTCCGGGTTTTGAGTCCCGGACATCGCGAGCGGCTGGTCGATGTTATCGGAGTGGAAGAGCTCGGTATCGTCGAGCTCGAAGTCGACTACCCACCCCATCACCACGCCGTCGAAGTCACGGTTGTCGGACGAGGTCATCTGCTCGACGAGCGTGGTCCACTCCACCATGCGAGGCTGGACTTCGACGCCGATCTGCGCGAGCTGCGACTGCATGATCTCCGCGACCTGCTGTCGCACCTGATTCGCATTGTACTTGATCGAGATCGAGAGTCGCGTGCCGTCAGCGGACTCCCGCACGCCATCGCCGTCGCGATCCCGCCACCCGGCCTCGTCCAATAGCGCTCGGGCTCCGTCCGGATCGTACCGGATGGGGTCGATCGCCGTCGGGTCGTAGGCCCAATGGAAGGGGGGCACACCCGAGTGCGCGACCGACCCGTACCCTTGGACGACCGCCTCCACGATCCTGTCGCGGTCCGTTCCCATCGTGAGCGCGCGACGGACGCGCGCGTCCGAGAGCTGCGGACGGCGGGCGTTCCAGCCGACGAAGTTGTACTGCCGTGCCACGGATGTCCCGAGCTCCAGATTCGGGTCGTCGATGATCTGGGGCGCCTGCTCGGGCGCGGGCCCCATGTAGACGTCCACATTCTCGGTGAGGAGCTCCGTCAGGAGCGTCGTCTGCTCAGTGATCACCCGGTAGACGTACCGGTCGACGAAGGGCCGTCCCCCGAGACCTTCGGGAAAGACCGGATTGGCGGCGAAGATCCAGCGGTCCTGGGGGCGGTGCGATTCGAAGACGAACGGCCCGTTGCCGACGGGGCACTGCGTCCCGAAGGGGTGCTGGCCGAGCTGGTCGTGCGGCACGTCGCCGAGCAGATGCTCGGGAAGCATCGCTATCGAGCGGAACGCGTCCATGAACTGTGGGTGCGGCTGCATGTGGATTCGGATCGTGAAGTCGTCCAAGACCTCAAACCCCGCGGGTCCTTTCTCGAAGTACTGCAGCGTGGCCACGTTCGGATAGCCCGTGACGGGATCGTTGATCGTCTCCCAGGTGAACGCCACGTCGTGTGCGTCGGTCCGTTCTCCGTCGTGCCAGAGCACGTCCTCCCGGAGCCGGAAGGTGATGGAAGTGCTGTCCGGTTCCAGTTCCCAGCTCTCGGCCAGGTAGGGGCGCGGCTCGAACCGCTCATCGTAGTCGATGAGCGTCATGAGATTGACGAACTGCTGATGCTGACGCCCAGTGTTGTCGCTGGAGACGGCGGCGTTCATTCCGTCGCCTATCTCCGCGTAGTTGCCTACCACAACCGTGCCGCCGTAGCGGGCATCGTCGGGTGTGGGGTAGGTCGCTCTTGCCTGCTCCATGAAGGTGGCAACCGCGGTGAGTGCCTCCGTGCAGAAGGCCTCCCGCGACGGCTCCGAGCCGTCCCCGCCGCAAGCGGTGAGGATGCCTGTGCATCCGAGAATCAGTAGCCTTTTCATGGAGTCTCCCCTCGTTGAGCTGAACAGTCCCGCGCTCGAGGGGCTGCGCTGCAAGCTGTCACCCTGGCGGCTCGGATGCGAGTGTTATCTCGCGGTCAGGTCCACCCAGACTCCAGTCGGACCGGCGTTTACAATGCGGGTCGCGCCTTCCTGAGACTCCTCTGTCCAGCATCCGTGGATGTGGCCACAAACGGCCAGGCGGGGCTGAGCCCGCCGGATGGTGTCTAGGACGACCTTGCTGCCGAGGTGCTGGCCGCCGGCCCGGTCAACGTGCCCGAGTGGCGGGGAATGCGTGACGAGCACGCCGCTACTTGGGCAGTCTTCGAGGAGCACGGCTGCCTCCACGTCGTCGAGGTCGTAGCTCCAGGCACCGAAGGGCGTCACCGGAATCGCGCCCCCGACTCCCCAGAATGAGACGCCGTCGATCTCGCACCCTGAGCCGTGCAGGACGTGGGCGCTGGACCAGCCCGCGCAGGCGTTACTGAGCTCTTCGGCCGACTCGCCATTTCCGGCCACGAGGACCGTGGGTGTGGCGGTGGCGGATAGGATGTCCACGGTCGTCTGTAGTCCCTGGCGCATGACGGCCAAGTCTCCCGCGCATACGAGCACATCCGCATCCGCGGAGAGCTCGACCAGGCGCCTAGCCGCGGCTTCGTCGCAATGGATGTCGCTACAGAGGAGTAGGCGCATCGCCTTAACCGACCTGACCGGCGGGGATAGGAAGTGCCGCTGGCGGCAGGTCCGCGAGCCTACGGTCGAGCTGGATGGAGAGCATCCACCAGGCCACACCGGCCTGGAGCGCGACGGTCGCGACCGACGCATACCACAAATGATCAAGCTGGAACCAGCTCTGGCGTGACAGCCACACCGCAGGGATCGCGAACGTGATGAGGCGCGTAGCGCTGGCGATGAGCGAAGGCACAGTGTGCCCCAGTGCCTGGAACATGCCAGAGCACGTGAAGACGATGCCCGTCGCGACGAAGTTCCACGAGATGATGCGTAGGAACCCCGCCCCGTCACGGATGACCTCGGCGTCGTCCGTGAAGAACGCGATCAGCACGGCGGGTCGGAGCTGACAGAGCAGGGTCAGCACGAACATGATCGCGCTGAGACTGATGACTGCGGTCTTGAAGGTGCCGCGCACCCGGTCGGCTTTCCCCGCGCCTACGTTCTGCCCGGCCACCGGAGCGGTGGCGAAGGCGATAGCCATGGCCGGCAAGAAGATCGCCTGCATGACCCTTGAGCCGATCCCGAATCCTGCCTGAGCCTCCGGGCCGAAATCCCTGATCGTCCAGTAGATGATTGCCATGTAGACGAACATGAGCGCGAACTCGCCGCCCGGCGGGATGCCGACCGCCAAGATCCGCTTCCAGGCATCGATGCGTGGACGCACCATTGCCCAGTTGAAGGTCACGTAGTGCTCGAGGCGAACGAAGTAGGCCGTCATCAACACGATGGCCACCGCGATCGAGATCGTCGATGAGAGGCCGGCCCCGGCGATACCCATCGGCCGACCCGTGCCCCAGCCGGTGATCATGATCGGCGACAGGATGGCGTTGAGGATGACCGTCAGGACCTGCACGACGATGGTCGGGTTGACGATGCCCGTTCCTCGAAGCGCCGATCCCATGGAGATCAGCGCGAACTGGAGGGCGAGGCCTGGCACGAACCAGTACAGGTAGGTGATGCCCGCCGCTTCCGTTGCAGCGTCGGCTCCGAGCGTGCCCATGTACCATCCAGCGAGCCCGTATCCACCGGCGAGGGTGATCGCGGCGCACACAGCCGCGAGGACGAGGCTCTGGTTGAAGATCAGATTTGCGTCCACCCGATCCTTGCGGCCGCTCGCCTGGGCGATGAGCGCCATCGTGCCCACGCCCAGGATCTGCGTGATCGCCATCACGAGAAACGCCACGTTACCAGCCGAGCCGAGACCCGCGATGGCGGTGTCGCCGAGCTGACCTACGAAGTACAGGTCGACGAGGTAGTAGGCGGTCTGAAACACCATGCCGATCGCGATCGGCATAGCCATGCGCAGGATGTGGCCCGGAATGGGGCCCTCCGTGAGGTCGTTCACTCCGGGTCCTCTTCAGATAGGTGCACGTCGTCACCGAATGCGTCGGCGGCCACGGTCCTCGCATAGTCACGAACATCGCTCGAAAAGTGCTCCGTCTCTGCCTCGAAACGGACCCTGTCACGCGCATAAAGCGCGCGAATCGCCTCCTCGAAGGCAGGAGCGTTGCCGGCCATATCGTATATGAATCGGTAGGCCCCGTCCTGAGCCTTCTGGATCTTGTCCGTTTCTTGGTTCGCCTTTCTGGCCTCGTCCACCAGGCGGCGCAGGGTCGCGGAGGCGCTTCCGCGCTGGCCGTTCAACCACGCCCAGTGGCGGGGAAGGAGGGTCACCTCCTTCGAGACGACACCCAGCTTGGGCCGGCCGCGACCCCGGGGAGCACCCTCGGTCCCTCCGCGCTCGAAGACCATGTAGGCCCGTAGCCACTCGACCCGGTCGGCCACCTCCTGCGAGGTGCCCTCCAGCTCGAGGTCCACCCGGCCCCCGGACACATCGTTGAAGATGCGAACGGGCCCCTCCCCCCGATCAGTCGCTGCCTTACACCCGCGAGCCACCGTGGCGAGATCGCCCTCGGCTATGCGTCGGTCTCCTACAAACGCGGTGCAGCTGAGCTGGGAATCTTCGGTGATCGTCGGCCACCTCAGGGTCTCATGGAAGCCGACAATTCTACCAGGGTGTTAATCCGTGTCAATATTATCCTGGTATTAATGCTGCTGTTCGGAATCTTGCCTTAGCTGGACACACCCACAGCTTGCTCGCGACTCTGACGCGGCCGAGGTTGCGAGGTGGTGTCGGAAGGAGCAGGCCGGCTATCAGACCGCGACAACCGCGTCGGCAACCCCCGGGGGGGATGTGGGATACCCGGCACTTCGTGTCGCCAACAACGAGTTAGAAGACATGCTCGAAGCACTTCTTGGGGCACGCAGCGGAGACAGAGACGATGACCTGTAGTCGAACTCTTGTCGTCTGTGCGCTCGTTACCGTGAGCGCGTTACTCGCAGAGCGGGTGGAGGGCCAAGCGGAGTACCGGGACTCGGTGCTCGTGGCCTACTTTTCAGCATCGACGCTCGGGACGGCGGCCTTCGGCAGTGAGCTAGCAGTGGAGCTAGAACGACACCTCTCTGCGACGCCAGACTATGCGGTGGTAACCCCGCCAATGTTGATCGATCTTCTTCCGCCTTCCGTCGCGGAGACCTTGTGGCACGGTGGAGTTACGTCCCGCACCCCGCTGACGTGCCTACGAGCGAGGCAAGTAGCGTTTCTTGTCGGCGCCTCTCTAGTGGTGTGTGGGACGGTTACCGGGCTTGAGGACGGTGGCTTTCAGGTACTTCCGATCGTCATCTCTACTCAGGATTCGCGGGAGCGGATGCTTCCCCCGTTGGAGGGCACCGATGCTGGGGTGTTGGCCCTCGGCATTGTAAACATGCTCCGGAGGTGACACCGGGTGGGCACACGTCTTCTAACAACCGGTTACCGTCTGCGTTCGCTGCGCTCACTCCGCTGAATCACAGCTCGCTGTACGCGAGCCGCGCCGGTAACCTGAGAACGTTATCCGTCATTTCTGAGGGCACTGGGATATGTTTGGCAGGCTCTTTTCTGCAACGGGTATGGCACTGTGCCTGACCGGCATTGGCCTACCCGATTCGGCCGATGGCCCTTGCGATCGCCCCCTCTACTTCGCGGAGGGCGAGACGGCGGTCGAGTTCGATCTCGACTGCGATGGGACCCAGGACCAAGTTCGGGTCGAGGTGGCTCCGGACTTGTCCGGGGTAACGCGCCGCTGGTTGGCGCTCCGTGGCTCGCGGGTAGAGATCCCGTTGGAAGCCTCGGTTGAGATCATCGGGGTAGCAGATCTCGACGGTGACGCCCGGGATGACGTTCTGCTCCTGGGCACCAGTCCGGGTGTCGCCGCACCCGCGGTCATACTCTCGACGGCATCGGGCGGGACGCCTGCGCGTTTCTCGTCGCCAGAGATCGCCCGCTCCGCGAATCTGGTCTTCCACGAGGATGTCTACTCAGACTGTCCGAGCATCATCCGCTCGGCCCGGTTCATTCAAACGTCCTCGGGGCTGGGGCTGTTGCTCCCATCTGGATATGAAGAGGAGGTCACCTGTGAGACGCCCCTCCCACTTTCGGTCTTCATGGTCTCGGGTGGCACGTTGGTCCTCCTGCCGGATCCGTGACCGGTGAGCGGGATCGTGTGACGGGCGGGAGGAAACGACGTATAACAAAATGCGGTTGCCGCCTACGCTCACTGCGTTCGCTCCGGTGAAACGGCTCGCTATTGGCAAGCCGTCGGCAACCCAAGAACGTTAGGTGTCATCGCCAGGCTGTGCCTGGCTGCACGACGTCTCTTAAAGAGATTCTCCCATGTCCGCCCAGGCGATGGCTCGGCGCGCGTTTTTGCTCCTGACGCTGGCGGGCCTCTGCGGCTGCGTGAATAAGCGGGAAGAGGCTCTAGGGGTGTCCGCGCTCTTGATGCATGAGGCGACTCCCGACGGCTACTCGGCTCGCCTCGGGACGCGTTGGCTCGCAGCGCATGACTCAGCCCCAATGTCGGAGACTACCGCCCTTCGGATCTCGGACATCACGCGTACGCCTCTCGTCTCTGAGGACGAGCTCAATAGGCGCGAGCCGTCCATCGCGGTTCTCGCACTTGACCCACCACGCTTCCTTGGCGGAGACACGGTCCAGGTCTTTAGCGCGTGGGTTATGCTCACCGGTGGGGATGGCGGAGGCGGGTGGGGTCACGACTATCTGACCTACCTCCGGTGCGGATGGCTGACTTGCACGGTGCTGTCGCACGAGGATTTGGGGGGGTGGAACTAGCCGGGTCTGGGACGGGCCGTCCCTGCTGCTCCCCACGCGCAGTGCAAGTGCCGTGACCACCACTGCCGGAAGCGAAGACACTAGCAACGAGGTTGCCGCCCTGCGCTCACAACGGTTGCTCCGCTGGAACGGCTCGCTATTGGCGAGCCGTCGGCAGAACCCATGAACGCTATATGAACCGTGTCTTTAGGCTGACACAGAGGCTATGCGCAGCACAGGCGGAGTCAGGCCACAGGAGAGATCGGCGGGATGCCGCGACATGACACTTAGGCAGCTATCAGCTTTCCCCGCGCTGTTGACTGCGTTCGTGCTAGTGGCGTCGACCGGCTCGGTAAGTGCTCAGCAAGCGGCCCTTACCTTGCCCAGACTTGAGGTGCGAGGTGGGGTCGGGCATCACGGAGCAGGTGACTGCTTCGGGGGCGGTGTGACTGGACCAACGGCAGGGCTCGATGTTCGCACGCACGGTACCTGGATCACCTCAGCGGCGGTGGACGTGTTTCTCGTTGAGATCGGCTGTCTCGACATCGAACTACCCCCGCGGGACTACAAGGGCCAGCTCGCCGACGTGAGGGGGTGGCCTCTTGTCGGCCCACGCCTGACCGCTGCACTGGGGTACGGCTTTTCAGCCCTCGGTGTGAGATCTGAGATTACTGCCGAGCTAGGCATCGTCCGCACAAAGACGGACTATGGAGGGCCCGAACGAGACGATGTCAGCTGGCGCCCGTGGCACGGAGGCGCGTTGACCGTGCGTTTCCCCTCCGGGCTGGGGCTCCAATTCGAGTTGGGGCGCCACCGACTGGCGGAGCGTTATTACGTACCGGACCAGGACGTCCTCATCGCTGAGGTTCTCCGATGGGAACGGATGTGGCGGATAAGCGTTTCGTTTCCGATCATTGGTTAAGCGAGCCGGCCTTGTCAGGAGACCGGCTGCGAGAAGATCCCAAGGCGGGGTAGCAGCCGCTAACAAAGAGAGGCCCGTCCGGCACCTGGGCCAGACGGGCCTCTAAATCCTTCACGTAGCCTTCGCTAGCGCGTTGCCTACACTACGACACGGTCAATTGCCGGGCCGGTAGCTCCTCACCGGAGGAAGCTGGGCGCCAGAGAGATTGCTCGGTGGCGTCTCGCCAGCTACGACCTCATGCACGAGCGTCCCAATGCCCTCGATCGTGGCCTCGATTCTTTCGCCCGGCTCCAGGTAGCCGCTGCGGACGCCAGTTTCAAAGCCTGCCATGGACGTGCCGCCCGTCGTCCCGCTGTTCAGAACGTCGCCGGGATAAAGCGTGATCAGGGACGAGGCGTACTCCATCAACTCCCAGACGCTGAAGATCATGTCGCCGGCCCGAGCCTCCTGGACCGTTACGCCGTCGATAGTAAGCACCTGGTGCAGCCGCTCCATTGGATTTCCGTAGAACTCCTTGGGAACGATCCAAGGACCTTGTGGCGCGAAGGTGTCGTGCCCCTTACCGACGAACCAGTCCGATCCGGAACCGGACCCGCCCGGCGGCCGTCCGCCTCGGTCGGAGATGTCGATCGTCACCATGTAGCCGAAGACGTAGTCCTGTGCGTCCTCGGCTGCGACGAACTTCCCGGCGCGGCCGATGACCGTACCAAACTCGATCTCCCAGTCGGCGCGATCCCGCCCTTGGGGGATGACAATGTTCTCACCGGTCCCGATGACGGCGCCCCTCGCTGGTTTGAGGAAGAGATAGGGGATTCCGCGATTGGACGCCCGCTCCCGGTTGGACGCTTCGAGCTCCTCTGGCGTGCAGCCTTCACAGATGTGGGTGTAGAAGTTTCCAGCTGCATTCAAGATCTTGCCGGGGTACTGAATCGGCGCCTGCAGATCGATGTCATCCACATTGTGGACGAAGCTCGGACGGTTGCCCGCCGTGAGCATTCCGTCGTCCACGAGGTGGTTGACGATCTCGTACAGTCGGAACTTGAGACCGTACTCGTACAGCCCGATGAGCTGGAGCATGTCCTCGGGCATTGTCATTTCGGGAAATGCCGGGTCTTGCTCCAGGTTACCGTTGGCCGCGTCGATATCGACTGCGAGCTGATCCCGGAGGATGAGACCCACCTTCTGCGCCCCGTCGACCTCGAACGTAGCGACAAAGAATGGCTCGGCACTCTGCATCGCTTGGGCAGAGACCTGCATCGGCGCCAGGACCATCAAGAAGGCGCCAACCAGGGGGAGGGAAGCGAAGCGCATCAGGCTACTCCATTAAGTGTGCATGCTGGTGTTATGACTGGTGGACCTTACACCTAGAGGGCCGGCAATGAACTGTCAAGCAGCCTAGCCTTTGGGCGGGAACGTGAGCCCTTCCCCTCCGCAGTTATTCTTGATGTCTGGCGCCATCCCGCCATCCCCCCGATGATATCTCGCCTTCCGGGGCGGGCCCGGGAGATGCACATCAGCGAGGCTCAAGGAGAAGCAGCATGGAGCAGGCCACGATGACCGCAGGATCCACACTGCTGGAGAAGGTCAACGACGCGGTGCACGACCGCGTCGTGGGCCAAAACGAGGCGGTGGAGGGGCTGCTCGTCGCGCTCCTGACCGGAGGGCACATCCTCCTCGAGGGCCTGCCCGGCCTCGCCAAGACACTGATGGTGCGCACGCTCGCGCAGGCGATCCACACGGGCTTCCGCAGGATCCAGTTCACGCCTGACCTGCTTCCCACCGACATCATCGGGACGCCGATCTTCGACCAGGCGAGCGGTCAGTTCCGGGTCCAGAAAGGGCCCATCTTCTCGAACATCATCCTTGCCGACGAGATCAACCGCGCGCCGCCCAAGGTCCAGGCAGCCCTCCTCGAAGCGATGGAGGAGAGCCAGGTCACGATCGCGGGGGACACGTACACGCTCGACGAGCCCTTCATGGTGCTGGCCACGCAGAACCCGGTCGAGCTTCACGGGACGTATCCGCTCGCCGAGGCGCAGCTCGATCGCTTCGCGTTGAAGCTCGAGATCGGGTATCCGACGAAGGAAGAGGAGAAGACGATCGTGCGCCGCGTCGCAGCCGCTGGCCAGAAGCCGATCGAAGCGGTCGCCACCGTTGAGGAGCTGGCCAGCGCGCGCGAGGCGGTCTCGAACGTCCATCTGGAGGACAAGGTGCTCGACTACATCGTGGAGCTGACCTTCGCGACGCGTGAGCCCAGCGGGGTCGGGCTGCCAGACCTCGAGGACCTGATCGAGTTCGGCACCTCGCCGCGCGCGTCGATCTTCCTGACCCGCGTCTCCCGCGCGAGAGCGTACCTGCATGGCCGCGACTACGTCATGCCTGACGACGTGAAGGCGATGGCGCCGGCCGTGCTCTGCCACCGGCTGCGTACGACGTACGAGGCCGACGCCCGCGGAATCGACTCGGGCGAGATCGTGCGGCAGGTCCTAGACGCTGTGCCGGCCCCGTAGGCCCGGTCGGACCAGTATGAAGAAGCAGCTGCGGGTGAGAGGACGGCACCGCGAAGCGACGCACGTCTTCTCGAAGGAGATCGCCGCCCAGGTGCGCCGCATCGAGCTGCGCACGAAGGGGCTCGTGGAGTCGCTCTTCAACGGCGAGTACCACTCGGTCTTCAAGGGCCGCGGTCTCGAATTCTCCGAGGTGCGCGAGTACCAACCCGGCGACGACGTGCGCGCGATCGACTGGAACGTGACGGCACGCCGCGGTCACCTCTTCGTGAAGGAGTACGTCGAAGAGCGCGAGCTCACCGCTCTGTTGATCGTCGACCTCTCCGCATCCAAGGAGTTCGGCACGGGAGAGAAGTCGAACGCGCTTGTTGCGTCGGAGATCGCGGCGATCCTCGCCTTCGCGGCGGCGGGGAACAACGACCACGTCGGTCTTCTGTTGGTCACCGACCACGTGGAGCTGTTCGTGCCGGCCGACTCGGGCCGTCGCCACGTGATGCGACTCGTCCTGGAGCTGCTTTCCTTCCGCCCGAGCGGTCGAGGTACCCGCCTCTCATCCGCGCTGGAGTACGCTTCCCGAGTGTTGCACCGGCGCTCGGCGATCTTCCTCGTGAGCGACTTCTTGCTCGACGACGACACCGACCCGGGGTTCGCGCATGCGGCCCGTCGGGTGAAGCGCGATCACGACCTGGTGCCCATCCGACTTACCGACCCCGGGGGCGCAGAGCTTCCGAACGTAGGTCTCCTGGCGCTCGTCGATCCGGAGACGGGCGAGCGGCTCATCGTGGATACCGGATCGGCCACCAAGCGGCGGGCATACGCCGACGGGAAGGCGGCTCAGCGGGACCGGATGACCGCGCTGTTCCGTGAGCTCCGGATGGATACAGTGGAGGTGAGCACAGACGAGGACTACGTACCCGCCCTCATCCACTTCTTCCGTCAGCGGGAGCGGGTGTCGCGGTGAGGCGCGCGTGGTGCATCGCACTGGTGTTGGCACTCCAACCGCTGTCGTCGGCGGCGCAAAGCCCAGAGCCCGTCGCGGTCCTCTCCACCGACTCGGTAGAGATTGCCGAGGTCTTCGAACTCCACGTGCAGGTGCCGGTCCCAGGTGGGAGCGTGGTCTATTTCCCTGACACCGTCCCCGCCACCGATGACATCGAGAGCTTCGCCCCGGTCGACTGGCGGGCCCGTCGCGGACCCGACGGCGGCGCGACGATCGAGCTCACATACGCGCTCATGCCGTTCGGCATGGGGAATATCGTCCTTCCCCCGGTCGACGTGATCACGATGCCGATGGAAGACGAAGTCGAAGGGGAAGGCGTCCCGGGAGGGTCGCTCGTCGGCGTGTGGGAAGAGCGTCAGCCGACCGTCGGGTTTACACGCAGCGTCACGCCTCCGATGATCTGGGTGAAGCCGGTGTACACAAGCGACGACGTGGTGGCGGGTATGTCGCCGAGGGGCCCAGACGATGTGGTCGGCTTCAGTTTGAGCTGGCCCTCCCTCGCGCTCGTTCTCCTCTTCTCGACGGTCATCGGCAGCGCCGTCGTTACCACCACCCGGGAGTGGCTCGCCGGCCGCGACGAGCCGGCGCTGAAAATGCACACCGGGGCCACTACCCTGGACGAGGCCAGGACGCGGGCGATCACCGAGCTCGATCGGCTGTTGGCCTCCGGCCCGTACACTGCCGAGCGCGCCCACGAGCTGTACAAGGAGAGCAGCGGCATCGTTCGCGGATACGTTGAGCGGCTTGATCCAGAGTGGGGCCCCGAGCTCACCAGCACGGAACTCATGGCCAGTCTGAAGGGCCGCGCGTCCGAGGTCGGGGCGCTC
>Ga0114996_10006278_pt1 | contig 13747 bp, 6 predicted proteins | sample ArcticOcean_MG_C_4_FD_87039 | JGI IMG/M metagenome (GOLD analysis project Ga0114996, IMG submission 87039) | Marine microbial communities from western Arctic Ocean - ArcticOcean_MG_CB4_134 | ecosystem: Environmental > Aquatic > Marine > Oceanic | place: Arctic Ocean: Canada Basin | collected... | reverse complement strand
TAGATGTCTTTGCCGTCGGAGGATTTCTGCGGGGACCAGAGGGCGGCACCCAGGCGATGAGGTCCCTGCTCCCGGTCTGGGCGGCCTCGGACAATGGTTTTCTCGACCCAGAATCTTGTCTGAGCTTCGGGCCCACTTGGCCCCCCGTCCGTTTTCATCTGCTTACCTGACTTTTCGTCGGCGCTTCGAGGATCAGGCCGCCATTGTTGATCAAGCGGTTCCACATAGAAGTCGAGCTCGGGAGTTCCGTATTCATTCTCGAGCACGCTCCGAATCTCGAGAATCGCTCTGTCGAGCATGCATGGATTGCGATCACTCTTGTATGGATCGGACTTCCCCTCCAGCTTCTCCGCGAAAGCCGCGTAAATCTTCCTCTTGTGGTTCCGACTGCAGATCCGCTCGAAGTGCTCCGGATAGCATAAATAAAGGAGCATGTGGCGGAACGCCCGAACATCTCCCCCTTCTATTCCAGTTACCCACGAGCAGAATGCCCGTGGGTTCCCTTCCTCCAGAAGCTCGGCCTGTTGGTTTGGTGAGAGAGACTTCCACTTCTCCATGAGAATTATTAGGAAGCTTAGTTCTAACCAGATTCCAGTCAGGAAGGCTGTTCCTGGGTGAGCGACCCCTCTGAGCGGGTCGTCTTGAAGGAGGTCGCTAGATGGCGGACTCTCGCCGGAGAACTGCCACACTTCAGCAATGTGTTCACGCTTCTTGTCTATTCCGACAGCCTTCTCCGAGACAAAAAGGTAAAGAAGCCAAACTGCCTCGGAGGCGAGCTGGATCACAGGCTTTCCGGCCGTCCCAATCTGCTCCTGCAGTTTGTCGTAAAACGACCTCTTTCCTCCAAGGGGATTATCCACGAAGTGTTTCTTCAGGCTTTGGAGGTTTTCCAGTGTCCAGAGATTCTGGTCCGTGAATATGCTGCCGGACTGGAGCATACATTTCGTCCTCCACTGTTTAGCAGCCTGCAAGACGGCAGGGGTGTGTGGGAGGCCATTCCAAAGGGGCATGTGTTTTCCTCGTTCAACAGTTTAGCTTTGTGGGTGGACTGGGGGAGCGTTAGATGGGGTGCCGTTCTCCGCACACTTACCTCGCTCAGGCCGTTTTCGAAGAGCCCTGAAGTCACATCCTACTCAATTCGAGTCGCTGGTTGTGCAACTCTCTGATAAAGAGGAGGTTGTGTGAGATTCACCCGAGATCCTTCCTAGTCTCGGCAAGCGTTTACCCATGCCGCCACGCTGCCACTTGAGAGCGAAATCAATCGCGTTCAGGGGGTTCCATTAAGGGGTTCCAATTACGGGCAGGTCTTTGAGGTTTGTCCAATCCCCGCCCGGTCCGGAAAAGGCGTTTGGTGATGCTTTACGACACGTCCGTCGCAAGCAGGGATTCTCTCAGGAGAGGCTGGCCCTGGACTCTGGGTTCGATCGGACCTATATCAGCCTGGTGGAGAGAGGCTTGCGGAGTCCGACTGTCCGCACAGTTGTGAAGCTGGCTGAGGTGCTGGAAGTCCGGCCTTCGGAGATCGTCAAACGGAAGGAAAGAGAAATCGGGGAGAAAGCGTAGTTGGAGGTGCCTTCCATCAGAACAAGCCCTCTCACAAGCCGCCGCCCGATCCCAGCCATCTTGGCCCACCTAGGCGTGGAGAACGCGCGACAGGGACCGACAGCGCGTGACAACAGGTGATTTCGGGCCGTGGCCGTGGCAAGCGCCGGGGCAGGCGCGCCTCGGATTGAGGAATGGCAACACTTTGGCAACGCTTGACACCCACCCAGCACGAAAGCACAGCCGCTCGACGCACCGGCAAAGGTTGCACCGCGCAACATTCGCCCGTGGAAAGTTGAAGGGATTATTTGTACTTGCTTTTGGCCTTGTCAGGGCGCGCCGGAACGAAGGAGCTGCCGTTGTCACGGGTCCGGCTCGAAACCGGTTGACTGTTTTTTGACCGTGCTCCGAGCGCACAAGCTGCCCGCGAGCCATTCGCGCAAGTTGTTGATTTCTAGAAGCGGAGTGCGTGGGGAGACGCGGGGGACGGGCGCTAAGGGTTTTCGCGTGCGCCCTCAGGGGACTGTAGAGTAGGTCTAGATTAGATTTAGGTTCTAGTGCCTGAGAGGGCTTGGGGGTTCGATTCCCCCCGTTCGCACCACTTTGATTGTTTCGCCGTCTACACCCAAACAGGCACGCTTCAGGATTCGCTCTAGAGTCTAGTTCGTGGCTCGGACCTGTTCCGGTGAGCGCTCTCTGATGTCAAGCCGGTGAATGGGCCCCCCGACCAGGGTCAACACCAGTTGAGCGATCGGGACGAGCAACCCCACTCCGACGAACACAATCGTGTAATTACCGGTTGTGTCGAGCACCCACCCCGTCAAGGCCGTAACAATCAAAGTGCCAAGACCGTTGCCGGTGCCCGAGAACCCCAGCACCGTTCCCACATAGGAGGGCGGGAACCAATCCGCGGGCAGATTCAGCGAGTTCATTCCCCAGGTGATGAAGAAGAAACCGGCGAAGCTCATGGCGGCAATCGCCAGCGGCAAGCTATCGGTAAACGGTGCGAGGATTCCAATCATCGTGCCGAACGCCGCCACCCACATGACCGTGCGCCGGGCGCGCTGTACCGTCCAGCCGCGAGCGATCAGCCAAGAGGTAATACCGCCTCCCGCCATATTCCCGAGATCGGCCGCTAGAAAGGGAATCCAAGCCACCACGGCGATGGATTTCAGGTCCAGCCCGCGCGCCCGGTTCAGATACTCGGGCAGCCAGAAAGTATAGAACCCCCAGATCGGGTCTCCGATCAGCCGCGCCAGGAAGACGGCCCAGGCTTGCCGGAAGAAAACGAGCCGCCGCCAGGGGACCCGCTCTTCTTTCTTCGCTTCCTCCTTGGGGTCGTTTCGAGTCACGTAGAGCCAGATCGGCACCCAAAGAAAACCGACGGAAGCGGTGGCCAGGAATGCCGCTCGCCAGCCCCACACGACCGCGAGACTGCCGACAATCAGCGGGGCGAGCATCGCGCCCAGTGCGCTGCCGCTGTTGACAATCCCGATCGCGAAAGAACGCATCGCGCCGGGCACGCGTTCCGCCGCCGATTTGATGACGGTGGGCCAGTTGCCGCCTTCTCCCATGGCCAAAACGAAGCGAACCGCCGCGAGCGACTGCGGGCCCACGACGAAGGCTTGCGCCACGCTGGCCGTCGACCACCAAACGACGAACAACGTCAGTGCCTTGCGGGCTCCCAATATGTCGGAAATCCGTCCGCCGACACTGTAGAAAATCATGTAGGAAAACGTGAAGGCATTGACGGTCCAGGCATATTCGGTATTGCTCATGCCGAATTCATCGCGCAGCGTGGGCGCGAGCACCGAGACGGTCAAGCGGTCGAGATAATTGATGATCGTCGAGCCAAGCAGGACGAAGATGATTGCCCACGGGACCTTGCGGCCCATGGGGGAGTCGGCGGCCCCGGGCAACGAAGCTTCAGCAGCGTAAGCCGATGAGGGCTCGGAGCCGTTAGCTGTAGGGTCGGAAGACAAAGACGTTCAGTATAGACGTTTAGCTTAGCCTGCATTTCTCACCACGTGGCGAGACGAAGCGCGTGAGAGGCCCGTCAGTACGAGGCGCGCGCCGCTTGACGAGCGCAGGCGTACTCTCACAGTCCGTTGAGCACGGCAAGCAAGCGCAACGAAGTAATGGCGGGCCTTTTGCGTACTTCGACCGTCAGGTGGTGAGAAATGCAGCTTAGCGGTGGGGATGAAACGCGCGTTCGTGAGTTGACCAGACGCAGCCGGCGGAACGGGCGCCTTCGTCCGCCGCGGCCGCGGGTTCACACCCGCGCCTCTGAGTTACTTTTCGAGGTCACGTTGCTCTGAACAGAACCTCTGGACCGGGTGACCGCCGGTTGCTGCTTTCAGTAGCGGACGCCTAGTCTCTGTACTGTCGACTTACGGCCTCTGAGCTTCAAGCCGAGAGCCCCTCAGCCGCGAAGCGGCGCAGGATTGTGCTACCCGGGACATAGTGAACAGTTTGTACCGGCTGACGGGCCAAGCACATGGGAGGCCCGCCATTACTTCGTTGCGCTTGCTCGGAACGATTGGGCGTCGCCGCGTTGCGGCGATGGACCGGCAAGATTGCCGGTCGCTACGGCGCGCGCCTCGTACTGACAGGCCTCTCATGCACTTTGCCTCACCACGTGGTGAGAAATTTGGGCTAGCACGGGGAGCGGGGGCCCTATTTGCTTGCTGCCGCAGCCCGCTAGGACGAGTCACGAGACCTAACGAGCCGCGGAGAGGAGTTTCGAACCCTGCGTGGCTGGCCGCTGGAACCTTCCCGATTGTGTTGATCCAGTTGAATATTTGGTTTCGACGCCTCGAAGGGCCGCGGGTCGGCATCGGGTTGGAATGCCCTCCAGAGCGGGGTAGCGGCCGCATCGAACTGCGTCATCGGCCGAAGCCCCAGGATCAGCTCGATCGTTCGCAACACCGATACCGTCGAATAGTGCGTATGGTCGACCGCCCCCCGCCGGGCATAGGGGCTCGCGATCAAAAGCGGCGAGCGGTGGGAGTCCACGTGATCAGCTCCGTCCTGGGAGTCGTCTTCCAAAATGAAGATAGCGGTCCGCGGCCAAAAGCGGCTGCCACTAACGGCTTCGACCAGACGACCCAGGGCGTAGTCGTGCTCGGCCATCATGGCCTCGGCGGTCGGCAAGCCTGGCGCCCGCCCTGCCGTGTGATCCCCCGGAAGATGAACCAGCATCAATCGTGGCAGCTCCCCGGCTGTCTCAAACTCGGCGAGTTCCCGCAAGAACTCGTCGACGCGGCGGCCATCCGGATAGTCGAAGCGAAAAGGCATGAACCGGCGATCGGTGGATGAAGTCAATCCCGGATCCTTGACCTTCACGCCGCGTGCGGAATCTTCAGCCCACAGCCCATAGTTGCGTACCGTGAGCCGGGCCGACAAGGCGTTTGACCAAAGGTAGGCGGCCGGGGGGATGGCGGCGGATTCCCCGCCCTCGAAGTCGTAGACTTTGCGCCGCCGGCCGTAGTAGCTGGGCCACAGCTTCTCGACGAAGTCGTTGGCAATCCCGGCGACCGACCAGTTCTGCCCGTCGGCGCTGACGTCGCCATTCACATAGAAATTGTCGAACAGCACGAATTCGCGAGCCAGCTTATGGTGGTTCGGCGTAATGGATTCTCCGAAGACAGTCCGTTGCGGGTCCCCGTTTCCTTCCTTGATTTCGCCAAAAATTTGATCGTAGGTGCGGTTCTCCTTGATGACGTAAATGACGTGCTGGATCGGAGATTCCGCGCGCGGACGGGTGGGGATTGGATTACCTGGCGGCACCCCGGCGTCGGAAAGCAAGCGATCGTCGTAGGGCGTATTGGAGATGACCTGGAGGGTGTACTCGTCTAATACCTGCTGCCCCAGATCCGGCACGACGCCGAGCGAGCCGGTCTGGATCGCCGCGACGTACCGCGATTTCTTGCCCCGTTCGGTGGGGTTGGGGCCGTCGGGAGCTGGGTGGGAACCGGCGCCCTTCCCGCTCAGATACAGCAGCCTGCCGTCAGCGGTGGCCACGGCGTCGGTGGGATACCACCCAGTCGGAATCGCGCCCAGGACGCTGGAACGCTCTTGCGAGACATCAGCAACAACAATCGCATTGTTGCCGGAGTTGACGACGTAGAGACGGTGCCCGTCCGGGCTCAGGGCGAGCGCGGTTGGCGTTGACCCCGCCGGAGAGACGGGAGTCGGCGCAACGGATAGAGTCTCGATTTGCCGATACCGGCCGCCCTCGGTCACACCAAGCACCGAGACGCTGTTCGTGTTGGCACAGGCCACAAAAAGCCGGGCAACGATCGGGGGAACACTTTCATCTGTTTCCAGCCGCCCTGCCCGTATTAGCATGTCGGTGGGATGCGCCCCGGTGGGAATCTTCTCAATCAGCCGGCCGTCGCTGAGGCTGTAGACGCCGACCGAGGATTCTCCCCAATGGCTGACGAGCAGCGTCTCGCCGTCGAGGCCGAGCAGGATTTTGTAAGGCCGAAAGCCTGTCGAAAACTCCTTCACGACGAAACCGGTTTGGGCGTTCATCACCGTGATCGTGTTTCGAAACACGTCGGCGGCGTAGAGGAATCGCCCCTCCGGCCCGAGCGCGACATCGCCAACATGGTCGGACGCCCGCCGTCTCTTGGGGGGCCGGAGAGGGAATTCTCTTTGCGGTGTGAGTTTGCCTTTTTGGAACCCAAACTCGAACACACTGACGGCGGAGCCGCCACCGACGTAGAGCTTGTCTCCGGCTTTGTTGAACACCAGACCATGCCAGCCGTCTTTTAGGGGAACCCGCCCGGTTTCGGTCAGGCTGGACAAGTCGATCACGCTGAGCGTGGGGGGAAGAAACCCGCCATTGAGCACGACCGCGTATTTTTCATCGGGAGCGTCCGCCGAGTCTGGAGAAATAACCAGCGACATCGGCAGAGTGCTCAGCGGAATCTGCTTGCCCGCGGGCGTGAGCTTCCAGCCGCTCGGCAGAATCGTGCTGCCTCCGGTTTGCGGGCCGATGATTGTTGGCGAAGTTGAATTCGGATTCGGGCCGGCTTGGGAGAAGGCTGGGGGAGGAAGGAGCAGGGCCAGGCCCACCACGGCGACCGCCATCCTGGCCAGCATTTCTAACCACCTGACGGGGGAAGCATGCAATAGGCGCGCCATTCCTTCGTTGCGTTTGCTCGCCGTGCTCAACGGACTGCCTCGTTGATCAAGTGGGGGCCGTCAAGCGGCGCGCGCCTCGTACTGACAGGCCTCTCGTGCATTTTACCTCGCCACCCGATGAGAAGAGCGGGCTAAGTCACATACGGCTTGCCGAACCGCAGCCGCGTGTAATCGATGACATTGATATCAGCCTTCTTGCCGGCGCGGATCACACCGCGATCCAGCAGACCCGCCGCAACGCCGGCACCGAAAGGCTCGGCGCCGGTTCCGTCAACGACAGTGCCGTTGCGAATGACGAGATCGTAGCGTTTGTCTGAACAAGATGCAGTCATGGCGACAGTCGACAGCTACCGATTCTTTACGACGGAAAAGCGAGACTACAAGCGCCTGAGGCGGGTGTCAGCGTCCCCGAAACGCTCAAGGCTTACGCCCATACGATCCATGATCGAGAGGTACAAGCTGCACATCTTGCGGTCCTCGTCACAGGACGCCAGGTAATTCAGCGAGCGTCCAGTTTCAAGCGTGCCGCCCAGCCCGCCGGCGAGCACGACAGGCAATCTACTGTTATCGTGCAGGCGCCCAATCCATAGGTTGGAAAGAAACATCAGGCACGAATTGTCCAGCACCGTTCCCTCGCCTTCCGGCATGCTGTCGAGCCTTTCGGCAAGGTAGGCAAGCTGGCTCAGATGAAAGCGCGAGATGCGTTCATAGCCGTCGGAAAGATTGTCGTGCGATGCGGAATGGTGACCTTTGCTTACCTCGAGAAAGGGGTAGTAGAGCGCCGAGAGATCGCGGGCCAGGAGCAGCGATGCGACTCGAGTCCTGTCGGTCTGGAAAGCGATCGCGATGATGTCGCACATCAGCCGCGCGTGATCCCGCAGGTCTTCCGGGAAGCCGCTCGGCGGGCGGTCCATCTTGGAGGCCGGCTTGGAATGCGGTTCGGTGCTGCTCGTCGCCTGAGTCTTGCTCTTCCGCAGGCTCTCGACGCGCTTCTCCACATCGCGCACGCTGGTCAAGTATTCATCCAGCTTAGCCTTGTCGCTGGAGCTGATCGTCCGGCTGAGAGCCTCGGCACGATCCTTCGCCCGATCGAGAATACTAATATTGCGAAGGCTGCCGCGATTCTCAAATAGGTTGTCGAAGGCCAGCGACGGGTAGACTTCCACCGGGACAGGCGAATGCGCGGTTCGCCAGGAGATGTGCGAGCTGTAGGCCATCGAAAAATTCGTCTCGTGGTAGCCGGTCATCGGCTGCTCGCATGCGAGAACGATGCTGGATTGCGGCGTGTCCTGACCGAGCTGGCTGGCGATCATTTGATCCACCGAGACGCCTGCCCGAATAATGGCGCCTTTTTGAATTTGCGCGCCCGAGAGCAGGCTGCCTGTCTGCGCGGGGTGGATGCCCTGGCCGGTGGCCGCCTTGTTGAAGAGTCCGTCGATTACGTTGATCTTGTGCTTGAGAGGTGCAAGCACCGACAGTGTCTTGCTGAGCTTCATCTCTGGGCCGGAGCCCTCGGCGCTCCAGTGATTCTCGTTGATGCCGTTTCCCATGAACAGCACCCCGAAACGTTTTGGAAAGCAGGCGGCAACGCGGTGTTACCGGCATTGCCGAATGCGGCAAGCGACTCGAGCCAGGGGAGGGCGATGGTAACTCCGGCACCGCGAAGAACCGCGCGGCGAGAAATCCGGCGATGTAGGGGGAGAACGCGCCGGCGGAAGACCTGCTGCGGCTTGGGCATCTTATTCACCTTCCTTTCGGTGGGAATCGGATTTTCCGGGCGGGTCGGGGCTTCTCTTGTTCAGGAACTGCGGGCTCGTGACAACGGTCTCGACGAGCGAGGCGAATCGATATTCGCTCGCGGCCAGCGTGGCCTGCATCCGATCAACGACAGCATCATCGGTGAGCAGCAGCGACCGGCTTAGCGCGTAGGCTAGCATTTTGCGGCTCAGATTCTCGAGGTAGTCGTCCTGGCGACTCCCGCGAATGTAGTCTATCACGCCTCCGAGTCCCCTGCCCTGGCTGCCGTCGGGGAAAATCGCCCCTGTATCGACCGGCCTTCCGGCGAGGTCTTTGGTGCGCGTTTCACCGACCGGTCCGTAAGCTTCAAACACCAGGCCAAAGGAGTCAAAGCGTGCGTGACAGGAAGCACAGACCGGGTTGGCTCGATGGCTGGCCAGCATGTCTCGCAACGGCAGATCGGACTTCGCTTCGTCCTCGGGCAACTCCGGCACGACGGCGGGCGGCGGCGGGATCGTCTCGCCAAGCACGCGGCGCACGACCCAGTATCCGCGCTGCACGGGGCTGGTTCGCAGACCGGGGGAGTTTTTCGTCAGGAAAACAGACATCGGCAGCATGCCGCCGCGCCCGTAGCGGCGGGCGTTTGCGATACGAACCCAGTTGTCGTCATCGCCTGCAACCCTGTGGCCGGCAACCCCGTCTCCGGCAACCTCGTCTCCGGCAACCAGGTGCATGTCCGCCTCAGGGATGCCGTAATGCCGCGCAAGAGCTGAATTCACGAATGTGTGGCCGCCATAAAGAAGATCCAGAACGGAGCGGTTGTTGCGGATGACGTCTTCGACAAACCGGATCGGCTCCTCGAACATGGACTGCCGAAGCTCGTCGTCAAAGCTGGGGAACCTCTCGCGATCGACCGCGTTGTGCTGCTGGAAACGGCGGAAGTCGAGCCAGTTGCCAGAAAATTCCGTCGCCAGCCCGCGCGCGCGTTCGTCCTTCAACATGCGCCGAGTTTGCGCAAGCAGGACGTCGGTCTTTCTCAGGTCATCGGCGGCAGCGTGAGCCAGCAATTCCTCGTCGGGCATGCTGGACCACAGGAAATAGCTGAGCCGGTTGGCCAGGCCGTAAGCAGAGAGCGGGAGTCCGGCGGCGGAACTTACAGGCGTCGCCGCGGACTCGGCTTCCCGAGAGCGGCCCGGCTCCACGGCGGCGTCCAGCAGATCCTTATCCGCCGAATCCATCTTCCTCGTATCCGTGTCCACCAAATCCATGCGGTAACAGAAATCAGGCGACATCAGCACGCTGACAACCGAATCGCGAATGGCCTCTTCATGAGTCAAACCGCTCTGCTCGCGCAGCTCATGGTAGTAAGCCGACATGTCTTGGCCTTCCGCTTTCGAAAGCGGCCTGCGATAGGCGCGCTCGGCGAAATCCAATAGGGCGTCCAGGTGACGGGGCTCGGCTTCGGCGCGCATACGCTCGACCGACCTGAGCGTGTCGTTGACTCGCTGGAAATGATCGCGAATCGCTTCGACGGCAACGGGATCATTGGCCGGTTCGGCTCGATGCTTGGCAAGGTAGTCGTCGCGCAGTCCGAAAATGATCGCCGGCGCGCTCACTTCGTCATCCGAGGGCCTCTCGGTGCCCGATTCGCGGCCCTTCCCTTGCACTTCGCCGCTCTGGTTAAAGAAGTACTGAATCCAGGTGCGCCGAGTGAAATCGGCAATGCGGTCGAACTCATCCCAGAGGCGGTCCAGCTCCTGCTTCCCCCCGTCGTCGAGGATCAGCTCAATCAGCGGCGTGTCATCGCGGAAATACCCCATGACGTTGTGGAAACCCGCGCTCAGAAGACGTCCCTTGTCTTCTGAATCGTCGGGGTAAAAGCGTCCGCGCTCACGAATATAAAATGCATCGGGGAAGACCGTGCTGAAGCGCGCGAAGGCGGCTTCGTAGCGATCACGCTGGCCGTCGGGAATCACCAGATCCCGATCGCCCGCTCGCGCCTGGAATGCAAGCGCCCGTGCCCTTGCCTCGGCTTCTCGCCCGAGCCCCTCAATTTCCGGAATCTTGAGTGCAATCAGCGGCGGATCGCTTGCCATCCGCAGTGCGTCGCGGTCAAAATCCCGGCGATGCGAGGCGAACTCCCGCAGCTTCCAATTCATCAGAGGCTGCGAGGTGGCGCTCAACCCATCCACTTCGGGGGATACGAACTGCATCGCCGTTTGCTTCCGGATTTTCACCACGAAATCGCGCATGGCGACGCATACTCCGCGAGGCGCATCGCTCAAGTGTTCGCTCGGCCCCGGAAGAGAGCGCCACATCGCGCGCAATTTGGCGATGGGGCCAACCTCTGCTTCTGCATCGTTCAAATTTCCCGAATCCGCCGCCGACTCCAGCGATCCTTCAAGAATCCGCCAGACCAGGGGCAAGTACCCGGAGCTGACCTTCGCGTCGCGTGCGACCGAGGCCAGTGTGGCGAGCGGCCTTCCGAGAGCAGCCCGGTGCTTGAAGCGCCAGGCCGCCTGAAAGTAGTCGGCATAGTCGGTCGGCTGGCTGCTATAAAAATCCACGATCTGCTGGATCGCGTACTTCTCTCGATCCGTCTCGACGAGCATCGGATGCGCCGCGAAGCCGAACCCATCACCGCTGAGCACCATGTGATCACCCACCTCGCGCGCCGCCAGCAGATATTTATTGAGCAGAGCGGGCGACATGGAGAGGGACTCACCGGAGTTGTCGAACCCCGCTGGGTTGGCGGGATCGACGGGGAACTCCCTCGTTGGGCGGATGTCGACGCCGGTGAGGTCACGAATCGTGTAGTTGTATTCGGCGTTGCTCAGCCGCCGCGCCAGCACCAGACCCGGATCGCCCGCATTCCTCCGCGCGGCATCGGCGCGCACTGCCTCAATCCACTCGACGACTTCCCGGCGGCTCCCGGCCGGCGGCTGCGGCGCCGACTTCGGTGGCATCTCCGCCCGCGAGAGCTTGTCGAGCACCAGCGCCCAGTGAGGATGGTCGCGAACGACCGTCTCCATGGTTGAGTAGGCGGTGAGATCGAGTTGAGCGGCCGGAGTATCGCCGCTGTGGCAGCCGCTGCAATAGCGGCTAACGAAGGGGCGCACGGTTTGCGCAAACTGCTGCTCGAGCGCGGAATCGGGAGGTCCGTCGGCGGCCATCGCGGCAGCCGCGATAATTCCGGGCGTTAAGCGCAGTAGGAGAGAGGTGACGCGACGTGGCATGAGCCCAGCTTCATACCTCTGATCTTAGGGATCGCCTTGAACGATAGAGACGTTCCAGGTTGTCGTCAGTTTAGCATTTCCTCCGGCCTCGCTTGACCGTGAGCGTTGTCCAATGCACGATAGGCCTGAACGCAGTAAGGCTCCTTCGTTCTCGGGCAATCGTATCCAATGCTACTCGACAGCACCATTGGCCGGCACCTGTTGCGGCTCGACATCGATTTCCCAGGCCTCCAACTCCGAGAGCAGCCGCCTCACCAACTCCGGGCGCTGGGCGGAGAGGTCGGAATTCTCACCGATGTCCTCCGCCAAGTTGTAGAGTTCCGGGGCAGCCTCTCCAGCCGCCACCAATTTCCATGGGCCTTGCCGGACCGCTTTCCGGTCCCGCATGCGCCAGAAGAGCGTCCGATCCGGCAGCCCTCCACCGTCGAGCAACAACGGTGCGAGGCTCACGCCGTCCAGCTTCAGATCGGCCCGCGTTCCGATCCCGGCCAGCTCCAGAAATGTAGGAAACAGATCGAACGACGCAGCCAACTCAGCGGTGACTCCGGGCTCGATTCTCTCCGGCCACCAGGCAATCGCCGGAACGCGTATACCCCCTTCGTAAACCTGCGCCTTCTGGCCTCGCAGCGGCCCGTTGCTCGAAATATTGTGATACCCGCCTTGGTAGGTCAGATAGCCGCCGTTGTCGGACGTGAAAATGATCAGGATATCTTTCGACAATCCGTTTGCCTTCACGGCCTCGACAATCCGCCCCACGCTACGGTCGAGGGCTTCCACCATCTCCTGGACCTTGGCGCTGGGGTCCTTGTCCTGGTCGAAGTACCCCAGCTTGGTCAGGTCGTGGTAGTTTCCGCCCTCTTCGCGGTAGCCCTCGTCGCCGGGACCCTGCCACGGAAAGTGGATCGCGAGATGCGATACGTAGAGAAAGAAGGGCTGGTCGTTCTTTTGTTTAATGCTGTTTTGTTGACTGCTGTTTTGTTGAATGCTGCGTTCGATGAAGTCGATGCTGTGATCGGTGATCAGGTCGACGCTATAGCCTTCTTCCATCTCGATCCGGTCATTGTGCCACCAATCGGGGCGGCCCGAGCGGTCGATGTGCGAGTGGTGATCGCCGCCTCCGCTGCCGAGTCCCCAAAACTCTTCGAACCCCTGCGAGATGGGCAGGTAGGACGGGAAGCGCCCCAGGTGCCACTTTCCGTATGCCCCGGAAACGTAGCCTGCTTCGGCCAGCGCTTCGGCAATGGTTACTTGGTCCAGCGGCATCCCCTTGTCATCGGCGCCCAGCGGACTCTCGAAGGCCCGCCCGATCCGGTTCTGATAGCGCCCGGTCAGCAGCGCCGCCCGGGTCGGCGTACACATCGGCCCATTCGAATGAAAATCGGTGAAACGCAAACCTTCGCGGGCCAACCGGTCGATATGCGGTGTTTCGTTACGGCTGCCGCCGTACGCGCCGGTGTCCCCGTAACCCAAATCGTCCGCCAGAATGACGATAAAATTCGGCGGCCGTTCCCGGTCCTGCTCGGCGGCGCAACCCGCCAGCACAACAAGGATGCAGGCAATCAAGACGATCGCCGATTCTCTCATCTTCGACAGCGGCATGCAGCCTGCATTTCTCATCGATTCCGGGAAACGGGGTTGGCTGGGCGCGCGGGACCGGATTCTACTTTTTTTCGGCAAACCTGGATTGGCGGGACTGTGCCGGGACATGTCTGCGTCAAGTGATGTTTTAAGTGACCGAGCTGTTCCGAGCCGCGCGGCGGCAGGACTTCCACAACACGGTATCCAATGTATCCAATCGATAAAAAACATAATCGGGTCTGGCAGGCGGCGAACTGCCGCTCCCAATCTATCTCAACGTGTAAGAAAACGTTGCGCCAGCTCGCCCAGCCAATTCTTTCACACTTTCCAGTCCCCATTTTTACCCGAGCGCACTTGCGTTCTCGCTTCGTTCAATTCGCCGCACGTTCTCGCAGCCGGTTACAATCGGAGAAGCTCGGAGCAATCCCGGCCAAACCCGTGCCGAACCCGGATGCAAACCAGTTCGTGACTCGCCCGGCGACCCAAAGCCGCCGTGCATTCGT
>Ga0114996_10006275_pt1 | contig 13750 bp, 7 predicted proteins | sample ArcticOcean_MG_C_4_FD_87039 | JGI IMG/M metagenome (GOLD analysis project Ga0114996, IMG submission 87039) | Marine microbial communities from western Arctic Ocean - ArcticOcean_MG_CB4_134 | ecosystem: Environmental > Aquatic > Marine > Oceanic | place: Arctic Ocean: Canada Basin | collected... | reverse complement strand
ATAGAGCGCGCCCCGCTTCTCGAGGTTGGGATCGAATCCGGACGGGCCGGGCCGGTCGACGTACAGCACGCGCTTCGTCTTCCGGTCGATGAACGTCTGCGTGACCTCGACCAGGACCACGGCGCCGCGCACGTCGTTGATGACCGCGATTTTCGCCTGCTCCACGTTCACGGGATCGAAGCGCGCGATGCGCTTGTTGGCCTCCTCGAGATCCTTCTTCAGCTTCGAGATGCCGGCGACCGAGCCTCGGGCCTTCTTCTCGATCTCGGCGGTCAATCGATCGCGCTCGGTCTCGAGTGCGTTCTTGTGCTCTCGGTAGGCGCGATCGTAATCCGTCTCGAACTTCTCGACGCGCGAACCCCATTCGAGAAGGGTGCTGTCGAGGCGCGCCGACGCGGCGACGAGCTGCTTGTCGATGCGCGTACGCATCGCTTCCATCTCACTGCCTTGCTTGTTCAGCGCGCCAATCCCGAAAATGCCCCCGCCGATCAGCACGATGAGCACCAGGAGCAGGAGATACGTGTTGCGACGGTTCTCCCGCGTGACCACTTCCGTGACTTTGGTATGTGCGGGAATACCCAGCTTCTCCCGCACCATCTCGACCGTGTCTGCGCCCATCTTGCGACGCGGCGGCACGAGGTGCTGCGACACGACGACCGTTTGGTGGACTTCCGAAGGCCTCAGGACGACGAAGCGCGGGCCGCCCTTCCCGAGCTCGAACACATCGCCGTGCTCGAGGGACACCCGGCTGATCGCCTCCCCCGCGATGTAGGTGCCGTTCTTGGACCCGAGATCTTCAAGGTGAATCGAACCGTTGCGCGCCACGACCCGGGCGTGGGTGCTGGAAACACCAGGGAAGTCCTCGGACGGCAGGATGATGTCGTTGGAGTCCGAGCGACCGAGCGAGAGGCCTTCCGCCGTGATCGTGAGCGACGGAGAATCCTCCGACGTGTGCAGGGCCTTGAGCCTCCACATCGCCGTGGGTTCTTCGTTGGATTCCGAGTCGCTGCTCATTCGTGGATCTCTGGGGGAGTCTGGAGATTCTAGGGCTGCGCGACATGGATTGGCGATCCCATCACAACTGACCGCAGCACTTCTTGAACTTCTTTCCGCTCCCACACGGGCAGGGGTCGTTGCGGCCGACCTTGGGGCTGTCTCGCCGCACGGTGACCGGGATCTCCTTGCCGTCCCGGAAGAACCACTCATCACCCACGCGTCGAAAATCGCTGACCTCGTGGTGCGCGATCGCGTTGCCGTCGACCTCGTAGTTCGCGATGAATTCGACGACTCCGGTGGTGTCCTTCGCGCCGCCATCTTCGGTGCGCTTCACCTCGAAACTCTTCCAGTCAGCCTGCGACGCCCACTGCCGCGCCGAATCCTCGTCGAACTCCTCCCGGGTTTCCGGATCGTGGGTCGTGCGCAGGTAGGCGATCTCTCCCTGGACGAAGGCAGCGTAGCGGCTGCGCATCAACTCCTCCGCCGTCGACGCCTTCCGGGTACCCCGGTGGAGTGCACCGCAGCACTCGTTGTAGTCGCGATCGGATTGGCATGGACACGAGGTCATGCAGGAAGATGAAAACCGCGGTGCCGCAGCGACAAGCACAACCTCGGAAATGCACCTCGAACCTCCGCCGTGGCACGTCATCCGATCGTGCGATTCCAATTCCTGGATCCGCTCCTCCGTATGTCTCGCCGGGCTTCGCACCCACGACGACCGGCCCCCTCCACACACCGGCGTTACGTCTGGAGGCGGAATCGCCGAAGACCTCTCCGCGCCAGGTGCTAACATCTCCCCAACCAAGCGCTAACCAATGGAGGGTTGCCATGACCAACACCAAAAGTGGGTTCTCGGGCGGACTCGATCGCCGGTCGTTTCTTCAGTATTCCAGCAGTTCCGGATTGGGGCTCGTCCTCTGCCCCAGCCTGCCGGTTCTCGCAGCGGAGCCGAAGGCGAAAGCCGTCATCCAGATCTTCCTGAGCGGCGGGCTCACTCACATCGACACGTTCGATCCCAAGCCCTACGCGCCACCCGAGGTGCGCGGCGAGTTCAAGACGATCAAGTCGAAGGCCGACGGCGAACCGTTCAGCGAGGTGATGCGGCGCACGGCTGCGATCGCCGACAAGATCGCGGTCATCCGCAGCATGACCCACGGGGAAGCCGCTCACGAGCGCGGTCGGCACAACATGTTCACGGGGTGGCGGCCAAACCCCGCAATCATGTATCCGAGCATGGGTTCGATCGTGGCGCACGAGAAGGGCGCCCAGAACAACCTGCCACCGTACGTCGCGATACCCAACGGCAACGACGAGTACATGGGCACCGGCTACCTGAGCGCGGCCTACGCCCCGTTCAGCCTCGGCGACGAACCCAACCGCAAAAACTTCCAGGTGCGAGACCTCCGGTTGCCCGGCGGCGTCACCTCCGATCGACTGAAGCAACGGCGGAAGCTCCTCGAACAGTTTGACAAGGACTTCAGCAAGCGCGCGGAGGCCGACGCACTGCGCGCGACGGACGCGTTCTACGACCAGGCCTACTCCCTGATCGACTCACCGAAAGCCAAGGCCGCGTTCGACCTCAACAAGGTGCCCGCCAAACTCCGCTATCGCTACGGCCGGACCAACATCGGCCAGCGCCTGCTGATGGCGCGACGCCTCGTCGAAGCCGGCGTCCGCTACGTCTCTGTCCTCGACGGTGGGTACGACAACCACCAGAACCTCCAGGCGGGGCTCCGCCGGCGGATGGTCCCGTTCGATCAAGGCTACGCCGCATTGATCGCAGACCTGGACGCGAGCGGCCTGCTGAAGGACACGCTGGTGCTCCTGACCACCGAGTTCGGACGGACTCCGCGATACAACGCCACCCGCGGTCGCGACCACTGGGCCCGCGCTTTCTCGATCGTAATGGCCGGCGGCGGGATCAAGGGCGGCATTATCCACGGCTCCACCACCGCGGACGGCAGCGTGCCCGACAGTGATCCGGTCGGACCCTCCGACCTCAGCGCGACGACGTTCACGCTGCTCGGTCTCGACCCCAAGAAACGCCTGTTCAGCTCCGGCGGCAGACCGCATCGCCTCGTCGACGACGGAAAGGTCCTGACAGACCTGATCGGCTGATGTTCAGCAACCTTCTGACGACGTGGGTCGTGCTGCTCGCGGGATCCGTCTCGGCCACCCATCCCACGGTCTCGTCCATCGTGCCCCGCGGCGGCAAACGCGGAACCGAAGTCAAGCTGACGATCTACGGCGCCCGACTCTCGAACATCGTGGGCCTGGTCTTGGTCCGCGAAGGCATCGAGGTCATCGAGGTCAAGAAGGACCGCGCCAACCGCGCCTACGTCACGATCCGCATCGCGAAGAACTGTCCGCTCGGCGCCCACCAGGTACTGGTCCGCACCGAGCGAGGTCTCTCGAACCTCCATCTCTTCATGGTCGGCACCCTTCCCGAGGTCAAGGAGACGGAGCCCAACAACGACGCGAGCACCGCCCAGAAGGTCCCCCTCGACGTCACCATCAACGGCCGCATCGTGGCCGAGGACCTCGACGTCTTCGTGATCGACGTCAAGAAGGGTCAGCGAATCAACTTCGAGGTCCATGGGCTGCGGCTCGGCGGCCGCGAATTCGACGCCCACATGACGATCCGCGACGACCGCGGCGCGAAGCTCGCGATGGTCGACGACACGATCTTCGGCCACATGGATCCCCTGGCCAGCCTGACCTGCAAACGCGCCGGCAAGTGGTTCATCACGCTGCGCGAGAATGCTCGCGGTGGCACGAACGACTCGTTCTACCGTCTCCACGTGGGAACCTTCCCACGACCGCTGGTCGCGTTCCCCGCGGGCGGCAAGCCCGGCACGAAGTTCAAGGCCAGGCTGATCGGCGGCGGTGAGGCGTTCGATGCCGAGATCCAACTTCCCAAGACATCCGGACTGCACAAGTACTTCGTCACCACGAAGCAGGGCACCACGCCTTCGCCCATCCAGGTCGTCGCGACGGACAAACCGAACGCGATGGAGGGCAGCCTCACAAAGATGCCTGCCGCATCCGAGGTCTCCTCGTGGTGGATGATCGGCCCGTTTGCCAATCGCGACGCGAAGGGACGCGACATCGGACACCGCACGGCGTACCCGCCCGAAAAGAAGCTCGACCTGAAGACCGAGTACGACGGACGCGACGGGAAGGTCAAATGGGCGATCCAGTCGTCGCTGCGCGACAACGTGACCCACGACCTCCGCAAGCTCATCAAGAAAACCGACCACTGCGTCGTCTACCTCGCAAAGAAGGTCGAAGCCGAGACGGCGCGGCGCGTGCTGCTGCTGTTCAGCGGCGACGACACCGTGAAGATCTGGTGCAACGGCAAGCAGTTGCTCGACGACGCCAAAGTCAGCGGGATCGTGGCGAGCCAACACCGCTTGTTCATCGATCTCGCGAAGGGCAAGAACGAGCTGCTCATCAAGATCAGCAACCGCGGCGGCACCTTCGGATTCCACTGCCGGCTCCTCGATCCGCTGCGGCTGCGCGGCTACGGCTTGCTCCAGGTGCCATCCGCGCTCAACGGCGTCATCAGCAAGCCGAACGAGCAGGACCGATACGTGTTCCACGCGCGCCGTGGCCAACAACTCGATTTCCAGGTGGTCAGTCGCCGCCTGCGCTCGCCGCTCGATCCTGTCATCGGCGTCTCCTGCTCGCACGAGAGGTTCTACGCCGGCAACGACGACACCCGCGGCCTCGGGATGGACAGCTTGCTGCGCTTCCGCGCGCCGTTCACCGGCGAGTTCGTGATGACGGTGCGCGACATGCTACTGACGGCCGGTCCGGGTCATGTGTACCGCATCGAGGTCGCCAAACCAGAGGCGCGCACCCTCGCCACCCGCGTATCGCAACCCGGCTACCAGTACGAGTACACAGCCAACGTCCCGCAGGGCGGTCGCGACGCAGTCATGATCGCAGCGTCCAACCTCGACCAGAACGCCGGCGTCCAGCTCTCCTTCGCGAACCTCCCGAAGGGCGTCAAGGCTCACATCCCCGTGTTCACTCCGGGCATAACCTCCATTCCGGTAGTGTTCGAGGCGGCAGCTGACGCCCCCCAATCCGGCAATCTCCTGAAGGTCGAAGCGAAAGCGACCAAGAAGAAGATCGACCTCTCGAAGATGCGCCACGTCCAGACCATCGACATCGTGCAGGCGCGCAACCGACAGCGCTATCTCACGACGTCCGTGGACCGATTGCCGCTCGCCGTCTGCAAGCGGTCCCCGTTCACTCTCGACGCCGCGACGATCAAGGTCCCATTGGTCCGCAACAGCCCGCTCCAGGTGGCCTTCGAGATCAAGCGGGTCACGGGCTACAAGGACTCGGTTCGAGTGCGGATGCTCTACAACCCGCCCGGGATCAGCTCCAACCAGGTGACGGTGCCCGCCAACAAGACGAAGGGCGTCCTGAACCTCTACGCGAACAACGGTGCGCGCGTCGGCGTCCACAAGATCGTGCTCGTCGGCATGGGCAACGTCCAGGGCGCGCCCATCACGAGCAGCTCGAAGATCCTGGATCTCCAGGTCGCGGTGCCCTGGATGACCGCTTCGATCGGCACGGTGCGCACGGATCCCGGCAAGAACATCGTTCTCCCGATCACCTTCACCGCGCCGAAGGAGTTCGCTGGCAAGGTCGAGGCGCAGTGGATCGGCATGCCGCGAGGGATCGTCTGTGCGGCGCTGAAGCTCGAGCGCAAGACCGCCAAGATCGACCTGCCGGTCACGATCACCAAGAACGCACCACCGGGCCGACACCGGGGATTCCGACTGCGGCTGAAGGTCCAGACCGACCAGGGCTGGATCGTGCAGGACTTCCGAAGCGGCGAGATCCGCATCGATCGCCCCCGCCCCAAGCCCGTGACGCCGAAGAAGGCCCAGCCCAAGAAGCCACAGCCGAAGAAGACCCCGGCCAAGAAAGCCCAGACAAAGAAGCCGCCACCGAAGAAGGCAGCAACCAAGAAGGCAGCAGCGAGGAAAGGATGATGAGTCACAACGCGTTCATGCTCGTCCTGTTGACCCTCGGCGGCCCGGTCGTCGCGAGCGACGGGGAGCCGCCGAAGACCGTCCGCATCAGGGCGTACCCGCCCGTCATCGAGCTCTTCGCGGCGAACGACTCGAAGCGCTTCATCGTCCTCGCGGAATTTGCGGACGGCACCACGCGCGAGGTCACCAACGACATCACCCTGTCGTTCGGCAACAACCCACCCGTGAAGATCGACCGCAACTTCGTCGTGCACGCGGTCCACGACGGCGAGGGTGAACTGCGCATCACGTTCGGCGACCACAAGCTGAAGTTGCCCGTGAAGGTCAGGGGCGCGAAGACCACGCCGGCGATCAGCTTCCAGAACGACGTCATCCCCGTGCTGACCCGCGCCGGCTGCAATGCCGGCACGTGCCACGGCAACTCGGCGGGCAAGAACGGCTTCCGCCTCTCGCTGTTCGGCTTCAACATGGACAACGACCACACAGCGTTGACGCGTGAGATGCGCGGGCGTCGGTCGAACACCGCGGATCCTGACGCGAGCCTGATCCTGACAAAGCCCCTGCGCCAGGTGTCACACAAGGGCGGTCGGCGCTTCCACAAGGACAGCGAACAACACCACGTGCTCCGCAGGTGGATCGAAGAGGGCGCGAAGAGCGACGTCGGCAAGGCGGCGAAACTGACCAAGGTCGAGGTGCTGCCCAGGCAAGTCGTGCTCGTCGGCGCGAAGAAGACTCAGCGCTTCATGGTGCAAGCGAGCTACTCGGATGGAACGCGCCGTGACGTGACCGACCTGTCGCTGTTGTCCTCGAACAACGCGGCCACCGCCAAGATCGCCGAGGACGGCGTCGTAACTTCAGGCGAGCGGGGCGAGGCATTCGTGCTCGCGCGCTTTGGTGGCATCGCCGAGGTCGCCCAGGTCCTCGTCGTGCCGGATGATCCGAACTTCAAGTTCCCCGACATCGCGCCGGCGAACTACATCGACAAGGCCATCTTCGATAAGCAGCGACGCATGCGCATCGCACCCGTGGAGGTTTGCGACGACTCGACGTTCCTGCGCCGGGTCTACCTGGACGTCATCAACCTCCTGCCGACGCCCGAAGAGGCCCGTTCGTTCCTGGACAACAAGGACAAGGCGAAGCGCAGCAAGCTCGTCGACCATCTGCTGAAGCGCCCTGAGTTCCCGGACGTGCAAGCGATGCAGTGGGCCGAAGTCCTGCGCATCGAGTCCCGTCGCCTCGAGCGCAAGGGGATGCACGTCTACACGGAGTACCTGCGTGACGCGTTCCGCGACGACGTGCCGTTCGACAAGCTCGTCAGGAGTCTGCTCGTGGCGAAGGGGTCAAACTTCCGCAACGCAGCCGCGAACTTCTACATGACCCAGCGCCAGCCAAACCTGATGGCGGAGGACGTGGCGCAGAACTTCCTCGGCATCAGGGTCCAGTGCGCGCAGTGCCACAACCACCCGTTCGAGCGCTGGTCGATGGACGACTACTACGGATTCTCGGCGTTCTTTGCCCGGGTCGGTCGCAAGCGCGGCGAACACCCGTACGAATACATCATCTATCCGCGGACCAGCGGCGAGATCAAGAACCGGCGCAACAACCAGAACGCGCCGCCCGCTTTCCTCGGTGGCGTGCAACCGACGATCGCGCGCGAAGAAGATCGCCGTGCGGTCCTCGCGAAGTGGCTGACGTCTGCCGAAAATCCGTGGTTCAAGACCAGCGTCGCGAACCGCATCTGGGCGCGCTTCTTCGGCCGTGGCATCGTCGAGCCAGCAGACGACGTCCGCGTGAGCAACCCGCCGTCGCATCCTGGGCTCTACCAGACACTCGGCGGCAAGCTCGTTGATTACAAGTTCGACGTGAGGCAGCTCATCCGCGACATCTGCGCGTCGCGCACTTACCAACTCGCGACCGCGAAGGGTAAGTCGCCACCCGGCACGTTCGCGGAGGCGACGACCCGGCGTCTCACCGCAGAGCAGATGCTCGACGCGATCAGCCAGGTCACCGGCGTCGCGGAGCGGTACCGCAACCTTCCGTCCGGAGCCCGGGCGACGCAGGTCGAGGACGGCGACTCACGCAACCGATTCCTCAACGTGTTCGGAAGGCCCATGCGCACGAGCGCGTGCACGTGCGATCGGCGCACGGATCCGACGCTCGGCCAGGCACTGCACCTGATCAACGGCCAGACGATCTCCAGGCGCATCCGCGACGGCAACGGTCGACTGCAGAAACTCATCCGCGCCAAGGCCAAACCGCTGGCGCTCCTCGAAGAATTGTTCCTGGCTACGTACAGCCGGCGTCCGACCAACGAGGAAACCGTCAGGCTCCTGGCGACGATCCCAGAGGACACCCAGAAGGCCGCGCAGGCGTTCGAGGACATCCTCTGGGCGCTTCTCAACTCGAAGGAATTCCTCTTCAACCACTGACATGCCAAGGCCCATATCAATTTTCCTGATGGCCGCGGCGTGCGCGGCGCTCAGCGGGACGGCGTTGGCTCAGTCCAAGGACGCGAAGCAGCTCGAGCAGTTGCTGAAGCAGGTCGGCGGGATGAACCCTGCGGCGTGGAAGGCGCAATTGAAAGCGCTGGAGCTCCAGGCGGCGGCTCACGACAGCAAGTCGAAGACGCTCCGCTCCCAGGCCGACGCCGAGGCGGGCAAGGCAGCCGCGGCCCGCGCGAAGGTCGAACACTTCAAGAAGGTGATGTCACTGCTCGCCAGGAAGACCGCAAGCCCGACGAAGAAGGTGGTGGCGAAGACCAAACCGAAGAAGACGGCTCCCAAGAAGGCCCCGGCAAAGAAACCCGTCGCAAAGAAACCCGTCGCAAAGAAACCCGTCGCCAAAAAGACCGCGCCGAAGAAGGCACCCACCAAGAAGACGCCGACCAAGAAGGCTGCTCCGAAGCCGCAACCGAAGAAGCCGCAACCAAAGAAACCACGGCCCAAGAAGTCTCCGTCGAAGCAAACGCCGTCCACGACAGCCGCGGCCATGCCCGCGCCGGCCACGCAACCGGTTGGACCGTGGATCACCTACGTGGATCACGTGCAGGAGATCTTCATGGAGAACTGCTCGGCCTGCCACGACGCCGACGAGAAGGAAGGTGGTCTCGACCTGACGAGCTTCGCGACCGCCCGCGCCGGCGGCAGCTCCGGCACGACGATCGTCCCCGGCGACATCGACCAGAGTCGTCTCTACCAGCTGGTCGCGCACATCCAGAAACCGACCATGCCGCCGGATGAGCCTCCCATCGACAGGAAGCACATCGACATGATCCGCAAGTGGATCCTGAATGGCGCTCCGGAGAGCAAGAACGACGCGATGGCTTTCGCGGCGAAGAAGAAGGCCAACGCCCCCAAGGCTGTGGTCCTGAAGGCGACGTTCGATTCGCCAGCGCCGATGCCGAAGGGCTGGGCGAAGATCGCGCCGTCGCCCACCGTCCGCGCCGTCGGCGTCAAGACGCTGGCCGCGAGCCCACGTTCGTCGCTGGTCGCGATCCCCGGCCAAGGTCAGGTGTTCGTGTTCAACAGCGCTGACCACAAGCAGATCGGCATCCTCCCGTTCGAACACGGCGACGTCGAGGTCCTGGCATTCAGCGCCGACGGCGGACGCCTGTTGGTCGCCGGCGGAATCCCGGGCAAGCGCGGGAGAGCAGTCCTCTACAACGTCGCCGACGGCAAGATCGTCGGCACGTTCGGCAGGGAATTCGACGCGGTGATCGCCGCGGCGGTGCACCCGCAGTTGACGCATGTCGCGCTCGGCGGCTCCAACAAGCGCGTCAAGGTGTACGACACGAGCACCGGCGAGCTCGCCTACGAAATCAAGGAACACAACCAGTGGGTGCTCGGCATCGACTTCAGCGTCGATGGCAAGTTCCTGGTCAGCGTCGACCGCGCCGGCGCGATCATTCTCTCGGAAGCGAAGACCGGCAGGAACGTCGACGTGATCCGCCGCCACCGCGGCGCCGTGCACGCCGTGAAGTTCGCCCCAGACGGTCGCACCTACGCGACTGTCGGCGCCGACCGCACCCTGCGGTTGTTCTCGGTGAAGGGCGCGCGACAGATCACACAACGCAGCGTCGGCGCTGTACCGCTGTCGGTGGCATACAGCCCCGACGGCAAGATGATCGCGGCGGGTTGCCAGGACGGGCGACCCCGGATCTACCGAAACAACGGCTCTCCTCTGTTAACCCTCTCGTCGGTCGGCGACTGGGTCTATTGTGTGGCGTTCGACAAGGACAGCTTGACCGTGTTCGCCGGCGACTGGAGCGGTGGTACGAGCGTGTTCGCGTTGAAGACCCGCAAACAGGTCGCACACCTGACACCATCCGCACCACAACCGGTTAAGAACCGGCCCTAGGCGGAGCCAACTGCAGCTTTCGACAACTAGTCGACCGTCGGCAGTTTCTCCGCGAACGGATCGCCCAGGCTCTGGAATCCTGCGCGCAGGGCCTCGCGCATCTCGCTCGCGCGCTTCGTGTGCCCAGGCGTGAGGTTCTTCTTCTTCAACAGGTTCGTCTGCTCGCCGGGATCCTCGCCGAGGTGATACAGGCGCGGCTGCATCTTGACCGGCAAGATCAGCTTCCATTCCTTGTTCCGCACCGAGAACTGATGGCGGCGGCGACCGGGCGCCCCCATCTCGGCGAAGGCGTAGTCTGGCCACTCATCGGGTCTCTCCCAGGCGCCGCGAAGGCTGCGACCGGCGAGACCCTCAGCGTCGTGAGGGACGCCACACAGGTCGAGCACGGTGGGGAACAGATCGAATCCCGTAGCCGGCGCGCTGATCTTCTTGCCCTTCGGCACCCTGCCGGGCAGACGCAGGATCATCGGCACGCGCAGCGCCTCTTCGAACAACTGCATCTTGGAGACGGTACCGTGGCTGCCCATCAATTCTCCGTGGTCGGCGAGGAACACGACGAGGGTATTCTCTTCCTGGCCCGAGGCCTCCAGCGCATCGAGGATCCGCCCCACCCACGCGTCCGCCTCGGCGACCAGGCCGTAGTAGAGCGAGATGTAGCGACCGAGGCCGTCAGCGTTCAGCTTGATCGCCTTGGGAACGCAGCGACCGACGACGCGGGGCGGGAGGTCGTCCTCCACGTTGGTCGGCATCGGCATCTTCGCCGGGTCGAACTTGTCGAAGAACGGCTTGCTGGCGATGAGCGGCGCGTGGGGCGCGAGGATCGAACATGTCACGCTGAACGGCGTCTTCGGCTTCGACGCCAGGAACGCGATCGCCTGGTTCGCGGTCCAGGCCGTCAACGAGTGGTCCGCGTCGAGATAGCTCAGGCCGGCCTCGTTGTGGTGCGGCATCGGGACCCGTTGTTGCCGCGCACCACGCATCATGTCGTCCACGGCAACCTTTCTGTAGGTGAGCTTCGTGTAGCGGTCGCGGCGGTAGTCCTCGCCCTTCCAGCCATCCGGCGCGTTGACGAGCTCGCCGAGGTCCTCGCGATACCCGTCCATGTAGTAGGGCAGCCCGTCCTCGTAGCACTCCCGATGCCCGGCACCGGTGTGCCACTTGCCGTGGTAGCTGCAGGTGTAGCCAGCGGCTTTCAACACCTCGTCGTAGGTGCGGACATCCTCGCGAATGCCCCCTTTGCGCTTGATCATAAAGTTGCCGCGACAACCGTGCTGGAACGCCAGTCGACCGGTGAGCATCGCAGCGCGCGACGGCCCGCACAGCGGCGCGGCGCACGTCGCATCCGTGAACAGGACTCCTTGGGCAGCGAGCCGGTCCATGTTCGGCGTGTGCAGGATGGAATTGCCGCCGCACGACATCGCGTCCCACCGTTGCTGATCCGTCATGATGACCAGCAGGTTCGTCTTATCACGAGGAAGCGCGGACGCGCCTACGCAGCCGAGGAGGCTGGCAGTCGCAGCGCCCTCGAGGAACTGACGGCGATCGAGGTGCATAGCCGCATCGTATCCCCTGCGACCTGTCGCGGCTAGTTTTGACGCACCTGCAACCACCGCATGAACTTGGGCTGCAGCGTCTCGACCTTCCCCATCGCTTTGTCGAACGCGGTGCTGCTGTCGCCGAGTCCCTTGCGGAAGACCCGCTCCAGGTATTTCATGAACCGTCCACGCATCTTCGGGTCGGGTTTCTCGCTCATCAAGTAGTGCACGAGGCCTTCGGTCGCGGCCCAGCGGATCGTCGTCATCCGCGACATCTCGTAGAAGAGCGCGTAGTGGAGGTGGATCACCCGGTTCAACCGCGGGCGGGAGCGGAACACCGTCGAAGCGATGAGGGGATCCAGCCGCGCCTTCTTCAGCGGCGTGGCCCGGCCCGGCTTGCCGTCGAACGCGCTCTCGACCCACAACCCCAGACCGACCTCGGCCCACGCGCAGAGATGCGCGCGGTCGGGAGCCGCGCCGCTCTCGACCAACGTCGCGTAAATCAAGGCCTGGGTCGCCACCACGAACAGCTGCTCCGGTCGCTTCGCGTCCGGCTTGAAGAACGTGGCCGCGTACTCGTTCTTGATCTCGTAGTAGGGAAGCTGGACCGCCGAGATCTTCGGGAACTTGAACTGACTGGACCAGACGTGCACATCGATCGGCTCGATCGCTTCGCGCATGTGCAGCGGCTCGCCAAACGTGTCCATCCAGAACAGGTACAGCTTCTCGAGGTCGAACAGCATCTCGACCGCGCGCCCCACGCCGGCGTTCGTCTTGACGCGGAAGTGCTCGCCCGTCATCTCGAAGGCCTTGCTGAACTTGGCGTGGTATTTCTCGAACTTCGCAAGTGAACCGTGCCTCTTGTCGACTGGCCAGAGCCACTCCGCCTTGCGCAACTTATGGCCGAGAAACTCGTGTGCCTTGTCGTGCTTCGGATCGGCGAGCACGATCGACAGGGCTTGCAGTCGCGCCATGCCGGCGAGTTTCTTCGACGCCGCCCACTCGACCAGGAACCACGCGCGCTTGGCGTTCTTGCCGATGGTCTTGCGATACTCGAAGAACGTGCGCAGGTCGTCGTTCACGGTGTGCACGTTCCGGACCAACACGTGCGGGTAGCGCTTTCGCTTCCCGCCCTGCACCAGCAGGATCCGCTCGGGCCCGAAGGGCGAGAGCACGCGACCGCGAACTTCCTTGCCGTTCATCAGCGTGATCTTGTCCCGCAGGTCGGTCTGCGCGCGTCCTCCCGTGGCGAACAGAACCACGAAGATGGCGGCGGCGGTCAACTCGGGGATTCGGGGTGGAAGGGTCACGCCGGAGCAAGAAGGAGTCACGCTGAGAGGGTAGCCAGCGCGAAGGCAAGCGTAACCCGATCTTCGATGTCGCGCAGATCCTCGCAGCCCTGGGCCACGGGAATGGAACACCGGGTCTGCGTCCGGAGAAACGGTGCACACGATCCTGTCGCATCCCCGCCTCCGCCGACGTCTGATCATCGTGTTCTCCCATCAGGCAGCTTACCTCCGTCGAACACCAAAGCGGGGACAACTACCCGAACAGCCTCCCGTCACGCGCATGACCCAGGTCCTGGACCACACCTCCCCCGCGGACCGTTCCACGCTCCGCAATCCGGCAGCTGACTGAAGCCTCGTCGGGCTCGGCCTGTGGTGGAACGCGAACACGATCTCTCACTACTTCATCCACCGTCCGTTCTTTCGATCCGCGACCGCGAACGCCGCATTCTCGGTCTTCCTCAGCTTGCTGCTCGGGCTGCCCCAGTCGGTCTGGCGGGATCGACACCTGGCGCATCACGCCGGCACCGAACCTCGGATCCGACGCACGCCCCAACTCTGGTTT
>Ga0114996_10006273_pt1 | contig 13750 bp, 10 predicted proteins | sample ArcticOcean_MG_C_4_FD_87039 | JGI IMG/M metagenome (GOLD analysis project Ga0114996, IMG submission 87039) | Marine microbial communities from western Arctic Ocean - ArcticOcean_MG_CB4_134 | ecosystem: Environmental > Aquatic > Marine > Oceanic | place: Arctic Ocean: Canada Basin | collected... | reverse complement strand
TTTTTAATGCCAGCACGTCTCGCACAGACCCAGACCGGGGCTCCTCCTGATTTTTTACGCCTTTTTCGACGCCTCTGAGACCTCTGGCTAGAATCCAACCAGTTTCATGAATTAATCGGGTTAGCGCCAGAACTTTGGCAGTATTACACGAGAGAAAAAACCAAGTTTTTGCCCTAAGATATTCTGGCAGTGTAGCTCTCGTGTTGCTCCGATCGAGTTTCTGTCGGAGAAGCGGGGCGGTGATGTGTTTGGATGGATAGGAGGGGCACTCGACTTAAGGCAAGGGCAAGGGCAAAAATAGATAATTTGACGCTGTGAGAGCCCCTGCTTAGATTTTTTTCTGTCACAGATAGTGTTTTAATCCCATCCTCTGGAATTACAACTACTTGAAGGAGTCACACGTGTCCCAGCCCCATCCTGATTTAAAAAATGAGTTGACCCAGCGCCTTTCCGGTGAAGTGCGTTTCGATGATGTATCAAAAATGCTCTACCGCACCGATGCTAGTATTTACGAGATCGAACCGCTAGGGTTGATAGTGCCTAAAGACGCCGCTGACGTGGTGCAGACCGTGGAATTGGCCAGCCGCCATAAGGTGCCGATTCTGCCGCGCGGAGGGGGCACCAGCCTGGCCGGCCAATCTGTGGGTGCCGCTCTCCATATAGATATGTCCAAGTATATGAATGGCATCCTCGAACTCAACCAGGAAGAGAAGTGGGTGCGGGTACAGCCCGGTGTGGTGCTCGATGAACTCAATGCTTACCTCAAACCCTATGATCTGCTTTTTGGGCCGGATGTGGCCACTAGTAGCCGAGCAAATATCGGCGGTATGATTGGCAACAATTCCTGCGGCGCCCACTCGTTGATCTACGGCAAGACGATCGACCACGTGCTCGAGCTCAAGGTGGTCCTGGCCGATGGTAGCGAGACTGTTCTGGGGCCAGTGGACGAAAACGAGTACCAGAAAAAGGCAGCACAGAACGATCTAGAAGGAGAGGTTTACCGCGAAGTGCGGCGCATCGTTGGAGAAAATACGGACGAAATAAAACAGCGCTTTCCCAAAGTTATGCGCCGGGTTTCAGGCTACAATCTCGATGCGTTTGTCGGAGGCGAGAAGGTCTTTGATTTGAGCAAGATCGCGGTGGGCTCCGAGGGCACCTTGTGCACGGTGGTGGAGGCCAAACTCAATTTGGTGGATTTGCCCGCCCATACAGCTTTGGTTGCCTGCCACTTCGAGGACTTGATCGAGGCCATGAAAGCCAATATTGTGGCGCTGGAAACCGCTCCGGCGGCCATTGAGTTGACTGACAAGGCCCTGCTGGATCAGACCAAGGGATCTATCGAGCACGTCCGGCGCCGTCATTTCCTCCAGGGCGACCCGCAAGCTCTGCTCTTTGTCGAGTACTACGGCTCCAGTCTAGCCGAATTGGGCGAAAAGATGGATTTGCTGGAAGATCGTTTGCGCCAGGCCGGGTTGGGTTACGCTTTTGTGCGCGCCGAAGAGGCCACGGCACAAAAGAGCATGTGGGATTTGCGCAAGGCTGGTCTAGGGTTGCTCATGGGTTTGAAGGGAGATGCCAAGCCTACATCTGGAGTGGAGGATACCTGTGTCCCGGTCGAAGATCTGCCAGAGTATGTAGCACGTGTGCAGGCGTTGATGACCGAGTGCGGAGTGGGAGCGGTTTATTACGCGCATTGCAGCGTAGGTGTGCTGCACATCCGGCCCATTCTCGACCTGAAGAAACGCCAGGGGATCGAGACCTTGCGGTTGTTAGAGGACCGCATGAGCGATATGGTCAAGGAATACGGCGGGGCCATGTCGGCCGAGCACGGCGACGGGTTGGCGCGCAGTGAGTGGATTCTCAAGATGTTCGGCCCACAGATGGTCGAGGCATTTAGCCAAGTCAAGAAGGCCTTTGATCCGCAGGGCATTATGAATCCGGGTAAGATCGTCGACGCGCCCAAGATGGATGAGAATTTGCGCTACGGCGAGGATTACCCCGCCACAACGGTATCGACCTATTTCGACTTTTCGGCAGAGGGCGGTTTTCAGGAAGCGGTCGAGCTGTGTTCGGGCGTGGGCGAATGCCGCAAGAAATTGGTGGGCACCATGTGCCCTTCATATATGGCGACGCTGGAAGAGCAGCACAGTACGCGCGGGCGAGCCAACGCTTTGCGCGCCGCCCTGTCTGGTGGGCTGGATGCAAAGGGCCTGACTAGTCGAGAATTGTACGAAGTGATGGACCTATGCTTGGAGTGCAAAGCCTGTAAGTCCGAGTGCCCTTCCAATGTGGATATGGCCAAGCTCAAATACGAATTTCTGGCCCACTACCACCAAGAACACGGCTATCCGCTGCGCTCCCACCTCTTCGCTAATATCCACAAAATTGGTCGGCTGGCTTCGGCTCTGGCGCCGCTGTCCAATTGGATCGCCGGCAGTGCTCTGAATCGCTGGCTATTGGACTGTCTTCTTGGCATTGATCGACGGCGCAAACTGCCGAGTTTTACGCGCCAGCGTTTTTCTTCCTGGCTGGCCAAACGCAAAAGCGCTCGTCCCGGCACCCGGGGCAAAGTGGTGCTTTTTAATGACACTTTCATTGAATTCAGTGAGCCGCAAATCGGCATAGCCGCTACCCTCATTCTAGAGAGCGCCGGTTTTGAAGTAGTGTTGGCAGAGCGCAAGGAATGCTGTGGTCGACCGCTGATCTCCAAGGGGTTCCTCAGTCAAGCCAAGGAATACGCCCGCAAGAATGTCGATGCGCTGGCGTTTTACACCGAGCAAGGAATGCCCATTATCGGTCTGGAGCCCAGTTGTATCTTGACGTTGCGCGACGACTATCTCGACCTGGTCGACGATCCGCGCGCCAAGGCGGTGGCAGAGCATACTTATATGTTAGAAGAGTTTTTGGCCAAATTGGCGGATGAAGGCACGTTGGATCTCAAATTCACCCGTACGGTCCGCAAGGTGCTGGTACATGGCCATTGCCACCAGAAGGCGCTGGTGGGCATGGGTGCGACCTTGCAGGTGCTGGGTTTGCCGCCCAATTTCGAAGTGCGGGAAATCGCTTCGGGCTGTTGCGGTATGGCCGGCAGTTTTGGTTATGAAAAAGAGCATTACGAAGTATCGATGAAGGTAGGAGAGGAGCGCCTCTTTAAGGTGATCGAAGAGGCCGAGGATGAGTGGGAGGTGGCAGCGGTGGGCACTTCGTGTCGCCACCAGATTGCCGATGCCACCAGCCGCAGGGCACGTCATTGGGCCGAGATTTTGGTGGAAGCACTGTAGCTCTTAAATATTTTAACTAATGTTGGCGTCGCGTTCATTGCGCGAGGTCTAGCCGTCGAGGAGAATCAAATGGCTTTTAATGTAAAAGAGAGAGGACGTATCACCTATTATTACACGGGTGACCATCCCACACTTTCGGCATTGGTTACCGAAGCGATGGATAATGGGGATCTGAAGATCTACTTTGCCGGTCTGACCGGGGGCCACTCGGCCACAGGCGTTCTCGGATTGGACGAAGTGAATACCATGTCGCCCACCGTGGAGGTCGAATTGGTGTTCCGCTGCTGGGAAAAGTGGCTGCAAGAAGCCGGCATATGCACTGCGATCAAGCAGATCGACTTTATCGAAATGCACGCCTTTGCCGCTCAACCCAAGACGCCCAACCCGCTTGCCGACTCGCAAGGTTTTGCCGACGAGCAACAGCGGCTCTACCAGGAGTACGGTGCCGCTTATAGTGGTTTTTTCCGCGATCATATGCCCGACTGCGGCGTGCCGGCGCGTTTCACTGTACATGTGGTGGATTTTCCCGACAAGGCGGCGTCGTACGAATTTTACAGTGTGGGGTATTACCAGAAAGCCCTGCACGACTAAAGGTCGTGCGTTTCTTCTGGCGCGGCAAAGAGGTCGAGTTGTTTGGTTTGCTCTTCTTCAAAACCGGCCAGACCTAGGCCCAAGAGGCGCACGCCGCGCTCATCCGCTTCGGTGCGTTCGAGCAACTGCAACGCCTGTTGCAGGATAGGGGCTGCCCGGTCGATATGAAGGGGCAGCGTCTGTGAGCGGGTGACGGTTTGAAAATCGGGGTAGCGCACTTTTAAGGTAACCACGCGTCCTTTGATCTTGCGGCGGCGCACCCGGCCGCTCAACTCGTCGGCCAATTCCCTGAGCACGTCGTGCATTTCTCCAGAATCATAGAGGTCGGTAGGGAAGGTGGTTTCCTGGCTGACTTGCTTGGGATCGCGTTCGGCGGTTACGGGCTCATCGTCTTCGCCGTTGGCCAGTCGCCACAGATGACTGCCGCGCTTGCCAAAGAGGCGCGTCATTTCTGTGCGTTCAAAGGCGGCTAGGTCGCCGATGGTGTGCAAGTTTAGCTCTTCAAGTCGAGTGCGCGTAACCTGGCCGACGCCGGGAATTTTTCCGACTGGCAAGTCTTTGAGAAAATCGACGATTTGGTCGGGTAAGACGACGACTAAGCCGTCGGGTTTTTCTAGGTCGGAGGCGATCTTGGCGAGAAATTTATTGGAGGCAACCCCGGCCGAGGCGGTCAAGTTTAGCTCGCGGCGGATATCCCCTTTGATCATCTTAGCGACGCGCGCCCCAAAAGGGATGTCGAGTTTATTGTAGGTCACGTCGAGGTAGGCCTCGTCCAGTGAGAGGGGTTCGATGAGGTCGGTGTACTCCTGGAAGGCGGCGTGGATCTGGGCCGAGACGCGGCGGTATTTGTCGAAGTTGGAGGCAACGCGGATGGCGCGGGGGCACAGACGCAGCGCCGTTTTCATGGGCATGGCCGAGTGGACCCCAAACTGGCGCGCTTCGTACGAGGCGGCGGCAACCACGCCGCGCTCCTCGGGACGGCCGCCGACAACGACGGGCTGGCCGCGAAGTTGGGGATCGTCGCGCTGCTCGACCGAAGCGTAGAACGCGTCCATGTCGACGTGGATGATCTTGCGGTGGTCGGCGTACTGCGGGACAGCTCGGCTCATACTATCTAAGCGAAGGGGAGGGCAACCACTTCGGCGGTGTGGGTGGTGTCGTCGAGGCAAAATTGCAACGCGGTGCCTGCGGTGGAGAAGGCGTTGCGCACATAGGCCAGAGCGATGTTGCGGTTTAGGCGAGGAGAGTGGACCACCGAGGTGATTTTGCCGACGTCGCGTTGTTCGGCCATTAGCTGGGTGCCGAGTTGGGGAAATACGTCGGCGGGTAAATAAAGGCCGGTGAGGTGTTGTTTGACTTTGTCGTAGGTGTCGAGCCGAGCAATGACTTCCTGGCCGATATAACACCCCTTGTCCATGTGGATGGTGGCGTCCAGGCCGGCTTCCCAGGGGTTGTGGTCTTCAGTGAGTTCGCGGTTGTGCGCCGGCAAGCCGGCTTCGACGCGCAGGGTTTCCCAGGTTTGTTCGCCGCAGGGTACAGCGCCGGCATCTCGCAGTTTTTTCCACACATCTCGCAGGGTTTCAAGCGCACCGGCTAGGCGCAAGCCTGGATGACCGCCGCGGTCCAGGCGCATGCACCAGATATCTGCGGCGGAATGGTCCAGGAGGTGGTGGTTAGTTACAAGCCCTAGGTCATTTTCCAAGACAGACGAGGTTATAGCGGCGGCCTGGGGGCCGCAGAGTTCGAGCATGGCGCTTTCTTCGGTAATGTCCTGCAGAACGATTTTCTCGGCGAAGATATAGCGGTCGAGCCACGCGGGTAGGGTGTGTCGAGCCGGTGGGCTGAGCACGGCCAGGGTCGCTTCGTTGCGGTGGTAGAAGGCACCAAATTCGAAGATGCGACCTCTACTGTCGGGGAAGACGGCTTCGATGCCGCTGCCATTTCCCAAAGCCTCAAAGTGGTTGGTGCTCATGCGGTGGAGGAAGCTGAGATGGTCGGCCCCGGTGATGTGGATGCGGCTCAGGTGAGAGGCATCGCGCAGGACGGCACCTTGGTGGGCGGTGGTGTATTCGGCGGCGGGGTCTCCGTAGTGGGCCGGCATCTGCCAGTCATCACAGGCAGTTAGTTCGGCGCCCTGTTCTAAGGTCAGATCGACCAGTTTGCTCTGCAGCATAGTTCCCTTCTAGTAATTGATGTTCTTCCCATTGCGAAAATACTTAAAAGCAAGAACCTGAGCAAGGTGTCCCACTGGCGCGAATTAAGTGTCCGGAAATGGACAGCGTTTGTTCGTAAATGAACAAACGATCTATTGTCAAAAATAACAAGTTCATATAAAACAATCATTTATATTCTGGTACGATACTTGCAAGGGAAGGTGCAGGAGGAAGAAAATGGACCGACCTTTAGATCCCGTATTTCTGCGCCAGCAACGTTTAAAACGCATCGCCTACTCATTGTTGGGACTGGCTTTGCTCATCTGGATCTTTGTCTGGCTGCCCGGCTGGATCCGGCCCTCGCTGGACCGCAGTCGCATTCGCACCGCCAAAGTGGAGTGGGGGGTAGTCGAGGCCACTATCACGGCATCGGGCACGGTGGTGCCGGAGTTTGAGCAAATCATCTTTAGTCCCATTCCCACTCGCCTGGTGGCCATCATAGAAAAACCGGGTGCAGTATTGCGGCAGGGACAGCGTTTTGTCGAATTGGATCTCAGCGAAGCGCGGCTCAAGGTGGAGAAGTTGGGAGAGGAATTGGCATTAAAGGAAAATAGCCGGACCCAACTCGAGTTGGAAATGCGCCAGCAACTCAGTGATTTACAGACCCGCTGGCGTTTGAAAGATCTGGAGTTGCAGAGCGCGCAGACCAAGACCGGGCAGCACCGAGAACTCCAGGCTATGGGGGCCATTTCGCAGGAGCAATTGCGCCAATCCCAACTGGCCGAGCAGCGCGCCGCAATCGAATTGCAACAGATCGAAGACAATAAAGACAATATCGGCGAATCCACTCAGGCGCGAATCGCCGCGCTGGGGCTGGAGATGAAGATTCTGCAACGCGAGCGCGAGGAGGCACGCCATCGTTTGGAACGGGCTGATATACGGGCAGATCGGGATGGGGTGCTCACCGCCATTGTGCCCCAAGAAGGTGCGTCTATCGGCCAGGGCGGGGAGATCGCTCGCATCGCCGATCTGAGTTCGTTTCGCGTCGACGCCACGGTATCGGATATCCATGCCCAGCGTTTGCGCACCGGGCTGCCGGTGCGCCTCAGGCTCAATGAAAACGACTACCTGGAGGGGCGCGTCGGGCGCATCCTGCCAACGGTCGATAACGGCATCATCAACCTCGAAGTAGAATTGGAGGAAAAGGCGCATCCACTCTTGCGGCCCAATATGCGGGTGGACGTGTACATCGTCACCGAGCGCAAGGCCAAAGCACTACGTCTAAAGCGTGGACCATTCATCAACGGTGGGGAAGGTATACACGATGTCTTTGTTATTCGCGGCGCCGTGGCGCTGAAGAATGAGGTGCGCATCGGCATTGCCAATTTTGACTATTACGAGGTAGTGGAGGGGCTGCTAGAGGACGACGAGGTGATCATTTCAAATATGAAGGACTACAAACACATGCACGAAGTAAGGATTAAATAAAGGAGATTGCCATGATCAAGCTGGAAAAAATCGAGAAGGTCTACCGCACCGACAAGATAGAGACGCTGGCCTTAAGTAATGTGAACCTTGAGGTCGGTAAGGGGGAGTTTATTTCGGTGATGGGGCCGTCGGGTTCGGGCAAGAGTACCTTGCTCAACGTTATCGGCTTGCTGGACGCGCCGACTCAGGGGGCGGTGAACTTAAATGGTCGCGCCATCGACTCTTACGCCGACCGCTATCTGGCGCGCATTCGCAACGAGGAAGTCGGTTTCATCTTCCAGACCTTCCACCTAATCAGCGATCTGAACGTGGTGGACAATGTGGAGATTCCGCTGCTTTACCGTCGCGGCTTGTCGGGTAAGGAGCGGCGGCGCATGGCGCTGGCGTCGCTGGACTGGGTGGGGCTGAGTTCGCGGGTGCAGCACTTTCCGTCGCAATTGTCAGGTGGGCAGCAGCAGCGCGTGGCCATTGCGCGGGCTATTGTCGGACGACCCCGAATTATTTTGGCCGACGAACCCACGGGTAATTTGGACAGCCGCATGGGCGATGAGATTATGGGCATTCTGCACGATCTCAACGAGGCGGACACCACTATCGTTATGGTGACTCACGATCAACGTTTGGCCGAGCGCACCGGGCGCACGGTGCGGCTCTTTGACGGGCGGCAGGTCAACTGAGGAAAGAGTCATGCTGAAGAACTATATCAAGATTGCCTTTAAGGTTTTGCTGCGGCGCAAATTTTTCACTTTTATCAGTCTCTTCGGGATCAGTTTCACCATGATTGTGTTGATTGTGGCGACCTCCTTTTACGATCACCTGTTTGGTCCTTTCCCGCCCGAAATAAAATTGGATCGCACGCTTTATGTATTTGATCTCTTGTACAGGTATCCGCAGGGCGGCATGGACTCTGCGGATAGCGAAAATCTGAGCCACTATGCCGTCGAGCGTTTCATCCGTCCACTGGAAGGGATAGAACAAGTGTCGATTTTTCAGGCTTTCGCGCATTCCCATACCCATTACAACGATCAGGGGGACAAGGTCGATTCGTACCTCAAGTATGTCGATGCCGCCTTCTGGGAAATCATGGAATTTAACTTTGTAGAAGGTGCCGGATTTACACAACGAGATGTCGCCGATGCCCAGCAGGTCACGGTGATCAACGCGGCGACGCGGCACCGGCTCTTTGGTGACGAGCCCGCAGTGGGCCGAACCTTGAAGGTAAACAGGCAAGAGCTGCGCGTAATAGGCGTGGTGGACAACGTTTCCCGGCTCCGGGTGCTCGCCCAAGCCGATATCTGGGTTCCCTACAGCATTGACGCGCGGTTTCGGGCGCAGCCGCTTAGGGGAGGGCAGCAGGACATGCACGGCCCTTTTAGTGCCGTGATTCTGGCCACAAGATCCTCTGACTTATTGTCGATAAAGGCCGATTTCAGACAAGGCCTTTCCACCTTGCGATACCCGTACGCGCGTCCTCTAATAATAGCCGTGGATGGTTATGCAGAGACTCTCTTTGAGAATATGTCTGCCAGCTTGTTCCACGGGCTGGTAGACGATACGGAGCGCGAGGGAGAACGCTTTCCATTACTCTTGTCCGGCGTCATTATGGGGTGCGCATTGGTCTTCATGCTGCTGCCGGCCGTCAATCTGGTCAATATCAACTTGAGCCGCATTATGGAGCGCTCCTCTGAAATCGGCGTGCGCAAGGCTTTTGGCGCGTCTTCCCAGACATTGGTTGGTCAGTTCATAGTAGAAAACATAATGCTCACGCTGCTGGGGGGAGTGATCGGTTTTATCGGGGCGTTGGGTGTATTGCAGTTCGTCAATTCGATTGACCTGATTCCGTACGCGCAGTTTCAGCTGAATTTGCGCGTTTTCCTTTATGGTATGTTAATGGCCTTGTTCTTTGGCGTCTTCTCGGGCGTTTATCCGGCCTGGAGAATGTCGCGTCTGCATCCGGTGGCGGCGTTGCAGAGGAGGAAGAAATGATCAAACATCTGTTCAAGATGGTGTGGAACCGCAAGCGGGCCAATTTCCTCATCGGCGTTGAGTTGTTCCTCTCCTTCCTGGTCTTGTGCGCCGTCCTCACGGTTTGTACTTATTTTTTGGACAATTATCGCCGTCCTCTGGGATTTTCCTACGATGATGTCTGGCACATAGAGATCGCCCATTCTACAACCAGGGGGGACGAGGAGCAGCTCAAAAGCCAGATCCTCCTCACTCTGTCGACGTTGGACGAGATAGAGGCGGCTGCGTATGTGGCGGAGGTTCCTTTTGGCGACGACTTTGACGGCGTGTCCATCTTTTCGGATGACGGAAAGAGGATATTGAACAGAGGGAATTGGGTGACGGACGGTTTGGGCAAAGTGCTGGATCTGGAGATCGTGGACGGCAGATGGTTCAACCGCGAAGACGAGGGGTTGAAAGGAGATGCCGTCGTTATCAACGAGGAACTGGCCAAATTGTTATTCGGTCTGGAGAGCCCGGTGGGCAAAGATATAAGGAGATGGAATGCCGAGTTGTTAGAGAGCCGCTTTGCAGGGGATCTAGCTAAAGCGACCACCTATAAGGTGGTTGGCGTCGTGGCTGATTTTCGCGGCGATGATTTTGCCCCCTCAACGCCTTTTGTATTTCGTCGAGTGGGTCTGGGCGATGATTATGTGCCATCGGATTTATTGGTCAGGCTGCGACCAGGCACCAAGGCAGTTTTCGGGGAAAAGCTGCTGGCCAGACTGCAGAGCGTAGTGCAAGACTGGCGTTTCAGCATAACCCCTCTGAGCGACCATCGCACAACCAATTTTAAACTGTACCTGTCTTTTATCACTATTGGCGGCTTTGTCGCCGGGCTGTTAATCGTTATGGTCAGCCTGGGTATGATGGGTGTGTTGTGGCAGAATGTGACGCAGCGGATCAATGAAATTGGTTTGCGTCGAGCGCTAGGTGGGGCCACTCGCTACATAGCGGCGCAGTTTCTGGGTGAGTTGCTGGTCGTCACTACCATTTCCGTGGTTTTTGCCCTAGCAATCATTGTCCAATTTCCCCTCAATGACGCGATTGAATTCGTGCACCGGGAAATTTACCTGGGCGGGATATTTGCAGCCATCTTGCTCATGTACCTGCTGGTGACCATCTGCGCCCTGTATCCGAGTTGGTTAGCCAGTCGGGTGCAACCAGCCGAGGCATTGCACCACGAATGAGAGAACAAGCTGACAGGAGTTAAATATGCTAAAAAATTATATAAAAATTGCCTTAAAGGTCCTGTTGCGGCGCAAGATTTTCACCTGCATCAGTCTCTTTGCCATCAGTTTTACGCTCATGGTACTATTGGTGATCACCGCCCTCTTCGATCATGTATTCGGTCCGTTTCCACCGGAGACCAAGGCGGATCGCACCCTGGCGCTGACAATGATGAGGAGTGAGATGGGAAGTGAGGGGACTGCAGGGAATTCTCAGGGTCCGCTCAGTTACGCTTTTCTAAAGCGTTACGTGGATACTCTGCAACATGCGGAGCAAGTAACCATCTGCACTTCTGCTATTAGCGATCTCTACCAGCCGGTCATATCGTACCACCGAGGCGAAAAGATCAAGTCCTATCTCAAGCGCACGGACGGGGACTTTTGGAAAATACTGGAATTCGATTTCCTGGAAGGAGGGCCTTATACCGATCGAGACATGGACGAAGGGCGCCCGGTGGCCGTGATCAACAAAGCCACGCGGCGCAAATTTTTTGGTCGGGAAGCTGCTGTGGGCCAGACGATCGAGTTGGAAGGCAGGCCATTCCGCGTGGTGGGGGTAGTGGCCAATGTGCCCATTTTTCGCCTGCTGCCCTTTGCCGATATATGGGTGCCAATAAGCACACTGCAGGAGAGCGCCTATGTTCCTTACACTTCGATAGAGGGCGGGTTCCAGGCCCTGATCCTGGCCAGGACAACTGCTGATATCGGACTCATCAAGGAGGAATTCGCCAGCATGCTGACCCGGGTAGAGTTTCCGCGCCCCGATAAATACAACAAACTCATAGGAGCTCCCGAGACCTTCGACCTGGTACTGCAGGACATGAATTACTCGCGTAAAACCACTGGCGAGGAAGGCATGGAACTGTTGGGAGAGATCAAAAAGCGCAAGGCAGATTTACCGGTAGTACTGATGACCGCCTGGGGGTCTATCGAATTGGCGGTGCAGGGCGTCAAGGCTGGCGCCGCTGATTTTGTCACCAAACCCTGGAACAACGAGCAGATCCTACAAGTAGTGAAGACGGCATTGGGGTTGGCGGCGGCCACACCGAAAACGGAGAAGGGATCGACACGAGAGGAATTGGACGAGCAATACGACTTCGGTCACATCATTGGCGAGGATCCCAAACTACTAAAAGTGTTGGAGGTGATCGGCCGCGTTGCACCCACGGATGCCTCGGTGTTGATCACCGGCGAGAGCGGCACGGGCAAGGACGATATCGCCGAGGCCGTTTTTCGCAACAGCGCTCGACGCGACCAGAAGTTTGTCAAAGTCAACCTGGGCGGCATCTCGTCGACGTTGTTTGAGAGCGAGATGTTTGGACATGTAAAGGGAGCCTTTACCGATGCGCGACAGGATCGCAAGGGGCGTTTCGAATTGGCCGATAAGGGAACCATCTTCTTAGATGAGATTGGCGATCTCGAATCGAGTTGCCAGGTCAAGCTGCTGCGCGTCTTGCAGGACCGCACCTACGAGGTGCTGGGGTCGAGTAAGACGCGGGCCGTGGACGTACGCGTAATTGCGGCGACCAACCGCAATCTATTGGAGATGGTCGAATCGGGGGGATTTCGCGAGGATCTGCTCTACCGGCTCAACTTAATTGCCTTGCATCTACCACCTTTGCGTGAGCGGCCGAAGGATATACCGCCGCTGGCCCGCCACTTTGCACTGAGTGCCGGTCAGGTTTACCGCCGCCACCAGTTGGAGATTGACGCGGCGGCATTGGACTGGCTACAGGATTTGCCGTGGCCGGGCAATATCCGCCAATTGAAACAATTGGTCGAAAGGACGGCGTTGATGGGCAGTGGAGGCGTGCTCGGAGTCGACGATTTCTCCGCCGCGCTGGAAATGCAGCCCGAAGAGGGCGACAGCGGTCTAGGCAATTTGCCAGCGCCGGGCAGTATGACCCTGGACGAGATGGAAAAGGCAATGATCGCCCAGGCCATGACGCGCTACGAAGGCAATATCAGCCGGGTGGCCGAAGCGTTGGGTTTGAGTCGAGCCGCATTGTATCGCCGCTTTGAGAAATACGGGATAAAGTCGTGAGCTTGCGTGTCAAACTGACTCTCTATCTAGTGTTTATCCATCTGGTATTTGCCGGCCTGGCAATTGTTCTATTGTTGGATGAGCGTGGCTGGCTGTTGGCGCTCGAGGCATTTTTCGTCGTGTCCTTGTTTATCGGTGTCCGCCTGATCCACCACTTCTGGGTGCCACTGGACCTGATCCGTACCGGCGCTGAGCTTATCGGCGAGCGCGATTTTACCAGCAAATTTGTCGAGGTAGGACAGCCGGAGATGGACCAACTCATCCGCATCTACAATCGGATGATCGAGCAATTGCGCCAAGAACGCACCCGCCTGCACGAACAGCACTACTTTGTCGACAAGATCCAGGCGGCTTCTCCTTCGGGCGTGGTGACCTTTGACTTCGACGGGAAAATATCCATGGTCAATCCCAGTGCCGAACGCCTACTTGCCGTGTCAGGGGGCGAAGTGGTGGGAGAGGAACTACAGAAAATCCCATCCGGTTTTGCGCAGGCGCTGGCGCTGTTGGAGGTCGGCGATTCGCAAGTAGTTGCGGTGCAGGGGCGGCGGGTGCGCTGCCAGAGGTTGCAATTTCTGGATCAGGGATTCCAGCGCAGCTTCATCTTGATGGAGGAACTCACGGAGGAATTGCGCCAGTCCGAGAAGGCGGCCTATGAGAAGGTCATTCGTCTATTGTCACACGAGGTCAATAACTCGGTGGGGTCGGTGAATTCCCTGCTGCATTCCTGTCTAAACTACAAGGGCCAATTGCGTCAAGCGGACCAACAGGATTATGAGACGGCGCTGCAGGTGGCCATTAACCGCATCGACCACCTCAACGCTTTTATGGGCAGTTTTGCCGACACTGTTCGCTGAAACCTAGCGCTTAGGCGGCCTTTTTCAATCTTGCTGGCTCTGGATAAGACATGGGCAACACCTTGATTTTTTGCTGGTCTAGGAGGGCTGGAAACAAAGGGTGTTT
>Ga0114996_10006270_pt1 | contig 13753 bp, 10 predicted proteins | sample ArcticOcean_MG_C_4_FD_87039 | JGI IMG/M metagenome (GOLD analysis project Ga0114996, IMG submission 87039) | Marine microbial communities from western Arctic Ocean - ArcticOcean_MG_CB4_134 | ecosystem: Environmental > Aquatic > Marine > Oceanic | place: Arctic Ocean: Canada Basin | collected... | reverse complement strand
GCTTCACCTCTACGATCTCGCCGGCGTCGCCCAGCCGGTCCACCGTCTCCGTCAAAATCACTTTCATAGTGAGAAGTCCTTCCGTTGCTGCGAGAGCAGGATTAGCGGACGGCGTCCGAAGCAAACGGCAGGATGGCAATCTGCCGAGCCAGTTTGATAGCCGCCGTTACGCGCCGCTGGTGGCGGGCGCACGTACCGGACATTCGCCGGGGGATAATCTTCCCGCGCTCGGTAACAAATCGACGCAGCAGGCGTTCATCTTTATAGTTCAGCGTCAGTTCCTTGTCTTCGCAGAAGCGGCAGACCTTTACGCGTCCCCGATTCATTCCTCGCTCCCTTCGCTGTCTTCGTCGGAATCATCACCGGAGTTAGCGTCTTCGGCGTCCGCATCCTCTTCGTCTGCTGCATCCGCTTCAACGTCAGCCGGCGCCTCTTCTGGCTCAGGCTCGGGCTCGGGCTCGGGCTCCACCGTCAACTCCTTGATGGATATCACCAGATGCCGCAGAACTGAGTCGTCCATTCGGCACGCCCGGTCCAGTTCCTCCAGTGTCGCGGGCTGGCCCTGGAACTGCACGAAGGTGTAATGAGCCTGCTGCTGTTTCCGGATCTCGTAAGCGAGCTTGCGAACTCCCCACGTGTCGGTTCGATGTACCGAACCTTCGTGGGTCGTAATCAGATCCCGGTAACGCTGGACCGTCTTCTCAACGCCATCTTCCTGCAGTTGAGAATCGACGATCAGCGCCATTTCGTAATTTCGTAACATACACTACTCCCCTCGGGCGTTTGGTCCAAGCACACGGTGGGCCTGGACGGGGGCCAACAGGATACGGCATCCGGTTCGCCGTTCGTTAGATGAACAGCGGAGCAAGCACCAGAGCCACGACTGACATAAGCTTGATGAGAATATTCATAGAAGGCCCGGAGGTATCTTTCAAAGGGTCGCCAACCGTATCACCGACAACGGCCGCCTTGTGCGCCTCAGAGCCCTTTCCGCCAAGATTTCCTTCTTCGATATACTTCTTTGCGTTGTCCAGAGCACCGCCGGCGTTGGCCATCATCAGGGCCATCAGAACACCTGTTACCGTAGCCCCGCCAAGCATACCGCCCAGTGCCTCCTTCCCCAGGGCCAGTCCCACCACTACCGGCGTGAGAACAGCTACCAGCCCAGGCAGAATCATTTCGCGAAGCGCGGCGACCGTACTGATGTCAACGCACTTGGCAGCGTCGGGCTTTCCGGTTCCTTCCATCAGACCCGGGATCTCCCGGAACTGCCTGCGGACCTCTTCAACCATCTTGAATGCTGCGCGGCCCACCGATGTCATTGTCTGAGCAGCGACTAGGAATGGAATGGTCCCGCCAATAAGGAGCCCGATAACCACCCTGGGCTTCGTCAGGTCGATGACTTGCAGATCCACGGCTGCAGAATAGGCAGAGAAAAGGGCAAGTGCTGTCAGAGCCGCCGATCCGATGGCGAACCCCTTGCCGATCGCCGCAGTCGTATTACCGATCGAATCCAGACCGTCGGTGATCTTCCGCGTCTCGGGGCCCAGTTCTGCCATTTCTGAAATGCCCCCGGCGTTGTCGGCAATCGGACCGTAGGCGTCCACCGCCATGGTGATGCCTACGGTAGACAGCATGCCGACCGCGGCGATTCCGATGCCGTAGAGTCCGGCAAAATGGAAGGCCAGGCCAATGGCGATGCAGATTCCGATAACAGGTGCGAAGGTGCTCTCCATACCCACCGCCAGGCCAGAGATAATGTTTGTAGCTGGCCCTGTTTCCGAGGCCTCGGCGATGCGTCGGACGGGAGCTCCACCTGTATAATGCTCGGTCATCAACCCTATGGCGATTCCGGTGAGCCCTCCTGAGAGAACGGCCCAGAAGATGCCCTCAGACAATCCCATCGAATCGATAGCGTAGTAGCTGCCGACAAACATCAAAAGTGCGGAAACGTAGGTGGCATTCCGCAAAGCTGCGGCCGGGCCGCCAGTGCGGCTTAAGACCGACATGGACAAGACCCCGACAACAGAAGCGAACAGCCCTATGACAACCAGCACCAGAGGAAACTGCATCGCTTCAAGCGTCACGTCGGCGCTTCCGGCGGCGCTCAGCTTCTGAACCAAAGCTGCGCTGCCGGTGGCGGCAATGGCGATGGTAGCCACGATTGATCCTACGTAAGATTCGAAGATATCGGCGCCCATGCCGGCCACGTCGCCCACATTATCCCCAACATTGTCGGCAATGACAGCAGGGTTTCGAGGATCATCCTCCGGGATTCCGGCCTCCACCTTCCCCACCAGGTCGGCGCCCACATCGGCAGTCTTGGTATAGATTCCGCCACCCACGCGTGCGAACAGGGCGATCGAGCTGGCGCCCATCGCGAAACCGTTAATGATCTGCGCATCTTCGGCGTTGCCAAAAAGAAGGAAAAGACCACCAACGCCCAGCAGGCCCAGGCTGGCAACCGACAGCCCCATCACCGTTCCACCGGAGAAGGCCACCATCAGGGCCTTGGCCACACCGAATTGGTTGGCAGCGAAAGCGGTCCGGACGTTCGCACGGGTTGCCGCCTGCATGCCGATAAACCCGGCAAGAACCGAGCACAACGCGCCAATAAGGAACGCCACTGCCGTTTGATGAGCAATGAGCGTTCCGCCACGCGTCTTCAGAGGCGATATGTAGAGGAGGATAAATACGGCGGCGACGAACACAGCCAGGACCGCGTATTCCCGCTTCAAGAAAGCCATCGCGCCGACGTGAATCGATTCGGCGATCTCCTGCATCTTGTCTGTGCCGGCAGGCTGCTTCAGGATGTAGAGATAAACCAGTCCGGCAATTACCAGCCCTGCGAGCCCGGAGATGGGCGCCCAAATCATGCAGATCGCTCCCTTCCAAACGTTGCGCCTACGATCCGAACCACGACTGCTTTCAATCGATTTCTGGATCGTTCGAGTTGACCCTATTCATGGCCCCGTCCGTTCCTTCTCGAACCCAGCACCCTACCGCCCTCGCCGTGGATTCGACCAGAGCCTCCACCATCGGCTCTTCTTGAGGGTGGAAGTCACCCAGCACAAAATCGATCAGATCCGTGCCTTCGGGAGGAGAACCAATCCCCATACGTGTTCGAGGGAAGTCAGTACTGCCGACAGAATCGATGATGGACTTGAGGCCGTTGTGTCCTCCATCTCCTCCACCCCGACGAATCCGAATTCGACCAAGATCCAGATGGACATCGTCCACGAGGACGAGGACATCCGAGAGGACGAGTTCAAAATCGTCCATCAATTCGACGACGGCGCGCCCACTGTCATTCATATAGGTGGTCGGCTTGGCGATGACCACCCGCTCTGAATGTACCTGAGCGTCTATGCGCTTGAGGAAGCGCCCGTCTTGCCATCCGTTCGAACCCAAGCGCCAGGCGCTATCTAAACCGAGTCGATCGGCCACCCGGTATCCTGCATTGTGCCGGGTTCTGATATAGCGATCTCCAGGGTTTCCTAAACAGACAACCGTTCGCACCCCAGGAGCCCCTCAGGATTCCTCGTCTTTGTCGTCCTTCTTGCCGCGCTCGTCAACCAGCTCAGGTTCGGTAGGAGCATCTTCGCCCTCTGCAGCCTCAGCGGCCTCCTCATCTTCTTCGTCTGTCGACTTGAGAACCGACGGCGGGACCACCACAAGAATGGAACGCTCCCCTTCGGTAACGATCGTCGCGTCGGGACCTACAGTAAGGTCAGAAACGTGGATGGAGTCACCGATGGCCATGTTTGACACGTCGACTTCGATTTTCTCCGGAATCTGCATGGGCAAACATTCGACCTCAATCCGGTGGAGTCGGTGTTCCAGGATGCCGCCTTCGGACCGCACGCCGATGGGCGTCCCAACCGCTTCCACGGTGACCTCCACAACAACCGTTTCGGTCAGTGAAATCTCTTGAAAATCGATGTGAAGTACGTTTCTCCGAAGAGGGTGATGCTGAATTTCCTTGATGATCGTCGTATGATCACCCTCGCCTTCAACTTGCAGTGAAATGAGGGCGTTGCGTCCCTCGGTGTGCATGAGGGTTTCGAAATCCTTCGAGTCGACCGAACAGGGCAGCGACTTGCTTTGGGAGTAGACGACCGCCGGGACCTTGCCTTCTCTGCGGAGTCGCTTCGCAATCTGCTTGCCAGTTTCGGATCGGCCGCCAGCCTTGAGGTTCGTGGTGCCAGCCATCAGGTTACCTCCTGCAGAATGGATCGGGGGATGCGTTGAAATCAGGAAATGCGTTCAAGCCGCGTCGAGCAAGCGTCAACCCGACACGCAGGGTCCCAACCGGTTGAAGTGGCTGCCGGGCAGGGATTCGAACCCCGATAAACGGCTCCAAAAGCCGCTGTCTTACCATTAGACGACCCGGCAACACAATCTCCTGAGAGTCTCAGAAATCCGGTAGCGCCGACAGCGGCCGACAGATTGCAGCCTTGAATCCCGCATCTCTGAGTGCGGCAGCGGCTGTTGTCCCGCTGGAGATGTCGGCGTACACACCGTACAGGGTCGATCCGGTTCCCGAGAGCGATACGGCGATGGGCAGAGTGCGGCGAAGCGCCATCATGCACCCGGCAATCTCGGGATTTTCATCCACCACCATCGGGAGAAAATCGTTCTCCAGGCAGCCCAACAAACGATCGGAATCGAGCCGTTCGGAACCACGGAGAGAGCTAAGCAAACTAATATAAGGAGACCTTTTCGTCAAGCCAATTTTGACATTCTGGAAGGCTCGTGGGGTACTCACGCGAGCCTCGGGAAGGACCAGAACGTAGACCAGGGGGCCGGTCATCTCCACATACTGCAACCGTTCTCCGCGCCCGGACACGACGGCGGTTCCGGGTTTCAGGAGGAAGGGAACATCAGAACCTATTGATGCAGCTGTTTCCAGAAGCAAATCATCCCCGGCGTTCGCCCCCCAGAGACGGTTCAGTCCTCTCAGGGTAGCCGCAGCATCTGAACTGCCTCCACCCAGGCCGCCTTCTGAAGGAATCTCCTTCTCCAGATGGATGTGGACACCACATCCGCCGCCTAATCGATCCCTTAGGGCCGTGGCCGCTTTCACGACCAGGTTCTCCGGGCCGGTGGGCAGTGCCGGATCGCTGCACGTTAAACGGATGACATCCTCATCCAATCGATCAAACACCAGATGGTCGCAAAGGTCTATGGTCTGGACGACCGACAGGACATCATGGTAACCGTCGTCTCGACGCCTCATTACTTTGAGCCCCAGATTGATCTTCGCTGGAGCTGTTTCGCGGACGCGTGTTGGCACCCTCACGGCGCCGACCTGCCAATATTGCAGAACTCCCACTCCATCTTCTCAACCTCCCATAGACTGAAAACTTGGGAAAACTTACGTAACCAGGCCCACAGACGCTACCGGGAACCGCAGAATTGGCATTGACCGTAAAGACCGAAACGGATACATTTCACCCTATGCTCAACCTGAATGCCTGCCTCCCTCCCGGGTTTCCCCGTCGCCGTTTGACACGGCCATTCCCAGCTCGGAATCCGGCGGCCCGTTTAAGAATGAGGCTACGTATTCTTGTGCTCTCTCTTCTGGCATTTCACGTCCAGATCCTCGTTGCCCCCACCTCACTTCTGGGGCAATCTTCTTCGGAAGAGAACGACACCCTCCTGCTGGCGCAGAAACTCTTCGAGGACTCCGCCTACGCAAATGCCGCCCAGGAATTCAGGCGCTTCATCGTCAATTTTCCGACCAGCGATCGGATTCCTACAGCCATGTTCCGTCTGGGAGAATCCCTCTTCCTGGGCAAATCCTATGAAGAGTCACGTTCGGCTTTCCGAAGCTTTGCCGACCGCTTTCCGAATCACATCGACGTAGCCAGAGCCTTGCGCTTGGCTGCCGAATCATTGGACCGGTTAGGCGATGCGGCAAAAGCGGGCGATGCGTTTATGGAGGTGCACGACGCTTTCCTGGGAGGGGAGTTCGCGGCTCAGGATCTTCTTCGCGCCGGCTACAATTTTCATCGAGCCGGAATGACGGAACCAGCCGAAAACGCCTTCAGGGGGCTGATCGAACGCTACCCGCAATCGTCTCTCCGAGGCGAGGCTGCGTTTAACCTCGGCCAACTGCTTCGAGACGCAGGCCGGCCCCAGGAGGCACGTGCCCAGTTTGAGGCACTGATAACGGCCCAGGGGGATCATGAACGCCGACCCGACGCCATGCTCGCCCTCGCCGAAATTGCGCTTTCCGGCGACCGGGACCAGGAGGCGGGAGCCATCGTCCAGGAGTTGCGGAAGACCCACAGGGCCTCCGCTGCAGCGGAGGAGTCTTACCTGCTCCTTGCCGACTGGCACGCCACCCGGGGAAACCATGAGCAGGCCATCGCCCACTATGGTGGAGCGTTGAAAGCCCTTCCGGCGAACCTGCGGCGTCAGAAAGCCGAACTGGGACTGGCCGCAGCCTACGCCAGCAAAGGCGATCACCAGCGCGCTCTGGATGCGTACACCCGGTTCCTGAAAGGCTATCCCAAGAGCGATCTGGCGCCCGACGGGCGACTGGGTCTCGGCAACGCCTACGCCGGGCTGGGCCAGAACCGTTCCGCCGTCGAGGCCTATCGAAGGTTGATCGAAGCGTTCCCCGAATCACCGGCAGCCGCTTCGGCCTACGCCAAAATCGGCGACATCTGGAACCGACTTGGAGATCCGCTCAAAGCCCTGTCGGCCTACGACGGCTTTGCGGACCGGACGCACACACCTGAAGCGCGAGCGCGAGCCCAGTTGATGCGAGGCGGCCTCTTCGAGCAGTTGGAGTGGTTCGATTTGGCCGACAGAGTCTACGATTCGCTGTTGGCCGATGGGGAACGTGGCGAGGCGGTGGACCATCCGTACGCCGGTGTGGCCAGATACCGCCAGGCCCGAACCTATGAGGCGTCTGGCCGTCAGAAACTGGCGCTGCGCGAGTACCGACACTACATCCGCCTCCACTCCGGGGAAGAGCACGCAGCGGAAGCCGAGCGGCGGATTCAGTATCTCCAGGAGTTCCCGCCGCCCGAAACCGGAGCATCCGAACTCATCGACGTGCTGGCCTCCCTGCCCGCGATCCGGAAGGACCCGGAGTCCCACCTGCATCTAGCTCGGTACCTGGCCACCCACAACCGGGACGAAGCTGCGGTGGAATCGCTAGCGTCGATCATTGAAACCGATTCCGTTCGAGCCGCCGAAGCAGGTGCTTTGCTGGGGGACGTCTACCTGCGAATGGCGCGCAAGTCTAACCTGGACGGCCGCCCAGATATTGCGGAGCAGCATCGGGCACAGGCACAGATGACCTTCGGCCGTATCGTAGAAACCCATGCCGCCAGCAAGTGGGCAGACGACGCCCGTCTCACCATTCTGCTGAACGAATGGAACAGTCTTAACCCCGACAGCCTCCGGGCCCGTCGAGTGCTCGCCGACAGCGACGAATTCCTGAAAGGCTACCCCGAAACAGATCGCAGGGATGCCGTGGAAATAGAGCGGGCCAACGCCCTCCTGCTCCTCGGCAGACAAGATACGGCGCTCTCGCGTCGGGCGCTTGAAACCTTCGCTGCCTTTTCAAAAGATTACCCAACGAGTTCTCTTAGCATGGAGGCCGAGTTCGGAAGAGGTCTGGCTCAGGCGCAGGTGGGTCTGTTCGCCGATGCGGAAGAGAGTTTCAGGGAGTTCCTCTTTCGCCATCCCGGATCCGGTTTATCCGACGAGGCCCGGTTTCAGCTGGGACGAATCTTGTTGGACAGGGGATTCCACGCGAGTGCCGCAGAAGAGTTGGCTCAACTCCTGGAGGCGCCTTCATCGTTGAAGCTGGAGCAGGATTCGAGAAAACTTCTGGCAGAATGCTACTACCAAATGGGAGACTTTTCGGAAGCCATCGGGCTGGACACCCGCAGCGTCGAGCGACCCGATGGAGGACGTCGGGCCGAGCCGGCCATCTACAGGCGACTTGCTCGATCCTACCGTGGGCGCAACGAAGATGAGAACGCTGCTCGTATATACGCGGATTATCTACGCGTCTACCCGAACGCTTCCGACGCGGACAGCATCGCCCTGGAACGGGCCCAAATCCTGGCGAATACTGGAAGGATACCAGAGGCTCTCTCGGCACTTCGCGGCTTCCAGGCCGCTTACGAAGCCAGCACCCGGACACCACAGGCCCTTGCGCTTCTGGGCGATCTCCACTTCCAGCAGGATGAGTACGCCGATGCACTGAAGGCCTACGCCAGAGTACCCCAAGGATCCAGGCCAGGGCAGGTGGCCGGCCGGATAGCGCTGAGCCACTACCGGATGGGAAGTAAAAAGGAAGCCGGGGAGGCGGTTAAAGCCTTCCGAAAAGCCCACGGTGAAGATCCCACCTGGCGGGCCCGTTTCGACGTTGAGCAGGCGCGGCTCTATTTAAAGGTCGGTAACAGCGACCGGGCCAGAAAGCTGCTCACCGGAGTCCTGGAGAAGTACCCCGATACCGATTCGGTTGGCGACGCCCGCTACTTCCTGGCGCGATCTCTGGAGAAACAGGGCAAAGGCCAGGAACACCTGGAGGCCCTGATCGGCTTCGTCAACAACCATCCCCGAAGCCCCTTCTGGTCGCAGGCATCGCTGCAATTGGCGCAGATCTACGAAGGCGAGGAAGACTACGGCCAGGCGGCCCGGATCTATCGCAAGGTATTGGACAACGGGCTGGCTCCGGAGGAACGCCCCGACGTCTACAGCCGGATGATCCGCGACTACAGGAACCTGAAACTCTACGACACCGCTATCGCATTCGCCACACGTCTTGTCGAGGAGCACCCCCGGCATCCCCTCTCCCTTGCGGCACGAATGGACAGCGGGGACATGCTCCATGAAAAAGGTGATCACAGTCGTGCAATCCGGGAACTGACGCCGCTCCTGAAGTCGGTGCAGGAGAACGAGTGGTCGAGCGTCCAACACACCATCGCCGAAAGCTACTTCGACATGGGCGACATCGAAAGCGCCACCCGTGAGTTTTTGAAGCTTCGGTACAATTTCCAGGGCAGCGTAAACTGGCTCGCCAGCGCTCTTATCGGGCTGGCCAACTGCTACGAAGCACGGGGGGAAATCGACCGCGCCGTTCGCGAACTGGATGAGATCCGGCAGCGCTTTGGGGCGGCCTCACCTTTCGGAACGCACGCCGAAGAAAAGATCAGGGCACTTACGAAGCAAATGTAAGTGACGTTTCCAGGTGACCCTGTGACCACCTCTCCGTTGGTACGCAGTCCATAGGGACATCAATTGGAAGCGATCTGGATTCACGGTCAATGAACCTTCGATCAGCTCACCTGATGAGATCAAAACTAACGGTGCGCATCTGCTCAGAAGTTGATTCTTCTTGGTGTCCTTCGTGTCTTTGTGGTAAACGCTTTCGGCGAACCAGGATCTTAGGACGAGTCCGTAGCGCAGTGACGTTTCGTAGGCTGAGTCATCACCAGAGGTCCGGGGACCAGATCCCCATACATCAGCTGGGGGAGGGCATATGCACATCGACCTGCTGAAGAAAGTTTCCCTCTTCGAAGGTCTCAACGACGAGGAGCTGGGAGCCCTGGCGGAAGTTGCACTCCCTCGGGTCTTTCCAAAAGACCGCGTCGTCATCATGGCCGAAGAGGAAGGTGACACGCTTTTCATCATCAGCTCCGGCCAGGTCAAGGTCAGCATCGTCAGCGAAGATGGCCGAGAGGTCATCCTCTCCATCCTGGGGCAAGGCAACTTTTTCGGTGAGATGTCGCTTCTAGACGGCAATCCGCGTTCTGCCAACGTCACCACCATGTCCGAAACCGAACTGCTGATAATCCGACGCGCCGACTTCCTCCGGCTGATTCACCGGATCCCCGATATTGCCATCAAGCTCCTGTCCGTTCTGGCCAGCCGTCTCCGCAAGACCGATCGCAAAATCGAAGGGCTCGCGCTCTCCGACGTTACCGGTCGGATCACCCAAACGCTCCTTCAGCTGGCCGAGGAACAGGGGGCGCCAGGCACAGACGGCATCCTCATCCGCAACCGTCCAACACATCAGGAGCTGGCCAACATGTCGGGGACGACCCGAGAAACCGTTTCCAGGGTACTCAAGCGCCTGGAAGCGCAGGGCTATATCGTTCCCAAGGGCCGCGATCTTCTCGTCGTCGGCATGGATCCCTCTCTCGACGACACCCTCTGACCGAATTCGCCAGGACCCACCCGCCAACGCCTATGTCTGAATCCGCATCCAGAAAAAGTGCCCTCATTCTCTCGACAAAAGCAGAGCTCGCGCGTGAACTCCGCGAGGTTCTGGAGTCGGAAGGATGGCGCACGATTGTGGTCAACAGCCTCGGCCCGGCGCGCAAACTCATTCAGCGGGAGGATGTGGGGCTGGTGGTCATGGATCCAAACGAACTGTCGGGATCGCTGGAGCAGTTCGCCAACGCTCTGCACGATGCCGATTCTCCGGTACCCCTTGTTGCAGTCGCCGGAGCCAATGGCCTCCAGCCGACCTCCATTCTGGGAATCGAACCCGATGCAATCCTGGATCTCCCGGTAGAGCCGGCCCAGTTTCGCAGAACCCTGGACACGGTTCTGCAGCGCAGCCGCTCAGACGTCGAGGACGAAATCCTCGGACGGTCCGACGCTATCCGCGAAATCAGGGAAACCATCGCCCAGATCTCCGCTGTTCCGGTGAACGTACTCATTACGGGGGAAACCGGAACCGGAAAAACTTACATCGCGCAGGGCATCCACAAGACCAGTACACGCAGCGCCGGACCTTTTTTAACCCTGAACTGTGGAGCGATACCGGAAACTCTCCTGGAAAGCGAACTGTTCGGACACGAAAAGGGAGCCTTTACCGACGCGGGGTCCCGGCGACAGGGGATCTTTGAAGCCGCCCACGGCGGCACCGTGTTTCTGGACGAAATAGGAGAAATGTCGCCATCGGCTCAGGTCCGACTTCTTCACGTACTGGAGTCCAGGGAAGTCACGCGACTGGGCTCGACGAAACCGATAAAAGTCGACGTCCGCCTCATCGCGGCTACGAACCTGGACCTTCAACGCGCCGTTCGCGACAAACAGTTCCGGAGCGATCTTTTTTACAGACTCAAAGTCGTGGAGATTCGAGTCCCCTCCCTCCGGCAGCGCCAGGAAGACATCGCCTTGCTCGTCGACCGTTTCATTCAGGACTACGCGCTGGAACACAACGTCCCCCCGGTGCGCATTGCCCCAGAGGGCATGGAACGACTCAAGCGCCATCAGTGGCCCGGGAACATACGGGAATTGAAGAACCTTATCGAGCGTCTGATGGTCCTCTCCCCTGAGCGCGACGTTTCATCCGATAGCGTCCAGGCCATTCTGCGAGACCTCTCAGGCGGCGACGGGAACGACGGTTCGGTCGAAGAACCTTCGAACCTTCCCGTTTGGCTGGGGAAATCGCCCGAAGAATCCTATCGGGATCTTCTCTACTGGGCGGTTCTCGAAGTCGCCCGCGACGTCAAGGAGTTGAAGTCCATGCTGGCGGGCCAACGGAGCGACCTTCAGTCGCTACCGGCATTCAATTCGTCCTTCTCCGCCGTCGGAGATACCGACGCAGAGTTCTCAGAGACGGATGAAAACCTGGTCGACCCCAGCCGCGGCGAGCCGAAATCAGGTATCGAAGGAATCAAGCCGCTTGAAGAAGTGGAACGAGAGGCGATCGCCCGCGCATTGGTAGCCACCGGCGGACATCGCAAGAAGGCGGCCAAGCTGCTCCGGATGCCCGAACGAACCCTTTACCGGAAGATTCGGCAGTTCGATCTGTAGCGCGCCTCACCGCCTCTGGATCCCATGAGGCCATCCGGGGCCAGAACACCTTCGGTGGAACTTTTCCCTCCATCGTTGGGTTTAACCCACTGCACACCCGGGAAGCATCTTAACGAAAACAGGATCGAAAGGACTCATACGGATGAACCGTCACATGGAACGCGTCGGCGCCTACTTCTTCGTCGCGCTGCTCTGCCTCTCCTTTACAACCAAAGCCGAAAGCGTCGACGCCGAAGCGGCGCGCCAGCTGCAGTCACTGAACCGCGCCTTCACATCCATCGCGCGGGAAGTCACACCAACTGTCGTCACTATAACCACGAAGAAGCGTTCGGACCGAGGACGGCGGCGCATCCCCCCCTCGCCCTACCATTTCTTCTTCGACCAGAACGAACGGGGCCAGGAAGCGCCCCAGATGGAAGGCCTCGGTTCCGGAATTGTCATGACCTCGGACGGCTACATCCTCACGAACAACCACGTCGCAGGAGGCGCGGACGAAATCATCGTCGAGTTGAACGACAACCAGGAGTTCCCGGCCAAGCTGGTGGGAACCGACTCCCTGACCGATGTCGCCGTCATCAAAATCGACGCGAAGAATCTCCAGGCAGCCCGCATTGGAAACTCGGATAAGATCCAGATCGGGGAATGGGTGCTCGCCGTTGGGGCGCCCATGGGGTTCAACAATACCGTGACGTCCGGTATCATCAGCGCAGTCGGGCGCGATCTGAACCTCATCGGCGACAACTTCGGGATCGAGAACTTCATCCAGACAGACGCCGCCATCAACATGGGAAACTCAGGCGGGTCGCTGGTGAACCTGAGCGGAGAGGTCATCGGAATCAATACGGCCATCGCCACGCCAACGCGCACATTCGTCGGTTACGGCTTCGCCATTCCCATCAACCTCGCCAAGAAGGTGATGGACGACATCATCGAGTTCGGGAGAGTTCGACGAGGCTACCTGGGTATCAGCCTGGCCCCGGTCGACGCAGCGGCCGCTGAGGCCATGGGCATGGAAAAACCGCGCGGGGTCCTGGTAAACGACATCATTCCGGATACCCCTGCTGAATCAGCCGGCCTGAAGCCGATGGACATCATCCTGGGGATCAACGACCAAGACGTCAATCGCCCGAATCAGATCCAGAGCATCATCGCTCGCAGACACCCCGGCGACAAAGTCCGGCTCTCGGTCCTTCGAGATCGGAACAACCTCACGCTGGATGTCACGCTGGGCGAAGCCGATGCAAGTATCCTGGCCGAGCGATCCAGGCCCCGGAAGCCAGGTGCCGCTGAAGGAATTGGACTCAATGTCCAGAACCTCACCCCGGAGGTTCGGGAAAGTCACGGGATCGAGGAGGACGTTACCGGTGTCATCGTCACCGGAGTCTCTCGCTCATTGGGTCGTACCGAATTTCGTCCCGGCGACATAATCTTCCAGATCCGTCAGCGAGACTTTGAAATGAAAATCGAATCGGTCGGCGATTTCGAAATCGCTATTGGTAAACTTCAGAAAGGCACGAACGCCGCCTTTCTGGTCTACCGTGAGGGGTCCCGGCTCTTCCGCACAATGAAGATCCCACAGTAGTTATGGCCACTGTTTCCATGCACGAAAAGACGGCAGACGCCCGACTCGCCATCGGCGCCAGTGAACTCGACGCCGACCTCTACTACCTCACGCGGTTCCGTGCGCCCGACGCCTTCGTCTACATCGAAGTCGGCGGGCGCTCAACGCTCCTGATGTCCGACCTGGAGATCGACCGTGCGAGAACCCAGGCCCGGGTGGACGAGGTCCTGTCGCTGTCGGCCTACGAGGAGAAGGCGAAGCAGCAGAACATCACCGGCGCCCCCGCCGGCCTTGGAGCCGTCCTCGCCCTGCTTCAAGAGCGGGGGGCGAAGAGCGTTGAGGTGCCCTCCGGATTCGCCGTTCGGTCTGCCGATTTCCTCAGGGACCAAGGCT
>Ga0114996_10006269_pt1 | contig 13758 bp, 12 predicted proteins | sample ArcticOcean_MG_C_4_FD_87039 | JGI IMG/M metagenome (GOLD analysis project Ga0114996, IMG submission 87039) | Marine microbial communities from western Arctic Ocean - ArcticOcean_MG_CB4_134 | ecosystem: Environmental > Aquatic > Marine > Oceanic | place: Arctic Ocean: Canada Basin | collected... | reverse complement strand
TGGGTCATTTTCACCTATTGGCAGGTCAGAGAAGGAGAAGAAGGCTGATGGGTGGGGCGGAAAAGTTAGTTTTTGGGCCGGGGGCTCTAGTCTTTATAGGACTGTACCTGGTATCGATGATCGGCGTGGGTTGGTACGCACGCCAGCGGCGTCAGGGCAATAGCATGGCCGATTTCTACCTAGCCGGCCGCTCCATCGGGCTGGGGGTGCTTTTCCTGACGCTCTACGCGACGCAATACAGCGGCAATACGCTCTTTGGTTACACCGGCAAGTCCTACCGCATCGGCTTCTTGTGGGTGGTGTCGGTCCTTTTCATGTTTTCGATTATAGTAGGTTATCTGCTCTTTGCACCTCGACTGGTAGCACTGGCGCGCAGACACGGTTTCATCACCCCGGCCGATTATATTACCCACCGCTTCAAATCGTCGCTGCTCTCCTTGCTCAGCACGGTGCTGATGATCTATGCCCTATGCAATTATATCTTGGCGCAATTAAAAGCCATGGGCTCGGCTGTAGAAGGGCTGACCGACGGCAGTGTGCCTGCGGCCCACGGCATTATTTTTTTGGCCGTCATTATGGTCATCTACGAAACCTTGGGTGGCATGCGCAGCGTCGCCTGGACCGATGTACTACAGGGCATTGTTCTGCTAGTGGGTTTTACTGTACTGATATTCATTATTCCCCAAATGGGGGGAGGTCTGACGACTGTAGTGGAAAAACTCGGCCAGATAGATCCGGCCAAGGTGCAGGTGCCGTCGCTGCAAGGCTGCAATACCTGGATCAGTTATATCCTCTTGCTCGGCTGTGGCGCGGCGATCTATCCGCAGGCTTTGCAACGGCTCTACGCCAGTCGTTCGGTGACAGCGCTGAAACGCTCGCTGGCGCTGATGGCGTTTATGCCGCTGACCACCACGCTGATCGCTCTGGTATGCGGCCTCATTGCCATTGTCGTGCTGCCGGGGCTGGCCAAGGGGGAGACCGACCAGGTGTTGGCCAGGTTGTGCGCCGTTATCATGAGCCAGTCCGAACTGGGGTATTGGCTGGTGGTCGTCGTTTTTGCCGCTGTATTGGCGGCGCTCATGTCGACGGCGGATTCGGCGCTGTTATCGATTTCGTCGATGTTTACTCACGATATCTACCGCCCCCACTTTCGCCCCGATAGCAGCGAAGAAGAATTGACGCGCGTCGGCAAGATGGCGTCCTGGATCATTATCGCCTTGCTGGTATGGGTGGCCATAGGCGTCGACCAAACCCTGGTGCGTTTGTTGGAGTTGAAGTTCGAGGTCTTGATTCAGGTGGCTCCCTGCTTTTTTTTGGGGCTCTACTGGCGGCGCTTATCGGCTCAAACCGCACTGACGGGCATGTTGGTCGGGTTGGGTTTTGCATTGGGATTGACGGGAGCGGGCCGTTTGGGTTTGACCTGGGCAGGGCAGCCCCTAGTGTGGGGATTTCACGCCGGGGTGATCGGCCTGTTTGTCAATTTAGGGATCTGTACTCTGGGGGCTTTGCTCTTTCCGGCACAGAAGAATGAAGCGTCTTGAAAATGGAGAAATATAGATGAGGAAAGAATCAAAGGCTTTCTTAGAAGCCATGTTGCGGGCGCCAAGTCCATCTGGCTACGAAGGGCCGGTGCGCAAGATATGGAAGGCAGAGGTCGAAAAATACGCCGAAGAAGTCAATGTCGATGTGCACGGCAACGCTATTGGCATCTACAATAAGAAGAGCGCCACGCGCGTGATGTTGGCCGGTCACATGGACGAACTCGGCTTCCAGGTGATCTATATCAGCGATAGCGGTTATATACATTTTGATACGATCGGCGGTTTTGATGTGGGCATCATACCTGGGCGCAAGGTGCGGATTCACACCAAGAAGGGGACGATATTGGGCATCTTGGGCAAGAAGCCGATCCACCTCATGGAGCCCAGTGAGCGCGGTAAAGTAGCTGCAAAATCTGATCTGTGGATCGACATCGGCGCCAAGGATGGCAAGGAGACCAAGAAGTTGGTGGAAATCGGTGATCCGATCACTTACGACGATAATTTTGAGGTATTGCGCGGCAATTTGGTAGTGTCGCGCGCTTTTGACAATAAGATGGGGGCTTACCTGGCCGCCGAAACCTTGCGTCTGGTCAGTCGATCCAAGAAGAAAGCGCAGGTGGCGCTCTATTCGGTGGCCACGGTGCAGGAGGAAATTGGTCTGCGCGGCGCCAAGACCAGTGCCTACGGCATTGATCCGCTGGTGGGCATCGGTCTGGATGTGACTTTTGCGTTAGATCATCCTGGGGTGGACAAACGCAAGATGGGAGATGTGGTCATTGGCAAAGGGCCGGTTATCACGCGCGGTGCCAATATCAATCCAGTGGTTTTTGACTTGCTGGTAAGCGTCGCCAAGAAAAATAAAATCCCCTATCAGATCAATGCCGAGGCCGGCGGCACGGGCACCGACGCCAATGCCATTCAATTGTCGCGCGCCGGTGTTGCTGCCGGGTTGGTAGGCGTGGCCCTGCGCTATATGCACACGCCGGTAGAAGTGCTGTCGCTGGAAGATCTGGACAATACGGCAAAGTTGCTGTGTGAATTTGTCTTGGCGGTAAATGATAAGACCAGCTTTATTCCCCAATAAGGAGGGTAGCCATGAAAATAACGTCAGTCGATGTATGGACCGTGGTGGTGCCGACCATTCCCGGACGAGTCCACAGTGTCGAATTGGTGCCGGAGACCGGTTGGGACCAGATGCCCAAACACCTTATCCGTCTCAACACCGATACCGAACTATACGGCATTGGCGAGACGGGTAGGGGGGTGCCCATTGAGGAGGTGCGGCAAGGAGCCGGCCTATTGCTAGGACGGGATCCAGAGCTACTCACCTTGCAAAATATCTTGCAAGAGCGCAGCGACGGCACCGAGGAAACACTCAGCGTCGGCAGGGGGCCGGCCTACGATGCTTTTGAGATGGCCGTTTACGATCTGGTCGGGCGGGCGCACGGCGTGCCAGTGCATGCCTTGCTGGGCGGTGCGGTGCGCGATCGGGTGCCGGCGGATTATTGGATGGGGCACCAGACCGTCGAAGACGGCAAGCGCAGCGTCGAGCGCGGCCTGGAGATGGGTTTCAAAGGCGTCAAGATCAAATGCAAGATCGAAGAGCCCATGGTCGAGCGTCTGCAAGGCATGTTAGAGGTCGGCGGCAAGGAGTTTAAGGTGACGGTCGATCCCAACGAGCGTTTCCACACCGCCGAGCAGACCATAGAATTGGCGCAGCAGCTCGAGCCGCTGGGCAATGTGGAAGTTTTTGAAGATCCCATTCCCAAATCGGATATGGAAGGGTATATAAAAATCCATGAAGAAATAAATTTGCCCGTGGCCATGCACCTAGGTGGCGGCGCTAAGATGATCGAAGCATTAAAAGCCGGGGTAGTAGATTGTTTTAATCTGGGCGGTGGTTTGGTCGGTTTCATGCGCAATGCCAGTGTGGCGGCGGCGGCCGGCATGCGCTGCTGGCACGGCTCGGGCAACGATCTGGGCATTATCGACACGGCCTACGTACACTCTGCGGTAGTGGTGCCCAATTGCACTATGGCTTCCGATTTTGTTGGCAGTTGGACGCGCGAGGACGACCTGATCGTCGAGCCCATTCCCTTTGTCGACGGTTTTGTGCCGACGCCGATGAAACCTGGCTTGGGCTGCGAGATCGATATGGACGCCTTGGCGCGTTATGTCCAGGATAATGAGACCGTAAATATTTAAGGCGATGAATTTAACGAATCTGCGGAGGTAATAATGTTTGCACGGAAAAAGATGCTGGCTACACTACTCGCTTTCAGTTTGCTGTGGGCAGCCTGTGGCAGCGATAGTAGCAGTGACAGCACCCCCACCGGACCCGTGCCCACCGAGGCAGATGTGCTGTCTGTTTTGACTTCTCTGGCCAACGGTTTTGCGGGGTTGGATCTGGCGCAGTTGTTCTCGGGTGAGGAACAGGTGGTCGAAGGTTTTGAGGGGCAAGGCAGCTTGGTGATCACGGTTTCTAGCTGGACTTTTGCACAATATTCACCGGACGGCTTGGTGACCATGGACGGGGTACTTACCCTAGCCGGTCTAACGCCGATTCTCATCAGCGGTGATCTCACCCTGTCGGGGGATCCGCAGGGCACCGTTAAGGTCAATATGACAGTCGACATCAGCGCCGGGGTGGAGAATTTGGCGCTGGGCGGCACCGTTAAGTTTAACGGGGTAGAATTTGACGTGGCTGAGGTGTTGGCCAATGCGCCGCCGGCCGACGCTGCTGCAGCCGATTCGACGGCGGCCGAATCCACCCAAGAGTAATGTTTGATCCAGCCTCCTGGAGATGGTGCTGTCTTATCGCCGTAGTTTTGTATTGTTGCAGCGCCTGCGATCACGGCCTAGACGCTGGACCTTCTGGAGCGATGGGCATTGCCGGACGCCTAACCTTTACGGGGGAGTGGCCCGAGAATGTGGGGCAGGTGGCCGTGGCCGTGTATCGGGAAACGCCGCAGCAATTGACGGATTTCTTTGCACTGGTCGGTGCCGATACGGAGGTGGAATTGGGGGCCGAGGTCTACGATTATTTCGTGCCGATTGAGGTTGAAGGGGAATACCAGTGGGTGGTGGTGGCCTGGCGTTTGCAGGATAGTTTCTGGGATTTCCGTTCACTCTTGGGGTGTTACCACGCGCCCGGCGATACGCGGCCCACTGCGGTGGTGGTGCGCCGCGGTGAGGTCGCCGGCGATGTCGATATTGCCATCGATTTTGGGATTCTGCAAAGTGAAAATCTTCCTACTCTATGTGTGCAGTCTATCCCTCCTGAGCTTCTCGAGCAGGGCAGCGGGCAGTGAGCTAGGCTCTCTGGGGGATGTGCGCGGTGTTATCATTGATGCCGTGGAGGGCAGTGCTGTGCCTGGGGCGACGATTGTGGCGCTGGGCACGCAATTTGGGGGCGCGGCCGACGAAAACGGACGTTTCCACCTGCGCTTACCCAGCGGCCGTATCGATCTGCTGGTTTCGGCTATTGGTTACCAGCCTCGCAAAGTGTTGGACGTGCAGACCGGTGGACAAGACACGCTAAGGGTGGAGCTGGTGCCGGCGGCAATAGAAATGCCCGGCATGGTGGTTTCGGCCAGCCGCCGGAGTCAGACTTTTGTAGAATCGCCGGTCAGCATGTCGGTGGCTGGCGCTGGGGAGATTGCCGCTCACAATGCATTCACCGTCACAGCACCGCTGAGATATGTTTCTGGGGTCAGCCAGATAGGCGGCACGACCAATATTCGTGGCTCCAGCGGTTTCAGTCGGGGCACGGGTAGTCGCGTGCTGCTCTTGCTGGACGGTTTTCCTTTATTGTCGGCTGATCTGGGCGATATTAAATGGGATGCCATTCCCGTCACTGAGGTAGAGCGCATAGAAGTTGTCAAGGGGGCCGGGTCGGCGCTCTATGGCAGCGGCGCCTTGGGTGGGGTTATCAATGTGCTGACGCGGCAGCCCAGCATACAACCGCAGACGCGCTTGCGGCTGCTCAGTGGGTTTTATAGCCAGCCGGTGCACCGCAGTTGGCGCTGGAGCGAAGATCCCATGTACCTGACGGGAGTGGATCTGAGCCACAGCCGCACCGTGGGGCAAACCGGTTTGCTTTTGGCGGCGGGACACAAACGCAGTACTGGCTACCACGAAAACGATGACACGCGGCGTTTCCACGTCTTTGCCAAGGCGGCGCACCGCTTCTCACCGGTTACCCATTTAAATGCGCTGGTCAATTGGGCGGTGGACGACCACGGCGTCTTTATACAATGGAAAGACCGCCTAGAACCGCTGGCCGTGCCGCTGGGGGATCGCGCTGCTAATACGGTGTCGAAGAAACTCAATTTAAATACTGAATTGTACCACCTGCACAATGCCGCGCTGGGTTATCGCATCAAGGGATATTATTATCGCACCGGTTTTGAAAATACCCAGGCCGCCGGTGGGCTGACCTCAGATGGGCATAAAGTGGGCGGCGAAATCCAGACCGATTACAGCGGCTTGGAGCGTTTAGATCTGACCTTGGGTACCTCTGGGGCGTACGATCTAGTGCGGTCTCCCGGCGATTTTCTGGGGCGGCGCAATGTGTTTAATGGCGGTGTCTACGCTCAGGGCATGTACCAGCCTGCGGCGCAGGCGGATGTCTCATTGGGGTTGCGTTATGATTACCATCGGCGCGACAAACAGGTGGAACTTGCGGGTACCTCAAGCTTGTGCTCGACGGTCGGGGCACAGGGGCGGCGCAGTGAGGGGCAGTTCAGTCCACAGCTGGGTTTGTCCTTGCGGCCGCGGGCGGGCACGGCATTGCGCAGCTCGTTGGGGCGGGGCTTTCGCGCCCCTTCCATTTCGGAGATTTTCTACCAGGCCGATATATCGGGCATACTGGTCTGTCCCAATCCGGCGGTGAGCGCCGAGCGCAGTTGGTCGTACGAGGTGGGAGTAAACCAGTGGGTCGGCAATTATATGACCGTAGATGTGGCGCTGTTCCACAACGACTACGAGGGATTGGTCGAAGGGCGCGCCGATCTGGCAGCTGACACGGGGGCGACGCCGGTGGCCACTTTCCGCAATTTATCCAAGGCGCGGGTGCGCGGCGTGGAAATCGAACAACAGGCGGCATTGCCATACGGCCTGAAGGAGCGTTTGGCCTACACGTATCTAGACGCAGTCGAGTTCTTGGGGGCCGACGAGGTTTTGCCGCCCTACTGCCATGCCAATCTGGTGCCAGGGGAAGAAGCCCCCTTGCCTTATCGGCCGCGCCATTTGCTCAATTTGGCTTTGACGGCAACGCGGGGGCTGTCCCGTATCGGGACTAATTTCCAGTATATCAGTCGTTTTGAGCGCGTCTCGGGGCTTTTTTCCGAATGTGGGCGCGACCATTTGCCGGTCTACCTAGTCGACGCATTTTTTGCCCGCCGGGTGGGCCAACTCGAACTCAATTTACGCGTGGACAACCTGCTGCAATACCACTACGTTTTGACCGAGCGCAAAATACGACCGCCGCGGCAGGTGACTTTGGCAGTGAGCGGTGTTTTATAGGTGATTCCCAGCAAATTGTCGCAGTAGAAATGAAATAGCGAAAGGACAGGCATGCACAGCGCAGCACCCGAAGAATGGATCGAAGCCATTGCCAGTGGGACCTTAGATGAGCAATTGGCGCATTACTACGGCGCCGCCGAGGTCGATACCTGGAGAGCGCACTACCTCGAAGCTCTAAACGCTTTCATCAACATCTATGGCGTGGGTGGCAAGGCGGTCATCGCCCGTTGCCCCGGGCAGATGAACATCATGGGGGTACACATCGACTACGGCGGCATGGCATCGACGCGGCTGGCGGTGCGCGGCGTCGATACGCTTACGGTGGCGCGGGCTGCGGCCAACGGGCGCGTGCGCATGGGGAATATCCTCAAGTATGCGGGGGAGGAGAGTGGTAAATTTGCGCCCATAGAGTTTGACTTAGACGCGATCGTGCCGAAAGAAAATGTGGGCACGCGCCAGGCCATGATGGACTACGCCGGCAAGGTCTGCAGCCAGCGCGAGGCCGAGTGTGGCAGCGCCATGGCCGAGGGGTGGGATATCTTGGTGCAAGGGCAATTGACTTTTCTCGAAAGTTACTTTCGCGAGCGGCTGCAGCTGCGCGGTTTAGATGCGTTGGTCTGGAGTAATGTATCGCCCAGCGGCGGCATGAGTTCGTCGTCGGCCCTGGTCATATCCACCGCTATTGCGGCGCTGGGTGTGCACGGTTTAAAACCACTGGAAGATATTGCCGAGGAGGATTTGGTCGACGGCGTAGGGACCTCCGAATGGATGCGGGGCACGCGCGGTGGCACGGCGGACCACGGCGGCATGGTCATGGGGCGGGTGGGCAAATTGGTCAGCGTTGGGGTGTTTCCGGCCCAGTCCTGTGGACAGGCGACGTTGCCAGATGATTACGCCGCCGTCATTTTCGACAGCGGCGTGCCGCGGGTCTACGACGAGGTGGTCAAAGAAGAGACTGTGATCGCCTATCCACTGGGGACCTTTCTTGTCCGCGATATTTTATTGCCGCAGTTGCAAGGCGAGCCGGGTTTTGAGAACTTGGCAGTCGATTTCAAGGACCGCATTACTTTCATCCGCGACGTCGAAGAGGAGAATTTGGGCGTTAGCTTGGCGGGCATGTACCGCCTGCTGGCTGGCATACCGCAGCAAACGACTTTGCGAGCCCTAGAGGCGCTAGCTCGAGAAACGGGTGCGGGCGCCGCTTACGACACTATGTTCCGGCGTGACGTAGAGGGCAAATTCCCCAATATCAACGACGAATATCCCATTTTTTTGCGCCGGCGTTTTGTTTATGGTATCACCGAGCAGGACCGGGTGGCGCGCATGCTGGAGTACATGAGTGCGGGCGCTATGGAAACGGCTCTGGAATTGGCGCGCATCGCTCACGACGGCGATCTGGATGTAGAGGTGACGGACGAGGAGTTGCAAGATCTGCGGTTGCGGGCAGAGCAAGGCGAGGAGCGCGCCCGCCTGTGTTTTCTGCCAGGCGGTTATGGGCGTATGACACCGGAGTACGATCGTGTAGTGCGCGTTATCAATGAATACTTGTTGCGCCAAGGCGGGCCAACAGCTGGGTCGGTGCAGCGTTTTGGTGCGGGTTGGGGCGGCAATGTCGGCGGTTTGATTCGGCACGAGTTTATCAACGGGGAGTATGCAGCTGCCTTTGCGAAAGTATTGCGCGACGAATTGGCTATTGAAGTCGATTTGGAAGAATGTGTGGCGATTCCAGGTGAGGGAGCGTGCCTGCTCAACGCGCCAGGGAAGTGAGCAATGGAAAATCTCTTAGAAGGCGTGCGCGTATTGGATTTGACCCGGGTGCTGGCCGGCCCCTATGCCACCATGGTTATGGCCGATCTAGGGGCCGAGGTGATCAAGATAGAATTGCCGGGCCAGGGCGACGAGGCACGGGGATTCGGGCCGTTCCAAAACGGCGAGAGTGCCTACTTTACTAGTATCAACCGCGGCAAGAAGAGCGTCACTCTCGATTTGCGCCAGCAGCGTGGGCAGGAATTAGCGCGGCAATTAGCTGGCCAATGCGATGTGTTAATTGAGAATTTCCGCCCCGGTAGTATGGCGCGTTTTGGCCTTGATTATGCAACCTTGCACGCGCTCTACCCACGTCTGGTCTACGCTTCGGGCGCGGGTTTTGGCCAGACGGGACCCTATGCGCAGCGACCAGCCTACGATGTGATCATCCAAGCTATGGGCGGCATCGCCAGTATTACGGGCGCTGCGGGAGGCGAGCCCGTGCGAGTGGGCTCGTCGATTGGGGATTTGAGCGCAGCACTGTTTGGGGTTATTGGTGTGCTGGCGGCGCTCAATCGGGCGCAGCAGACAGGGGAGGGACAGCAGGTGGATATTTCGATGCTGGACTGCCAGGTCGCCCTTCTGGAAAATGCCCTGGCGCGTTATTTCGTTTCTGGTGAAGTGCCCGGTCCTCTGGGCTCGCGCCATCCGGCGATTACGCCCTTTCAGTTTTTTCATGCCAGCGATGGATATGTGGTCATCGCTGCGGGCAACGATGGGCTGTGGCGGAAATTGTGCGAGGCACTGGAGATAATTGAATTAATCGATGATGCGCGTTTTGCCAATAACGCTTTGCGCACCGAAAATCAGGCGGCGCTCGAACCGTTGCTAGAACAAGCCTTAGGGCGCCGGGCGGTAGCAGAATGGGTTGAGGTGTTAGGGGCAGCGGGCATTCCGTGTGGGCCGATCCATACGATAGCACAAGTAGCTGATGATGTGCAGGTGGCGGCGCGGGAGATGATCATTGAGTTGGTGCATCCACAGGCGGGGTCGCAAGCGATGCCCAATTCGCCGTTGAAATTTTCAGAGACGCCGGTGCGGTTAGAAAAAGCGGCGCCGTTGCTAGGACAGGATACGGAAGAGGTTTTGCGGAGTTTAGTGGGATTAAATGAGGGCGATGTGGAAGATTTGCGACGGGCGGAGGTGATTTGACCGGTAACCCAATTGCAAGATAAATAAATCTCCAGGCAAACGAGTAGATAGAAAGGGCCGCGCGATGGCAGATGCCGATTTAGTATCCGTCCACGGAGGGCACAGCGGTGAGTTCTGCCACCATGCGCAGGATACGCTCGAAGAGATTGTGCGGGCTTATATAGATAAAGGATTCGCGTGGTTTGGCATCACTGAGCATATGCCGCCGGCGGACGACAGTCAGATTTATCCAGAGGAGGCGGCTGCAGGGCTCGATGTGGCGGCGTTGTACGAGCGCTTTTCCAACTATATCGCCACCTGTCGGCGGCTGCAGGAACAGTATGCCGACGCTATAAAAGTCTATGTGGGTTTTGAGACGGAGATGTACACGGGGTGCAAGGAATATATTGACCGTTTATTGCAGGAGTTTGAGCCCGATTACATCGTCGGCTCCGTGCACCATGTAAACGATATTCCTATCGATATGAGCGCTGAAATGTACGCCAAGGCCATTGAAGTGGCGGGGGGGATTGAGCGGCTCTACTGCGATTACTTTGATCAGCAATTTGAACTTATTGATACGTTTCATCCGGCGGTGGTGGGGCATTTTGACCTGATTCGCATGTTTGATGAAGATTATCGCAGGCGGCTCGAAGAGCCGGAGATTCGCCAACGTATTCAACGCAATTTCGCACGGATCAAAGAGTTGGGCTTGATACTGGATTTTAATCTGCGCGCTTTGAAGAAGGGGGCGGATGAACCTTATATATCCAGGTCAATTCTTGTAGAGGCTTACGAATTGGGCCTGGCGGTTGTGCCGGGGGATGATTCACATGGGGTGGACGGGGTAGGGCTGTTTATGGAGCAAGGCCTCGAGGTTTTACGGCAAGTTGGCTTTGATCTGCGTTGGCGCAGGCCGGGGGACTAATAGGGTGCCGCTACTTTGCGGAGCTGAGTGATCCGATGTACAAGATGTCGCCAACGGCACAGCCCATTTCGGTGGCGGCATGGCCGAAACTGATGGCGAGTTGGAGGTTGCCGTCGTCTTCTATGAGGGCGATCCAGTCGCCTTTGGCCACATCACTATAACTCTTACCTAAGAGCGCGTGGATCGTCTGATCTTTGTATTTCACGACGAAGGTCTGTTGGTCCGTAATGCCGTATTTGCTCAACTTAACTCCACTTATATCCGTATTGATGTTGGCGTATTCTTCGCTGATGCGCACCACTTTTGTCTCTATATAGATCGTTGGGGCGGCGGTTGCAGCGGCGGGTGCCTGGGCGTGGTGGGCGCAATTCGACGCCGTGATACAGAGCAGAATGGTTAAAAGAAAGAGATGGATGGTTTTCATTTTCAAGGTCACCTTATAATTAAACCCGCTGGCCGAGGGGGCTTTTCGGAAGAGCGGTATTTGGCAGTGGGGCCAGGTAGAAGTTCACACAGGTAATATCGCATAAAACCGGACAGGAGGCTACTGCCGCTGTGGTCAGGACTGCGGTCCAGGCGCGGCAGAGGTATATCGTACTTTCATGCCCCGTATTTGTGATATACTTCGTTCACATCTTCTTCGCTAGTAAATTTACCGGCCTCGGCTTCCAGCAGAGAGGATTTGACTTGCTCGATCTGGTCTTTCGTGAGTCGGGGAGGATCGACATTTTTCGCGACCAGAGTTAATAACATGTGCGCGATGTGATCCTGTTGATCTTTCGACAATTGCGATATTTTTTTTAATGCTTCCTGGAGTAGTTGAGTCATAAAAAATCTCTAAGTGAGTGCTTGCCCTTCATTTTGGGGAGCTTGCTATATTCATTTCTATTGACTAAATTTAATCAGTTTCTATTGACTAAATTTAGATAGTATTATAATTGGCTGTTTTAAATGAATTTAAAAGATTTTCTTGTCCATAATAGCCATCTCGATGGCACTTTTTCCGATCGCGACCCCCATCTCAGGCGGCTGCGGGATCAGCCGTTGGTCTATCGTTTTCCGTTGCTTGACCGTCTGCCGCGCAGCCAGCCAGGTATTTATACCATTGGCGGCGGGCGTCAGGTCGGCAAAACCACCTTGCTCAAGCAGTGGATGGCCGAACTGCTTGCGGCGTCTATCCAACCGCCCCGTTTGCGTTTTCTCACCGGCGAGCTCATAGACGATCACCACGCGCTGGTGCGTCTGGTGTCGGCGCTAGATCAGGAGATGCCCGCCGATGGCGTACGCTATATTTTGCTCGACGAGGTCACCTATATCGCCGATTGGGACAAAGGAATTAAATATTTGGCCGACGCCGGCCTGCTCGAAGATGTCGTATTCGTTGCTACTGGGTCGGATATGGCGGTCATTCAGGAGGCGCGCATGCGCTTCCCTGGCCGCAGGGGGCGGGCCGCTACAGTAGATTTTCACCTCTATCCCTTAAGTTTTGCCGAAACACTGGGGTTAAAGAGAGGGCTAGGCACCGCAGAGCTATTACATCTGGCTTGTGTTGAATTGCCACGACAAGATGATACAGAGCAGATCTTGCACGAAGAGTTTTTGGCCTATCTGGTGCACGGCGGTTTTCTCACCGCCATCAACGATATGGCCCTCTACCAGCGCATCCTACCCTCTACTTTTGCCACATATAGTGACTGGATACGCGGCGATGTACTCAAGCGCGGCAAGCAGGAGTCCTATTTGCGCGAAGTGCTCGAAGCCATCGTCCGCCGTTACGGTACCCAGATAACCTGGAACGCCTTGGCCCGCGACCTCAGTATAGACCATCCGACCACAGTGAGCGACTATATTGCTCTGCTGGTCTCTATGGGCGCCCTCTTCGTACAAAAGGCGCTGCGCGAAGATACCCTGACGGGGGCGCCCAAAAAGGCGCGCAAAGTAGCCTTTTGCGATCCCTTCATTTTTCATGCTGTACAGAGTTGGCTGCGCCAAGCACAAGACCCTTTTGCCGAGTTGGTGCGTCCCATTCTCGACGATCCCGAGCGCACTGGCCAACTCGTCGAAGCCTGCACTGCCGCCCACTACGACCGCCACTTTCCCACCTACTATATTAAGGGCGAAGGAGAAGTAGATATCGCCTATATAAAGGACGATCGCTTTTGGCCCGTGGAGGTCAAGTGGACGGGGCAGTTGCGTCCCAAAGCGCTCAAACAGATCAGCAAATACCCCAATAGCCGCATCCTGGCTCGACAGAGTACACCATCGATGATTGAGAATATCCCCGTCGGATTTTTGCCCCAGGCGCTCCTGCACCTGCAATTGGGGGCAGCTGGGCTCACAGAGTAAAAAGCCACAATCTCATATTGATACAACCGGATTGAGATAACGGTTTTGCTACGCGCTGCCGTACCTCGTCCATTTTACAATGGCCGGAAGAGGTAGGGCGATAGTTTTTATTTTTAAAATCACCTTGAAATCTCTCGATTTTCCTGGCCGAACTCTACGCCAAAGAATTGGAGTAGTCTATATCCTCCAAGTAGCAAAAAGAATAACCCCGGAAGAAATCCGATTTCTTGCCAATCCAACGAGTCGCCCCACAAACTCAGTCCATTAGCGCAGAAAAAGACCCCTACTGATACAAAGAACGCAACCTTGTTCTGCGGCCTATTAATGAGTTCCTTGGTCTGCGGCCTATTAATAAACTCACTCACGTTACGCAGCCAGCGGTAAAGGGGTGGGCATCCCGCTGAAGCCGCTGTAACTCCTCAAAGGCTGAATGGAGCGCTTGCATATAGAGTTTGGTCTTCAAGGCAAAATGATTTTTTG
>Ga0114996_10006268_pt1 | contig 13758 bp, 10 predicted proteins | sample ArcticOcean_MG_C_4_FD_87039 | JGI IMG/M metagenome (GOLD analysis project Ga0114996, IMG submission 87039) | Marine microbial communities from western Arctic Ocean - ArcticOcean_MG_CB4_134 | ecosystem: Environmental > Aquatic > Marine > Oceanic | place: Arctic Ocean: Canada Basin | collected... | reverse complement strand
TACTACTGCATCAATGTCGACCTCTATGCTACATCCGCAATGGGCAACACCCACTTAGACAGTGATTATTCCTGCTTCAGTATGGCTTCTCCAACCGGATATATCTGGGTCTGGACTGATTACACCACTTACACGGTCGGAGATACTATCTCAGCAACGATGCAGTCGTATTCTCTAACCATGAATTCAGATTATGAGATGTATTACAATCTTACAGATAGTTCTGGTAGCGTCGATAATGGTTGGTATGCTTGGAATGCGAATTATTCAACGAGCACTGAATATGAGTCGTGGTCGAGTTTAACCAGTGGTAATTACTGCCTGAACGCAACGTTGTACGACGGCAATGGAAACATGTTCGATTCAGACACACGCTGCTTCACCGTCTCCAATCCCGCTGCAACCGGAAGTCTCTACGCTTGGTCGGATATGTCGACTTACACAGTAGGTGACACAGTGTATTTGTCGATGGAGTCTTACAGCCTGACCTACAACGCTTCATACAGCCTCTATTACGAATTGGTTTTGAACGGTTCATCCTGGGGTGCTGGCATTCACAATTGGACCGCTTACAGCAATTCCAGTACTGAAAATGTGAATTGGACATTAATGACTGAGGGCAACTATTGCCTGAACGCAACACTACGTGACGCTACAGAAGATTGGTCCCATCATCTAGACAATTACTACTTCTGCTTCGATGTCGATGCACAACCAGAACCAGAAGGAGAAATATATGTCTGGACCGATTCTGGTGAGTATGATGAAGATGATACAATAATCGTAACCATCACTGCGTACGGATTGATGATGAACCACTCTTATCAAATCGGTTGGCACCTTAACGATAGTGGAATCATCATTAATTCTGGTTCAGAGATTTTTGTCTCAAACGGTTCCTACCATTACGAATTCCAATTGACAAATTTGTCAATGAGTGATTATTGCATTGGTGTAGAACTTGATGGCGGTGGCGCATCTTTAATCGATCAAGATATGGTTTGTTTTGATGTTGATGAAGTTTACAATACTGGCTATGTATCTGCTTGGTGGAATCATTCCTCAATAATGGCTGGTGAAGATACGATTTTCAACATGGAAATGTCAGACCTCACAAACGGCACTAACTATCGTCTAGAGATGTTATTAACCGACGACGAAGGTAATCAACTGGACTTTAATGTATTCGTTTGGTTCGCTAATAGTATGACGAGCAGTAGATTCGTGACCTGGGATAATGTGCCAGCAGGCGAATATTGCGCCAATGTGACGCTCTACCTGAATGATACGAACGAATATCTAGACAATGAATACACCTGTTTCTGGGTTCAGTATGAGACACCGGATGGAGATATAGGGATTAACATGGATAATGAGACATGGTATATCGGAAGACCAGATGCCTCCGCAACAATCGAAATAAGTGGCTTGGAATCTAATACCAATTATTCCTATTCTTGGAGTGTTGAGAATGAAACAGGTCATTCAATATGGGCCCATTCCATGAATTTCTCATCAAATAATTCGATGATGGTAACCGTAGACTTTGTTGATTATGGTGGTCTCGACGAGGGTCATTACTGCCTCTTCGCTACTATCTATGACGGTGAGGAGAATTATATTGACAGCGATGGCTTCTGCTTCAGCGTCGAAGAGTTGGTGCCGATGGGAAGATTGTCAGTCTATCTCAATGGCTCGATGTTTGAGACCGGTGATTCGATCGGTGGTACTTTCGAGTATGAAGAAATGAGCGCTGAGTTTGACTATAGAATCGATTGGTCGATTGACGGACTAGCCAACAGCAGTGGTAGCGGTCCTCTGATGTCGTTCCAAGTAGCATCCGGTCATGTCTACCAATATCGTGACTGGGTTATCGATATGGAGGGCGAATACTGCCTCAACGCAAGTCTGTACGGCCTGATAGCACACGATGACGGTACAACAACCGATTACTTCCTCGACAATTCAGGTGATTGCTTCTCGGTATACAGACCAACCCCTACCGGTCGCCTTTCCCTGTACTCAAATTCCTCATACGAATTGAATGAAACTGTAGTCGTTACATTCGAGTATACCAATATGAGTGGTGACTTCCACTATCAGATTGAGTGGTTAATCGATGGTGTTAACGGGACTGACGGAAGCCAAATTTTGGCGCCGGCTCAAGTTGCATCTGGACATGTTTACCAGTATCGCGATTTCTTGTTCAATACATCTGGTGAATACTGCATCAATGCGACACTGCTCGGATTACTCGACGGTGCGAGTGGCGATATGGTTCACCTCGATGATGACCTCGTCTGCTTCCTAGTTGGACTGGTTTCTGATGAACCAGCGACGCCGAATCGTGAGGGCGATTCGGATAGCGATGGTGTACCGGATGAGTGGGATAACTGTGCGGATACGCCCACTGGTTCAATGACCGATTCAAACGGTTGCCCGCCGGATGTGGATGCGATTTCAGAGGCTGTTGAAGATGGTGCACTACCCGGCTTCACCAGCATGTTCGGCGTGCTTTCATTGCTCGGCGCTGCAATCGCTTTCCGCCGCAAGGATTGAGTCCAAAATAACCGACGCGTCGAGTTTGTTCTCGGCATTCATTCCAGCCGGTAGGCCGAATGGGTGATGGACGAAGCGCTCGGTCGCTCGGTTGTGAGCAACGGCGCGGGACCGATGGGCGGCGGGGCGCCGGCTCGATGGACGATGCATTGGGCCGAGGTCGCAGTGTTCGATGCGAATGCGGCAGCGCTCGGGATTGATGGCTCTGAATTGATGGCTGCGGCTGGCGCTGCGTTGGCTGGTCAGGCAATACATATGATTCGAAGTGCATCTGATGGGCTGCTATCTGACCGGCCGGTCTGGATTCTTTGTGGACCTGGAAATAATGGTGGCGATGGTTTTGCGTGTGCGCTGGGTCTGGCTGAAGAGGGACTTCGAGTGATTATTCAGTCTAGTCATGCGGTGCAGAAGTCGGTGACTGCTCAACATTTTCGGGACCGTTGTCGAAACGCTGGTATTGTTGAGGAGACGTGGCCGCTGACGATTGATGGGCTGAAACCGTGCTTGGTCATCGATTGTTTGCTCGGCGCTGGTGCTGGAGTTGGTGCTAGTTTTGGAGTCTCTAATATTTTCAAAAATTCTAGCCAAACACCCCGTTCACCTCTCCTCCGTCCCCTCCGTGGTGCCGTGGCTGGAGTGGTTGATTGGGTCCGTGAGATAGCGCCCCGTTCTCCGATTCTTGCTTGTGACGCTCCAACCGGTTTGTCGACTGAAGGCGTTTTGGTTGCTGCCGCGACCGTCACATTCCACTCCGAGAAGATGGGATTACGACTTGCCGGTGGGTTAACCCTAGCTGCTGATGGTGTCGGTTCTGAAACTGCGCAAACCGCGGCTGTTGTGGGCTCTGAAAAAGTCTCTGTGGGTGTTAGAAATGGGGTTGCGCAAATCGAGGCTGGCTTGGGGCAAACCGCGGTAGGAGTTGGTGAATTGCATATTGCGCCCCTGCCCTGGCCCGAGGAAGTATTCGATTGTGGTTCGGGTGATGTGATGCGATATCCTCCGCTCGATGTGGAGGCTCGCAAAGGTGACCGTGGTCGATTGTTGATCGTTGGCGGCGGGCCGTATCACGGCGCTCCGCTACTCGCTGGCGCCGCCGCTGCTCGGGTCGGTTGCGACCTCGTCCATGTCGCGATGCCGAGGGCAGCGAGTCAGAGAGCCAAATGGCCAGCGGAACTCATTCCTGAACAGTTACCGGATGAATCCAAACTAACACTCGCTTCAATCGAGGTGATAGAGGCGAGATTGACCAAGGGCCGAGGTTGTCATGCCCTTCTCATCGGGCCAGGTCTCGGCCGCGACGAAGCGACGATTTTAGCGGTCCAAGAATTGTTTAGGCGAGCCGCCCGGCTGCGAATCCCAACTCTCATCGACGCCGATGCTATAGCAGCACTGCCCACAGGCGCTTGGCCTGCGGGCCTCATTGGAGTCGCAACACCGCATGGCCGCGAAGCACTGGATTGGCTCGTCGATGTTTCGCCAGCCGATGCACTTTCGTATCAAGGACATTCAGCCACTTCGGAGGAATGGAGTGAAGCAGGACATGGGGAGGAATCTGAAGAATCAGCAACGATTGTTATCACAGGTCCAATAGATGAGTTGTACGGCTATGGCGGCCGTCAAGCCAACGCTATTGGCGGCCATCCACGAATGGCGGTTGGTGGTACCGGAGATTTACTGGCTGGCACGATTGCAGGCCTTCTTGCCCAATCTATGGCGCCTTGGCCTGCTGCTAGGTTGGGCTGCGCACTACTTCGTAAAGCGGGCGAAGCAGCAGCAACCAGATATGGTCCAGGTCTCGTAGCGAGCGACGTTCCGCCGCACATTGCTGAGTCATTGAATGAGTGGCTTCCCAAGTGAGTCGGACGGGCTAATAAATAGCGGCTTAACCTACACAGACTTCAGTAACGATTGAACCGAATTGCGTTGCCGGAAGGCTTGATGGAGGCGTTAACATTCAAGCAATGGATTGCCGTTGCTACGGTCATTACGCTCGCCCTTATCCCAATCGCTTGGTATTATTGGAAAATTTGGGACCGGCCTAGCCGCGCTGCGAAAGAAGAGATGGCCAGACGAAAACACGAAGCAGAAGTCCGTGAAATGTTTCAGCGCGAAGAATTGAAACTTCGCGCGGAAGAAGCAAAGCAGGCGAAATTAGCCATGATGAGAAAAAAAGCAGCGGCGCCAAACGCCGTGCCAAAAAATGTTCTAAACGCTGCTTTCGGTGATCTCGCGGACATGCCGATGGATCCAGAGAAATCGGCAGTAGCTAGCCATTCTGGGAATGGTGAAATGGTTGGTGGACAAGGCGGGAAATCAGGCGATGGCCATGGTGAACGGGAGGTGCGGGAAACTGTTGATGATGCTGCTATGACCGAAGAATTGACCGCGGTTGATGTGCCTAGAATTCATGCGATGTTAGACGACCTGCCCGATGTTGAATTCGACGAAGAATCAATACACGAAGGCCCAATTGCAGTTCAATTACTAAACCAACCTGTTCCCGAGTTGACTCCTTCAAACGATAGTTCGGAGGAGAAAAAGGACTCTACCAAAGCAAAAACCTCCGGCAATTCGACCATCCCCTCCGCACCGTCCGACGAGTGGGATATCGGCGATTGGTGACTCTCTTGAATTGGACAGAGCAAGGCCGTCCTCCGCTGCCCAAGGGGTCAGTCCAAATGCTACTTTCACAAGTTTAGCGATTCGCTTGGGCATTATCTCGCTTTGTAGGATGTTAGAGCGAACGCTAACGCCGCTGCTTGGCCGCTGTGCCATAACTCCCTTTGTCATGGTTTGTTAGGCAGCGGAATTGAAGAGATGTCAGCGGTCCGACTCATCGAATGGTCCGAAGACCGCGCGGTACCCGCGACTTTCTACCTGACGAGATGAAGCGGCGTCTCGCTTTGGAGCGGCTGTTCGATTCAGTCGGTGCGAGGCACGGATTCCAGCGAGTTGCTACACCGACATTTGAATCGCTGGAATTGTTCACAGCAAAGTCCGGCCAAGGTATCGTCGATGAATTGTATGCGTTCGATGACAAGGGCGGTCGGCCACTTACACTTCGACCGGAATTGACCGCGCCGGTGATGCGAATGGTCGCTGCCGAGATGACCCATGTTCCGCATCCTTTGCGCCTCTCATATTTTGGTAACTGTTTCCGTTATGAGGAATTCAAGACGGGTCGTTATCGTGAATTTTGGCAATATGGTTGTGAGATAGTCGGTGCGGAGGGAGCACTGGTCGAAGCGGAGGTCATCGCTTTTGCAACTTCACTCATCGACGCGACCGGCTTGTCGAATTGGCGGCTTTCCGTTGGGCATGTTGGTATATTACGCGCTGTTTTGGAGGCAGCAGAAGTCACTGGTGAAGCGGCGGGAGAAGTGATGCGCCTCATCGATAAGGGCGATTTCGATGCAGTCGGAGAGAGGGTTGCGGCTGATTATGCTATGACTTTGAAGTCGTTAGCGAAATTATCTGATTCCGATTCCGCTATCGCGGATGCGCGGTCGATTCTTTCTGGAATTGGATTAGATTGCAGCGCTCTAGATGAGTTGGAATTGACGATGAAATACTTCTCTGCACTGCAACCGGATGTTCGTGTGGGTCTCGATCTGAGTGTTGCTCGGGGCCTTGATTATTACACTGGCGTCGTGTTCGAGATAGAGGTTGATTCACTTGGCGGTGAGGGTCAGATTTTGGGTGGTGGTTCGTATCGTTTAATGCATCTATTTGACAAGCCAGACCTCGACCCGTGTTGTGGTTTTGGGGCTGGCTTCGACCGTATATTACTCGCTCTTGCCAAGCAGATTGAGGCTGGAGGAACCTCTGTTCTCGATACGGCTGAATCGGGTAGCAGTCGCCTAGCAATTATTCCATTCCGAATCGATGTAACCGAGATCTTGCCACTCGTTGCAAATCTTCGTTCGAGTGGCTCGGACGAATTGGATGTGTTGCTCGAGTTGAGGACGCGGAAGGTGCAGCGCTCGATTCATTGGGCCGAATCGCGCGGTGCAACACACATTCTGATAATTGGACCTCGTGACATTGAAGCGGGTGCTGCCAGAGTGAAGCGATTGAGTGATGGTGCCGAGAATGACTGTTCGCTCACTTCGGAATCAGTCATTACTGCAATCTCTAATTTAGGTTGATTTGTCTTAATTTTTTCAGCGATTCACCAGTGTACCAACTGTGGAAGAAAAAACCGTTCAATCAAACTTCTTCTTCATCAGATTCTTCAGACTTAGGTCGCCGACCAAACCACGCCGCTGCCATCAGGGTCGAGATTCCAGCGAGTGCTCCGAATCCTGGAGTCTCTTCAACGAGTGGCTCATTGCTGAGTATTTCCTCGGCCGCCTCCGCTGCGAGAACTGGCATCAACATCGTGCCGTTGTATGATGCCGGCTTCTCAGTCTCACTATCACACTCAGCTTCAGCAGGAGGTGTCTCATCAGAATGACAAGGATGTGTATGGTAGAGGCGGAATTTTACATTACTGCCACCGAAGCCAAAAAGTCCACTCTGTGTGGCACCAATCCAGGTGAATCGGATAGCAGGTGAATCTTCTGATTTATTCCAAGGAACTAAATCTTCGGTGACGGGTATATCCCAATCGATTGTATTCTCTCCTCCACTTAACCCATTAAACTCCTGAGTGATAGCGGTTTTTCCGCCTCGCATCAAACTAATGTTGAGGTTTTCACAATCATTATTTTGACAGTTTCCTTGACCGTTTTCCCACTCTCCCTCGAGATCGATGATGACATGGATTCGAATCGTTTGGCCCTCTTCGAGAGCGATGTTATGGTCGAGAACAGGGTCCATTCGGCAAGTCCAATCAATCGACAATTGTCCACTCGTTTTTTCCTCTTCACCATAACCTAGTCTCGATGTATCTTCATCGGTGTTGTTGTAGTGGCCCCAGCAAGGCGTTCCAGTTTCGCGGCCGAAAAGGTAGAATGTTGAATTAACATCATCGGGCTGTTCTCCAGAGTTAGCACCTTGCATTATCGGTGCCGAGGTTAGTGGTTGGGCAGTCACTGGTAGAGTCAGTAAGATGGCGGTCAGTAGCGCGATGAGCGGCGTGCGGTATGCTCGGGCCATACAGCCGCCTCCTCACGCGCTTCGTTTGAGACTTACTCATCGAGTGAGAGCCTCAAATCGATTCTTTACCGCGGCAGAGAAATCCAAATTGACCGCTACAACGGTTGGAGGATTTGTAATTCAGTCGAAGCGTTGGAAGCCGAAGCGACTTCCTTCTTTGCCGCGGCGCGCGATATTCAATGCCTCGCCGAGCATATCACCGCTCATCATATCGGTTCGCAATCTGTCGTTGGCAACCCCGGTGATTATTGCCATCACCTTGATTGTATCACCAAATGCAGGGTCTTGACGAGCGCCGAAGATAACATTCGCTTCCGGCGCTAATCGGCTGGTCATCAAATCGCAGACTTGGTTCGCTTGTTCAAGCGTCATATACGGTCCCCCAGTAACATGAATGAGGGCGCCCGTCGCGCCATCTATTTCGATATCGAGTAGTGGGTGATTCAGCGATTCGTGGACCACCTCTTCTGGACCTCGGTCCGATTCGCCATACAGCATCATCGTCACGCCGCCACCATCCATAATGGTCCGGACATCAGCGAAGTCGAGATTGATTAGGCTTGGCAGCGTAATAGTCTCGACGATTCCCTTAACGATTTCAGCGATCAACTGGTCCATGATGCTGAACGCTTCATCGAGCGGCAGATTAGGAACATAATGCAATAGCCGATTATTGTCGAGAACGAGCACGGCATCAGCTGCTTGCCGCAGATTTTCCAATCCTTCCAACGCCCTTGTCATCCGCTGCCGCCGCTCGACGGTGAAAGGCGTCGTTACGATAGCGACGACCAAGGCTCCTGACCGCTTCGCTTCTTCAGCGACAACCGGCCCAATTCCTGTGCCGGTGCCGCCGCCTAAACCCGCGGTGATGAATACGAGGTCGGCGCCGCTGACGATTCGATTGATGACATCGCGGCCTGCCTCGGCGCAGCGTCGTCCTGTTCCCGGGTCTCCGCCAGCACCAAGCCCGCGCGTAATGTGTCGCCCAACCAGTAACTTCTGCATCGCCCGCGTGTGGTCGAGGTGTTGCTTGTCGGTGTTGATAGCGACTGTAACAGCGCCTTCAACGCCCAAATGAGTGATTCTATTCATCGTGTTGTTGCCACTGCCGCCGCAACCACAAATCAATATCCGTGGATTCGGAACGCCAAAGCCGCTCATTTCCTCATCGAGCAATGCTGTTGGCAGCGGCTCCATATCCCTTCGAATTTCATCGACAATCTCGCCAAACGGCGAGCCTCCGGCATTCATGTGAGTCCCATCCCCATCCATGGAAGCTGCTGCCTCCAAGCCGCGCTTCGTTGTCTTTTGTCTCTTAACCGTTGAGGGTTGGAAGGTGTGGTTCGGAGGGTTTTGGCAACCTTGCTGATGGTGCCGTTAGGAAGATGACTCTGTGAGTTTTGTTCAAGCATCCACCTTCACCTCTCACCCCGTTCGCTTCGGGGGGTTCTCACCAGAGGAGTAGTGTGGCATGAAGTCTTCGATGGTCGTCACTGGTTGGAGGGAGGATTATGGTATTTTTTTTGTGGCCGGCGTTAGATTTGTGTAGGTTTTTTTGATTCACTTTGTTGTATTGATTTTTTGCCTACTGTTCGACTGCAGGAAGTGCCAGCGCTGCGGAAACGGATATGAAGCGAAGCGCGCTGCCCGAACTACCCGAGCGTAGCATAGCCTGGCTAATGCACCTGACTGTAGACGGAAAAAACCCGGTTGTAGGCAGCCATCAGGGGATCGCTGGTTCAAATCCGGCCGCTCGGACCTCGCGAACATGACTGGCGTTGGCTCCGTTCAAGATTCGTAAAACGACTCCATCGGAGCAAAGCTAATTCGGAGCCTTTGGCCAGTCTGTTCGCTCGGGAAAAATCGATTGGACTGAGCGAAAGCCGGTCTTGATTCCTCAGAACGATTCTAGCGAACTGATTCTGAATAGATGGAACGCTCAATTCATCGATTAGGTAAAAATGAGTAATGATTGAATGGTCGCCACCGGGATTTGATTCTTAGGTGATTGACAATGGGCAGCCCTTCGTACACCCACAGATAGAGGGGGTAGCGAACCAACAGACCCACTGCATCCCCTTCAAACCGGCTGAATTTGGATATGATTCTTCGCTGAATACATCTAAAACAATTTCATAAGCACTACTCTGAGCCTCTGTGGTCATCGAGAGTTCTGCTACTTCTGAAGAAGAGTGAATAAATTCTCCACAACTATGATGTCCGCCCCGGCCCGAGCGGAGTTTGGGTAAGTGGCTTGGGTCGACTACACATTCTGTTTGTTCCCTCGTGGTATCCGGGTGACGATGCCCCACTTTTGGGTACATTTTTCAAAGAACAGGCTGAGATGTTTGAGGAGGTTGGCCACAAGGTGGGGGTATTGTACGCCCAGTTCCTTGATCTTCCTTCTAAGAGGTGGTTTAGCGGAACAACCCATGGCGCCCGAGTCAGTGTTGAGAATGGACTTACTGTCGTGCGCGCGGTTCAACGGATGAGGCAACCGGGCCCACTACAAAGGATTCCACCAATTTATCGAGCTGCGGTTAGACAGAGAGAGCGCCTCGCACTGAAGATGTATGATGCGTATGTGGAAGTAAATGGAAAACCGGACATCATCCACGCGAAGTGTACGATGTGGGGGGCGATTCTCGCGAGAGCCATTGCTGAGCGGGAGGCGATTCCATGGGTTGTTACTGTTGGCGCGAGCATCTTTGCGAGAGGCATAGCAGGTCCTCGCGAAAGGGTGACAGCATCAAAAACACTTGATTCCGCTTCATATCTGGTGTCGATGAGTAATTCTCTTGCAGGGGACTTAGATCGGATTCTGGGCATCCCTCAGGAATCGTTTACTTTGGTCCCTAACATGATAGAAGTCAACAACTTTCCATTGACTCCACTACCCCAAGATGACGAGTTCATTTGGGGCTACATGGCGAATATGGTCGCCGATAAAGGCCACGAAACACTCCTGCGTGCTTTCGCGACAGTCGATGAGGGAAAACTTCAGTTAGCAGGTGACGGCCCATTGCGGGGGCATCTTGAGAATCTAGCTTCCGAGTTAAGTATCTCAAATAGAGTATCATTCACCGGCAATATATTGAGGGAGGAAGCACCGCTTTTTTTCCAAGGTATTGACGCCTTCGTTCATCCGAGCAGATACGAAACCTTCGGGATAGTATTGGTTGAAGCATTGGCGAGTGGTAGGCCAGTGGTGGCAACCCGTTGCGGCGGGCCCAACGACATAGTTCGCGAAGAGGATGGCATTCTGGTAGCCGTGGATGATGTGGCTGGTCTTGCTTCTGCTATGAACGAACTCCGTTCGCATCAATGGGATTCCTCAGCGATGCGCGCAGGGGTTGAAGAACGATACACGAAGGAAATAATGAGAGAGAAGTTACTCACCATCTACAACTCACTGATTTGACCACCGGCAGCCCAGCGGGCCCTCCTCTCTCGGAGACGCACCCAGAATGCTTGCTTGATTGGGATGATGAAAATTGGATCCAAATCTAATGACATTTGGTTCTGGCCTCAAGGTTAAATGGAAATGCCACAAATGTCCGCATAACTGGATAATTTCACAAATGGGGGAATAAAAAAAGGTGTATTGACTATTATGATTTGATTGAATACAAGATGGATTAATTATGCTTGACGATAAAGAATTTGGAGAAGGGAATGGTTTCGGTGTTCGGGTTGGGCTGTAGAGTAGGAGATTTTTGGTCATCAAATGAATATCGATTGTCGGGTCAGTCGGTTATTTTTGTAGCGTGAATTTTAGCGGGACGCTCAAATAGGGGCAGTAGGTCGGCAGCACGCTCCAAAGGAGGCTTATGCATGGGAAAGTCGGCATATCACCACATCCGAGAGGCGTGGAAGCGCCCAAAGCACAGCATGTCTCCAGCACGTCGCCGTGAGCGGATGACCGCATGGCGCCGCGAACCGGTATGCGTTAGAATCGAGCGCCCGACTCGCCTCGATGCGGCTCGCCGGCTCGGCTACAAAGCGAAGCAGGGCGTCGTTGTGGTCCGTTCTAGAGTCCGCCGCGGTGGCCTAAGAAAGGGTAAGATTAACATGAAGCGAAAGCCAAGTAAGGCTGGTATCACTAAGATCACGATGGCCAAGAGCATCCAACGTATCGCCGAAGAGCGTGCGTCAAAACGCTACCCTAATCTTGAAGTCTTGAATTCGTACTGGGTCGGTCAAGATGGTAAGAGCAAATTCTACGAGGTCATCATGTTGGATGGTTCTCATCCGGTTATCAAGAATGACAAGCAACTGGGTTGGGTTGCTAAGAAGGGACACTCCGGTCGTGCCGAGCGCGGTATGACGAGCGCCGGCAAGCGTGGTCGTGGTCTCTACAACAAGGGCAAGGGCGCAGAGAAGTTGCGGCCATCACTCAAGGCTAACAAGAACCGTGGCAAGTGAAGCATTCCGCTTCTACCATCGCTTCTATTGTTTTTTTTAGCGGCAGTCGTTTTCGACAGACCACAGATCGGTTACAAAGGTAGAATCAGTTTCGGTAATTTCTTTTTTCTTGATTTTGGTAGAATTTTTTTGATGAGTCAATTTGTTTTGCGTGGAGTCATCCCGGACGCGGGGTTCATGGACGGCTGCACATCTCGCCAGTCCAATGGCGCAGTCGCGAGCCTCTGATTTACGCGGCCTTCCAGTCATCTTACCAGACGGCCGCCTGCTCGGAACAGTACACGACGCCGTAGTCGATGTTGAAGGCTGGGACTGCACTCACATCTTCGTTTGCGACCCGCCAGCGGCGCTCGTTCAGGACCGCGTTCACATAGCGATTCCATGGCGGTGGATTCGGTCGGTTGCAGATGTCGTCTTGCTGCGTTGGTTTCCAGCGACGCCAATCCCGCTCGACCCGTAATCGTTGCCTCAACCTTCAACCGGAACCCTCTCCCGTTCACCACCGAGGAACCCGCTATGCTCCACCTGCATGTACTCGGCACTTCTTCGGCGAAGCCGTCGAAACGGCGCAGTGTTTCCGGCTCGTTTCTTGCGACACCTGACGGCGGGCTGCTAATCGATTGTGGCGAAGGGATGCAGGAACGTATCCTCTGGCACGACAGAAAATTACGGGCTCGAGGTTCAGTATTACGAACGCGCCTATCCAAGGTGCGTGCGATTTTGCTGACGCATGGCCATCTCGACCATTGCTGGGGTGTATTGCCACTGCTGCATACAGTCGGCATGGATGGTCGAAAGGAACCGCTGCTCATCGTTGGACCATCGAGCCGTAAGGCGATCGAGTGGGCCGACCAGAATCCTGGCGTTGCGCCGCCGCAAGATAGTGGAATCTCATCCGCCGACCTCGCGCTGCTGTTTGGCTGGTGGCGCGCGCACGGCGGCAAGGATGGCTCGTTCGGCTTCCCAATCGAGTGGCGTTTACTACCAATCGAGGACGGTGAGGTGGTCTCGGTCGCCTCGCCGCTCTTCGATTCGCTGAAATTGAAAGCGTTGCCGACCGAGCATGGCGTCCCTTCTTGTGCTTGGCATATCGAGACTCTTGGCAAACCCGGTGTGTTTGACCGTGAACGGGCAGATTCGCTCGGCCTGAGCCGGTCGGTTCGCGCCGCTTTGGCGGCGGGCGAAAATGTGGAATTGACGAGTGATGATTTTGATGAGGTGGTCGGAGAAGTTGAGTTGGTTAACAGTGATGTTGAGGTAGTCGAAGGGGGAGAAGTTGAGTTGGTAAGTGGTGATGTTGAATCGCTTGGCAAGTTGCTCTTGGCATCAGAGTTCAGAGGACCGTCGAGGCTTGGTCGTTCAGTGATGGTATCTGGTGATACGGCCCCGAATAACCCATGCTTTCAACTCGGCGCTGTGAGCCCGCCAGATATCCTCGTGCACGAAGCGACATTCCTTCAATCACACGCTGAAAAAGCGCTGAAATACGGCCACTGCACTGCCAAAGATGCTGCCGAGCACGCACGGAGCCTTAGCGCGCGTTCTCTCTACCTGACACACTTCAGTTCGCGGCTTGAAACGACCACGCAAAGCGTCGCTGAAGCGTCAGAGATTTTCACAGCGACGGCAGCACTCGAGGATGGAGATGTCATTTCAGTCGATTTGGATGGTCTG
>Ga0114996_10006264_pt1 | contig 13764 bp, 10 predicted proteins | sample ArcticOcean_MG_C_4_FD_87039 | JGI IMG/M metagenome (GOLD analysis project Ga0114996, IMG submission 87039) | Marine microbial communities from western Arctic Ocean - ArcticOcean_MG_CB4_134 | ecosystem: Environmental > Aquatic > Marine > Oceanic | place: Arctic Ocean: Canada Basin | collected... | reverse complement strand
TGACGACCCATCTCGGAGATGTGTGCGACTGGTTCGCCCGCGACGGTTACGCCGCCATCGCGCCGGCGCTGTACGACCGGGCCGAACCCAACCGGGTTTTCGGCTACGATCAGGAAGGCATGCTCGGGGGCGTGGCGTTCCGGGAAAATCTCGCCGAAGAAACCGTTCTGCTCGACGTTTCGGCCTGCGCGAATGCATTGCGCGAGACTGCCGGCAAGGTCGCTATTTCAGGGTTCTGCACCGGTGGCACCTGGGCATGGATTTGCGCCGACGCGCTCGACCTCGATGCCGCCGTGATCTTCTACGGCAGCAACATCCATGACAATCTGCATCGCCGCGCCAAGTGTCCGGCAATCCTGCATTACGGCGACGACGATCACATTGTTCCTATCAATGAAGTGCAGAATATCAGAGCGACTTTCGGAGAGGCGGAATTTCATATTTATCCCGGCTGTGGTCACGCGTTCTACAACCCGGAACAGGCGCACCATAGTGCCGACGCGGCGCAGACCGCCCATGAAAGGTCCGTTGTCTTTCTCGAACGCCATTTGGCGCCCACGCGGTGAAACCTGTGGCGGTGGATCGCAGGGATTGCGTGGTCGTCGCCTCGCTCGAAAGCGGCGACGGGCTGCGATGCACAGATATCTTCAGAATGCCGGACGGCGACTACGCATGGGACGAATGGAGGCGCGACCCTGAAGACCCGTCAGGCTGGCATGCCACGGGGCGGCGTAGCGGCCAGGTGTTTGAATCCCAGTCCGACGCCGTGGACGCAGCCGTAAACGCCGTCGATTGGCTGAAATCAACGCGTTTCTAAGCCGTCCTTCTCTTCAGCGTCTCCATCCGGGCGATAAACCCGGTACAGACCACGATGATCGCGGCTCCTGCGACAGTCCAGATATCTGGAATCTCGCCAAATATAAAAAAACCAAAGCCCGCGGCAAAAATAAGGCGGAAATATTCCGTCGGCCCAATAACGCTTGCTTCGCCAACAGCAAATCCACGGATAAAGCCGATCATGCCAACCGCGGTGAGGATTCCGATGGCAAGCGTCATCAACCAGGACGCCGCATCTGGCGGGGTCTGCCATAACCATATCGTCGGCCCGAGAAACACCAGCGCGCCGCCCGCCTGATAGTAGAACAGAATACGGTTCGGCGGCTCGGTGGTCGACATCATCCGGATCATTACGTTAGCGATTGCGAAGGTACAGGCCGCCGCGACGGCGACAAGGGCAATCGGATCGATGTCGCCGCCCGGCCGGACCATGATAACCACACCGACGAACCCGGCGAACGTCGCTGCCCACCGTCCCCCGCTGACCACTTCACGCAACACGATCACGGCGATAACGGTGGTGAACAGGATGCGTGAGAACGACAATGCCGTCGCATCAGCCAACGGCAGATAAATCACCGTGGAGTAGACTCCAACCTGTGCGATGCAGGCGATGATCAGCCGGATACCATGAATAGCGGGCCGCGATGTCTTGAGACCGGATACGCCCATCCGCAAGAACACAGGCAGCATGATCACAAACCCGATGGTGTAGCGGAACGCCGCCAGCTGGAACGGCGACATTGTCTGGCCAAGTGTTTTGACCAGAATGTCATTGGCCGCAAAGGCTAGTGTGCCCATCAGCAGCCACAGTATCCCGCGCAGGTTTGGCGGCAGCTGTACCCAGCGTGCTTCGAGCGCGGCGAGCAACATGCGGCCGCTAAGTCGTTGCTGGATGCGGAAACCCGACGACAGGGCGTCCCCTATCGGTTAACGCGCAACCGTCATGCTGCCGCGCACCGCTGCCTATAATTTCAAAATTCATAGAAAGTTCCCATCTCTGGTCGGCGGCAAACTAACGCGCCCGCCGACAAAGCGGAACCGCTTTGCCATCCTGCGCCGTCATATGTTTAGATCGGCTCAAGTCTGCAAATGTAAACTAGGCGAAAAACACTCAATGGCCGAAATCGTACTCGGCATCGGCACGTCGCACGGCCCGATGCTCTCGACACCCTGGGAACAGTGGGACGGGCGTGTCGCCGCCGACCGCCAGAATCCCGCGCATCGTTTTCGCGGGGGGAGCTACTCGTTCGACCAACTGGTCGATTTACGCCGTAGCGAGAATCTCGCCGCCGAGATTACTGCGGATAAATGGCAACACCGATCCGCCGCGTGCCGGAACGCGATAGAGCGGCTCGCCGAAGCGTATGACGCAGCCAGTCCCGACATCGCGGTCATTATCGGCAACGACCAGCGCGAGCTATTTACCGAGGACAATTTTCCGGCGCTTTGCGTGTATTGGGGCGAAACCATTGAGAACCGTCCGCGCACCGCCGAACAGACTGCCAAACTGCCGCCGGGAATCTCGATTGCCGAGCGTGGCCACGCGCCGCCCGAAGACGCGGCGTATCCCGGCTGTCCCGATCTGGGCCGCCATATTATCGAAAGTCTGATCGATGCGGATTTCGACGTCGCGGCATCATCGGTGCTCCCCGCCGGGTCGGGCTACGCCAACGGCATTCCGCATGCCTATGGCTTTGTCTATCGCCAGATCATGAAGGACCGGCCTGTGCCGAGCGTGCCGGTGATGATCAATACTTTCTATCCGCCGAACCAGCCAAGCGCGGAACGATGCCACCGCTACGGCGAAGCATTGAAGGAAGCGATCGAAAGCTGGCCATCGGATGCACGTGTGGCCGTCTTCGCCTCGGGCGGGCTCAGCCATTTCGTCATCGACGAAGACCTCGACCGCAAGGTGCTCGACGCATTTGCGAATAACGACCGCGACACGTTGGTATCGATTCCGGAGAATTTATATCAGTCCGGGACCTCGGAGATTAAAAACTGGATCCCGGTCGCCGCTGCGATGGGCGCGGCAGGTAAGACCATGACGTTGGTCGATTATGTCCCCTGCTACCGCTCCGAAGCCGGCACGGGCAATGCTATGGGTTTCGTCTGCTGGGATTGAACGAACGGATCGCGGCCGAACAAATATTCGTATAGAAATCTATGTAATTGTGATTTAACCGAGTTTCTGCTGTTATTGGGCAGACGAAAATGAGCCCGAAGGGGCCGCATCAACACTGGGAGAAAACATGGAAACCACATTGTTCAAAACCGTGGCGATTGCCGCCGCACTTGTCGGCAGCGCCGGCATGGCAACGGCACAGTCCGCGGCCGATTTTTACAAAGACAAACAGGTCACCATACTGATCGGCTACGGCGTCGGCGGTACCTACGGCAAGTATTCGACAATCCTTGCCCAGCAGCTGAAGCCGGTTATCGGCGCGAAATCGGTTATCGTGCAGTCGATGCCCGGCAGCGGCGGCTTGCGGATGACCAACTACGCCTACAACGTCGCCCTGAAAGACGGGTCGGTCATCATGATGCCGCCGGACACTCTGGTGGTCACCCAGTTGATGAAACCCAAGGCGGCGAAATACGACGCCAGCAAGCTGACATGGCTGGGATCGGCAATTCAGGCCAATGCCGCGGTCGGGGTGCGCGCCGATTCGGGCGTACATTCGATCCAGGATGCGATGAAGAAAGAAGTCGCGATGGCCTCGTCCGGCATCGGATCGCAGACCTACCTCGTTCCCCAGCTCGCCAACGCCCTGATCGGCACCAAGTTCAAGATCGTCAAAGGCTATAAAGGCTCCCGCAAGATGCAGCTCGCCATGGAACAGAACGAGGTGCAGGGCATCAGCCTGACCTGGCTAGCCTGGAAGACCAACCGGCTGGATTGGTACAAGAAGGGCTTTGCCAAAATCATCCTGCAGATGGGCCCAACCGACGATCCCGCGCTCCCGGGCGTGCCGCAGCTGTCCAGTATGGTCAACAAGTCGGATAAGCCGATTGTCGCCTTCATGTCAACGATGGCGCCGATCGGGCGTGGCCTCGCCATGCCGCCCGGCGTCCCGCAGGATCGCATTGCGTTCCTTCGCGCGGCATTCAAGCAAGCCGTAACCAACTCCGACTTTGCCGCGTCGGCCAAGAAGCGCAAGCTCGAGGTCAGCTACTCATCTGGCGAAACTGTGCAAAAAATCGTCAACGAGAGCCTGAAGATCGATCCTAAGCTGGTCAAACGGGCGCAAATTCTGCTGTTCGGCAAAGCTTCCTGAACCGCAGCTCCGATACTATATTGACGCGCCCCGGCCTTCTCGGCCGGGGCGTTTTTTATAGCCAGAATTGAAGCCCATGCAGCTCGACCACAGAAATGTCCTCGTCCTCAGCACATGCCAGATGCTGTTCGGCACGGGCCGTTCGCTGTTCATGGTTACTTCGCCGATCGTCGCACTCGGCATCGCGCCGCATCTCGCGCTGGCGACCCTGCCGACGGCGCTTATTGTGATCGGCACAGCGCTTGCCGCCATGCCGGCCTCGCTGTTCTCCCAGCGGGTCGGCCGTAAATTGGGGTTTCTGCTCGGCACCCTTCTCGCTACCGCCAGCGGCACCGCCTGCGTCGGCGCGGTCGTCTATCAGAACTTCTGGCTGTTGGCCCTGGGCGGCCTGCTTTACGGGTTTTTCTCGGCTTTCGGTCAGCTTTACCGCTTCGCCGTCGCCGACGCTGCTTCGGAAGCCTTCAAGCGCAAAGCAATATCGCTGGTGCTCGCGGGCGGCGTATTCGCCGGCCTCGCCGGTCCAAACCTTGCCAAATTCGGCAAAGATATGATCGAGAGTTCGATTTATACGGGGGCCTTCCTGTTCATGATCGGAACCGCGCTCGTTTCTGCCCTCGTTCTGATGTTTCTCAATATCCCCGGCCTGACACAGGCTGAGCGCGACGGACCGAAGCGTCCGTTGTCGGAGATCATGAAACAGCCCGTCTTCATCGCGGCAGCCCTATCGGCGACAATCGCGCAAAGCGTAATGAATTTCCTGATGACGGCGACCCCGATCGCCATGGTAGCCCATAACCACCACAGTTTCGGAGACGCGGCAAATGTCATCGCCTGGCATATCGTCGGCATGTTCGCGCCCGGGTTCGTCACCGGTTGGATGGTCACGCGGTTCGGCGAGGTGCGCATGATTCTTACCGGGCTGACCCTGCAGGCGATCTGCATCGGGGTTGCATTATCAGGGATCGAGGTATTCGATTTTTGGCTGGCGATGCTGCTGCTCGGGATCGGCTGGAATTTTACTTTCACGGCAGCGACAAGCCTCATGACCACCGCCTATACACCAGCCGAGCGCGCCAAGACCCAGGGCATGATGAACCAGATCATCTATACCGTCGTCGCCATGGGATCGCTGTCGTCGGGGGCATTCATCCATTTCTTTGGCTGGGACTGGGTGAATGTTGGCGCCATGCCGCTGCTCGCCGTCGCCGCCATCGTGACCTTGTGGTATGCCGCCGGTGTGAGGAAAGCCGCCGCCCCATAAGTACGATACCCCTCGGATATGGATTTATCTTCAAATAGTTGAAGATGGCTATATTCGCAGGATTGCGACATGTGCGAATGAGTCTGCTTGCGCAATGAAGCAAAATGGGGAAATATCTGAAGGATTTAAAACGTATGATCGCAAAAATAGGGAGCTGAAAATGAAAGCAACGATCTTGAGTATGGCTGTCGCCGCAACAGCGGGGCTAATAATTGCTGCGCCAGCCGCACATTCCAAAGAGGTAACCCTTAAAGGAATATCTGGCTGGCCGAAAAGTTTTCCAATGGTCGCGAAAGATTTTCTGCCGTTTATTGAAGAAGCAAATAAGCGCGGCAAAGGCCATTTCAAAATTGTCTGGACAGGCGGTGCCGAACTCGGAAAGCCGCCAGCACTGGCAAAGGGCTTTAAGGCCGGTATCTATGATGTCATGTACACCGCCGCAAGCTACCTCCGCGGCATGGCTCCGGAAGTCGATGCGCTGTCAGCTAATGAGCTAAAGCCTTGGGATGCCCGCAAAAATGGCGGCATGGCCGTGTTGAACAAGGCTATGAGCAAGCGCCTGAAAGGCATCATCCTGGTCCACAGCGCGTCAAGTGTGCAATTTCAGTTGTACCTCCGCAAAAAGCCGAGCATTGGTCCCGACGGCGTCGTTTCGCTCAAGGGTTTTAAAATGCGCTCTGTGCCGATTTATGACGGTTTCCTAAAAGGCCTTGGCGCAACAACTATGACCGTGCACGTCCCCGAAATTTATGAAGCTCTTCAGCGCGGAGTAGTCGACGGGTTCCCCTTCCCGAACCTGTGGACACGGAAATTTAAGTGGCAACAGTTTGTAACGCATACGATCCACCCCTCATTTTATCAGATCGAAGCTTGCAGCTTTATCAGCAACAAAGCGCTGAAAAAGCTAAGCCCCGAAGGTAGAAAGATAATGCTAAAAGTAGGGGAAGATTGGGAAAGAACCTCCGCGAATATTTGGGGGCCTAAAGTTGCCCAAGAGCGCGAGATATATAAGAAGGGTGGCGCTAAGGAAGTTGTAATGTCCGGCGCCGCAGCCAAAAAATATATTACGATGGCAAATGAGACACCAATCCAACGCCTTAAAAACCTGAAGTCACCGGAAGCTAAAGAGCTAAGCAGACTCTTCCACGGTCAATAGGGCCGAGGGAAAATTGTGGCGGTCCTATGTCTTTAAAGATATGGGATCGCCACGACTTTCTGGTGATTACTCATGTCGACAATATCCAACGCCTATAACAAGTTAATAACTGGCCTCGCAGTATTAGGCGGCATGCTGCTTGCGCTTATATTTGTAGGCATCATCGCTGACGTTACCATCCGGTCTATCGGGTTTAATTCCCTGCAGTGGTATAGTGCAGTGGCTGAATACTGCCTTTTCTTTTGTACAATGTTTGGGGCTCCCTACCTAGTCCGGCATAAGGGACACGTCGTTATAGAGTCTCTTCGCCTAGCGATGCCGCCACCCGTGCGGAACGCATTAGCTAAAGTGGTTTATTTTATTTGCATCCTTCTTTCACTCCTATTTGTGTATTACGGTGCTATCGAGACAATCGATGCAATACAAACAGGCGAAAAAGATATCAGATCTATAGATATGCCAAAATGGATTTTAATGGCACCATTTCCCATAGGTTTTTCGCTCATTGCGATTGAATTTATGCGATATCTTCTTGGCTTCGATACATATTACTCAGACAGGGTCGGCGGCGGTGATTCCCTCTGATGGAAATACTTACTGAGTGGTATTCAATTGCCGGCTTCCTGGTCGGAATGATTATCGTGTTAATGCTGCTGGGTCTCCCTGTAGCTTTCGCTTTTTTGGCGACCAATTTAATCGGCGCAGCTGTTTTTATGGGAGACGGGACTATATCAAGTAGTCTCGAGGCCATGCCGTTGCTGGTCTCAAACGCCGTGGACTCTGTAACGATGTTTGTGCTGATACCCGTGCCGTTATTCATAATCATGGGGGAGCTATTTTTCCACACCGGGCTGGCAGTGCGGGTATTTGATGCGCTAGATCGATGCTTTGGGCGTCTACCCGGCCGCCTTTCCTATATAACCGTGGCTGGTGGAACCATTTTCGCCACCTTGTCAGGGTCTTCAATGGCTAATACCGCGATGATGGGATCGCTGATGGTTCCCGAAATGACAAAGCGGGGATACAAGGGCCACATGTCCATGGGACCTATTCTTGGGACCGGTGGACTCGCCATGATCATCCCCCCGTCGGCACTGGCTGTCCTGCTGGCAAGCCTTGCCGAAATCGATATTGGCGGATTACTTATCGCTGGCGTGATACCTGGCCTAATCCTGGCAGTGCTCTATTCGATCCTTATTTATATACAGGTAAAGCTCGATCCCAGTGCCGCACCGGAATATACCGTAGAAAAGTTTACCATCGGCCAAATGATCTGGTCACTCATCGTCAACGTGTTGCCGATGGGGTTTATTATTTTCTGTGTGATTGGCCTGATTATCCTTGGGATAGCTACGCCTACCGAAGCGGCCGGCTTCGGCGCTCTCGGCGTATTGATCTTGGGGGCGCTGTTTCGTGTTTTAACCTGGGACGTCATATTCAAATCATTTGCCGGTGCGCTACGAGTTACGGCGATGGTCTTACTAATTATCTTGGCGTCGACGACCTTCAGCCAGCTTTTGGCATTTTCCGGAGCGAGTTCGGGACTGATTAAATGGGCTACTCAGGTGGATTTAGCCCCGCTTGTGGTGCTCATGATAATGTTTGGGGTCCTTTTAGTCTTGGGGATGTTCATGGATCAGGTGTCTATGATGCTCCTCACGGTACCAATTTTTTTCCCCCTAGCTGAATCCTTTCAATTTGATCTAGTTTGGTTTGCGCTGATAATGCTTCTAGCGCTGGAAATTAGTCTGACAACCCCACCCTTCGGACTTTTGCTATTTGTAATGCTTGCTGTCGCGCCGAAAGGGACGTCGTTATGGCAAGTTGCCAAAGCGGCGGCGCCCTATATAGGTTGTGCGCTAATCGTTTTGGTGCTCCTAATAATTTTTCCGAGTTTGGCTCTCTACCTACCGAGTTTAATGAACAAATAAAGACCCTACATAATAAATAAAGAGCCTACATATGGACGGATTTACTCCTGACCCTGCGGCTCCCGGACAGGAAATAGGAAAATCCCCGTCCCGGTTAATGGCGCATCGCGCCGTCGAGGGGCGCGGGCGTTACGTTGACGATCTGGTGCTGCCGCGGATGGTGGACGCCGCGTTTATCCGTAGCCCCTTTGCGCATGCCGACATCCTCGGGATCGACACCGCTGCGGCCCAGGCGGTGCCCGGCGTGATCGCCGTGGTGACCGGGGCAGAAATCGCTGAACGCATGACGCCCTGGATGGGCATTATGGAAAACCAACCGGCGCTGAAATCGATGCCCCAATACGCCCTGGCCGTCGATCGGGCGCTTTGGCAGGGCGAACCGATCGCCGTCGTCGTTGCCGAAACCCGCGCGATCGCCGAGGATGCGGCCGAGCGCGTCGTCGTCGACTGGCATGAACGTTCGGCCGTTAACGACATGGAGCGTGCCCTCGACCCTGAGACGCCCATTTTGCATCCCGACCTCGGCACCAACCAGATGTATCGACGCGACGTCGATAACGGCGATGCCGATGCCGGATTCGCCGCGGCGGCGCATGTGGTGGAGGAAACGTTCAATTTCGGTCGCCACACAGGGGTAACGCTCGAGCCACGGGTGATCGTCTCTTCCTTCGATCCCTCTGAGAAACAGCTGACCGTATACTACAGCGGCCAGGCAATGCACATGATCCAGGTGCTGTTCTCCAAGCATCTCGACCTGCCCGAGCGCGATATCCGTGTAATCTCTCAGGATTGCGGCGGCTCATACGGGATCAAAAGCCATCTCTACGGCGACGAGTTTGCAACAGCGGTGCTATCTATCATGCTCGGCCGGCCGGTCCGCTGGCGCGCGGATCGCATCGAATCCTTCGTTTCCGATATCCATGCTCGCCATCACCGCGTCCGGGCGAAAATGGGCATCGACGCGGACGGCCGTATTCTTGCATTCGAAGTCGACGATCTTGTCGGTGCCGGCCCCTATTCGGCCTACCCGCGGACCAGCATCGTCGAGGGAAACCAGGTTCTCAACATCGCCGGCGGCCCTTACCGGATCAAGAATTTTCGCGGATCGACCACCGTCGTTTTCCAGAACCTGGTACCAATTTCTCAGTACCGAGCGGTCGGGCATCCAATGGGCATCGTCGCCTGCGACAGCCTGTTGGAAAAAGCGGCGAATGCGGCAGGCATCGACCGGCTGGATATTCGGCGACGCAATTTCGTCGCCGATAACGCCTATCCGGCAAACACGCCGGCCGGCATCCCGCTTCACGATCTGTCGCATGAGGCGTGTCTCGAAAAACTCATCGGCATAATCGATAGCGCGGCCCTGGAACGCGACCAGGCGGAAGCGAGGGGCCGTGGCGTCCATCGGGGCATCGGCTATGCCTCGTTTATCAAGGGCACCAATCCCGGCGCGCTGATCTACGGTCCGGCCAAGGTGCCGATATCGGCTCAGGACGGCTGCACCATCCGGTTCGAGCCGGCGGGCGGCGTAACCTGCCAAATCGGGGTCACCGAACAGGGACAAGGCACCGAAACCATGGCAGCCCAGGTCGTCGCATCGGCCATCGGCATTTCGCTCGACAAGGTACGTGTGATTACCGGCGACACCAACGCCGTACCTTATGGTGGCGGCACTTACGGCTCGCGCGGCGCCGGGATAGGCGGTGAAGCTTCCTGGCGCGCGGGGCTGGCACTGCGGCGCCAAATCCTTGAGCTCGCCGGAGTCCTGCTGCAAAGCGATCCCGCGTCATTGGATATCCGCGACGGGGTCGTCGTCGATAGCGACAACGGTACCGAGCGCGTCACGATGGCGGAACTCGGCAATATCGCCTTCCTGCGCTCCTACGAGTTGCCGGACGATTACCACCCGACGCTGGTCGCCACAGAGCGATTCCGGGTGCGCGACTACATATTCACTAACGCGGCCCACGCGGCCTATGTCGAGGTAGATACAGATACCGGGTTCGTCAAAGTCCTGAACTATTGGCTAGTCGAGGATTGCGGCCGGGTCATCAACCCGCAGCTTGTCGCCGAACAACAGCGAGGATCCGTCGTCCAGGGGCTGGGAGACGCGCTGTACGAGCATTGCATTTACGACGACGCTGGCCAGCTGCAGAACGCGACCATGGCCGATTACCTGGTGCCGATGTCTTATGAAATGCCCGATATCGTCGTCGAGCACGTGGTGACGCCGACCTCCAAAACCGACCTGGGCGCCAAGGGGGCCGGCGAAAGCGGAATGGCCGGTGTGCCGCAGGCTATCCTGAGCGCGGTCAATGACGCAATTCGGCCGTTCGGCGGCGGGGTTTCCGCCGTCCCGGTTACACCGGAAGATGTGCTGATAGCGCTGGGCAAGGTATAATCACATCCGGAATGCGATCCGGTCGCTCCAGGTATCCGAATAATTCCTGATTGTCCCGTCCCACAGGGGCCCGCGATGAACGATCCGGAAAAGCCGCTTTTATACGGAAATTCCGGTTTTCAACGATTTTGCGAAAATCGCCCATGATAGTGTCTACCGACCGATGCCCGACGATTGGTATATCCGTCTGATCGACGTTGTCGGCAAAACCCTCGCGATCGAACAGGGTCAGTATAAAGCGGTTAACATGGCCGGCGCCGCTGCGATATCGGTGGAGACGAGGTCAGTTTCGCTGTTCCAGGAGAACATCGTGACTTGGCGGTTGACGCCCTTTGGCGGGCGGCGAGATGGGTCGAGGAAAATTTCGATCTGTCGCTACGCGCCGCGCTGGTACCGGTCAGCGACATGCGGGCCAGCGGACACGACGTGCGTGTCGGACGATTTGGCGCATCGCCCGCCGTCGCTTACGCGATGTTTTCAGGGCACGGCGTTGAGTGGACGGAAGCGACGATGAAGGACGTCAATGCGGCCACCCCGGGCGGCCCGGCCCGACCTGACAGGGCTTTCATGCCGGTGGAAGCCGATCGACAGCCGTCGCGGCTGCATCCTTTCGATGATTGTCAGCCCGTCGGACAGCGCAGAGGAATCCGTCCATGATGACGTGATCGGCAAGCTGTTTTAATGTGTTCGAGGCGGCAGACCGCGGCGGGCAGACCGTCCCCGAAGACGGTCCCGATTTCGGCTGCCGCCCAAAGGCATCGACATCGAGCCGCACGCTTCCACCGAAAAAATCCAGCCGGGCGAAGGAAAAACGCACGTATTTCTTACCTTTCGGTTGCTAAGGGTATCGGGCGATATTCCGAGCCGTCGCCGAGATCGAAACAAACGAACTTCTTGCGCAGCCCGACCACTTCGGGTTCGGTGCCTTCTTCGATCATTACCACAAGCGTCTGTTCGGTATCGGTCATGATCGGCTCCGAAGCTATGGTGTGGCGGAAAGTGTAGCGCGCCGAATCTAGAGGTCAAAGCCCGTTCGGCGCCGGCAACATCGCGGGCCGGTCAGGCACCAAACTGGTCCTTTGTCCGGGCGACCCAGACCGACAGGACGCCTAACAGCACCAGCCCCGTCGCCCCGATGGCGTAGAATGCATATTCAAGCCCGATGACCTCCGCCAGGGTACCCATAAGCACCGGAACAAGCGCCGACCCAAGGCGGTTGAACGATATCCGCAGCGCCGCGACCCGTCCCTGGAGACGCGGCGCGACGGTGCGCGACGCGATAGAAATCATCAGTGGTAAATTGAGCCCCTGGCCCACGCCGCGCAGACTTATCGCCAGCGTAAGCAGGACAAGCCCTTCGAAAAGCGGCGTGACAGCGACGCCGACAATCGCCACCCCGACCATGAAGATCAGCAGCCAATGATCCGCGAACCGCCGCGCCAGCGGTCCGATGGACAGCGCCGATACGGCGGATACGCCATTGCTGACGCCAATCAACAGGCCGATCGTCCCCGCCGTGTATCCCAAGTCTTTCAGCCAGACACTGTAAAACGACGCCTGTACGCCGGATCCGGTTTGGCGCATGAACGTCGCGGCGATTACCAGGGCAATCGCGGGTAACAGCAGCAGCCGAAAAGTCTCGCGGTAATCCGCCAGGCTAGGCAGCACATCGGTACGCGCCGGCTTGTCCGTCTCGCCCCCGTTCGGCGCGATGCTAACAGGATAGGCAACATGTCGCGGCAGGTACATCGCGGCGAAAGCCCCGCACATCGTCCAGCCGCCGAAACACAGAAACCCGCCTACCGGTCCCGTGGATTCATAGGCGATACCGACCATCAGCGGGCCGAAAAATCCGCCGGCGCGCGCCGACGCCGTCATCCTTCCGGCGAACACGGCCTGGCCTTTGAGCATGGTGCCGACAGCGCTTTGAACCCCAATCCAGTTCGTGGTTTCACAGAATCCGATTACGATCTGCAGGGCGATCGTCGCCCAGATAAACGGGAAAAACGGCACCATCGCCGTCGATAACGCACCGAGCACCCCCAGTACCATAATCACCCGGCGCGGCCCGAACCGGTCGAGCAGCGCCCCGCCGTGGATCGACATGGTCACCGGCAACAACTGGCGGCTGGCAATGATGACGCCGACCATAAACAGCGACGCCTCGAGTTCGATCGCCGCCCAGAGCGGCATCACGACATGGCTCATGGGGAACAGATTGCCGGCGAAGAACGCAGTGCCGTAGACCGGCCCCTGTATGCGCCATGGATGGGCGCCGGAAGGTGTGGATTCCATCAATCCGGCGCCCGGTCGCTCGAGCAGCGTGATCCTGCGAAACGCAACAAAACATTCATCTTTCATGGTTTATCCGATAAACCTTGGAATCACACATTCGTAACGTGGAAAACACTCATGACCGACCTGGCCAAATCCCAGATACTCTCCGATATCACCGTTCTCGACCTGACCCGTGCGCGGTCGGGCCCGACCGCCGTCCGCCAACTCGCCGACTGGGGAGCGGACGTAATCAAAATTGAAACCCCTGGCGCCCCGGACAGCGCCGATCTCGGCCGCCGCGACGGGCCCGATTTCCAGAATCTGCACCGCAACAAGAAATCGATGACGCTGGACCTAAAATCCGACAGCGGCCGCGATATTTTTTACCGCATGGCGGCACAGGCCGATGTGGTGGTCGAAAATATGCGGCCCGGCGTCAAACACCGGCTTCAGGTAGATTACGAAAGGCTGAAAGGAATAAACCCACGCCTGGTCTATGCCAGTATTTCCGGCTTCGGCCAGGACGGTCCCTACGCCGAACGGCCGTGTCTCGACCAGATTGCCCAGGGCATGGGCGGACATATGATGGTGACCGGCGAGCCCGGTAGCGGTCCGATGCG
>Ga0114996_10006262_pt1 | contig 13766 bp, 7 predicted proteins | sample ArcticOcean_MG_C_4_FD_87039 | JGI IMG/M metagenome (GOLD analysis project Ga0114996, IMG submission 87039) | Marine microbial communities from western Arctic Ocean - ArcticOcean_MG_CB4_134 | ecosystem: Environmental > Aquatic > Marine > Oceanic | place: Arctic Ocean: Canada Basin | collected... | reverse complement strand
GTGCGGCCCATCTCGCCCGTGACCACCAGCAGCACCTTGTCGCGCAGCCCACGGGCCTCGCAATCCTCGATAAATGCCGCAACCGCGTGATCGGCCTGCGGTCCGAGCCAGTTCATGCCGGCCAGATGCTTGGGGCTGTTTCCGTTGCTGTGCATGTCCCAACCACAGTCGGAGACTGTCACAAAACCGCAACCCGACTCGACCAGCCGCCGAGCCAGCAACATCTGCCGCCCGAGCAAATTCGTCGAACGTCGCATATCGCCCCAGCGCTGAACCGTGGAATTCTTGAAGCAATGGCTCGTATCATAGGCGGCAACCGTCTTGGGATCTTCTTTCGACAGGTCAAACGCATTACCGACACCCCGGGTGATCACCTCAAAGGCCTGCTGCTGGAGTTTGTCGGCACTGGCGATCGGCCCCGCGTCGGCGGCACGTCGCAAACGGTCGAGCCCTCGCATCAACGATCGGCGGTCAGAAAAACGCTCGGCGGGAATCGCCAGTTCCATATTCTTCTGCAGCTGGCCACCACCACTGGGATTGAACGCCTCATAGTTCTTGCCCAACGAACCTGGCTGGGTCAGTCCCGGCAGATGGCCCGTCTCGAAATTGCTGCCAATCTTAAAGCCCTTGGGAGCAACCGCCTCGGGCCGCACCAGCGTGTGCAGCGGCGCGCCGGTCTCCGGGTGATTCGTCCCGACCACGCGGCTATAGAGCGCCCCAAACGCCGCCTTCAGCGGGTTGCCAGCCGTCGTCATCGGGACATACACATGGCCCGAGTTCTTTGATTGGAACGAGCGAACGATCGAATACTTGTCGTTGATCTGAGCCAATCGGGGAAAACATCCACCATAGGTGATGCCCGGTATCTTGGTCTTGATCTCGCCGTTGACGCTCCGCACTTCGATCGGCGCGTTCATCTTGGGGTCAAAGGTTTCGATATGCGAAGGTCCGCCACCCAGGAACAAAAACACGACCGACTTGCCGGTGACGTACTCCTTAAAGGCGTCCGCTGCCCAAGCGTTCTCGCCACCAAGCATCGGCACCATCGACATACCGAGCATGCCCATTCCGCCGATCCGCAGAAACTCGCGGCGGCGAAATCCTTGGCAATCGTGCGACGGTTTCGGATCGTAGATCGAGAACATCAGTGTTCCTTACGATTCGGACGGCGGGAGGTTGCTGGCGCGAGCAGAGCGAGCCGGAGGGTCGGCTCACGAGAGCCGTCAATCGCTTCTTATGGGTGTTATCGTAACCGATTGGGCCTGATCTTGTCAATTTTTATGCGGACACGCGGCGCGACGAAAAATGGTGCAACTGGCATGGCCGGCCAGATTGCCTAATTTACGATATCTGCCGATACAGAGTCTCTTTTCCCCCACGCTTGGGCTGACTTGGCTCGCATTCTGCATGCGGTACAATCTGGCCCGCCGCCGTTAATTCCAGAGGACTCTTCATGACCTCAGTAACCAATCCAGCCGACTTGCCGGGGCCGTTCGAGATCGCCGCTGCATGGAGAGGCACCGAGTTGTTCGATCGCAAAGACTGGGTGGTCGAGCTGCACCGAGAGCATCTCGACGAGATCGACGCGGCGCTACACCACGCAGAATCGCTCGGCGGGGACGTTGAAGCGGCAACCATTGACGACTTCCCGCTGCCGCGACTGAGTGACGTTCTTCACGCGATTCAGGACCGACTCGAACATGGCTCGGGCGCCTGCCTGATCCGTGGGCTGTCGGTCGACCGATATACCGAGTCGCAACTGCGCCGCATCTTCTGGGGGCTCGCCACGCGGATCGGCACACCCGTCTCGCAGAGCGCCGCCGGCGAGCGAATCTTTAGTGTCCGGGACGAAGGCTGGAAAGAAAAACAGCCGCAGGCTCGCGGACCCAACACCCGCAAGCGGCTCAGCTTTCATACCGACCGTTGCGATGTGATCGCGTTTCTCTGTCTCAAGCAGGCCATCTCGGGCGGCGCGAACCAGTTGGTCAGTTCGGTCGCACTTTATAACGAGATGCGAAGCCGCTGGCCCGAGTCGCTACGGGCATTGATGCAATCGTTCTGGTACATGCGGCACACCGTCGACGTGGCCAATCCGCGGCCGTATTGTCAGCAGCCGATCTTTTCCTGTCACGAGGGGCACTTCGCGGCCAGTTATCTTCGCGTGTTGATCGATCGCGCCGCGGCGATGCCTAGCGCGCCCGACTTGAGCGACCAGCAGCTCGAAGCGCTCGATCGTTTGGAGTCGTTGGCCGCTGATCCGGCGTTTCATGTGACAATTCGTCAAGAGCCGGGCGACCTGCTGCTGCTGAACAACTGGACCACGTTTCATCGCCGCGACGAATTCGCTGATAGCACTGACGCAGAACAACGCCGGCACATCCTGCGAATCTGGCTGGCGGTGCCTAACAGCCGCCCGCTTGATCCAAGGTTCGCCGACAACTACGGCTCGACCGCAGCGGGAGCGGTTCGGGGCGGGATGAGTCCCGCGTCGGAGTAGATGTTGCGATCGTTGATCCCTTGGCAGAAACAGGTTCTTGACAACGACGCGACCGTTCTTGAACGACGAAATTTTTTCTATCCGAGGGGTTGACCGATTTCGCGATAGCGCGAAGCACCGAGACTCCGCGCTTTGCCGGTCAGCGGTGGGGTGTAAGCGTTTTTTCTTTGGCGACGTTTCGGACGTAAACGGCTGTGCGGGCAAGCAGTTGCGTCGCGATCGGTTGTTGGTTGTGTTGAGCTCGGCAAACGGATTGTGACGCGGAGCGAGACCGTTTTCAAACAGCACTGTTCGACCCCACGAAACTAATCGAACAGCCCTAGATGGAACCCCAAAAGCGCACCAAAAGGACACTCCTTTTCGCACAGTGCGATTTGAAAAGTCGCGGGGCGTGCGACCACCTGTGTCAAAAGATTTTCTGTTTTTTGTCGTGGTTCGCTCCGCGGACCCAACGTTTACAAGAGAATTTCGCATTAACATGTGAACCGGCGCCCAAAAAAATCCAAGCGTCAACAAGAACTCATCAGGACCGCAGAGCGGTCCACGACTATCTCCCTCGACCCTAGCAGACAAGTGGTCCTTTTTCAAATCAAAAAATGGCGACCGTCGCCGTGTTCTCCGAACTCGGCGCGAGTTGGGGAAAGAAGGCCGGACCGGTCCGAAGAATCCAAACCGCGTTCGCGCAGAACCCCACCCCACCGTCCTCCGCAGAGGACGGCGACAGTCGCCGTGTGCTCCGCACGCGGCGCGAACGGGTAGCACCGATGATTGTCCTCCGCTGATTTTCCACGCATGGAGACAATTTCGGACGATCGTCGGTATTGCCTTGGCAACAAGAGGAACCAGGGAAGATCGAATGTTGCATTACGTCGCCAGAACACATCTCAGCGATTGTGATCCTCCGGTCGCGTTGCGACACCGACGATTTTCGACGGACAGCTGACAAGAATAGAGAGTCCATCGCCGAAAAATCATCGCTGCTAACCGCAATCGCCCGCGCGGTACATATTCAATAGCGGCAGTCGAAAGGTTTTCGCCGCCCAATACAAATCGAATGGGGTATACTGTCCCTTTCTTTCGCCTCTTCACAAACGTAAACCGAGACACAACACAATGGCCGACGGATCTTCAAACTCAATCGTGAATCTCGGTGACATTTCCAAGCCGGCGGACACCCTGATCCGAAAAATCTCCAAGGCGTTTGGAACCGTATTTGAGCCGTACCAGCTTACGCGGATGGCGAAGGCGGAGGTGGCCGCCGACATGATACGAGCGGAGGGTGAGATTGCGGTTACCGATCTCCAGCGAAGGGCGATGCGCCGATTTGTCAATGAAGAGGCGATTCGCCAGGAAAACATCGAGACGATCGCTGGCAAGGCGATCCCGCTTCTTTCTGATCAAGCTGGCCCGGATGCCGTCGAAGACGACTGGATAACAAATTTCCTCGAAAAGTGTCGAATCGTTTCCGATGACGAAATGCAGGATCTGTGGTCGCGTATTCTTGCTGGAGAGGCGAATTTTCCGGGCTCATTTTCTCGGCGAACGGTAAATTTCTTAGCGGATCTAGACAAGAGAGATGTGGAAATGTTCACTTTGCTTTGCCGATTCGGTTGCCTGATTGGTGGCGCAGACGGGCAACTCTCAGGGCCTTTCCCACTAGTATTTAATGCGAGCCAGAACGATATCTATGAGACGAATGGATTGAGCTTCGGGGCCATAAGTCATCTCGAAAGTATCGGGCTTATTAAGGTTGACAGCCTTCGTGGGTTCAAAATAAAGAGAAGGCCGCAACTATGTGAGGTAGCTTATTTCGGCGAGTTATTGCAGCTCAAGATGCCTGAGGCGAGTGAGACCAACGAGTTGCCAGTTGGGGACGTCCTTCTGACGAATACGGGAAACGAGCTTAGCCAGATGTGCGACGTCGTTCCGATCGATGGATTCACAGACTTACTCCGCGAAAAATGGTTGGCATACTTTCCCGATTTGTCGGCGAAGCCAACGGACGAAATTGAGTAGGCTCCTCAATCGAAATCAGACACATATCTATGGTCGAACGCGGACACAGATGCAAAGCACATCCATTTTCGCGATCGGCACCCAAGGGCTCTTGACGTCGGGGAGTTGCAATTGGCGTGGCCACAATGACTTGCCGCTTGCCAGACGAGGAAGCAGCGCAAGTGGTTATGCCATTTTGCGCTCGGCCGACACTCTGGCGTTCACGCTAGAGTCCTTGTCCTGGCATGTCCGCTCTTGGTTGGGAAAAGCACCTACATTACTTGATCGTTGAACGAGTGGCCGGGACCGACTAACGAATCCGCCCAGCAGCGGAGCGTGCAGTGCACCAACGGTACAAGTCCCGGTTGATCGAGCCCGACGTCACCAAGGCGACCGGGGGGCGAGATTGACCGGCTGGCATTGTCGGAAGTATCATTGAGCGTGGATGTCGGCATTTGGCCGCTCTGTTTTCCTCGCCGGATCCGACCAAACGCGAGTGTCCCTGAGTAGCCGGCCCAGAGTTGATTTGCTATGGAGGTTATTGTGCTTCGGGGAAGTTCCACAAGCGGTTTGCGCCACAGTCAATACAAGCACGCGACGCAAGCGAGTGGATTTTTGCGCGGGTGTCGTAATCGGTGCGCGATCCACTCGCTTGCGTCGCGTGCTTGTATTGTCGTGCTGGCGGTTCTCTTGCCGTCTGCCGGTGCCGCTGAGGTTTCGCCGGCGAAGAACAATCCCGCCGCGAACCGGTTCTTCGAGAACAAGATCCGGCCGCTGCTGGCAGAGCACTGCTACAAGTGTCACGGATCGAAGAAACAAAAGTCGAAGATGCGACTCGACTCGCTCGGAGGGATGCTCGCCGGGGGAGAAGCATATGGTGCGGCGATCGTCCCGGGCAATCCTGACAAAAGTGTGTTGATCGACGCGATCAACTTTGGCGAGCTAGAGATGCCGCCGAAAAAGAAGTTGAGCAAGACTCAGATCGCTGACCTGACCCAATGGGTGCGGATCGGCGCACCGTGGCCCGGCTCCGCGACGATCGTGAACAAGAAAAACAAAGCGCTGGCGGTCAGCGCTGAGGACCGAGCCTATTGGGCCTTTCAGCCGGTGCGGCGGCCCAAAACACCGGCGGTTCGCGAGGCAAAACGCAAAGGAAATCCGATCGATTCGTTTGTGTTGTCCCGACTAGAAAAGGCAGGCCTGGATTTCTCGCCCCCGGCGACCCCACGCCAGCTGATTCGTCGCGTCTATTTCGATCTCATCGGTCTGCCTCCGACGCCGCAACAAGTGGCCACATTCGAGAAGAATCCCTCGCCCAAGGCGTACTCGGGCGTGATTGATCAACTCCTCAAGCGGCCCGAGTATGGCGAGCGTTGGGGACGACATTGGCTCGATGTGGTTCGCTTCGCACAGACCAACGGCTATGAGCGAGACGACGAGAAGCCGCTAGCGTGGCGCTACCGCGACTATGTGATCAAGGCCTTCAACGATGACCTTCCCTACGATCAGTTTGTGCTTGAGCAACTTGCCGGAGACGAACTCGACAAGGTAACGGATGACTCGATCGCGGCGACCGGCTTTTATCGACTCGGGGTATGGGACGACGAGCCCGACGACAAGCGCCAGGCCGAATTCGACGGGCTCGATGACATGCTGGTGACCACCGGCACGGCGATGTTCGGGCTGACCCTTGGCTGTGCGCGTTGCCACGATCACAAGTTTGATCCGATCCCACAGGCGGATTATTACCATATGTTGGCGTTCCTGCGCAACGTACGTCGGTACTCGAAGCCCGGCAAGAACGCATCGATCTTTGCCCCGTTGCCGTCCGGCGGACGCACGCTGGCGGTTAGCGAAAATGGTCGCAAGGTGCTCAAGACCCACTTGCTCATCCGCGGCAATTCCGCCACGCCCGGCAAGCAGGTCGCGCCGCAGTTCCTCGAGGTGCTTTGTCGGACCAAGAAAATGGCGGTGGCGAAACTTCCGGCCGCCTCGCCCAACGGCAAGTCAACCGGAAGGCGACGGGTGATGGCCGAGTGGATTGCCTCCGCTGATCATCCTCTCACGGCGCGGGTGATGGTCAATCGCATTTGGCAACATCACTTCGGCCAAGGGATTGTCGCGACGCCCAACGATTTCGGCAAAGCAGGTATCCGGCCCACGCACCCCGAGCTTCTCGATTGGCTGGCTGCCGATTTTATCGAAGGGGGATGGCGAATCAAGCGGATGCACCGGCAGATCATGCTCTCGAATGCCTACCGACAGTCGTCGTTGTCGAATCAGACCGTGGCAATTGCAAAGGACCCCGGCAACACGTTGCTCTGGCGACAGAACTTGCGGCGACTCGAGGCCGAGGCGATCCGCGATTCGATACTCGCGGTGGCCGGCACGCTCAACTCGGAGCGGGGCGGACGTGGGTTCTTCCCACGAATCAGCGGAGAGGTCGTGGCCGGCCAGTCGAAGCCGGGCAGAGGTTGGGAAGTCTCTAGCCCCGTCGACCGCCGGCGGCGAAGCATCTACGCCTTTGTCAAGCGCGGGCTGATGGTTCCGCTGCTGGAATCGTTCGACTATGTCAACTCGACGTCGACCTTGCCGGTGCGTCCCACGACGACCGTGGCGCCGCAAGCACTCCTGTTGCTCAACGGGCGCTTCATCGACCAGCAAGCCGCGGCATTGGCAGATCGAATCACACGCGAAGCACCCTCTGGCCTAGACCATCAAGTCCGTCGTGCCTATGAGCTTGCGTTGGCCCGAGCGCCGAACTCGAGCGAATCGACAGCGGCCGTCGCGTTTATCCAGCGCCAACAAAAGGGGTTTGCGGCCCGTGCCGATCAGATTACGTTTTGGCCCGATGTGCCGGTTTCTCTTGAGCGCGGTTATCGCGCCCGACTTAAGGTGGGCGACTACCTGATCGGGCCGCGCGAGGGCTGGGCCTATCACCGGGGTATCTGGGGTGGCGGCTACGAGAATATCGACGTCGTCGAGGTGCCTCGCGGCCCGTTCGCACTCTGGACCGCTGAGCCGTTTTCCGACGCGACGCTCAACACACGATTCAAACTCCACCGCGGGGCCGAGTCAGGCGGCCTGTTGTTTCGCAGTGCCGCAAAAGGCGACGCCCAGACGGGCTACGAACTGCACTTCGATCCGCGCCGCCAAAGAATCGAACTGCGATATCACCTCGCCGATGCCGTACCCAAGACGCTCGCATCGGCCAAGTTGCCGCTGCAAACGGGCCACTGGCATGACCTGAAGCTGGAAACCACCGGACCGCGAATTCGTGTGTGGCTGGACCAAAGCACCACGCCGACGATCGATGTGGTGCACAAGAACGGTCCTCGCGACGGCTCTATCGGGGTGCGATGTTGGCGTGCGGCGATTTCGCTCGATCGATTGGTGATCGAACAATCTGGACGTCAGTGGAAGCCATCGCGAATCACCGCTGGCTTGGATTCAAAGCATCCCGCCGCCCCAAAGACGGTTTCCGTCTCGCGGATCGCCGGCCGACAAGCGCTCGCGGCGTTTTGCAAAGTGATCTTTAATCTGAACGAGTTCGTTTACGTGGACTAACCATCATGAGCATCTCAAGAAACCAGTTTTGTGGTCGCACGCGACGAGAGTTCCTCTGGGAAACGGGGGCCGGATTTACCGGAGTGGCACTCGCCTCGCAGCTCGAGCAGGATGGTTTCTTCACACGTCACGCCCACGGCGCCAAGCCGACTGGTGCGGGAGCCACGTACGAAAACCCGCTGAAACCCAAATCTCAGCATTTTCCCGCTAAGGCCAAACGGTGCATTTTCCTCTATATGTACGGCGGTCCGTCGCAGATGGACCTGTTTGACTATAAGCCGGAATTACAACGGCGCGATGGCCAAGCGATCAAGATGGAGATCCGTCGCCGCGAGTTGCGGCCGTCCAAGCTGCTGGCAAGCCGCCGGAAGTTTGAGCAGCATGGCCAGAGCGGACTCTGGTGCAGCGACGCCTTGCCGAACCTTGCCAAACACATGGACGAAATGTGCGTCATCAAGAGCCTCTACATGGATTCGTTCGCGCATGGTTCGGCGAATTTGCAGATGAACTGTGGTCGCATCATCCAGGGCTATCCCTCACTCGGTTCGTGGCTGGGGTATGGACTCGGGTCGGAAAACAAAAACCTACCCGCGTTTGTCGTGATGCTCGATCCGCGTGGCGGCCCGATCCCCGGCGCTCCGAATTGGGGTAGCGGATTCATGCCGGCAGCCTATCAGGGAACCGTGTTTCGTGGCGGTGGCCAACCGATCTTGAATCTCTCGCCGCGCTCGAACATCTCGCCCGCCATGCAGCGCGAGCAGATCGATCTTATTGCGGCCTTGGACGCAAAGCACATGGCCGATCGGCCCGGCTACAGCGAACTGGCCGCCCGCGTCGCCAGCTATGAACTGGCGTTTCAGATGCAGACCACGGCACCCGAGGCACTCGACCTGGCCCAAGAAACTCGCGAAACGAAGCAGCAATATGGTCTCTACGATCCCAAGCCCAACCACAAGCTGGCGGTCGGACCCGCCACGTTTGGCCGGCAGTGCCTCATCGCACGCCGACTGCTCGAACGGGGTGTCCGGTTTGTTCAGATCTATCACGGCGGTGGACACCAGCAACAAAACTGGGACGCGCACAACGGCGTCGAGGAAAACTTGAAGATCCATTGTCCCGAGGTTGACCGTCCGATCGCCGGACTGCTGACCGACTTGAAGCGTCGCGGGATGCTCGATGACACGCTCATCATCTGGGGTGGCGAGTTCGGCCGTCAGCCGGTCTCACAAGGCGCCAACGGCGGTCGCGATCATAATCCCAAGGGATTCACGTACTGGATGGCGGGCGGCGGTGTGAAAGCGGGCACGAGCTACGGAGCGACCGACGATCTGGGACATGAGGCGGTCGAGAACCGACACCATGTCCGCGATCTTCACGCGACGATTCTTCGACTGATGGGACTGGACCACAAGAATCTGACCTATTTCTACGGCGGACTACGGCAGAAACTAACTGGAGTCGTAGAAGCCGAGCCAATACATGGGGCCATCGCGTAGGTGGGCGGCCGTGACGGGCTCGGATTACCCGATCGACGTAAGTGCCTATTGCAACAGGGACTTACGTCCGACGCGGTTTTTTCTCCGCGGAATAACCGAAAAAAATGGTTGCATTCCCCTTGATCTATATTAAGATCATGGCTGTGCCGGTCGGGCGTAACTGCCCGTTACTGGCCGGCACTCGAGCGACCGTAGAAATCTCCACGACCTAAAGGACGACGACCGACTAACTCGCCACTGACCGACTGACACACAAAAGGAAATCGTTCTCACGACCTCCGCACGGCAAGTTTGCCCTGCACAGGAGGTCGTGAGAGCGATTTCCTTTTTTTATTTGGTATATCAAGAGGGAAGACTGATGAATCGAATCTTCACATTGCTCCTCATCGCGACCGCTCTGGCGATCGTCTGGCCGGTGTCCGTGGCACATGCGCTGCCCTTTAAGCCGGGCAACGGTTGGTCTGAAATCGTCGCAGCGGCCCCGCCAAAAAAACTCCCCAACGGCAATTGGGAATACGTCTACGATCTGATGGGCGGCACCAACTCGTGGTCACGGTTCGTCACGTTCTCAGGATTCGACGCCGACGCAATCGCGAATCTTCATACGGGACAGTACGGCGCCGAGGCCCCGATGACGGCGTTTGAGAATCCCGATGGTTCGATCACCGGTGTTTGGCAACGATGGGACGGACACACCGTACGTGGCTATCCGCGCTGGGGCGGGTTCCAGGAACAATCGATTTACCCCTCGTATTGGAATTCTGGGGCATTACAGTGGGGCTTGCCCACCGCAGCATCAGGCGGAAATTGGCCCGGCCAAAACGCAGCGTGGGCTATCAACAACAGTTGGCACACCGGCGATGAGTATGTTCTGGGGACGGACTTCGGCCAATCGGGGGCGAACTTCCGTCGCTACCCCGGCGTGTTACTCGACGGTGACGGTCAGCCCGGCAACGACACGCTACAATTTGACAGCTATACCCACGACAACAGCGGCTGGGGCTACAACCAGCCTGGCCTGCAGGCGACTTTCCGCATCGAACATGCCGGCGAGCCGGAGATGATCGCCTGGTCGACGTTCCATAACGACTCTCCTGCCGGACCGACATCGGTCGAGGGAACCATCTTAGGACCGGGGGCAGTGATCCCCGAACCGTCGAGCTTGGCGTTGCTCGCCATCGCCGGCATGCTACTGTTTTGCGTGCAGCGCCCGGTTATGGTGGGCGCTCACCGAGATCGCTGACATTCGAGTGCCGCGCGCTGGACGCTGACGAGGTTGACCGATTGGTTAACTCCCGCCGACTACTGGATTTCCGACAACCGCGTCTCGATTCAGATCTACCACTTTTGGCGGCGTCATTAAGCTGAATCTGTTTCGGGCACCTCAGCGGCAGTACGTGCCTTTCTGGAAATTTCTCCCTTGGCGCCGTGTCTTGGCGGTTGACGGCGGAGTATAATCGAGGTTTCCACCTCGGGTTCCTTGTCAAATTCACGGTCCTGAGAAGTTGTTTCGCACACACTCGCAATCACATCGTCGAAGGAGACCACCAATGAATCGTTGCAGTCGCCTGATCTTGGGCATCGTCGTGATACTTGCCGCCGGTTACGCCACCGCGGCGGACAAGGATGCCGCGAAAAATGAGGAAACCAAAAAAAAGGCGCCGGCCCAACTGGAAGTCAAAGGAATCTTCGAGGCAGGCAAGACAGCGAAAATCTCGCTCGATCCCAAAGCCTGGACCGCCTGCACGACGTCTAAGGCCGCCCGTCACGGTGCCAAGGTCAAGAAGGGCGACCCGATTCTCTGGCTCGATGCAAAGAAACTTGAGGAGCAGATCACCGCGGCCGAGAATACGTTGGCGCTGAGCACATTGGCGCTAAAGCAGAGCGAGCTCGGTCTGCAGCTTGCCCAATCGAAACACCCGCTGAACCTCAACGCCGTCAAGAAAACGAAAGCAACCACCGACGAGGCACTCAGCTACTTCATGACCGCCGAGCTGCCCCGCCTGAAAGCATCCACCAAACGGATGCTCGAGTCGGCCAAGTTTTCGCTTGAATACGCCCAAGAGGAATTCGACCAGCTGGAAAAGATGTACAAGGCGGACGACCTCACCGAAGAAACCGAGGAAATCATCCTCAAACGAGCACGCCGCGCGATCGAGGCACGAAAGTTCTCGCTCGAATCGGTGATCATCGCCACCAATCGAAGGCTCGGCCACGACCTGCCGCGTCAGCAAGAGGGACTCGTCGAAGCAGCGAAGACAGGAGGCCTCGATTTTAGTCACGCCCGGGCGACGTTGCCGCTCGCGCTGGCGAAGAAAAAGTTTGACCACGAAAAAGCCGTCCAGGACCGAAAGAAAGCGGCCGACCAACTGGTCAAACTCAAGAAGGATCGCCAGCTTGCTGTGATCAAGGCTCCTATCGGCGGGATCGTCTATTACGGCGGGGCCACGCGCGGCAAGTGGGGTGACAAGGCGAAGATCAACGCGCAACTGCGCCCCGGCGGAACCATCGCGCCCAAGCAGGTCGTCATGACGATCGTGGCTCAACAGCCGCTGCTGGTTCGCGTCAACCTGGAAGAGAAAAATCTTCATCGCGTTCGCCGTGGGATGGCAGGCGTGGCGATCCCCACCGGCTTTCCCGGCAGGCGTCAGCCAGTTAGCGTCGTTCGCGTATCGCAGGTTCCGATCGCCGCCGGCGTCTTCGATTGCCTGCTAGAAGTCAAGCCGTCTGACCGCCCGTCACCGGTTCGGCCTGGCATGACATGCAACGTGAAATTCCCGACCAAGGGCAAGCAGGGCAAGGCAAAAGGCAAGGCCAAGAAATGACACAGCGAACGATCATGGGCCTGATGCTGGTGCTCGTCTTCGCCTGTGCGAAGCCGGTCGCCGCCGCCAAGCCGAGCGGGAAGACTCCGCGCCTGCAGCCGGTCCCCATGCCGGCCGCCGAGAAGATCTCTCGATCGCTTAACCGGGGCGTCGCTTTTCTGCTCGCCCGTCAAAACAGGAACGGCTCGTGGGGCGGGCCTCAACGGTCCAAACATCTGAACGTCTATGCCCCTGTGCCGGGCGCCCATCACGCCTTTCGTACGGCGGTCACTTCGCTCTGTATCTCGGCGCTGATCGAGACCGGCGGTGATCGGCCGGAAGTCGCCAAGTCGCTCGACCGTGCAGAACGATGGCTGCTGCAGTACCTGCCGAAACTACGTCGCGCCGATGCGACCGCGCTCTATAACGTGTGGGGACATGCCTTTTCGGTTCAGGCGCTTGTCCACATGCACGAACGTCATCAAGACGCGCCCACGCGAAAACGAATCGTCGCGCTGATCAAGTCGCAGTACGAGAGGCTTCGTCGTTACGAGTCGGTCGATGGCGGCTGGGGATACTACGACTTTCGCGGCACCAAGAAACCGGCCAGCAGTTCGATGAGCTTTGTCTCGGCCGCCGTGCTGGTTGGCTTTCACGACGCGAAACAGATTGGCGTCAATCCGCCACAGAAACTGGTCGACCGCGCGACGGCTTCAATCCGTCGACAGCGAAAGAGCGACTTTTCGTATCTCTATGGCGAATATCAGAAATGGGTGCCGGCACGGGGAATCAATCGCCCCGGCGGCAGTCTCGGCCGCTCGCAGGCCTGCAACATCGCCTTGCGTTTGTGGGGAGATGAGAAAGTGACCGACGCGGTGATCGCGACCTGGCTTGATCGACTCTTTGCCCGAAATGGCTGGCTAAGCATCGGCCGCAAACGCCCGATCCCGCATGATTCCTGGTTCCAGGTCGCTGGCTATTTTTATTACTTCGGCCACTACTACGGTGCATTGTGCATCGAGAACCTGCCATCGGACCGACAGGAAGAGTTTCAAGCGCACATGGCGACTCTGATGTTGGGCCTGCAAGAGAAGGACGGCTCTTGGTGGGACTATCCACTGTATGATTATCACCAACAATACGGCACGGCACTGGCGTTGATGACCCTGAAACGATGCCAACGGACGTCGAAGGTTGGTAAGTAGTCACTGGCGAGGGTATTTCCAAATCAGGAAACAATAGCCCGAAGCGTGAGCGAGGGACGCGAGGTAAATATTCTCCACTTGCGTCCCTCGCTAACCGGCGTGTTGAAGTATTCGGCTTTGACGGCGGGAAATCGGTTCCCCCCCTTTCCCCCGCTCCTTGCTTGCGCAGGGGGAGCGGGGGAGAAGGGGCTGCTTGGGTTGT
>Ga0114996_10006261_pt1 | contig 13767 bp, 13 predicted proteins | sample ArcticOcean_MG_C_4_FD_87039 | JGI IMG/M metagenome (GOLD analysis project Ga0114996, IMG submission 87039) | Marine microbial communities from western Arctic Ocean - ArcticOcean_MG_CB4_134 | ecosystem: Environmental > Aquatic > Marine > Oceanic | place: Arctic Ocean: Canada Basin | collected... | reverse complement strand
GGAATTATTGGAGGAAGCAGTTTTATTGGTTCTTCAATTGTTGCAGCGTTATTGGGAATTGCTTCCTTATATGTGGGCGCATTTTTATTATTCTTAACTGGAGCATGGATTAAAGGAAAAGCAAGCGCTCTGAAATTGAGAGCAGCAATTGCTTGGTCGGGAGTTCCGATTGTTGCCTCACTTATTTTGTTTATACCTCTTTTCTTCGCGCTTAATTCTGGAGCAACTGGAACTATAGCAATCAGTTCTTTTGCTTCACTAATATTAGGACTCTGGTCGGCAGTACTTTATTTTGGAATGATTGCTGAAGTACAGAAATTTTCAATAGGAAAGGCAATTTTGAATGTTCTTTTGATGAGTATTATTGTAGTAATTCCAGTATTGATTCTTGCCGTTTTGTCTGGAATTCCTTTAGGAATATAGAGGTAGTTAAGTTTTTAAACACGTTTTACGAGATAGAATTGGGCGTATAGCTTAGTCTGGTCAGAGCGCTGGTCTTATAAGACGCTACTCGAGTAGAGTAGTCTGAGTATACCAGAGGCCGCAGGTTCAAATCCTGCTTCGCCCACTACATTTCTGAAACAGCTTCAATTCCAAGTAAACTTAGTCCGTTGTTTAGAACTTGTTTTACTGTTGAACAGACTGCCAATCGGTGAGAAGTTAATTCTTTGTTGTCTGAAATAATTAGGTTTTGAGAATAATATGAGTTAAAGGTTTTTGCCAAATCCATTAGATAGTTTGCAATGGTGCTTGGCTTTTTGGAAGAGTAAGATTTCATTACAATTTCTGGGAAATTATAAACTTTCTTTAGAACTTCTCGTTCAGAATCATTAGTTAATTTTCCATTAATTGTTCTTATTATTTTTTTCTTTTTTAGAAGCGAGTTAATTCGTGCATGAGTGTATTGTAGGTAAGGTCCAGTATCTCCTTCAAATGAAACTGCACGATCTAAATCAAAAATGACATTCTTTTCTGGAGTTGTTTTCAGGATTGAATAGATTACTGCTGAGTTTCCAATTGCTTCAACTGAACTCATACGTCCTCGTTTTCTATTTTTGATTTCTTTCTTAACATTAGCGTATACTTCTTTCATGAAGTCTTCAAGTAGAACTACTTTTCCTTGACGCGTACTCATCTTTCCACTTTTTAGAAGTACGAAAGAATAGTGAACAACATCCGGCATACTAAGACCTAACAAATCCATTCCTGCCTTTGTTTGTAAATAGTAGAGTTTCTGATCTTCTCCAAGAACCATAAGGTTATCCTTTGCACGACTTAGTTTATATTCAGTGTAAGCCAAATCTCTTAATCCGTATAAAGAAGTTTTATCACTTCGAGTCAGAACAAATACTGAGTTCTTCATAGGTAGTTTGTAGTCATGCAAGTCTAAGTACAATCGTCCATCTTCATCAGTTAGAAGTTTTTTACTTTTCTCCAATCTTTTTAGAATTTTGTTTATGGAGTTATTGAATAAGTATTTACTTTCGTAATCGAAATAATCATATTTGATTCCTAGTTGTCCAAGAATTTTTGATTGACCTTTAATACAAATTCCAACAATATCTTTGAATCGTTTTCGAACTTTTGTATCTCCGCTTTCAAGTTTGTGAAGCAAATCAAAAACTTCCTTTTCCGTTGAAGGATGTTTTTGTATTTTCTTATTTATTTTTACATACAAATTAAGTAACTCTGAGAACTTTGGCTTCCTAGTTCCTGCTGCTAGAACCAACATTGCAATTTGTTTTCCGATATCATTAACATAATAGTGGACTTCAGGTTTGAAGTTTAAGAATTTGTAAATCTGTACCAGTGAATTACCAATTAATGCATTTCTTGCACGACCGATGTGAGGTGATGCGTTTGGATTTATGCTCGTGTGCTCAATTAATACCTTTTTACCTTTACCAATATTTGTTGAACCATAATTCCTACCTTCACTCTTAACGCGTTTTGCAACTTCCTTTGTTAGAGTTTCCGAACTAAAGTAAAAATTTAGATAAGGACCATAAACTTCAATTTTTGAGAAGGTTTTTGCAACTTTAATCTTCTGCCTCAATTGAGTGGCGATACTTCCCGGTGACATTTTGAAAAATTTACCAAGCGAGAAACAAGGAAATGCTAAATCTCCAAGTTTTGAAGCTGGAGGAGTTTCAAGCATAGCATCAATATCTTTATTGCTTAAATCAACAACTTCGGAAATTGCCTTTATTGCGGCTTTGCGAAACTTGTCCATGGAAATAATTTGAACTGAAAGTATAAAACTATATTGAATAAATGCACGAGACAGGATTCGAACCTGCGAAGACACTAAGTCACAGGGACCTTAACCCTGCCCATTTGACCGCTCTGGAACTCGTGCGTAAAAAAATATTGAGAGTACTCCTTTTAAGTTTATCTCTGTAATACTTTTATGAAGCAGTTATTTACTTCCGAATCGGTGACGGAAGGCCATCCTGATAAAATTTGTGACCAAATTTCAGACTCAATTTTGGATGAATTGTTAAGTCAAGATCCAGATTCTAGAGTTGCTGTAGAAACTGTAGCAACTAAAGGTTTGATTTTTGTAACTGGCGAAGTAACAACCAAAGGTTATGTTGATATTCAGAAAGTTGCTCGCAGAACTTTGAAAGAAATTGGCTATACTAACCCCGAGTTTGGTTTGGATTGGGAAGATTGCGGAGTTATTGTTGCACTTAATGAACAAAGTCCAGATATTTCACAGGGAGTTTCTGATGAAGAAGGTTTACACTCTGAACAGGGCGCAGGAGATCAAGGCATGATGTTTGGTTATGCGTGTAATGAAACTGAGGAGTTAATGCCTTTACCAATTACTTTGGCACACAAGTTGACTCATAAATTGGCTGAGGTTCGGAAGAATAAAGTTTTGCCCTGGGCACGACCAGACGGAAAAGCTCAAGTAACGATTGAGTATGAAGAGGGAAAACCAGTTAGAGTTGATACTGTTGTTATTGCAATACATCATGATAATGGAATCTCGCATGAAGATATTAAATCACAAGTAATTGAGCAAGTAGTTAAGCCAGTTTGTGGTGATTGGTTGGATTCTGAAACTAAATATCATATTAATGCCACAGGTAAATTTATTATTGGCGGACCTGAGGCAGATGCGGGCTTGACTGGACGAAAAATCATTGTTGACACTTATGGTGGGATGGGTCGACACGGCGGCGGCGCGTTTTCAGGTAAAGATCCGTCCAAAGTTGATAGAAGTGCAGCTTATGCTGCGAGGTTTATTGCTAAAAATTTGGTCGCAAATAGTTTGGCTGAACGTTGCGAAGTTCAATTAGCGTATTCAATTGGAGTTGCTGAACCCGTTTCTATTTCAGTTAATACTTTTGGAACTGGAACAAAGTCTGAAGCAGAGTTAGTTGAGATTATTCGGAATAATTTCTCATTAAAACCTGCTAAAATAATTGAATATTTTGATTTGAAGAAACCAATATACAAAGATACTGCAGCTTACGGACATTTTGGTCGTTCTAAATTTCCTTGGGAAAAAATTATTGAATTAAAATAATCAAAAATTATTCTCTTCTCATTCGTCTTAGTCGCTTCTTTTTCTTAAGCTTCTTTCTGTACCATTTCCATCTACCTCGGTATCCGGACTTGTTCTTCTTTTTCCATTTACGGGACGAACGTTTCATTCTGAGTTTAGGTTAATTGGTTGTTTTATAAAACTTTCGAGGTGGCTAGATAGTTTAGTGGACATTGGACAAGTTGTTGCGTTGATTATAAAGCTCATGGTCTTTCTATATATATGGAAATCAAAACCTATTTAAGACAGATATTTGGCCGAGGCGGCTATGCTGAAGATTACTTACCTGTGATTGAGAGAAATCAAAAGATTATGGTAGCTAAGAACCTATACTCCTCTATTTAACACCTGCGCCCGTGCCCTCGCGTTGCGGGGGTGCTTATTATTAATCTTTGAACGGTATAATAGATAAAAACTGGTACCGTATAATCCTGCAGGGATTAATATTAATATTGGGGCAGCTACACCAAATAATTCTGAAATGATCCCTACTAGAACAAAATGATTCTTTGTATAAATATCTTTCAAATTCAGAAATCAGTTAGCTTTTTTTCAGGACCCAGATACTCAATGATAGAAGAACGACCTTGAAAACCTTCTCCAGTCGGTTTTAGTTTAATAACTCTTTTTTTATTCAAAGCATTAAGAGTTCGTTTGAATGTCTTTTCAGATTTTGCGCCACCTACTGAAACATATTCCTTGTAAAGCTCTCCAGTTGTTTTCCCAGAATGCTTTTCACATATTTCCAGAACCAATTTTTCCTCGTCTTTGAAAGTTTTATTTGCTGCTGAAGGTTTTAATGTACTAATTCGTTTAGTTGCTTCATTAACATGTTTAAGAGTTACTTTTTTTGAAGAATCTTGTTCTGCCAGTTCTCCTGTAATTTTGAGTAGGGTTATACCTACACGAATGTCTTTGTACCTTGAAGCCACCTTTGCTAATTCTTCAAATGCTTCAGAACTCCAAGTATCTTGATAAAAAGCATATTTGAGTCTCTCTTTGAGAATGTCAAAAGTTTCAGAAGCAGTATACTCTTTGAATTCTAACGTTTCAGGAGTTAGTCTACTTATAATTCTATAATCAAGTTGAGCATTTATGTTTGGTTCATTTGTAAGAAGAATAATTGTACGTTTTTTTATGTTCTCCAGGATGTGATATAAGAAATCAGTGTCGTCAGCTTTATCAATTTCATCGAGAACAATTACTACACCATCATATTTCTCTAAACGACCAATAACTTTGTTTATCAATTCATTTGTTTTTAGATTTTGAATAAATCGTAATCCTAATTGTGTTGCAATTTCTGAAAGAACTTTGTAAGTTGTATTTGCTTTCCAACAATTTATATTAAGTTTTACAATATCATCTGCTTCTTCATGTTCTTCCAAATCCATTACAACTCGCTTAACTGAAACAGTTTTACCGATACCTGAAGGTCCACTTACAATCAACGATATTCCCGTCCGGCCGTGAAATAGAGGCTTGATCGCTGTTGCCACAAACTGTTGTTCATTTTCGCGATGTGGCAGAAGTTTTGGAATAAAATCTGGATCAAGAGCATCAGGATTAGAGAAAATGGTTTGTTCTGAACCAAGGAAGTCAAAACTGCTCATAGTTTTTTGTGTTGTGAAAGGTTTTAAGAATTTCTGGGCTGTGGGCAACGTTTTTAATTCCGCGTTTTTAAGGAGAATCATGAACAAGTTTGATAAATATCTGAATTTTGTCAGAGGGATTAAACCAAGTGATAAGGTTGTATTATGTTTTGACCAAGACGGCGATGGCATTCCTGCAACAGTATTAATGTTGAAAGCATTCCAACGACTTAAAATTAATAATGTTCATTGGGTACCATTTATTCGAGGCGACAGAATGCATGTTGCTGAAGAAATTCTGGCGTGGAATCCAACGCATGTAATATTTTTAGATGTTGCTGCAGAAAGTTATGACGCATTGATGGGAAAGCTAGTAAGTAAGAAAGTTATGGTTATTGATCATCATGAAACTAATAAGTCGTTTGAAGGAGTTACCGTACTGAAACCACAAAATATTGGGTTTGAAGAATCAAATCAATATTGCACTGCTAAATTAGTTTATGACTATATGTCAGAGTTAGTTGATTTAGATGATGTTAGTTGGATAACTGCTGTTGGAATTATTTCAGATATGGGTCAAAGAACATGGACTGAGTTTTTGAGAGATGTTTTTGAAAGGCACAATTTTGATATGAAAGATGATTGGTATGAGACAGTTCCTGGAAAAATTGCGCAGATTATGAATTCCGCAACAAGTGTAAATCCAATTCGAAGTGATGAGGCAATTGCACTGTTACTTAATTCTCTCCCTCAAGAGATTCTTAAGTCACCGCTTTCGGATTTGAATTCAGATATTAATGCCGAGATTGCAAAATGGATGAAGGAACCCATTGAAAGTTTTCACGAAGGTTTGTTAAACATACAAGTTATTGATAATCCAAGCTATTCAATTGGTGGTGTTGTTTCAAATAAACGCTCAACTGCTGAACGAGAAAAAGCATTCATAGTAATTACTGTTTTTGGGAATAAACTAAAAGTTTCAGCACGCAGTCAGGATTTCAAAGTTCCAATGAATGATTTATTGAAAAAATCTGTTGAAGAATTTGATAATTCCAATGCTGGAGGACACGATCCTGCGTCAGGTGCGTCACTTCCATCTGAACACTTGGAAGAATTTAAGAAAAATCTTGTAAAATTTTTTGGAGAAATGCTACAACTTAACTCTACAAGTTAATTTTGATATATTTGTTATAGAAATTAGTAATATTCCTAAGGCCACCATTTTTAATTCATAACCATAAAACGGAAATGCTGATAATATTCCTGCAAGTCCAAGATATCCTGCTAGAGTTATATTACATGCTGCACATCCAAAAACAAGTACGCCTAATGATCCACCAACTAACCCTTTCTTTTCACTAAGTTGTTTTGCTGTATCATATCTAAATATGAATAGTCCGACAAAGACTGCAAACATTGCTGCAAGCACGACATCTGTTGAAAGTTGCAAGTATGCAAAGTTTCCTAAATTTCCAACCTGTAACTCTAGGTTGTTAAAATAATTAATTATTCCAAGAAAGGCTGCAAAAGTTATTGTAGATATTGCTAAGTATTTTCTTTGCTTTAGAATGCTCGTAATGTTTTTGATATGGTTACGCATTTGCTGCTTCAATCTCTGCTAAGATTGTCGGTTCAAAACTTGTGAACGGTTGTGCTCCAGAAATCATAATTCCATTTGCGAATGATGCTGGAGTTCCAGATACACCAATTTGTCTTCCTAATTCATAGTCTGCATCAATCTTATCTTGATATTTACTTGTGTCAAAACAATCGTTGAATTCAACCGTGTTTAAACCAAGTTGATTTGCCCAAGCCTTATAGCTTGAAGCTCCCAAAGAATCTTGATTTTCAAATATTAAATCGTGCATTTCCATCCATTTTCCTTGATCTGCTGCACATTCAATTGCGTTTGCTCCAGGAATTGCTTCTGGGTGAAAGTTTAATGGAAAGTGTTTGTAAACGAAGTAGACCTTTCCCTCAGCTACTAATTTTTTAACTCCAACTAATCCGTCTTGATAGAATCTTGCACAGAAAGGACATTCGATATCTGAGAATTCTACGAAAGTAACTGGTGCGTTAGGATTTCCAAGAGTTAATTCTCGATCACTCAGTGGAATTTCAGCACGAGAAACTTCATAAGTTCCATTAGAAATTAAGGATTTATCAGTTTCAAATAAATTACCTATAATCATTATGTTTCCGTCGTGAGTCAAATAAACATCTTGATTTTGAGTTTGACCATTGACATTGATGTCAAGATTTACAACGTATATTCCGCTAAGTTCTGAAACAGAATTTGCCCTTGCTATTCCCCCTTGATCTCCAACAAGAGATGAAACATGATTTTCAGCTATTTGCATTCTGTCTCCTGCTGTTGTAGTTAGCATCAATGCTGCAACAGTGTAAGCTAATAAAATTATAATTAAAGTTAGTCTACGTTTTTTAGGTTTCTTAGAAACGTGAGAACTTTCAGGAGTTTGCTCTTCCATTTCTTGAGTATGGAGAATAACTATAAAAGAGTTGTGAAGTTCCGGGCGATAAGTAATAGCGCAGCAGAATAAACTACTAATGAGATTATTTTTTCGTGAGTTGAACCACTTCGGATAGGCCCACGAATGGTGTAAGGACTAAATGGTGCAAAAGGTTTTACTCCGTGAGGAGTTAGTGCATCTGTTGAAAGATGTATTAAGTATCCAATAAAAAACCAACCTGCGATTGCAAGATCATAATTGTTCAAATTCAATAGAAACCCAATTCCGATTGCAACAAGCACTCCTGTGAAAATAGAATGCACAAAACCTCTATGTCTTGTAAACATATTTGTTATTGAATGGAGGATTGGTACTTTTCTTGATACGTGAGAGTGTGGTGAATCTATATCAGGAATAATCAAACCAATCAAAAAGAATACTGTTGCAGTCATCCCCGGACGATCCAAGGTTCCGAGAAAGGGAATTGCAATAGAGTTCATAAATAAGAGCACATAAGCAAGCAATCCAAAACTGAGATGGGATTTGAACATCATGTATATTTGAGAAGCTTTTTAATTTTAAGTGTTGTTATGAACTTATGTTTAATCAACTCAAGACCGCAATGTTACTGGGACTGTTAGGTGGAGTTCTACTTCTAGTTGGTGGTTTTCTTGGGGGTCAACAAGGGTTGATGATTGCGCTTGTTTTTGCAATAGTAATGAATTTTGGAGCATATTGGTATTCTGATAAAGTTGTTCTGAGAATTTATCGTGCCAGAGAACTTGATGTTACTGAACACGCACATATTCATAGAATACTTAATCAATTGGCGAAGAAAGCAAACTTACCAAAACCTAAATTATATTTAATTCCTTCACAGAATCCAAATGCATTTGCAACTGGAAGAAATCCTTCCAATGCGGCAATCGGAGTTACTGTCGGAATTTTGAATTTATTAAATGATAAAGAGTTGAAAGGTGTCTTGGCACATGAGTTAAGTCATATTAAGAATCGAGATATTTTAGTCGGAAGTGTAGCTGCAACAATTGCTACAACGATTTCATTTTTAGCAACGATGGCCCAATGGACTGCAATTTTTGGAGGATTTAGAAATCGAGAAGGAGGAAATATTGTAGGAATTTTAGTTTTGGCAATACTTACACCAATTATGGCAGGAATAATTCAAATGGCAATTTCGCGTTCAAGAGAATATATGGCGGATGAATCAGGTGCAAAGATTGCTGGTGATTGGAAAGGTCTTGCTTCTGCGTTAGTAAAACTTGAAAAAAATTCCAAACAATTTCCAATGAGGCTTGGCGGAGATGCAAGTGCGCACATGTTTATTGTTCACCCCTTCAAAGGTCGAAGCATGATGCATTTATTATCAACTCATCCATCCACAAAAGATAGAATTTCGCGCTTGGAAAAAGTTCAATTATAAGTTTCGAAGCACTTTTAAACCACTTAAGCGGGTTTTACATATGAGTTTGAAGAACAGATTCTGCCCTAAATGTGGTAAGGAAACAGAAAAACTAATTAATAGTTTATGTAGCTCATGCTATTCCGGAAAACCAAATGTTAGAGTTCCAAATCAAAAAAATGTTTTACAATGTGTTAAGTGTGAAATGATTTACAACAAAGGTTTTTGGACTCGACCAAAGAAAGATATTGAATCTTATTTAATTAAACGAATTCGAGAATCAATTAGACTTCCAGATGGAGAAACATTAATCGATGTTAAATTATTAGAACAGGGTAAAGATGCAGAATTACTAATTCGATCTGAAGTTGGTGATGAAAAACTTGAACGAATTATTAAGGGCAAATTTGAAATCAAGAAATATTGTTGTCCGGCTTGTTCCAGAGAGCAAGGAATTGATTATACAGCAAAACTTCAATTAAGAGCATCCAAAGATCATGCTAAATTTGTTGAAGAAGCACTAAAATGTATTCGAGACGCAGCACCAAAGGTTTCAAAAGTTGAACCAATGCTAAAAGGTGTTGATGTTTATTTAGTAAATCAAAGATTAGCTAAGCAAGCTGCACGAAGAATCAAAAAGCATCTTGAAGTTACTATGAGAGAAAGTTATCGAAATTATTCGTGGGATCAAGAAAATGATAGACCAAAAAGACGTATAACAATTCTTTTAAAGCAGAAATTGAGAAAATAAAGATGGTTGAAGCAAAGAAAAAACACAAAAAGCGTTCAAGACACGCATATGACAAAACTGAAGAAGTCACCAGAGTTCGACTTCCGAAAGATGAGCAAGTTTTTGGTGTTGTTGATGTCAGACTTGGAATGGGTAAATCAAGAATTCGTTGTGCTGATGGAAAAGAACGAATTTGTAGAGTTCCGGGTGCACTGAAGAGACGTCTCTGGGTTCGACCAGGAAATATTGTAATTGTGAAACCTTGGGAATACGAAGGTGATCGGAAGGGAGATATTATTTATAATTATAAACCAATTCAAGTTAAGTGGTTACGGAAGAACGGACATCTGAAAGACTTACTTGAACAGGAAGAATTCTAATATGCATAGCGAAGTTGTCAATATTCCAAAAGATAGAATCGCAGTATTAATTGGTTCTAAAGCGAGCAATAAGAAACAAGTTGAGACACGAGGAAAATGCAAGTTAAGAATTTCATCTTCAGGGACAGTTACAATTCAAACTAGTGATGCGGAAAATTTACTTTCAGTTAAGCAAGTTGTTGAAGCAATTGGTCGTGGATTTAATCCTGAAGCAGCAGTTTTACTTTTTCGAGACGAATATACACTTGAAATTTTGGAAATGAATGCATATACAAAGTCAAAAGCACGTTTGGCAACACTTCGGTCCAGAGTTATTGGGCGGAAAGGTGCAGCACGACGGAAATTAGAACAAATAACAGGTACTGCAATTTGTATTTATGGTAAAACCATTGGGATTATTGGTAAATCCGAAGATGCTTATTTAGCTCAGCGAGCTATGGAGATGATTTTAGAAGGAAGTAATCACGTAAGCGTATTTAGGTGGATTGGAGATCAACTTCAATAAGCAAGCTCTAAAATTGTTAAGTTATTGACTACATATGATCAAATTTTGAGGATTTATATATGAAAAAGAGAAATCTTTTTAAGGGTGTGGGCTGTTTGCTTGAAGTATGGCTGATGAGAACCATAAACAAGTGTCTGTTGCTGAATTTTTTGAGAAGAATAGACACCTTTTAGGATTTAATAATCCATCAAAAGCACTTTTGACCTCAGTTAAGGAAGCCGTAGACAATTCTTTGGATGCTTGTGAAGATGCAAATATTCTTCCAGAAATTGAAGTTAAGATTCAAGAACTGAAAAGAGGTAAGTATCGGATGATTGTTGAAGATAATGGTCCGGGTTTGAATAGAAAAGTTCTCGAGAAAGCTTTTGGTTCATTATTATTTGGTTCTAAATTTCGTTCAATTGGTGGAAAACAAGGTAGAGGACAACAAGGTATTGGTATTTCTGCTGTAATTTTATACGGTCAATTAACTACGGGGAAACCAGCCAAGATTACTTCACGAACTTCCAAGGAAAAAGAAGCTCGAGAATATACAATGCATATTGATGTTAAAACAAATGAACCGGATGTTATTGCGTCTGATGTAAAGAATTGGAAAAAGGAACATGGAACGCGTGTTGAAGTTGAAATGGAAGGAAAATATGTAAGCACACGTCAAAGTCCTTATGAATTTATTAAACAAACCGCAGTTGTAAATCCGCATGCTCAACTTACTTATACTGATCCCGAAGGGAAAAAACATAAATTCCCTCGAGTTGTTGATAAACTTCCTCGAAAGGCAAAAGAAGTGAAACCTCATCCAAGCGGAGTAGAGTTTGGTTTATTCAAAAGAATGTCTAAAGATACTTCAGCAAGAAGTACTAAGAGTTTTTTAACAAATGATTTTGATAAAGTTGGTAGTGGAACTGCTAATAATATTCTAGAAACTGCAAAAGTCGAAGGACAAATTTTACCTAAGCTTTTGAGCGATGATCAATTATATGAAATACATGAAGCAATTAAAACTACTAAAATTATGAATCCAAGTACGGATTGTTTAAGTCCGATTGGTGCAGAGGCTCTCGCAAAAAGTCTTGAAAGTGAATATGATTTGGAATTTACAAAAGCAATTTCAAGAAACCCAACAGTTTATCGAGGTTTCCCCTTCCAAGTTGAAGTGGCAATTGGATATGGCGGGGAACTTGATCAAGAAGGTTCTGCAAAATTAAATCGTTTTTCAAACAAAGTACCGTTACTTTATGAAGAAGGTTCTTGTGCTTTGACTAAAGGTGTTAAGAGCATAACTTGGAAGAGTTATGGTTTACATAATTCAAGTGGCTCTATGCCGACCGGTCCGGCCGTAATTGTGATTCACATTGCATCAACATGGGTACCATTTACTTCTGAAAGTAAAGCTGCAGTTTCAAATTATCCTGCAATTTCTAAAGAGATTAAACTTGCAATTCAAGAAGCAGGAAGATCATTACAAATTTATGTTAGAAAGAAGAGAAAGACAGGACTTGAAGAAGAAAAGAGAAAGAAGTTCAAAGGCTATGCTAGCGAAGTTGCGGGCGCAGTTGCAAAATTAATTGCAAACGACTCTTACAAAATTAAGAAAGACGATTTGGAAAAGAGTGTTGCAAAAATTGAGAAATCATTATTGAAAACTGCTGAAACTATGTATTTAAGTGGCAAAGAGTTAGATGAAGTGGAGGAAAAAGATGAGTAAGAATAAAATTAGAGCGGAAATTGTTGATAAACTCAAAAAATTAGGTGAACAGCTTGAAAAAGAAATTCAAAAGAATAAAGATCCAGAATTTAAAATGCCAATTCGTACATTGAGCAATGCGTATTTTGACGATAAAGATAAATTAATTAGACTTGGAGATAAAGTTCAAACTAGAAATTTCTTCAACGTTGGTCAATCAAGAAAATTCATGCAGACGGCTTTGATTGCCGCACAAATTAAGGAATTACTTGAACAAGATAAACCAAGTATTTCTACAAGACAACTTTACTATATTTTGAAACGAACCATTGAGGGTTTGAAGGAGAATACCTTTGAAGAACAAACTGAAAGTGATCCAATTATTGAAGATCTTGAAGTTTCTATTGATGCTTTGAGAGAAGATCTAGGTCTTGAACCAACTCCAGATGGAGTATTTTCTGGACCGATTAAGTATACTGACTTAAAGACTGGTGATGAGATTGATTGTTCTAAAATGGGAACTGCCGGAGCAGCAATTCCAGCAAATACTGAACCGGGAGTAGTTGAGTTTGGAAAATGTACCGCGAAGTATGTTTTAGTTGTAGAAAAATTTGCAGTATGGTCTATTCTAAATCAATTGAAATACTGGAAGACAAATAATTGTATTGTTATTACAGGTAAGGGGCAAGCAGGTCGTTCAACTCGAAGACTTGTTGCAAGACTAAACAAGGAATTAAAACTTCCAGTTTATATATTTGCAGACTTTGATCCATACGGATATTATATTTACTCAGTTTACAAACAAGGATCTATCAATTTAGCGTTCTTCTCCGAAAAGGCAGGATGTCCTGAGGCAAAATACATTGGATTGAAGTATGATGATGTCAAGCAGTTCAAAATTCCAAAATCAAATTTTATCAGACTGACTGACCAAGACATGAAGCGTTTGAAGGAAATCAAAAACTATGAATGGTTTAAGAAGAAAGAATGGCAAGATGAAATTAAGAAAGCAATGGACTTCGGATATAAGATTGAATCCGATGCGCTGGTCTCCAAAACAATCGAGTTCATGGCAGATACTTATTTGCCAAAAGTAATTAAAGACAAAGATTGGTTAGATTAACTTTAAATACTGGAAATACCTTTTTTGAGTATGACACTAAGCGTTATTGAATGGTTTGTAGCTGTTATTGCAGTAATGGTTTTAGTTAAGGTTGTTTTGTTCAATTTGAATCCAAAGAAATGGATTGACTTTTCGATGAAGAACTTCAAGAATTTTACAGCATTTAGATTGCTTTATTTAGTTGTATTCTTTGTTCTAGCTTATTACCTGCTTCAAGAAATTACGCTTGTCCAATTCTTTGCAGGAATGATGGCAGGAATGTTTTTGTATGCACACACCATGATGCACTATCCAAGTGTATTG